>Ga0123353_10003068_pt1 | contig 20923 bp, 15 predicted proteins | sample TergutLab28metaG_3_FD_92763 | JGI IMG/M metagenome (GOLD analysis project Ga0123353, IMG submission 92763) | Labiotermes labralis P3 segment gut microbial communities from Petit-Saut dam, French Guiana - Lab288 P3 | ecosystem: Host-associated > Arthropoda: Insects > Digestive system > Gut ... | reverse complement strand
TGTCGTGGGCGTGATCGGTTGATGTCATGAAAAATCCCCTTTAAGCTAAAAAGGGATTCTGCAAAAATTCAACCGAAAAGGCAAGAGCAATTCCGCCCCTTTTTAGAAAACGCTCCCCGATAGGCTGGGTAGGACTTGAACCCACGACCTAGGGATTATGAGTCCCGCTTCTCTGTGGTTTCCGTGCTAAAAACAAGGCGTTTATTAAAAACAGAATAACCAAGTTACACTAAAAGTTAGAATATACCCGACTTTTTGCTGATCAAACGCCCTAATCTGTCCAAAAAACACCGCCACCGTACATCAGGTTTGTCGCAAGTCACCAACGGTGAGTTTTTTAATCAAAAAACTGTGCGAACTCTTCTAATGATTGACAGGTTGCAGCGTCCGCAGCCCGTGATTCCAATGCAATCGGATCGTTCATTTGACGTATTGCTTGTTCGATTCCCTTGGGCACCTTCTTGAATCTCGCCCGGAGGACTGCCAAAACCATGTTTCTTCCTGCCTTGATTTCGCCAATCTCTTCTCGTTCCTCAAAAATCGTCTTTCTCATTGCTTGCTCCTTTCCTTTGAATATTGGATTTAATATCTCGTCTAACAGCACCTCGTCAAGGTGGCGGTCATTTGCTGCAAACACCTTCGCCGCAAACGGCATCACGTCCTTCGCCAAATCAATCCGTTGTGCAGGGTCGGTAATCTCCAAAAGCGGTCGCAAAGCCGCCGGTAAATCGTCAAGGTTCCCACCCGCCATCTTGTGCAACATGCCCAAAACTAACCTTACCACGGTGCCGCCAACCAACTCGTTAAAATTCCACGCCGGAAGGTCAACAATGTCATAGTCTATCTCGACCGTCTTGCCCAGAGGCTTGCCATCTTCCCCCTTCGGAAGCAAATCTGACACCTTCGGCAACCTTTCCCGATGCGGCTTTTTGCCAGTTCTCAACACAATGAAATATGGTGCCGACAGGCTTCGCTTTCCCGCTTTCAACTCCGCATCCCAAATTGAGGCGATATATTTGAGCAGTTTGTGCGGTATCTTTTTCAGACTGCCGCTCTGATGCTCGAAAATCACTACTGCCATCAGGCTTCCGCCGTTCTTGTTCTTCAGCGGGCACTGAAAAATCAAGTCCATGATTTGTTCCGTGCCGCCCTTTCCGAAGTAATGCGTCGGTGCCGATTGGATATTATCCAAGTCGATTTCCTTGACGAACTGCGGATCGGCATAGTTTTGCAGGAAATCGGCAAAAACGACAATCCGACCGAGCATCTGCTTGGCGAAGGCATCATAAATGTTGCCTTGCTTCTTCGGTTCGCTCTTCCGTGTTTTCTTGGCTTTCACTACCATGCATTCGGTGTCCCCGTGAAATCAGGACTGCCTCATTTTATCATATAGGCACTATAATTCAAGGTAGTGGGAGCGGTCAACGTCGATTCGCTATTGCGCACGTTCGTAATAGAATATGGTCTAATAGGTGAGTCTATTAGAACGTATCGGACAGCGCAATAGACCAACTCGCTAATAGATTATTCCTTTCGGTGGGGGTTCACTTTTTCGCCATCGCCACCTTGCCGGGAGCGAGCATCGAGGCTCTTTCATGTTGCATTTGTACACTGATAGCGGTTTTGTCGATTCCATCGCCCCGTATTGCCGAGAGCGAGCATCGGCTATCAGTTATGCTTCACTTTGCAACTGATGCAATTCTTGCGGCAATTTGGGCAGTGTGCGTCAACTTCAGGGAGTTGCGGCGGCATCTTTCGGCAATGCCTCTCCCTGCTCCGCTCGCCATTCAGCAAACGTTTTCCATCGTTTGCAGTCCGCTGGCGGAATGCCGGATTCCAACGGCATTTTCCAAGCGGTCGTGCCAGAGGCATTGTCCAGCACCGCCCAAGCTGCACCGGTCGGAGAAGGAAATACACAGTCCTTTGCCAACTTGCCATCGATAATGCTCCCATCCTGTATCAAGGATTCCCGGATACGCTTAATCTTTGGCGGATAATTTGGCGACTCCGGTTCAGCAATTTCCGAACCCTCGAAAATGACAAATCCGTCATTGGTGCGCTGCCCGGTCGCTATCACAGTATCGCCCTTCATGATGTAAAAAGTAGGGATGCTGTCGATTGCTTCTACTTCCACACTCGTTCGTGTGCTGGATGATTCCCGTTTCGTTGCGAAGATTTTGCAACCCAGCAGTTCGACCAATATCGTGGCATCGTCAATGAAATCGTCCGCCACTGACCTGTCGCCCGCATTGAGCGGCTTTTCATTGGAAGCCCTGTCAGTGTTGACGAGAGCGAAACGGTCGATTTTCTTGGCAAGATCAATCAGTTGCCCTTCAATGTACAGGATGCTTCCCTTGTTAAAGTCGTCATCCGTTCGGCAAAGAACGATGGCATCGTTCCAAAATTCCTTTTCGGAATTATGACTTCGCAAGCGACCGGCAATGTCTTCGGACTCGCCGATGTAGGCACGACCCTCTTTTTCGCTCACATCGTCTGCCCCGAACAGGATGTAAACGCATGCTCTGTCGAGGCAGGTATCTTCCGGTGTTCGCTTATTTTCTAATGCTTCGCTCCGCTCTCTTTCCAACCTCTTGAAATAGCCGAGCAAACGGCTTCGTGGAATCTTGTAGGCGATGCCTCGTAGGTTTCGGTGTGCGAGTCGGATCGCACCGTGAGGGATTCCCTCTTGAAGGGACAGTTCGATCTGGATTGGTCGTCTTCTCATGTTTCTGTTTCTCCTATTGGTTAAAGTTTCCCACACCGCCGCAATCACTGCGATTGCAAAACCACGGCGTGTTTCAATCAAGTTATTGTCTCGTTACACCAAAGTCAAAATGTGGGTAGTGTGGTCAAAACTATTTTCCGCTACTTTTTCAACCACTGCTCATGTTCTCGCATAAACTGTTCATGTTCTCTCTGAAACTGTTCCAAATTTTCCTGTTTCCTCTGTTCCTCCCGATCCCTTCCCTTCTGTATGTCGTTTTCTGCCCAAATGACGAACCAAATAACAGAGATAACGACCACGATGAGAATTACCGCCATACAACAGACGGTGCCCCATTGTGTTACCTTCTCCGCTACCGTGTCGTCCCATCCAAACTGTTTACTCAATTTCTCGGATGTTAAGTAAACAACCCCGATAATAACGAGGATGAATATAGGTAATAGTAAAAATCCTATCAGTAACATATTCTCTTCTCTCCTTCTCTCGACTTGGTATCACTTCTTACGTTTATCCGCAGCCCTCCGCATTCGCTGCCGCTTCGTCCATCTGCTTTTCGTATGCCTTATGCTGTCCGATTGCGACCTCTATATCGTAATCGTCTAAACAGTAGATATTCGTCGGGGCGATATTCTTCGGTATCGGATAACCCTTTTTTTGAATCCGTTTTTGTACCGCTAGAAGACGGGCTATCTGCTCGAGGTCTTTCGTCTTTTTATATTTCAATTCCATTTCCTTTTCTTCCCGCTTTCTTTGCTTTTCTTTCTGTTCCAGTTCCGCACCCACCATGATAAAACCAGCGATTATGAGTATCACGACCACCACAATGACCCACATTTGTCTCTCCTCTGTGTTAAAACGAACCTCTTTGTTCAGAGCAAAATCGGACGAGAAGTCCAAGAGAAAACAAAATACTTTCAAGAAGTACCGGGTACAAAAAGAAAGGGCGTTGATTTCGTTGCCGCTCTCCGGTACGTGATAAAAACCGTTTGAAACACAACTTACCCCAACGCCCGTATTGCTACGGGACGTAAAGCACGATCAGTGTTTCAAACAGCCAAGCAACGCCGAAACGCCAACTGATACGGAGTACCAGCGGCGAGTCAAAACGCTAGTCCAAAAAACCTATCACGATTTTGAGAGCGGACTAATGACTTTTCGTCTATGATTTTTTAATCAGTTATTCGATTCGGTCTCTAAAAATAGGGGTGAATGATTACAGTCTGTCAGTCTATCATAGACGGGACGGAATACAAGAGGGAACAAAATTTCGGCGGTCAAGCCGAACTATCTCATTTGTCCCTCTACTTCACGAGCAAAATTGCCGATGTGTCAAGATCAGCACCGCAATAATTTACCGAACCCGCCGCTGTGAGCGGATTGGAAGAAGGGGAACAACGAGAATATCGCCTTGTGAAGTGCAGTCGCAAAGGCACTCCGAACCGTCAATGAACAGATGATCGAGGTCATTGTACTCGAAGCCGAAGCCGTAATACTTCTCATTATCGCCATCGAGAATCGGACGAGCGTATTGCTCTTTTCCCTCGCATTCGCAATCTTCCCCGCCATCGAAATCGTAGATGATTGTCATGCGTGGGGCTTTCGTCATGATTCCTGCCCGTGATTGCTCTTTCATCAACGTGCTGGAATGCCGTTAAGTCAAGAATAACCAGCGGCGAATCGGCGGTGTTGAGTCAATACGCAGTCAGTCAAGGCGGCATTTTTTGTAAAGACCGCCCTTCGCATTCCGCCGCAAAATTCATTCCCGCCAATGCGCCGAATGAATTCCATAGTGCAACATAGAATTTCCTGTAACCTATCAGAAATGCCCTGTAAAGCGTCGAAAAGATTTTCTGGTGTAACAGGGGGCACGTTAAACGTGAGGGCTTGAATGCGTTGCATAAGTTGTGCGCAAAGAAAAAGAGTAGCAGGGATCACTCCGCCTGCCACTCTCCACCCCACCCAGTGCGTTACACTGCGAGCATCTCTTCGGGGGACTGCGTGTTCAGTCCCAGCACAGTCATTTCGGTTTCGCTATAATCTTTGCCGTTTGCCCGTGCAGTATAGATTGCCGCCATCCTTTCCACGTTCTCTTGCGTGATGTTGGCGAGCAGAATAGGTCGCAGGTTATTCCCCTCTGCATCCTTCGGAACAATCGTAACCTTGACCGCTTCACCAAGAAGGACTCGCCGCTCGACTTCCTTGCGAAGTAGCATGACAACCTCTTCGTCGGTTTGCTTCGCCACAGTCTCGAAGCATGCGGTCTTGCTGTTACATTCCCTCTTGTGCCATTCACGGACTTTGACTTCTCCGGCATACTTGCGTTGCACAGCAAACAAGTCTGGCACGGACAAAGTATCGCCGTACTTATTTCGGGCGTAGGGGTGGATGAAGTTCGGTTCATTTTTCGACTTGACGATGACTTTCATTGTAAAGTTCTCCTTTAGGTTATGCCCTTTCACAGGGACAGGGTTGACGATGATGTATAACAAGGTACGATGGTGCCGATGTGTCAAGATCAGTACATGTCCGCCATAGAAATCGCAGGGCGACTGTTATACCAGCGGCTCCATTCGATCCAATCGGGATTTACCATTTCCCTTGGCTCCGCCGGTTCGATGGACTGATGCATGTATGTCATTCGGGGCGAATCGGCAAAGCGGTAGGTATAACCTCGGAATGAATTGTTGCTAAACCATAATCCATGCTCCTTGATGCCTCGTCCAACATTGATGATACTGCCATTCGGGTACAGAAATGCCCATTTGCTATTCGTCTCATCAAGCAGAGTTCTCTTGCTCGCCTTCATGGAGTACATGTAACTGCCTCGTTTCTTACAGTTTTTCCAGTACGGTGCAATACTTTGTTCGATGTAGGACATGGTATCGGAGTAGTCAGGTTTTGTGATTTCGATGCCGTGGATGATTCCATTGTGCGCAATCGCAACGTCGGTCGTGCGATTTTTGCTCCGAAGGTTGCCGGTTACAGGGAAGGGATGGCAGTTGCCGGGCGACGTGCTACCATGAGTCGCAAAACGAAAATGCAATATGCAGGAGTACGGCGTGAGTTCGGCAAAGTCAATTTTGGCGAACGATTCCCAAGTCATAAAGCCCTTGCGGATGTGAACCGCTCCGCCTTTCGCAACAGCGTACCCGGCTCCATGCGGATTGCGCTCCCAGCAGTTTCGCAGGGTTTCAATGCTAGGCAGTGGAATACCGGCTGGTTTCGATACGATGATACACATGATATAAGGTCTCCTTTTGTTGGTTTTGGGTTACGCCGTTGCTTCGTCATATTTCTGTGCCAGCCGCCGAAATTCGGTTTTGATGGTCTTCATTTCAACACCAGCGTCGAGCCAGCCATAGTTTTTATCCTTCTTGCCCCAGCCGAGAATGAAGAGCAGCCGCTCAACTTCGGTGGCACCAATGCCGCCCTTGCCCAAGGTCTTCGATTGAGTCATGTCAGGCGCATCCCATTTCATGGCTCGCTTGTCGGTCAACGCCTTTTCAACGATTCCCAGACACGCCATGATCCAGCCCACAACCTTCACGGCATCGAGACTCCCAGAGAACACTCTGAACTCAACGGTCTTTTTGTCAGATGTCAACGGGCGGACATTCAGAATCGAATATTTCTCATTCGCCTTGTGTCTCAAAAACTGTTTTGCACTTTTGATCTCGGTACTGTTGTAGTGCGATACCTTTTTCGTGGACATGCACCAGTTGCTTCGCTCACGGGCTTTCGTACCAGTTACGGCATACAATCCCTTCTCAAGGAACGATACCAACGTGATCAAGCGGCTCAATTCCTCTGCCGACTTCCCTGCAAAGCCAACGTGAACATGAACGCCGCAAGATTTATTGACCCGGTGTCCCTTTTCATTCAACGTCTCGACGGCTCTGATGACTTCGGCGATGCCAGCGGCACCTTTCAGAATCGGCGATACAATTTCACAGCCAGTGAACCCAGACCTGCCGCTTGTGATGCTCGCATCCCTCTCGGCTTTCCAACCAGCAGGAAGGTAGGGGACTTGGATTCCAGCATGATAGCCGCCAATCGTCATGCGGTTGGCATCAAGCGTATCATAGGGGACAGTCGTCTCGATCTCGACACCAAACGTCAGGGTTTCACAAATTCGGGTCATTGGCATAATCAGGGTTATGCCCAGTCAAGGGCAGGGTTATCAGGGATTTCATTTCCCTACACCACAGAGTCAGATGCCCGATGTGTCAAGATCAGGGTTTTCCCCTTGAAATTAGGGATTCAGGGGAGCCAGATAGGAGAAAATACCCTCCCAAAGAACCCAGGTGGGCAACAGCGGAAAGAAGGGCGCATACCGAACGCACCATACTATCGGAGAATTACAAGAATTTGCGCTACTGTTGTCACGTTCAATACATGACTCTATCCGATTTTGCATTTCACTCGTAGAACAGGTTGGCTCATTCCTTTTGATTGATGAAGACAGGACGGAGTTATAGACTGTCAGCGGTTCCTTTTTTCGCCCACTTCCTCGATGAGTCTATCGAAATCTGATTTGAAGAGTCGATCTTGCACAATTCGATATTTCTCATACTCCGTTTCGGCATGGAGTTTGGCTTGTTCGTGAGATATTTTGCCAAGCCCCATCAGAATTTCGTTGCCGTTAAATTCCAAAAATCCATCTAGCCGCTGTGCCCAATCCGCCATCGACATAGGAATTTTACGTTCCGCTTGCAGTTCCGCAAAGTCCAAATACACGGAAACGATGCGCTCAAGATAGTTCATCTCCTCCTTGCTCAAGTAATTTTTAGCGATTGAAACGTCCGCCTTGATAATTTTGCCATGCGGTGCTGTTTCCCAAGTTGTCAGTCCCATGTGTTCCTTTTCGGCATCCGCCCGATCAACGATGAGTTCGGCGGCAGTGTGCCGATGAACCGCATAGTGCAGTTTATTCTGCACCAACTTGAAAAAGTCCTGCGTCGTTTTCGCATCCTTGTCATAGTCAAACGCCGTTGCATAGATGTCGGTTACTTTTTGGTAAAATTTGCGTTCGGACAAGCGAATTTCTCGGATGTGTTGAAGTTGCCGCTCAAAATACTCGTCGGTGAACATGTGTCCCTTTTTCAATCGGTCAACGTCCATCGTCCAGCCTTGAATGGTGTAATCCTTGACGATTTGTCCTGCCCATTTGCGGAACCGGACGGCACGCTCATTGTTTACCTTAAACCCGACGGCGATAATCATTTGCAGATTGTAATGCCTCGTGTTGTATTTTTTGCCGTCGGCGGCAGTTATAAAGTAATCCTTTATAACTGAATCGGATGACAATTCGCCGTCATCGAGTATTTTTTTAATGTGTTGTCCAATGTTTTGAATGCTCACGTCATACAGTGCTGCCATCATTTTTTGCGTTAGCCAGATATTTTCGTCTTGATAACGCATCTCGAAACTCTGCTCACAGTCGCCTGTGGCGGCGATAAACGTGAGATATTCCGCAGCAGAACTGTGAATTGTTGGTAGGTTGGTTTTTTTCTTTTTCATGTTTCTGAACGAGAATCCGCCTCATTTCTATTTGTTTGGCGATTTCTTCTTTCTTACTTTCTTGCTTGTCTTTTTGGCGAATTTCTTACCTGCTTTCTTTTTTGCCTTTTTCTTTTTATCCGGCAAATGCTTTCCATATTTGTTTTGAAGAAACTGCTGGGTTTCCTTGTCCGTAGCCTCTGACTTCAAGTTTTTATAAAAGAGATCGTATCGCCATTTAGCATCTTCAATAATGTCCGACCATCGTTTGACATATATATCAATTCCATCACCCGCAAAAATGTGTCCAAACTCTCTATCGCTTGCATTGCACTCTGTTTCCGCATGCTTATCTAATTCATTGCCAAGTAAAACAAACGTCCAATGGACTTTTTCTTTGGTAAACCTCTCATCGTTTGCGACTAAAATTGCATATTGACGTATTTGATTTATCTCTTTTAATCCTAACCGTACTTTGGGACGTTTTAATTCAATCACAAGGTGATCGCTTTTTCTTGGATGCCCGACTTTCTGATAAAGCATAAAATCAATTCGTCTGTTTGGCAGTTCTTCCTTGGCTATATCGCTAGAGATGGCTGGGACAATTTCATCACGCTCTAAAATGTGCAAATGCGTTTTGAGCAGTGTTTTTAGCCGTTGGTCATCAATTCCAAGTTGATACTGCTCGCCAAAAATCCAGAGGTTATCACGAAGTATTTTTTGTAATTGTTGTGTTTCGAGCAATGCCTCCTTAAACTCGCTGTACAACAACCGGTCTGTGCTTTCGATAAAGGCAAGGCGTTCCAAAACGAGTGACATCGATTTGATGACAGCGGTTAATTTTGTCTGTTTGAGTATTTCCGCAAACTCTTCAAACTGACTCTGGTTGAGTCGCAAAACCTGCTGAAGTACTTCAATAACACTTTCCAGTTTATTTCCAAGCGCAACGTGTAATAATCGGAACACCATTTCTTTTTCCCTATCCCTTGATGTTCTGAAACCGGGGAGTTTCTTGTTGATCGTCAATGCACAGCGATTAAAAACTTGTTCTTGAACGAGAATAACAGGGTCTTTTTCTTCATCCCTGTACGGATAGATGTTAGCCCGCTTCCATGCGGCAATAATTTCGTTTTGTATGTCATCCTGCCTTTTTCGGAAGTATCGACGTAGTCTTTTTCGGGTTTCTTTGATGAGCGCATCCATGTCGGCATTCATAGAAAACAACTCCGAATCGTCGGACATTTTCTTAAAAAGCGGCGACTTCAAATAGGCTGTAAACGGAATTCTTCCCGAATTGATATTTGCGGAAACCTCATAAACGGTAATTCCATGTTCGTCGCAAAAATGCAGTGTGCGTTCTACCTTGGCATCTTCTTTCCATTCGACGATTGTTAGGTCAAATTTCTCCCGATTACCATTAACACTAAACGGAATAGAAGTGCTGTACCGTTCGGCAACTTTTGAATTCGGATCAATGACTCTGCCATTATAGGTAATGCGAATTTTCGGATATTTATGTAAGTACAGCGACAAATGCCGTTCCAATTGTTCTACTGCCTTCAGTTCGTCGGTAAGTTGCGGATGAGTATCTTCAATTTGCTCAATGATAACTTCCGTGCCGGTATCCCCTCGTTTCAGTATTCTTTCATTTTCACGAGTCGTTTTTTTGATTGCCAAAGAATTCACAATAAGGTCGTACGTCGTGAGTTGCCCGTTATACTGAACACGAGTACGCCACGTCACTTTGTTTCCGATACAGAGGGCAGTCAGCCTACCCTTGCCGAATTGTCCATGATAAAATCGACCGCTCGGTGAACTTTTGGCAGTTAATTTTTGTGAACCGCCCAGAGACCTAAATGCGTTTCGCCCGTCGTCAACCTTAATTCCGTGTCCGTCATCTCGAACCGTAACTTTGACAAGCCTTGTATCACTGCCAAGACCGCCCATTTCAAGAACAACGTCAATGTTGTTCGCATCGGCATCCAACGCATTCCATATCAATTCTTCAATGGCCTTGAGTGCGCCCTTGTTCTTGATAAGGAAATTGATATGGTCGCTTTCTACCTGTATTTCTAATGTTTCTTTTTCCATTGACTTGCACCATTTATGTACCTTACTGATTTGATAAAATGTGCCGGATTTATTTCAGAATCTCACCTCTGGCAACCCATCAATAATCTTCACACTCTCCACGCTCAAGTGGACAATCCGCTTGACGAGATCGACAATGTAACGATTGTTGCCGATCTCCTTGCACCAATCGTTCGGGTCGTTTACTATGCCGCTGTCCTTGTGTGTGGTTACAGCATAGCGTTCGACAATCCATTCCAATGCTGATTTGCCGTTCACGACGTAACGGTACGCCTCCGCCGGAATACCGGCTAAATGGAGTTGGTCATTGTAAATGATCCGGCTCTTGTCCGTCTTGCTCGGAAAACGCATTTTCGTCATGCGGAAAGATTCTGGAGATAACGGTGTTGGGCTGTCGCCGAATCCCCGCCCCCAGACCTCTATCACGGGATACATCTTGCCGGTTTCGTAATTCAAATGCAACTCCGCCAATTTGCGACCCGCCTGCGAGAACGTCCAAAAATCGTCCACCATCGGAATCCTCGGCAACTGCTTTTTCAAGTCCGACGCAAAACGCTCACGATAACTGCGGCTATGCAAAATGCCGTACACGTAATAGAAAATGTCCTCTTTGGTTAGCGCAATCTTACGATTGCGGCTCAGTTCGTTGTATCGTTCCCGGAACTTTTGCAACATTGCATCCGAAATGTTCTCCCGGCGGATGTAATCGCCAATGCGTTCACCATCAGAGCCGCAATCGGTAGATTGCGAATCAAGCAACGCAACCTTCCGGTTGCGGCTCTGATCAATCCGCTCGTAGGTGTAAAGAGGGAAACATTGGGCTTTCTCGACAAGTTCCAAGTCTGAAATAGTATCTGAAATAATTGTACAAAAATCTTTTCTTGATCCTATACTGGTAACGCAAATCACAACGTTCTCTATTCCCGGTTCAGGGAAAATCTGCGACCAAAGACCGGGAGATTCTATGAAGGGTTTGTCATAGTAAAGAAGTTGCTTTGTGAAAGGACGATATACACACTCGCAGTACGCTTTTTTGTTGTGTGAATGAATGAGTGTTTTCCTTGCGTCATTGCGTAATGCTCTCGTCCACGCTATTTTCTTGGGATCAGCATCGACAAATTGCTCGACCGTTATCTCTTTGTCCCATTCTTTGCGCTCTTTACATGCTTCAACCTGTTCGTTGTAAAACTCGATCATCCGGGTCATGTTTCCGGTAAGTTTTTCTTTGGAAAAATTGTAGCACCAAGCGTCTCGATTAGTTGCAACGCCAATCGCAAACACATTAAATACCGTTTCGGCATCCTTGTCTTTCTTGTCGCCGAGTGAAATAAACGAATCAAACGTATCATCACGTTGGTTGATCCAATCGTGTTTTTCGTTTGGTATGATTGGCTTCCATTGAACGCCTTGCAACCCGTCGGCATCTGCAAGGATTTGTAATTTTTCGTTCTGCTTCAGGTAGTCGTCAAATTCGTAGTAATGAATAACAGAGCCACAATCATTAGATTGTGAATCACTTTCTGCAATCTTACGATTGCGGCTCTGTTTTTTTGGATTTTTAATCAACAGCGTGATCGCCACCGCTGTCATAATCGGAAATACATTTTGTCCTTCTCTTTTTGCTGCATCACCTGCTCTTCCACGAATTCCGCCACGAAGGCTGAAAACATAGATGTCGGTGAACTCTTCGCCAAGACACTTTCGGAATCCGTCCATTGCGTTTTTGTCAATCCACCCGCCGTTGGTAACGAAAGAGAGGATTCCCTTTTCTCCAATTCTGTCCGAAGCCCAACGAAAAGCACGAATATACGAATCGTAAAGATTCCTCTGCAATGCAGCATTTGATGCGTGAGCATACGTGTTTTTTATCCGTTCATCGAGTTGGGGATACGCAGTATTTTGATTATCATCATTTGCCGATCTCTGACCAACCGAATACGGCGGATTGCCAATGATAACGTTAATCGGCGTTTCCTTTTGCCGCTTCGCTCGTTGGCTATTTACATCGTCCACCAATTTTTTATCCTGCGTCATAGTGAACGTATCGGTATGAACAATGCCGGGAAACGCTTCAGAGCCGCAATCGGTAGATTGCGAATCACTCTGCGCAACCTTCCGGTTGCGGCTCTGATGAGTTAGTTCACGATACGTATTCTCGATATTGATCGCCGCAATGTAATACGCCAACAACACAAGTTCATTCGCATGCAATTCGTTTTCATATTTCCGTTGCAAATCTTTTGGGGCAATCAGCCCGCTTTGCAAGAGGCGAACAATGAATGTGCCTGTGCCAGTGAAGGGGTCAAGGACATGAATGTCCTTGTCAGTAATGCCGACACCGAATTCCTGCCGCAATGCTTGGTCAACACTCTTGATGATAAAATCGACCACTTCGACAGGCGTGTAAACGATACCGAGTTTCTCCGACAGTTTTGGAAATGCCGTCTTGAAAAATTTATCGTAGAGTTCAATGATGATTTTTTGCCGTCCTTCGGCAGTCTTGACACCTGCTACCCGTGTTCGGACGGATTCGTAGAATTCCGTCATTGCGCTCCGCTCCATTCCGGCTTTTGTATCTGCTTCAACGTCTTCTAACAATGCGACAACTTTGTCCAGTGCCTGTGCGACGGGATTATTTTTACTGAAATCTTCGGAATCAAACAACGCATCGAAAACCGGCTTCGTGATAATGTGCTGGGCAAGCATCTCTATCGCATCCTGCTCGGTAATGGAATCGTTCAAATTGCTCCGCAGATGATCGAGGAATGACACGAAATCGTACTTGTGCGTTTCGTCATCGGCAAGTTTTTGTAATGTCTCGATATGTTGTTGTGCTAACTTCGCTACATCCTTTGCCCAATCTTCCCAGTAGCGTTTTTCGCCGCACTTCTTGACAAGTGTGGCATAGAGAGCATTCTTCCAAATTTTGATGTCATCATACGAAAAGCCGAGAAGTTGCTGCTCATCTTGTATTTCCCGTGTCTCGCTTAGCGCACTCGGTGCGGTTGCCGATCCGATAAAATGCACTTCAATCTTTTCAGGCAGTTTGCCGTCGAGTTCAAAAACATTGATTTGGTTTTGGAATTGGTCATCGTGCGCTCGCAATGCCTGCAACACACCCCAAACCATTTCGTATGCCTCGCTGTCATTGAGAGCGTCTTCCGGCTTCGTACCGGCTTTGATTACAATCGGGATAATGACGTAGCCGTATTCTTTGCCTTCCGCTTTCCGCATCACTCGACCGACGGACTGCACGACATCGACTTTCGATTTTCGAGGTGTGAGAAACATCACGGCATCGAGAGCAGGAACATCAACTCCTTCGGACAAGCACCGGGCATTGCTCAATATGCGACATTCGTTGCGTTTCGGTTTATCCTTCAACCATTGCAACAGTTCATTGCGCTTGATGGCATTCCTTGTACCGTCAACGTGTTCGACTTCGCAGTGTAACGCTTTTTTGTCGGTATCGCCGCTCTTGTTGCGATATTCCGTAACAATGCTATCGAATTGCGAGCGAAACGTTTCGGATTGTTTGATCGAAGTTGTAAAAGCGACGGCACGATGCAGAATCGGCTTGCGTCCATCATCGTACTTACCGGCAAGAGCATTCCAGCAGCCGATAATTTTGGCAGGATCGACAAGTGGGAGTTCCTTTTTCTTCTTGCCGGTTGCAACTGCCGCCGCTTCGATAAAAGGGGACATGTATTCATCGACACCGAGTATGACGACTTTGTAATCCGAGAGCAATCCTTGCGAAACAGCCGATGAAAAACCGAGATAGTAAAATACCTTGCCGTAGTGGTCTTCGTTGTCCATCGACCAGAGCGGAACGTCCCGTTGCTTTGCTTTCGCTTTCGAATCAGCGGAGTAAAGTCGGGGCGTTGCCGTCATGTACAACCGCTTTTTGCCTTTGATGGTGTTGTTATCGTGAACCTTGACAAAGTGTGATTCGTCGTCGCCTTCTAATCTTGCTCCGGTGGTGCGATGGGCCTCGTCGCAGATGATAATGTCGAATTCCGGCATGCCGTGCTCGCTTTGCGCTAAGCGAAGTACGTCAATGGATTGGTAGGTGGCAAACACGACTGTCATTTTCTCGCTTAGCGCAAAACTCTTCGTCAACGACTCTGCATCGGTCGTTGCCGGTATCGCAAGGTCGTCCGGCGAGAGCGGCGTGGAGTCATCATGCTTGCCGATTTTGACATCGGAGCAAACGGCGTAGCAGTGGAGCGGGATGACGGACTCGGCAGTCCATTCTCGAAGCGTTTGCTGGAGCAGGGACAACGACGGCACAAGGAAAAGTACGAGTCCGTCTTTGCCTGCGTGTTCTTCGGCAATTTTTAGGGACGTAAATGTTTTTCCAGTACCGCAAGCCATGATGAGTTGCCCTCGGTCTTGCGTTTCATATCCTTCCCGGACTTGGTCAAGTGCCGTGATTTGATGATCGAAGAGTTCTTTCTTCGGCTTTTGTTTGACTTCTGCCTTGTCGGGATCGAATTGCGACCAGTCGATGGTGCTGTTTTCGAGGTCATTGATGTCGAGCCGCTGAACGGCAACGGGCTGACCGTGAATCGCATCTTCGGCGTGCTTGCTCCACTTGGCGGTGGTTGTAACGATAATCCGGCGTGTGAACGGCTTTTTGGCAGACCGGACGAGGAAGGAATCAATGTCGCTCCGCTGGATGGTATCGTTTTCGCTCCAGCATTTGCACTGGATGGCGGTGTAGCCGTCGTCGTAGCGATTCTTGGCAACGAGGTCAATTCCGGTGTCGGGTTCTTTGCCTTTGCCCTGCCAGTCATTCCACCGCCAGACATCGGTGAACTGTTCGCTGTACAGGGGATCGTGCAGAAAGTATTGCCGGATGAGTCCTTCAAATCGGCTTCCTTGATCGCTGCTGGAGGTAGCAACGTCTCGGATTTTGTCGATGAGTGAGCGAACGGTGGACATGTGGCGGCGGGTTTTGCAAGCGACGTGGTCATTGTACTGAAAATATGGGATATTGCAAACAGGGAAGTATTGACCAAACTCGTCCAGAAGTTTAACCGGTGAATTCACCGGCCTGCTAGACCCTTGATTTATAACGACTTGCGGAAATTGCCCCTCGGAAATTCGCACTATTTTCCCAAGTCGTTCACAGGAATTCACACTGCCGAGTCAAGACTCGTTAGGTCAAGCCCCTTGTTTCTGTGCGCAAGCCCCTTCGCATTCCGCCGCAGACTTCAGTTCCGCCAATGCGCCGAGGGAAATCCGAAAAGGTACAGAATAATCGTCAGAACTACGTCAAATCTTCCCCGTGGTGGCTCGAAAAGATAGTCAGGGGAATCAGGGCAAGAATGGCAATCGCTACAACGTAGGGCTTGAACGGCTTTGGCGAACAGATTATCACACTCGTTTTCTGACCCCGACAGTAACGGTAATCATTGCCTCCATTTCACAAGGGGCGAAAATGGGATGCCCAATATCATTTCCAATCCATTCGCCTCTGTCCATCAATCGTCGCAATGCTGGGAGGCGGTTAATGAACCTGTAATACGAGTCGAAGTCGTGGAAGTATTCGTATGCGTCATCGGTTTCGATCCACTCGTACCCGTTGTCTCCGCCCCAAATCGGACGAAGGTATTTTTTCCCGTTGTCCAATCCGTTGTCGCCCATGTTCGCTTTCATCATTGCCGGTTCTCCCGTTTGGTGGGCTGACTCCCTACATGCGTAGAGGGATTGCCGATGGGTCAAGATTATGCTCAAGACCGAATCGGCATTGCCCCATGCGTTGACGTTCCCGCAAACACACCCGCTCCATGTGAAAGAAGGTTACCAGAAGTTATTGCAGTCTTTGTCGCCTTGATCATCGTATTCGTCGTCGAAGTAAGGATATGTCTCGATGGGGTAAAAACTGCGCCGCCACCGCTCAATCTCTTCGAAGTCATCGTCGTCGCCCTCAAAATCGTAGGTTATGTTCATGCGTGTGTCTTTCATCATTGTCAATTTCTCCTGTTCGATAGGTTTTCTGCTTACATAGGATTTCACACAGCGGAGACCAGTATGCTCCCTGCCATGTGAAAAGAAGGTTACTCGGTCTATTGACTCGAAAAGGGTACGCTCACGGGACTGGCTACGGAACTCCAACCGTGAGCGGATATAGAGTCGGAAATCGCTTTGCGCCGCTTCTTTTCTGCCAACGCTCGTCTCCTGTCAGCGTCCGAAATCGTAAACAGACCTGCTTGGCACTGTGCAGTTCGCTTTTCGCTTGCTTCCGACATAATCCGTCTTATTTCGTCAAGGCTCATCTCGCCGACCATCCCACGTATTTCGACCGCCGATAAATAGGGACGTGTGTACGCAATGACAAACACGTCCCCTTCCACGGTGCTGTGCTTGTACGGGCAAAGCGAAAGCACATGCGGTGTTCCCTTTGTTACGTGATTGTCCCATTCCGCATGGTGTTCCCTTGCAGATTGTACTACGTTACGCAAGAGCGAAGGAGTTACGGGACTGCCCCGTTTTACGAAACTGTCAACTACATTGTCAACGGGAACGTTGCTTCGGGCTATCCCATCGCAAGCACACACTGCTTCGACGTATAGCAGGTCTGCATCGACCTTGATACCGGTTTTCCAATCGACCTCACTGTTTGCGGTCTTCTTTGCCGATTTAACGGCTTGTTTCCCTGCGGCACGCTGTGCGGCAATCTTCGAATTAACTTTCTTTTCCATGTCATTCTCCTTTTAGTGGATTTCTCCACGTGTTGGGGCAGTGCCGAAACACCGCCGGTTGACTTCCTACGGGAGACGTTCCCGCAGGTATTTTGGATTCGCCGATAACATAACCGACGATTTCCCATACTTACGTACAGACTTGCCAGTGGGTCAAGATTAGATTGCCCGGAAAACCACCCAAGCCACCCATTTGTCCGAGACTAACGTCTTTTGGCTGAAACAGGGCGAATTTCGAAGAAATTTGATAGATTGCGGAAAGATTTGTTTCACGGCAGCGTTTCGTCCCACAGATTGCCACCGGAGCGACTGATTTCGAGTGCTTGACTCGTTTTGACCGTATGTTCAAGGGGCGAATGACAATTTTTGCCCTTTTTACTCCTCCGTTTGCCTTGGGTCGTGCATATCACTTCTGGATTGATAGGACGATCTTTCTTCCGCACGGGTAATTTCTCGAATAGACTCCACATCTTCGTCCGTTGGCGGTAATTCCGGCAAACTTGCGATATGTTTATCAATCAATCGCCGTAAGTCGGAAAATCCGTACTCGCCTACCAGTTCGGGACACCAACCTACCAACTCAATGATACCCGACATGTAATCTCTTTTACGCCGTTCCCGCTGTGCTGTTGATCTGAGATCGTTATCCAATAGGCTGGGAGCGTCTAAATTTTTGTATTCCTTGGTTAACACATGCAAAGACCTGAACACCATGTAAAGCCCAGAGAGCCATATTCTTTCTTCGATACGTTCCAGCAGTGTTGCTAATTCGTCTCCCTGTTCTTTATCTGGCTGTGGGAGTCGTTCGGAGGTCGTGTGTTTCGAGCATAACACCGCATCGACGAGTTGGACGACAATCGGCGGGTGTGTAACCCATTCACGAATCGTTGCCTGTGCCTCGTCGTCCCCAAATGCCGAGATCCACCATTGCCTGATTTCCTCCCGATTTGCTTCGTCACGCCTTATGGCATCAAACTGGCGGCGCATTTCGGCATTTCTGGATTGCAATTCCTTTCTCTGTTCGGTCTGGAATGACCGCCCGTTTCGGACAGCACCCGAACCGTTGCCATCTTTTTCATTTTTTGCAACCTCTTTCGAGCGAAAGAGTTCATAATCCGACTTGAATCTTTCGTATATTAGCAGATGAGCGGCTTTCATATTCGCCCGCACTTGCGGAGTCCATTTCGCAAATTCCTGCGCCCCAAATTCAATGTCCCTGCCATCTTCCCCACGCCGCCGCAAAATATCTGCCGCACATCTATTTGCTTCTGCTTTGTTTGCGGCGGTTTCTCGCTTTCCCGTTGCCGTGCGAAAGTACGGCACTCCTGAATTTTTCCATCCGCCCTTCCTTATCTTTGCGGGGACAGGTGGGGCTTCGGCGACAGCGGCGACAATTTCAGCAGTGTGTATGCCTATCGCTTCTAACTGCTGTTGTAATTCCGGTGTCAGTGTACGTTTACCCTCTCGCAAAGCAAGCCACGCATCAGCAAGTTTTGCGATCTGCTGGCTCGTTGTCATTATCCTTTGGTTTTTTGGTGCCGCTTTTCATTTGCTCAACGGCTCGGTCAAATAATATGCCGGATACGAGCAGGTTGCTCTGGAGAATTATAGCAGATCTTCGGAGGCATTGTGTCAACATCGCCTGTGTGCGCTCTTGACTCATCTGGTCAACATGTTTAACCGGTACAGTTACCGGTCTCAAGGGTCGCAAAATCTACGCTCTTCTGGAATTCGGAGTCAATGATATACTCTTGTCCATCAGGCGGATTCGGGGCGATTGATTCTACAGTCATGCGGTCGGTCAAAAAAACTGACGAAATGTGAATGGCTACACCGGGGGCATTATACCAGATTTGCGGCGACATACCGGGGCGGCGACTTCGAGAACCGCTACCCCGATTACAAATTCTACGCCGCTCCACCTTCTGTCGGTTGCGTGTGCTTTTCCTTCAACCGCATCTGAATACGTTCGCCTTCCCTGATGAATCTCTGACAATCACCAATGAGTTTGCTCCTCAAATGCTCGTCCAACTCTTCCTCGCTCTCGGCACCGCAATCGTTCTTGATGTCGGGAAAATGATCTGCAAGCAAGTTGATAACGAATTGCTTGACTTCCGAGAAATCTGTCTTGTCGGTACGCTGTAATTTCCCCTCTACCTTCCTGACCGCATCGAGGAAATAGCCAATCATGGTATTCAACAATGACTCCTCTTCGAGTTTGCCCATAATATCGAAAGAGTGATTGAAAAGCGTCGACATTTCCTCCAACCGGGTGATGTTCTCCTGCATTCGCTTAATGTTGTTCTGGAACTTTCGACCATCGTACCCGCCGGACAATACACGTTCGTGTGGCATCTGTCTCGACGATTTCGGCTTTTTCGTCGGTTCCGGCATGAGTTCTGGCTCGTCTGTTTGTATGGTTCTATCCTGCGCCGCTCTCGTCTCACTTGGAGGCTTGCATTCTTCCAATGCAGCGTGGACGGTTTTCACCCCACACTCAACCTCCGCAATAAGTTCGAGCGGGGCTTCACGTAATAATCGTGCCGCACCTTGCACAAGCCGCTCCGAAACTCCCATTTCTTCTGCCGCTTTGACCTGTGTGAATAACCCGCAAATTTGCGGGTTATCATTATCGCCATCTCGCCTCGTGGACATCCGAGCGGCAATCAATGCTTTCTGACTGCTTCTCAAATGCCGCCGCTTCGCATTTTTCGACAGGACGAATTGTAGCAAGCCTTCGTCGCTGGTATCGCCGTCATACTCAACGAAATACCTGTCAAATGGCTCGAACGAAACGCCTGCCTTTAGACAGGAAAAAAAGCGGTTTCGCCCGTCAACGATTTTACCCTTGTATAGGGTGATGCGTTCTTGCAATCCAATCTGTCGGATGCTCTCCGCCATGATCGCAATCTCTGAATCCGATGCTGCCGGAAATAGAGAACAATAGGGATGTAGTTGAAATTCAACTGTCATGAAATTCTCCTTTTGGTTAAGTGAAAAATAAAACACGGTGTAGGTAAAATAAAAAATAAATTCAGTAAACAACAATTCAAATAAACTGATACATCATGAAAAGTTCTGATACCATGCTGTTTGATCCAACACTCTAAATCATGTCGTGTATTTGATAGACTACACTTGCTTGTCTATCTGTACTCTTCCATGTCCTGACTCATATCATAAAACCACATGCTCATTCTTCTCCTATGGAGAATATAACCATGGACTCTTCTACCCCTTTCGACTTCTCGTTAATATCTAGTTCACTGTGGTAAATACAGTATGAAAACGATGATCGATAGTAAATTAGTGTCCTTATAATTTCTGCTCTATTTCGCCAATATTCGTGAGATGTTTCCGTAATCGCTTACCCGGCTTTCGGGATAAACCATTTTCTCGCAACCACTTTTTGACCGCAGAATAACTAACCAACTCACCCTTGGTCTCGAAATGATTGCAAATGTCTTTTGCGTCCATCGACGTTGTTTCGGCTAGATGGATTGCATCTTTTTGTAGCCGCTCGCTCGTCTTTTTGCCAATTCGCCCCTTATTTGTCGTCGGCGGCTTTCCCCCCCTATTTCCTTTGTACGCCATGCCCATTTTTGTCGCATACGACATATCTGATTCCGGCGTGTCGTTCAGAATGACAAAAACTATATCTTTTGCTCGGTCTCCGAAATGAAGTACCATCCACTCCCAGAGTGCTTGATAATCAGATTCTGTGAGTGTAGACGTTGCTTTGTATTGCCGTGAGTCAAACCCGACAGGACGCATCAGTCGATTAAGGCAGGTAAAAAACACGTAGAGAGTTCCCTGCGTTCTTGATAGCGCATCGTGAATTGCCCTTCGCAGTTCGGGGAAAAAACTATTTCGTGGGTCATACAAGTACCGCAAACTG
>Ga0123353_10003066_pt1 | contig 20924 bp, 20 predicted proteins | sample TergutLab28metaG_3_FD_92763 | JGI IMG/M metagenome (GOLD analysis project Ga0123353, IMG submission 92763) | Labiotermes labralis P3 segment gut microbial communities from Petit-Saut dam, French Guiana - Lab288 P3 | ecosystem: Host-associated > Arthropoda: Insects > Digestive system > Gut ... | reverse complement strand
GGAAATCACAGGAAATAGAATAGCAGTAAGAACATTCCATGAAAATGTAGAAAACCATAGAGTAAGAGTAACAGACATCCATGGGAACAGAGAAATAATAGAAATAAACATCACTAACATAAATACCACTCCGCCAGTAGTAGACCCAGCAACTTATAACCCAGAAAAAGGCGAGTATACAGATGAAGATGTAGTAGTAACACTAACATCAAATAAAGCATTAGGAAATCCATCAACATGGACAACAGCAGATAATAGTTTCTTAACAGGCTGGAGTACAGCAGATGAAGGACTAACATGGACAAGAGCATTTACAAATAATGCAAATATCACTATTACAGTAATGGATACACATGGAAATACAACTCCAGTAAGTATAAATGTTGATCACATAAGAAAACCATCTACAATTGAAATAGATGGAGACGATCCTGTAATAATAACAATTGGTGGATATCAAGGTGGATTGACAGTAACATTAATAAGACCAGAAAGACCTGATCTTGAAAGAGAAATAGATATAACAGATCTTCTAGATTTAGGAACAAGCACAATTGAATTATCAAAAGCACAAACAATTTGGAATGGTGATTATACTGTTAAAGTAGTCAATAGTACTGGTGCGACAGTAGAAGAAGAGTTTACTATAGATAGACCAGTTGTCGAAAGTTATGACCCAGACAGAACTACAACATTAGTAGATCCAATAACATGGACAATTACAACTTATGCTGATGTAGATACAATAGAATCATTAACAGATCCATCAAGGCCATGGACACAAAAAGATGATGACAATTTAAGAGTATGGGAAAAAGAATTTACTACACCAGTAGATGACTATGAAGTAAAAGTAACAGATATAAATGGCAATTATCAAACTGTTAAGTTTAATGTAATAAACATTGATACTCTTAAACCGATAGTTACAAATATTGAAAGAAGTCCAAGTACAACAACAACATCAAATGTAGAAGTAACAGTAACGGTAAATAGAGAAATAAATACACCATCAGGATGGATAGCAGGACCAAACAATACATTTACAAGATTATTTACACAGAATGACACAGTACCATTCATAATGCAAACACCATCAGGCTGGAGCGAAACAGATAATATAACAGTATCAAATATAAATAGAGTTCCAACCGTTAACTTCTTTGGAGGAAATGGAACAGGATTGTTCCCATATCCAACAGGAAACAACAATGAAACTGTTCGTATAGTAGTAGGTAACTTTGTTGAAGACTTAAAAATAGTTGTAACATTCCCAGATGGAACATCAGAAGAATTTACAAATACAACTACAGTAGAAAATACAGAAGTATTAATACTAAGTAGATTAGAAAACATAGATTCAGACAGAAACTTAAGATGGAATGGAACATATACAGTAGAAGTAACTAATAGTGCAACAACTGAACCAGTAACTGGTAAATTTGTAATTAAAAGACCAATTGTGTCAAATATTGAACAAGATACATATGAACCAACAAATGGATCTGTTACAATGACAATTACAACAATAGAAAATATTAAGTCAATAGTGTCATTAGATGAACCTATCGAACCATGGACATTTACCGATAATGAAGCAACGAGACCATTTAACAATGGAGTAACAGATCATAGAGTAGAAGTAACAGACATATATGACAATACTGAAATAATAAGATTTACAATATCAAATATTGATAGAACACCACCGGTTGCAGTTGTAAGTAAAACACCATCAGGTTGGACATCTGAATCAGTAACAATAACTATTACATCAAACAAGGATTTAAATGGAATAGTTCAGAGATGTACCGAGGCAGACGATGACGGTGTATGTATTAATTGGGTAGATGATACAGCAAATTGGACTTTATCAGCTAATGCAAGAACAATATCAAGAAACTTTGCTGACAATGTAGATGAATTTGAAGTTAGAGTCAGAGACCTAGCTGGAAATCCTTCAAATCCAGTTAAAGTAGAAGTAAAAAATATTGATAGAGTACCTTTAGTAGCGTCAGTTGGATATTCAACAACCGCACAAACTAGAGGTCCAGTAACAGCAATTATTACAACTAACAAGCCAATTACAACTCCAGAAGGCTGGACAAGAGTAAGCGATACAGAATATACGAGAGAGTATACAGAAAATACACAGTTAGCAGGCGAAAATATTACCTTAAATGACGCTGTTAATAACGTTGAAGTAGTTACAGTGCTAATTAGAAATATCGATAGAGTGGCCCCAGTTATTACAATTAATGGACAAAATCCAATAATAATACCAATTGGAGTTCCATATACAGATGAAGGAGCAACCGCACTTGACGATGTTGATGGTGTAGTAACAGTAACAGTACAAAATAACGTAAACGTTAATGTAGCAGGAACATATACTGTAGTATATACAGCAAGGGACAGAGCAGGAAACGAAGCAAGGAAAGAAAGAACAGTAATAGTAAGACAACCAACTGCAGGAGAATTCTTCAGAAATGCAAGTAACTGTGGAGAAACTGGCGTATGTATGAATACTGCAAATACAAATAACTTTGTATGGTATAGTGGACATCTATGGAGAGTAATTCAAATAAATGATGATGGAACACTACAAATGATTACTGAAGATTCAATTAGTGGGTTCTCTTATGGACCAACAGGAGTATTCTCAACAAGTTTTGTAAAAGACTGGTTAAATAATAACTTCTATAATTCACTAAATAATTCCGCAGCAATAGTTTCATCAGCAACATATTGTGAAAGTCCATTCTCAGGAACAATGACAATGGATAATGTTAGAACAACTTGTCCACAAGGACATCAAGTTCAAGCTAGAGTTGGATTATTAACTTTAGATCAATACGTGTTACTTGGAGGAAGCAGTTCATACTTAAGTACTGGAGATACATTCTTTACAATGACTCCAAATGTAGACTTTATTTGGGCTGTTGAAAGTCCAGGAGTAGCAGACGTATGGTTTGCTAGAGCGCCTCTAGGAGTTAGACCAGTAATTACCGTAAAAGATGATGTAGTTGTCAGAAGCGGAGCAGGAACAAGAGCAAATCCATATAGATTCTCAAATGATTTCTCTGCAGGACCAACTACAGCACTTAACACTAGAAATACTGGAGAATATGTAACATTCGCAGGAGAAACATGGAGAATAGTTAGAACAGAAAATGGCGCTACTAGATTAATAATGAATAACAATTACAGAGAAAACGGTGAAGAAGTAAGAGTACAATTTGGTGCAAACAACTTCAATACCGCTAATGGAATTGGACAATATTTAAATACACATGTATTAACAACAGCATTTAATCAAAATCAAAGAAACGTAATGCTAATGACTGACTTCTATGTAAATCCATATACAAGAGGACAAAATCCAATAACAACAGTATTATCACAAACAAGCAATAGAGTACAAGCACAAATAGGTTTACCAACAATTGGAGACTTAATGAGTTCAAGAACGTCACCATTTGCTGTAAGAAATTCATTCCACTCATGGATGATTAATCCAGATGGAGGAAATGCAGCTAATGGATGGTTTATGGGATTAGGTAATTCGCAAGAGAATTTAAGAACCCATTGGCTTGGATTTAGACCAGTAATTACACTGAATTCTTCAGTAACAATTACAGGTGGTGCTGGGACTCCAAATAGTCCGTATGCATTATCACATTAAAATAAGATAAAGGTTGGTATAATTTTTATATCAACCTTTTCTACCGCAAGGTAGGAAAATATATGAAAAAGTTGACTTTTCAAGTAAAGAAGTGTAATATATGCACACATAAAAAGAGGGGGAAAACAATATGAAAAACAGAGACATAGAAAACAATACTGAAGAGGGGGTAAAAATGAATAATTTTGATAAAAACAAAAAACTAGGACCAAAAGTTTTAGTGAGCTATGATGAAACAGAACCAACTTATTCAGATGTTAATGTAGAAATAAAATCAGACAAACCATTACAAAAAGTTAAAGGATGGAATTTGTCTGAGGATAAAATGAGCATTACAAAAAGATTTACAAAAAATGAAAAAGAAACGGTAATGGTAATAGACATAAAAGGAAATATGGTTACAGTGGATGTAGAAGTTTCTAACATCAAAAAAATGAAAGGAATCATAGGATTCATTAGCAAACCATTATTAAAAAGAAACATAGCGTTAGTATTGGCAGGTAGTATGATGATAGGTGGAGCCTTAATTGCACTTAGACAATGTTCAAAGAGTGATACAGTGGATCAAGACCCAGGAATATATCAACCATATGATCCAGACCCAACACCGACCCCTACGCCACCACCACCAACGCCGACACCAACACCAGAACCAGATCCAGATGAATTGGAAGATGATCCGGAAGAAATAATTGATGAAATAGAGGATGACTTAGAGGATGATTTACAAAAAGATCCAGAGCCAACACCGACTCCTACGCCAACACCGAGTCCAACACCAAGACCACCAGGAACACCCCCACCAGGAACACCACAACCACCACCTCAAACACCGCCACCGGTGACTCCAACACCACCACCGCCGCCTCCACCACCAGTTGAACCAGATAGGCCGCCGGTAACTCCAACACCGCCACCCCAACCGCCGCCACCGCCGCCGCCAATCGAACCAGATAAACCGGAGCCACCCCAACCACCGCCACCGCCACCACCGCCGCCTCCACCACCTCCACCAATTGAAGATGATAAACCGGCGATACCACCACCAGCACCCGCACCACAACCACCGCCTCCACCACCTCCACCAGTTGAAGATGATAAACCAATGGTAACCCCAACACCGGCACCGACTATAACACCATTGCCACCACCACCGCCACCGATTGATGATGACAAACCAATGGCAACCCCAGCACCAAGTTTAACCCCAATAGAGCCATCACCAGCACCAATTGAAGATGATAAACCAAGCTTTGATATATTGGATGAAGCGTTAGGTAAAGCAATAGAAAGCGGTATAGATATAAACGGGATTATTAATGAAATTATTACTGAAAATACAATTGAAGAACAAGTAGAAAGTTCTAATCAAAAAGTATATTCATAAAAAAAAGAAAGCTAAGCTTTCTTTTTAATTTATCTCAATATAATTATAATTACATGCACGAATTAATCTGTTCATAATCGCGATACCAATACCCTCTTTTTTAACACCTTCAATAATAATTAAATCAGGATTTTGAGAATCGGCTTTTCTAAGAAAAGAAAACATATTATGCGCGATTTCATAATTATCCTTACCTAAAAATAAATAATCAATAAGGTTATCTGAATCAATCATATAATAATTGGTAGATAACAAAACAACTTTTTTGTCGCTGTTTTCCTGTAATAAATCATCAATCTTTTTTGCCATCTTATGTTCATCATCACTATAAATAAGTATCGCATCAGAAGTAGGAGCATAGTGCTTATATTTTGTTCCTGGTGATTCAGTTATATCAATATCCATTTTATCAAAAATGTGATCAGCTAACTTGCATTTAATACCAATACTCTCAATATCTTCTGGAGTAATAATACCTGGCCTAAGAATAATTGCTGTATCATCTTCAATTTTTACAACTGTAGATTCAATGCCTAATTGAGTATCTTTATCATCAATAATAATATCTACATTACCATTTAATTCATCAATTATATCATTAATAGTTGTACCACTAGGTTTACCAGAAACATTTGCACTTGGTCCTACTAAAGGAGATGATTTTTCAATTAATTCAAGCGCAATAGAATTATCAGGCAATCTAACACCAATAGAATCTAAACCACCAGAAACAATAGAAGGAATAACATCTTTCTTTTTAAATATAATTGTAAGAGGACCAGGCCAAAATGAATCAATTAAAGATTGTTCAATGGGACCTATATCTAAAACGATAGATTTTAACATATCAATATTAGATACATGCACGATTAAAGGATTATCACTAGGACGACCTTTAGCCTTATAAACTTTTTCTATCGCATCACTATTTAGAGCATCTGCACCAATACCGTAAACAGTTTCTGTAGGAAAAACAACTAAACCACCATCGATTATAATTTTAGCTGCCTCTTCAATATTTTTACTAATAATTTTAGTCATAATACATCACAAAAATAATTATATCACATTAGAACAAAAACAAATGAAAAAATGATATACTTTAAATAGAAGGTGATATGTATGGAAGAAAATTTACAAAAATATGCCGATTTGCTACTAAAAAGATGTTTATGCTTAAATGAAAAAGTAAGACCACTACTCATAACTGCAGCAGTAGAAAATGCTGAATTTGTTAGATTAGTAGCCCGTAAAGCATATTCACTAGGAGTAAGAGATATTTATTTTGATTGGATAGATGATGAACTACAATATGATCAGTTAATGAATTTTGATATCCATGAAATAAAAAATAGTCCTTATTGGAATAAAAAAATATATGATGAATATGCAGATAAGGATGCGGCTTTTTTAATGATGCATGCTAAAGACTATAAACTATTTAAAAATGTTGATCCAGAAAAAACAAAAGAAGCAGGAAAACAAAGTATAGAATCAAGACCAAGATTTAAGAAAAAACAAAAATTAGATAGAGTACCTTGGTGCATCGCGATGGTTCCTACATTTGGATATGCAAAAAATGTGTTTGGTGAAGAAGAGCCATTAACAAAGGCATGGGATGCGATATTTAAAGCTTGCTTAATATATGAAGAAGACCCAATAGAAGAATGGAATAAAAAAACAAGACTTAGTGAGGAAAGATGCAACAAACTAAATGAACATAGATTCAAATACTTGCATTTTACCAACGATTTAGGAACTGATTTAAGTATTGAACTGCCAGATAAACATATATGGCTTGGAGCAGGTAAAAAAAATGAAGAAGGGTTAGAACTAATCGTCAATATGCCAACAGAAGAAATATTTACCACTCCACATAAAAAAGGCACAAAAGGAATTGTTTATAGTGCGAAGCCACTTATATATGGAGGAATCTTAATAAAAGATTTTTCACTTCGTTTTGAAGAAGGAAAAGTAGTAGAAATAAAAGGCTCAGAAGGAGTTTTAGAACGTATCATTGAAATGGATGAAAATGCTTCCTATTTAGGAGAAGTAGCATTAGTTAACCATGATTCACCTATATCTAATACAGGAATAGTTTTCTATGATACATTATATGATGAAAATGCTTCTTGTCATTTAGCTTTGGGATCAGGTTTTCCTAATTCGTATGAAAATGGAGAAAACATGAGTAAAGAAGAATTAGAGATGGCAGGAATAAACGACTCATTATTACATACAGATTTTATGGTTGGAACAAGCGATTTACGCATAATTGGAACAACACACAATAATGAGGAAATATTAATTTTTGATAACGGAAACTTTATTATATAAAAAAGAAATAGAAAGGAGATAATTTATGGGAGATCAAGAACTACTTGCAATAGGTTGGTTTGGCTTAGTAATATTAATATTGTGGTATGTAATAACTATAATACAAAGTTTTTTAGCTTATGGAACAGCCTACAGAAAAACTAAAAAAGGCGCAGATGATGGAATCGCACTTTTTGGTTGGATGATTGTATATGGTTTAGCAGCTACGGTACCATTTCTAGGATACTATCTTTGGAAGAAAAGCAAAGAATAGATAAAATAAAAAGCAATATTTAGATATTGCTTTTTTATGTTTCAAATTGGTTTTTTGACATAATTGTGTTATAATTATACATGCAATATTAATGGAGGGATTATATGTCTTTTACAGCAATAGTAGGACTAGTACGTATGCTAGTTGACATATTATTAGTATGGGCAGTACTGTATTATGTATTAAAAAGTTTAAGAAAAAATGTTAAGATGGTTCTTTTATTTAAAGGGATTGTTTTTCTAGTAGTTTTAATGTTTATCAGTATGATATTTGATCTTATTGTAATTAGATATCTACTAGATTATATATTTGAATGGGGTATATTAGCGGTAATCGTTATATTCCAACCAGAAATAAGAAATGTCTTGGAACAGTTAGGTAGAAGTCAGCTATTAGGAAGACATAAAGTATTAACTGTTGATGAAAGAGAAAAAGTAGTTTATGAGATAGTATCAGCAGTAGATGCAATGAGAAAAACAAGAACAGGAGCTTTAATAGTATTAGAAAGAGATAATAGCTTAAATGATTATATCGAAAAATCTAAAAAACTATATGCTGAAATATCAAGTGAATTATTAGTAACAATATTCTTCCCAAATAATCCATTACATGATGGAGGTATTATTATACAGGGAGATAAAATTACAAGTGCTAGAGCGGTATTTCCGACTAGTGATAATTTTAAGATTAGTAAACGATTAGGCACTAGACATAGAGCAGCTTTAGGAATAGCAGAAATTACTGACTGTATAGCGTTAGTCGTATCAGAAGAAACAGGAAGATTATCGGTTGCTATGGATGGAGAATTACATTACAATATGTCGTCCGATGAAGTTAAATTAATGCTTCTAGAAGGATTAAGACCATCTATGGAAGAAATGGATGATGAGGATGAGGAGGTTGAAACTAATGAAGAAGAAACAGAATAGTTTTTTTAGAAAAGTTGCCAAATCATTTGATAAAAGAATAGTTATTCCATTAACAAAGTTAGTATTAAAGATAACCGCGTTTTTTACTTATTCTAGTCAAAAATTAGAAAACCTTTTATCAAGAACAACAACATTATTGTTCTTGTCGTTATTAATTGCGGTAGGATTGTTTATCGTGATAGATCAACAAATATTAGCACTGGCAACTAGTAGAGCGGAAGTAATTCCAGATGTGCCAGTACAAGTTTTGTATAATGAAGAAAGATTTGTTCTAACAGGAGTACCAGAGACAGCAGATATTACATTAATAGGTAGTAAGGCAGATTTATTTATTGCTAGACAATCATCTAATAGACAAGTAACATTAGACTTGACCAATATTAGAGAACCAGGTACATATAGAGTTGATTTAAAATTTGATGGAGGTTTATCATCAATTGGTTATAGTGTTAACCCATCACAAGTAACAGTAGTTGTTTATGAAAGACAGACTAGAAATCAAACATTATCATATAAGATATTAAATGTAGATGAACTTGATAGTGCGTTTGAAGTAAGCAATGTTAATGTTGTGCTTGATAATTATAATGTCTTAGATAGAGTAGTAATTAGTGGTGCCCAATTCCAAATTGACCAAGTTGCAACTGTAGAAGCCTTAATTGATGTAACACAACTTACAACAATAAAAGCAGGAACCCATACTTTAGAAGAAGTTGTATTAAGAGCATATGACAGTGCTGGACAAATGGTTGATGTTGATATTCATACCCCAGGAAGAATTAGAGCAATAGTTGAAATAACATCAACATCAAGAGAAATACCACTTAACTTTGTTCCAGTTAATAGAGTTCCATTTGGAAATGCAATTGGAGGATATAAGCTTAGCCAAAATACTGTTACAGTATATGGTACTGAAGAAGTATTAAATGAGCTTGCGAGAACAGGAATAGACATAAGAGTAGATGTAAGTAGATTGTCAGAAAATCATACTACTACTGTAGATATACCTATGGTAGCAGGAGTCAGAAGATTATCAGCTAACAGAGTCACAGTCGATATAACTATTACAAGAAGTGGAGATTCAATCGCATTACCGGTACCAGTTTCAGCAATAAATGTTGAACCAGGATTTGTAGCTGGAGGACAAGGTGCGAATGATAGAGAAATATTAGTAGATATAAGTGGAGCAGCAGAAATAATAAATGCACTTAGAAGTATCGATATAGAAGTATTCGTTGATGCAAGAGGAATTACACAACCAGGAAGTCATAGTCTACCAGTTCATGTTAGACCTAGAACATCTAATGCTAGATTAGCAACATTTACACCAAGAAGACAGAACGTTACAATTGTCATATCAAGACAGGGATAGAGATTAAAAATCTCTTTTTCTGTGGTTGAAGTCACATGTTTGATATGCTATAATATTTTTGGTGATTACATGAAAAAAGCAAAGGTTAAACCTAAAAAGAAACAAACGATTCAATCAGAAACCGACAACACTATGAGGAATGGAATAATAATTGGGATTTCTGTTGCAGCCATATTTGTTTTCTTCTATTTAATAACAACGTTGTTGATTGATGATAGTCCTACAATATTACGACCTGACCCACCACAAGAAACAACGTTTATATCATTTAATAGATTGTTAGACCAAGAACCAAAAGAGTATTATGTATTAGCTAGATTTGAAAATGATTCAAATGAAAGAGTATATGAAAAATACTTTGTTGAGTTAGGTGTAAACATAGGGACCGGTATTAGATTATTTCAAATAGATATGAGTGATACTTTTAGTAAAGCGCATATAGGAGAAGAAACAAATATAGCAGAAACAATCAGAGATTTAACTATAAGTGATACAGGACTATTTTTAATAAAAGAAGGTAAAATAGATTCGCATCATATAGGTAGTGAACAAATAATCGAATATTTAAAACAACGATTACGAGAATCTGTAAAAGAATAGTAGAAAGTAGGAATAAAAATGGATACGGAATTATTAACATTATGTTTGATAATATTTTTTGTAAGAATATTTGATGTTTGTCTAGGAACAGTTAGAATGATAATGGTAGTTAGAGGAAAAACATTATTAGGAGCAATAATAGGATTTGTAGAAGTCGCGATATGGTTTATAGTAATAAAAGATGCTTTAACTAGTGATCATGATAGTCTGTGGATTGCATTTGCATTTGCAGGTGGATTCTCAATTGGAACTTATATAGGTGGAGCGATTGCTAAGAGAATAGTCAAAGGAAAACTAAACATTCAAATAATAATAGAAAAAGAAAAAAAAGGACTTGTTAGAGTACTTAGAGATTTAGGATATGCTGTATCAGTAGTAGATGCTAAAGGATATGAATATAGTGATAAACTATTGTTAATATTAGGTATAAACAGTAATAAATTAGAAGAACTAGAAGCAGCAGTAAAAGAATACGATGAAACAGCATTTATGGTAGTAAACGAAGTTAAACAAATAGAAAACGGATATTTCCCAGGTTCATCAAAATAAAAATAGCACAAGTGCTATTTTTGTTTGTCCTGACGATGCTTATTTATTTCAATTAATATACATATACCTATAATAATTATACCAATACCAGCAAATACAAAGGCCGAATCATGCTGCCAAAGCGCGCCAATACCAGCTGCTATAACTAAACAAATAGAAGCAATTACTATTGCTATTTTGGACTTCACATTCATTTTCACGCACTCCTTAGACTCTCCCTTAAGATTTATATATGCAACATGTTTAGGTTTTCTTTTATGAACTGGAAGAGTTTCTTCCCACTCACGACCATTCCATTTTTTTAAACAGTTTTGACCATAATTTTCAATTGATAATTTTTCAATATTATTATACGAATAATACCTTCTACCTTCAAAATCATAAAGCTTTAAAGGAAAAACATCCTTTTTCAAAAAATCTGGTGCTACCCAAGGTACTGAAACAAGTTGTCCTATACGATTACTATTTTCATGATTCCTTGCATATCTATCGGAATACCATTTAACAAAGTTTTTAAGAAATATTGGATTTATCCTTAAATTATCTAATAAGACAATAAATGGCATAACAACTCTCACTACACTTCTGGCAATTTGATGCTTAACTTTTGATTCTGCAACATTATCATAGATTACAACATCTATAAATATTCCATCTCCAGATTTGCATCTGTTCTTAAGTAGTATATTAACTTCCTTAATATAGGTACCCTTTTTCCTTATTTTCATTTGTGGTCCCATAATGTTGTTGTATCTTTTATCTTTTTCATAACATTGAAAATAAAAGTTTTTATTCAAATCTTTATCCAAAGCTTTTATAAATTTATCCCAATCACTTCGTGGGACAAATAAATCTATATCATCATCCCAAGGAACGAACCCTTTATAATTAATTATACCCAAAGCCGAACCTGCTATTAATCCATATTGAATATTATTTTTTACACAAATACGATGAATTTCATCCATTGTTTCTAAAATGGATAATTGCAAATCTCTAGTTGTAACAACTGAACCATCAGCATTTTCTTTGATAATGTAGCTGTCTTTTTGCTTAATGTATCCATCTTTTTTACTCATAATACACCGTCATTCCCTACATCAATTCTACTAAAAAAGACAGAAATAATCAACCGAGCGCTACTTAGGGTAAAAAGCTTTCTTTTTTCTTCATATTATTATATAATTTAATATAGGTGATACGATGGATAATAATGTTGAAAATATTGAAGAAGAAAGAAAACTATACGACAGTACTGGCCTAAGTATAATAAAAATGTATGGTGAAGATTTAACAGCAAATGAATATATTGTCAACCCTGCTATTGCTAGAGAAGCTGAAATCGGACGTGCGATTATGATACTTTTGACGCCTGAAAAATCGGCAATGTTAGTTGGTAAAGCTGGTATTGGTAAAACAGCCATTGTTGAAGGTATCGCATATAAAATAATGAATGGCGATGTCCCAGATAAATTAAAAGGTTATCGAGTAATAAAAATTAACTCTTCAGCACTTTTAGGAAAAGTCCAACATAATGGTAAAGAAGAGATGATAATTTCTCTTTTAGTTGAAGAATTAAAAACAGTTGATAAAACACTTTTGTTTATAGATGAGGTCCATACCTTAATGGGTAGCAAAGAAGGCGGTCCGATGGATCTTGCCAATGTTTTAAAACCAGCAATTGATAGAGGTGCTGTAAAAATAATAGGAGCAACTACAGATATTGAGTATAATATCTATATTGTAAGAGATAGAGCGTTCTTAAGACGTTTCGATAAAGTAGATGTATACGAACAAGATTTTGATACGACTGTTGAAGTATTAATGCGTAGTATGCCAAAGTTTGAAGTTAAAACAGGAATAAAATTTAAATATAATGAATATATAACAAAAATGTTGGTTGAATCAATTGTAGAAGCAACTAGCGAATTTAAACGAGTATATGGATTGGGCGCTATGTATCCCGATGTTTCATTCTCAGTTTTATCAGGAGCTTTTTCAGAAGCCCTGTATCAAAATAAAACAGTAGTTGAAATGATAGATGTATATAATGCAATTAAGAACAGCAAAAGAATATATCCTGATTCAAGAATAAAAGAACTTACTGCATTTAGAGAAAAATTTGATAAAGTAGCTGGAGATGATGGAATTACCATTCCTTATGTCTCAATAAAGGAAATAGAAGCGCCAGAGGAATTCTAGAAAGAATAGGTGATTTAATGAGAGAAATACCTAAAAGAAATTATTTTTTATTGTTATTTATAGTGGTAGGAATAGTATTTGGGACAATATATCTTTCACATTTGTATAATGAAAATAAGGAAAGTACATTTATCTCACCAATGTATGAATTTTTACCAAGCATAACGACAGAAGAAGTAATGGAAGTTGTAACACATAGACCTCTTATCGTTATATACATAAGCGATATGACAAACGAAGATATATATGAATTAGAACTAGAATTAAAAGAAATGATAATATCTTTAGAAATACAAGAATTTTTTGTATACTTAGATTCATCTGAACATTCTGAAAGCATTTTAGAGTTCTTTCATCAGGAGTTTGATATAGAATTTAATATCCATGATACTCAGACATTAATAGTAGTTCAAGATGGTGCTGTATTAGGATTAAGCACAAACAAACCTATCGCCCCGTTATCAATAGAACTATTCTTAAGAAACATGGGTGTAATAGAAAATATTGAAGACAGCGGATTATAATGATAAACATAGTGCTTTTTGAACCTGATGATTCACTAAGTTAGCACAGGTAAAATATTATTCAAAATTGTTTTGGATTTTTTATAGGAGAGATATTATGAAATTAGTAATTATTTTTGGTCCACAAGCGGTTGGAAAAATGACAGTTGGTCAAGAACTTCAAAAGCAAACAGGTCTTAAATTATTTCATAATCATATGACAATAGATTTAGTGTCTAATTTTTTTGATTATGGAAGCACAGAAGGTAGAAAACTGGTTAACTTGTTTAGAAAAGAAATATTTGAAACATTTGCAAAAAGTAATCTAGATGGGCTTATTTTCACTTATGTTTGGGCTTTTGATGAAAAAGATGATTGGGATTATGTAGAAGATTTACATAGATTATTTAGCTTAAATGGAGCAGAAGTTTACTATGTAGAATTGGAAACAGATATAAAGACAAGATTAGAAAGAAATGTGACTCCAAATAGACTCAACCATAAGCCGACAAAAAGAAATACAGAACGTACGAAACAAGATATATTAGACACTGCTGATAAATATAGATTAAATTCAAATCCTGGTGAGATAGAATACCCTAACTATATTAGAATTGATAATACTGGTAAATCAGCTGTGGAAGTTGCAGAAGAAATTGTTGATAGATTCGAACTTTTATCTGATAAGTTAGTACAGGTAAAAAATTAAATGGAAATATAGGTGAATTAGTTTTGAAGAAGAAAGAATATCTTGAAGAATTAGACCAATATAATTTTGATAAAAATGAGTATTGTATAATTGCTGGTGGAACAATGTTAATGTATGGTTTAAAAAGTGAAACCGGAGATATTGATTTAAGAATTTCTTTAAAACTATTTAATGAACTTAAATTTAAATATAATTTGATTGCAACAGGAAAATTTCCTAATCACTATGAGTTTAATGATATCGAAGTTCGGGTTGTTGATTTAAGTCTTGAAGATATTGTTTATATAGATAATTATCCAGTGTCTTCGATATTAAAAGAAAAAGAATGGAAACTTAAAAGTAATCGAGAAAAAGATAAAAAAGACTTAGAATTGATAGAGAGATATTTAAATAAAAAAGGTGATGACTTTGATAAATATTTGCCTGTTCAAACCAGAGATACCGCAAAACACAGGTAATATAATGAGAACTTGTGTTGCTTCCAACGCCAAACTTCATTTGATTAAACCATTAGGATTTAAACTTGATGAAAAAAGTATTAGAAGAAGTGGTGTTAATTATATTGAGAATTGTGAATTTGAAGTATATGACAGTCTAGAAGACTTTTATAGTAAGAATGATGGAGAAATATACTATCTATGTCGGTATGGTCAAAAACCTCATACAAGTTTTGATTACAGCGATATAAATAAAAATATATATTTTGTATTTGGAAAAGAAACAACAGGAATTCCACCAAAGTATTTAAAACCACATATGGATAGAGTTATGCGTATTCCAATGAGTAATAACGTCAGAGCGCTTAATCTTTCAAATACTGTTGCTATTATGGTATATGAAGCATTAAGACAACAAGGATATCCGAATTTATATTTTGAGGAACCTCATAAATCAAGTAACTATATAATGGAAAATTAAAAACATTGAAAAAAATGTTTATTAATGGTAATATGTATGTAGAATAAAAAGGAGTGTTATAGAAATGAATTTTATAGGAAACAATCTAGCTTTTCTTTTAATAATTGCATCTTTTTGCTTATTAGCCGCAATAGGTTATTTAGGTGAAAAGAAGAAAAAGGCTGCTAAAGAAGATGAAGAAGTTGAAGAAACTGAAGAAACCCCAGAAGAAGTAGAAGAAGAGATTGTCGAAGAAACTAAAGAACCTGAAGAAAAAGAAGAAGACAGGGGAGTTTCGTTCGATGAACCATATGAAGAGGACGAATTGCCGGAAGTAAATGTAATAGAAGAAACACCTGAGCCGATATCAACAGAGGATATAACAACAACACTAGAACCAGCAAAAGAGCCACTAGTAGAAGAACCAGTTGTTGAGACAGTAGAAGAATTGAAAAAAGAACAAGGTGAGGAAACCCTTGCTTTAGAACCAACAGAGGCAGCTGCTGAAGCAACGACATTAGATTCACTGTTTACTGATGATTTTGGAATAGATGAAATTCCGGCTTTAAGAACAGTTCCAGAAGCACAACCGGAAACAACAGAAGAAGATGGTTGGTAATTATAGGAAACGCTAGTTTCCTTTTAGTTGCAAAAACGATTTAACTATATTATAATTAGAATAGAGAATAGTGGTGATATAAATGAAAGCAAGAGGTTTTACTTTAGTAGAAATAATCGCAGTATTGGTGGTCTTAGGATTGTTATTAGCGATCGCACTTCCGCGACTGTTAGACCGGTTTGGTGCTAGCGAAGCAGCGATGTCTGAGGTAACAAAAGATTTAATTGCTGAAAGAAGCAGATTATTTGCGATTGAAAGAGGAATAACTGTTACAGGAACTTCATGTTTTATAAATCTGCCAACACTAGTTGATATGGGAGTAATAGAAGAAGGTCTTATAAAAAGTAATAATTATGCTGATAGATATCATGTTGTAGTAGAATTTAAAGCAAATACATACGTTGTAACATTAAGTAGTGAAGCACGTAATGGTTTGGCATGTAGCATATAATAAAGAAAGTCGAGCAATCGACTTTTTTAGTGGAAAGCAATATTATTATTTTTAATTTGACAAATGGAACGAAATTTGATTAAATAACTGCCGAAGAGGGATTATATATGATCACTTCATCAAAAGGAGAATATAAAATGTTAAAATTAAAAAAGACAAATAAACATACAGCATCTAAAATCACGAAAAATGATCTTTTTTGGAAAACAAAAATAAAAGGGAAGCCAGTAAAAATTGAGAAAGGGACAGTATATATTTTTACATCTCTTACAACAATTTTAGGAGGTTTCACACCTGTATTGATAAATGAATTTATTGCTCAACCCACACCTGCGTTGCAAGCGAAAATAGGGATTGGAGCGGTAACTGTGGGGGTTGTTTTATTTGGATTATTCATTAGAGAAATTATCAGAAAGCAAAAATGGTCAGCTTCAGAAGAAGCAGCCGCAGAATTAAGAATTTTAGAAGAAGAATGTAAATTTTTTAAAACGGGATGGGAAGAAGCAGAAAAAAAACTAGCGGAGATAAAAGAACTCACGTTGCAACTTGAAAATCTTCAGGAAAATGCGTTTCAAGAGGTAACAACACAAATTGTTACAGCTATTAATACAGTTGATTCAGTTCAATCAGTGATGGCTGATGTTGGAGATTTGGCAGAACTATTTAGTGGAGATTCAGCAGATAGAAAACCATTGTCGTTAGAAAAATTTCAAAAAAGAGCCAGAAAAGAATTGAATATGCCTAAACCAAAAGTAAAAAGAAAAAGCAGAGATTAATTCTCAGCTTTTTTTATAGAAATTAATATTAGTTCATTTATATTGTCATCACTTGCAGCAATATTTTTATGTATTTGGTTACATATCTTACACTTATAAATAATTTTATAAGTTTTTTTGAATTTTTCAATATCGATAGGTTCCAATGAACCTAAACAAGTATTTAATCTATCACCAGGATTAATATCCACATGTTTAGAAAATAAGCAGAAAGGACAATGGTCTCTAGCACTATAAGATAGTTTTGGGACTGGTTTACTACAATTTTCGCATACAAATTCTTCGTCACGCATATAAAAAGACTTCATATCATCACCAATAAAATTATATCATTAAAAACCATTTCATTGAACTATAAATGTGTGATACAATTTAAATGTGATGCTTGGAATTTAGTTTTGGGTATGTTATCATGTAATGTAGGTGATGAATGTGAATGATGATACAAAAATAGAAGTAGATAGAAAAATTAACAAAAGCAAAGGATTTAAAGCGCAAGAGGTAATTATTTTGGTAATTATTACTTGTCTTTTTAGTTTTTTTGCTGGTAGTGCTTTCTCTAGAATGAGTCGTCCTGATGATTCTGAGTTGGGACCAATTAGTGATGAACTAAGATCTTTTATAGAGAACTATCAATTCTTACTTGATAACTTTTATGGAGAATTAGACGAAGAAGAACTTCTTCGAGAAGCATTCAGAGCTTTAATGGAATTATTAGATGATCCTTATTCATTATATATGGATGATGGCGAGCATAGTAGTTTTAATCTTCATTTAGAGGGTAGTTATCGTGGTTTAGGTATATCTGTATTCAAAACAGAAGAGGATGGACATATAATCGTATCTGCTGTATTCCCTGGTTCTCCTGCGGATGAATTAGGAATAATAGTGGGAGATATAATAATATCAATAAATGGAATAGATTCAAGAACAATCAGCACTAGTGATTTTAGTGCGATGGTATTATCAGGAGATAAAGATGACTTTGTTCTAGTAAAAAGACGAGGTAGTGTAGAAAGAACGTTAACTATTACTAGAGGTAGTGTTGTAATACCTTCAGTAGAATATGAAATGATAGAAAGTAATGGAACTAAAATTGGTTATATTTCAATAATGACTTTTGCAAATAATACTTATAGACAGTTTAGTTCAGCTTTAAATAATTTAGAGAGTCAAAATATGGATTCTTTAATAATTGATGTACGTAATAATACAGGAGGCCATTTAACAGTAGTTAGTAGAATAATTAGTCTATTTGTTGACAGTACACATGTTGCATATCAAACACAACAAAATGGAGTTAGAACACCAATTCAATCGGTAGGAAACCGCACAAGAAAATATCCTATAGTATTTTTAACTAATAGACACAGTGCTTCTGGTTCAGAGGTATTGGTAATGAGTTTAAGAGATAACTTAGGGGCTAGAGTCATAGGAGAAAAAACATTTGGCAAGGGAACCGTTCAAGAATTGATTACGCTTTCTAATGGAGATAGATTGAGAGTGACAACAAAGAGATGGTTATCACCAAAAGGAGATTGGGTTAATGATACAGGTGGAGTTATTCCTGATGTAGAAGTAACTTTAAATAGAGAGTTTTTGGCAAATCCAACACGTACTAATGATAATCAATTACAAGCGGCTATTAATGATTTAAGAAACACTACAAGATAGTGTTTTTTATGATATAATGTGCTTAGGTGATTAGAAAATGAAACAAATATGTATAGGAGATGAGTATCAAATACAATGTTATAAACATAATGGAAAAATACATCGTGCATGGGACGAAGCTGTTGTCTTAGATATAAAAAAAGATTACATCGTATTTGGAAACAACAAAACAAGAGTAACTGAATCAGAAGGAACAACATGGAGAACTAAAGAACCGGCAATTATGTATTTTTTTAAAAACAAATGGTATAACATAATTGTTCAAATGAAAAAGGATGGAGTATATTATTATTGTAATATTGCTACACCATATATAATAGAAGAAGGAACAGTTAAATATATTGATTATGATCTAGATTTAAGAATATTTCCAAAGGGAGAATATAAAGTATTAGATAAACTAGAATATCAATATCATAAAAACAAAATGGGATATTCTGATGACTTAGATATAGTTGTCAATAATGCTATGAAAGAATTGATTGATGGATATAATCAAAAACTCCCAATGTTCACAACAGCCACCAATAAAGAGTATTTAGATATATATTTCAAGGAAAAAGAAGGAAAATAGAAATCCTTTTTTCTTTTTTTTAAAAAAAGATATTGACAAGAGTATCAAATACTGATATATTATGTCTCGTTGTGCAAAAAAATATACAATTTTCCTATAACAACGGAAGGTGTAAAGCACATCGTAAAAATAATATGTCAAAAGATAATATTGCTAGATTTATATTGACTTTGTCCTTTGCTTTTGATATATTAGAAAAGGTCAGCCAAAAAATGGTTTGATTTTAAAAAGAGTATACAGATTATTAATAAAATGTCAAAATTATGTAAAAATTGTATTGACTTTTATTTATTTGATTTGATATACTTATAAAGCGTTTCTATAACAAGAGACGGGATGATCTTTGAAAACTGAGCAAAATGTCAATTCAAAATTAGTTAGGATAAAAACAATTTTACAAAGAAAATTATTTTTTTTTGGAGAGTTTGATCCTGGCTCAGGATGAACGCTGGCGGCATGCCTAAGACATGCAAGTCGAACGAGATGGCCTTTAGAAAACTGCGTACTTGTACAAAGTTGGAAGAAGAATTTCCATCTAGTGGCAGACGGGTGAGTAACACGTAAGTAATCTACCGTAGAGACTGGGATAACATTTGGAAACGAATGCTAATACCGGATGATTCATAGTTAGATAACTAGCTATGCTAAAAGGAGCTTCGGCTTCACTTTACGATGAGCTTGCGCCGTATTAACTAGTTGGTGAGGTAATGGCTCACCAAGGTGACGATGCGTAGCCGAACTGAGAGGTTGATCGGCCACATTGGGACTGAGACACGGCCCAAACTCCTACGGGAGGCAGCAGTTAGGAATATTCGTCAATGGGGGAAACCCTGAACGAGCAATGCCGCGTGAGTGATGAAGGTCTTTATGATTGTAAAACTCTGTTGTTAGGGAAGAACACCCACCATAGGTAATGATGGTGGGCTGACGGTACCTTTCCAGAAAGCCCCGGCTAACTACGTGCCAGCAGCCGCGGTAATACGTAGGGGGCAAGCGTTATCCGGATTTATTGGGCGTAAAGCGTGTGTAGGCGGTTTATTAAGTATAAAATGAAAGCCTGAGGCTCAACCTCAGTTAGTTTTATAAACTGGTAGACTTGAGTGTGGTAGAGGCAAGTGGAATTTCTAGTGTAGCGGTTAAATGCGTAGATATTAGAAGGAACACCAGTGGCGAAGGCGACTTGCTGGGCCATAACTGACGCTGAGACACGAAAGCGTGGGGAGCAAATAGGATTAGATACCCTAGTAGTCCACGCCGTAAACGATGAGTACTAAGTGTCGGGAAACCGGTGCTGAAGTTAACACATTAAGTACTCCGCCTGAGTAGTACGGTCGCAAGGCTGAAACTCAAAGGAATTGACGGGCACCCGCACAAGCGGTGGAGCATGCTGTTTAATTCGAAGATACG
>Ga0123353_10003064_pt1 | contig 20926 bp, 15 predicted proteins | sample TergutLab28metaG_3_FD_92763 | JGI IMG/M metagenome (GOLD analysis project Ga0123353, IMG submission 92763) | Labiotermes labralis P3 segment gut microbial communities from Petit-Saut dam, French Guiana - Lab288 P3 | ecosystem: Host-associated > Arthropoda: Insects > Digestive system > Gut ... | reverse complement strand
GGTTCCGCGCTCCTTGTTGAATCCGTCGGCGACGGCTTGCGCCCTACCGTCAGCTTTGTCGCAAACCGCTACGACTTCAACTTGCGGGTGTTTGGAATACTCCCACATCAGACCATGACCGCGGCCTCCGACTCCCAGAAATGCCAGTTTTACTTTTTTAGTTGTATCCATAATATTTGGTTCCTCTCTATATAATATTTAAATTTATATTTTAATAAAACACCCGGCGCTGCGGCGCCACCCTCTTTACAAAAGAGGGCAAAGATAAAAACGTAGCCAACCACTGCCCTCTTTCGTAAAGAGGGTGGCGCCGCAGCGCCGGGTGTTTTATTAATACATTTTCTTCAACCGCCAGACATCGGCGGTAAAATTATTGCCCGAAACGACCCACAGCGCGCCGTCATGTACGCACACGCTTGACGCGTGCCGCGGCACCCACGGCGTACCCGGCAGTTCAATCCAATGCTTGCCGTCGTCGGAATACCAAACGTCGCTGCGGTTTTTGTAATTTTTAATCATGTACGGCATCGGAACTGTCCGCGATCCGTATTCGTCCGCGCCGTAACCTTCCAACACCCACAATTTTCCGTCAAAAGTAGCTACGTCGTGGTACTGTCTCACCGGCCATCCGGCGTCGGCGGTAACGAGTTCCCAATCCGCGCCGTTGGCGGACGACCAAACGTCAGTGTAGTATTTCCTGTACGGCTTATCGGGCGTGTCATACGTTCCTCCACCGATCAACCACAATTTGCCGTCCACAACGGCATTGTTGCCGATCATTCCGCGCTCAAACCACGGCGCGTATTCGCAGACGCAATCCCAGTTTATACCGTCCGAAGTACACCAGACATCGTTGTAGAACCTGTCGGCAATTTCCTTAATCATCACCGAAGGACTTTGCCCGCCGAGAATCCAAATCTTACCGTCGTGTACGAAAGTTTGATGTAACACGCGCGGCGCCCACGGTGTGGAATCGCTGACTTTCGTCCAGTTTACACCGTCGGATGAGTTCCAAACGTCGGTCGAACAAAATCCACTATTGGCGTCACCGCCGACTACCCAAATCATATCCTTAAATACAACGCAACCGAAAGTATGCCGCGGGGTCCAAGGAGCCAACGGCTTCTGCGAACCCGCAGGGCAAATCAATTCCCAAGTTAAACCGTCGCCGCTGCGGTAAACTTCGTTATTGGTGTTCGCGCTGCCGTATAGATCCTTGCGGGTCGAGTTATAACCACCGAGCATATAAAGGCATCCCTTAAACGATACCAACGCCGCTCCGTCTCTGCCAACAAATCCACCGTCGAGGGTCAAACACTCCCATTTGTAATTAATCATTTTTCACCATCTCTTCGATTGTTTTTTCCATTTCTGTTTCGATTTTACTTAACGCACTTTCAATTGTCGAAACGTAATCCCTTTTTTCATCCATAATGAATTTTTGATGCATCGACCACATATTACCCCAGTTATAACCCGAACCAATATCATAAACAACCGAATTAAATATTATTTTCAACATTTCTATCGATTCATTATCACGTGCGATTTTATTTTCGAGCAAGGTTTCATAATAAGCAGGCATTATACTGTTCGTTGATTCCCGGAACATCGCGTCGAGAACCGCTCCGACCATTTCGGGATCGCGGCATGTTGTCGGCATGGCGATAAAACGCGCGAGATACAATGATATCGGAGTATAGTACTCAACTTGCGTTTCATTTAATTTCGGGAATGGGATTATACCGAAATCTTCTTCCTTGGGTCTGAATTGTATAAGCAGGAACATAACGTTCGACTGCAGGAAGTTTCTGTTGCCCATAAAATTGTCAACATAAGGCTGAACCGCAGGTGCGTACACATGGCTTTCTTTGTCGAACATAATATCCATAACTTTATCGTAATCCGAAATCAATTTCGGTGTGTTCGCAGTTATATACGGAAGTCCCTCGCTGTCCAGATCCGCAAGGCGGTTCCCGGCGGCAATCAGGAACATCCATCCTGTCAGCGGTTCCGCCATATATCCCCATAGGTCGTCGGCAAGTTTCATTTCTCCGTCGCCGTTTAAATCCCTGCTCGTCAGTTTTATAAGTTCATGCAGTTTAGAAAACGTCCATGTTCCGTTCCAAACTAAATCATATAAGTCGCCGATACCGTTGTCTTCGGCGATTTTTTTGTTATAAAACATCAGAAAAATTCCGTTTTTATCGCTTACAACCATATCGCCGCCAATAGCGGGAACTTTTTTATTTATTGCCAAGTCTTTGATCGCGTTTTGGTTATACCACGGGGCTTCAAGCGATATGCTGTCCACGGTCGCCAGATTGTATAAATAACCGGGCGTAACTAGACTGCTTAACATATTCATCAGTTTATCCTGAATGAATTGATAAACATCGTCGTCCGCCTGAACGTTTTTTCTGGTCATATCGGTCGGATTACCGTTATACGTAACCTCAATCGTTACGTTATATTTTTCTTCGACTACCGACGTACGCTGATATACGGCATCGTTTAGAATATCTCCGTTCATTTGCTCAGTGTAAATGTCTTCGTAATCTTCGCCCAGCGCGCCGTTCTTGAGCGCGAGGACTTTAATAACTTCGCCCCCGAAATTATGTGCCGGATAAGGGAAAAGGTCTTCGAGCGACATTGTAGTTTCCGGCGCTGAATTAGTTTCTTTGTTCGGATTATTTTGGGTTGACGCATCGTTGCCGCACGAAATCACCGTGAGAACCATACCGATTAATACCGCAGTAATAAAAAGTTTTTTTAACATTTACAATTTACTCCTTTTTAATTTGATCGATGAATTATATATACTTTATATTATATATTGTTTTTTATAAAAAGTAAATATAAAAATACAAAATATATATAATTTCGGGAAAAAACTTAAAAAATCCCCGCTTTTGGCGCGGACTCATGCTTGATGACAAACAGGACCGGCGTTGTCAATGATAAATGATATGAGTAATTAAATTATGGATATTACTTACGATAAAAGTAACTGATTTAAAAATATAAATTACTTTTTTTGCATAAAATGTAGAAAATTATGATTTTTTATGTTGAAATTTAATATTTTTTCTGATATAATATACTTAACAGGTCTAATCAGGAGGGATTACAAATAAAAATGAAAATGAATTCATTCAAAATAATACGGCAGTGTCTTTCTGCGTTGCTTACTGTTATTTTTATATTCAGTATAGTACAATTCACACCGGCGTTGGTTGGAGAAAGCCCGGTATCAGGTTACGATCCGTTAAGCAACGGTGCCGGTATGTCCTATTTAAACATTTTCAATAAACTCGCGAGTCCGGAAACAAATAATGCAGTCGATTATTTTCTTCCGTCCACCTTGGAAAACGGTCGGCTTTGGACAGATAAAACTGTCAGTGAGGACAGAGTCGTTTTATATGATATTGCAGGAAAGCCCATAGGCGGTATTGACGCGAAAGCCAATGAGTTTTTGATCACGCTTTCCGCGCTGTCGCAATCGTATACGGTAGATACAGTCGTTGAACCGACCGATACCGTGTTTGTACTCGACGTGTCGGCCAGTATGTACATTAACAAACTCGATACCGGTAAATCCCGTGTGGAGGTAATGGTTGAAGCGCTGAACGACGCCATTCAAATCTTAATGGACGGCAACCCGAATAACCGGATTGCTGTTGTAGCGTTCGGCGGCGATTCCGGCAAATCCAGAATAGTACCGATCCTTAAGCTCGGGCATTACAACGTTCACGACGGCAATTATTTTTCAATGAAGAGCGCGGCTTACATACAGGTAAGCAGCCAGATCCCCGACTCCGCTCTTTTTGACAAGGCGAACCGCCTGATCAGGGTTTTCGGCGGTACGCCTACTCAACACGGTATCTATGCCGGCGCGCAAATACTTTTGAATAACGATGACACGTATTATACCGATACCGAAAAGGGTATTACCGTCACGCGCAAGCCGAATATAGTTTTGCTCAGCGACGGCGGCGCAACTTTGGGCTGGACGGACTATAAATTCGAAAATCCGGGCAGCGACAATGAAAACGGGTTCGACTGCGGTGACGCAAATAATACTGATATGGGTATCGCCGTACTCACCGTACTCACCGCCGCGTATTGCAAACAGCAGGTACACGACCACTATTACGGACCGGAAGAAACCGCAAAGACGGTCGGATTCTACACGATCGGACTTGGGTTGAAGGGTACGGGATTCGAAGCGCCCGCGGTCCTCGACCCCATAAACAACGCGGATAAGGTCAGCAGGGTCTACTTGAAAAACACCTACAATATGAAAGAAATACTCGACGATTTTATAAATCTCGGGAGTGAAATAGAATTTCCCGCGCTGAATAAAAACGCTTCAAGCGCCCGCGGTCTGGTGAAAGTCAAAAATGACGGCGGTTATATCAAAAATTATGATTATACCGAAGGGTATTATCCGGCGAATGAAGCAAAAGACTTGTCCAACGCGTTCAATTCTATAGCGCAGCGTATCATATCAACGGGTAACTACGTCACTAAAGTGGGTTCAGGCGATGCGGATTTTGACGGCTATCTCGTTTTTTCGGACGTGCTGGGCGAATATATGGAATATAAAAGTTCCGAGGGATTATGGTACGACAATAATATGTATACCGGATATTTGTTTGCGCAGAGTATGACTTCGGACGATCAGGATTACAGGGAAAAGTTTTTAACTGCGATGATGGAACATCAGAATTATTTTGAAGAAACGAACCGAACTTTTGCTCAGGAAAAAGCCGAATCTTTACTTGACTCATGTATCGCCGCCGGAAAAGCCAATGACGGTCTGTATTACAACAGCCCCACGGATTTCAGCAATAAAATCAAATATTACGCCAACGATAAGAGAAAATATGTCGGTAATTACTTTGACGATTCTGGTATTCCTGTAGATCCTATCCCCGCCGGGGCTAAATGCGTCGTTGAGCTTTATACCATGGAAGGCATGGTGCAAGACCCGGTGAGCGGCGAACTCACGGATTTAATGGGCGTTGCTATCCATGTAGTTACAGCTCTTGAAGAAGGTGAGTTCGAGTGCGTTTTTTCGGACGGCAGCAATAATTTGGTGCGCAACTTGAAAGCGGGTCAGCAGGTAGTGCGCTGGTATATTCCCGCCAGCCTTATACCAATACGTACCGTTACTGAAAAAGATGGCGCAGTACAAGTCAAGGAAGCCATTCCTATGCGCTACATATACTCCGTGGGGCTGCGCGGCGGTCTTGCGCTCTCAGATGTGAGTGATGATTATAAAAATAAAACCGCCAACAAAGGACAGAACTCATATTATTTTTACACGAACGTGTGGGATGATCCGAACAACCTATCCAAGGCGTTTTTTCAACCCAACGAAAACAATCCGTATTATCAGAATGTCGAAGACATCGAAGTGCAGATTTTGCTCAATAACGGACGTTTTGAGATACCGTATACGGAAATTTGCGCGGTGAAGGATTGGTATCTGCTCTTGCTTGATAATACTCTGATAAAACCCGAATATGTGCAACTCTATGCAAACGGCGTACCGATGGTTGAACCGGTACTTATGGTTCCTGACGGTAACTTGGAATGTGAGTACACGTGGAAAGAACTGCTGCTTTATGAGTTAGAGCCTGACGCAAACGGTAATGCCGTCTTTATAAACTATACGGTTGCGGAAGGAACTTGGTATGGAAGTGCGTTCACGCCTTACGACCTTGATTCAAACAATCCCGGTTTCGCAGTCTATTACTTTCAGCCCGAATGGAACGAAAGGCGCGGTTATTGGGAAGACGCCTACATAATAAACTACGATTACGAAAGTTTTGATATGGCGTTTTTGACAATTGAGAAAAAGGTTGAAGGGGACATTCCCGTTTGGGAACCCAGAGTTACATATATCGAGTTTGAAGTATTCAACAGCTCCAACGCAAGAGTCGCATCAAAGATATATCCGAGAGATTTTACAGTCGATAAGTGCTATGTCACACTTCCTACCGCCGGAACTTACACAGTTAAGGAAACCGGTTACGGAGCGCTTTCAGGATATGAATGTGAAACGGTGATAACGGAGGATTATACTAATAATACGGTTAATGGAGATGAAATTGAACTCACCAATGTTCAAGCAGGGAAAACCGTGAACGTAACGTTTACCAACACATACACGGATAAGAACGTTGCCGATTTGACGATCAAAAAGACATTCGCCGGCGAAGCGCTTAACAGTGTTCCCGACGACATATATTTCGAGATCGTCGGAGATAATTACAGTAATACCGTATATTACGGCGATTTTGTAAACGGTGAATTAACACTGGAGCGCCTTAAACCCGGGACTTATACTGTAACGGAGTTGGGCGGCGAGGTGAGCGGGTATCACTTATCCGGGCACCTCCCTAAAACGGAAACGCTGGCAGCCGGAGATAATACGACAGTCCATTTCGAGAATTATTACACTAAAAACGGCACTTTGACAATTGAAAAGGAAATTACCGGTCTCAGTGAGCCGCCGGATGATATTATATTCTATGTCGTTTCCGATGATATGAGTTACGAACGTTATATTGAGTACAGCGAACTTGACGGCGACGGAAAATATGTGTTACAAGATCTTCTGCCCGGAGAATATACGGTCACCGAAACTGGCGGGGAAGTTCCAGGCTATGATATGACTAAAAACCTGCCTGATGGTGATTCCTTTAGAATAACCGGTACAAACTTTGACATCGAAGTTATATTTGAAAACACATATGAAGCGCATGAAAACCCCCGGTCTGCGACCTTGACAATTAATAAGATTTTTTACTTAATTAACGCCGTCGGCCTTGACGCTGAAAATTATCTCGATTTACGTTTTGATATTCTCGGCTTGAACGGGTCGTACAGTAAAACTATATATTACAGCGATTTTGTAAACGGCGAATATGTTATCGACAGTCTCATACCCGGTCTCTACACTATAATTGAATCCGGCGGAGCAATAGACGGATATAAGTTTGAAGTGAACCATGAAGACGGGTACACGCTGGAGTTGAATTATGACGACGATGAAACTGTCATATTTGCCAATACATACACGAAACTCCCCGCGGATGAGGAACCCGCGAGTCTGACTATTAAAAAAATATTCGTAGGATTAGAGTCTGAAAAATATCCTAATGTTTTGTTTAATATAACCGGCGCAAATTTCATGGCAATGGTTTCCTACAGTAATTTTAAAGACGGCGAATACACATTCAATAACTTTCCGACCGGACCATTTACAGTCACGGAGAGCGGCGCGGAAGTAGAAGGGTATTCCTGCGATACGGTAAAATTGGTCGAAGGCGATACGGTGACTTTCATAAACACATACACCAAAATCGGTATCGATATTCCGGATCCTATTTTGACCGCAAGCCTGACCATTGAAAAAATTTTCAAGGGAATAACAAAATACCCTAATGTTTCGTTTAACGTCGTTGGTAAAGATATTATTGGAGTAATAATTTACAGTAAGACCATTTATTACAACGATTTTGTAAACGGACAATACACTATAAATCATCTTGCGCCAGGAACGTACACGGTTACAGAGAGCGACGCTTCGGTACTCGGTTATATGCTGATTGTTAATCCTGCTTCCGGTCATACTTTGCAGTTGAATTATAACGACGAAAAAACAATTACTTTTGTCAATAATTATATATTTATTCCCAGCGTCGTCGTTGGAAACGGTCCCATTCTTGGCGGCGGCTTGACCATAATTCCTGACATGAAGATTGAAAAAATACTTGCCGACGATCAACCGGTCGTTGTTAAACCGGGTATGGATGTACGTTATGTGATACGCGTTACCAACACGGGCAATGTTGAACTGATAAATATCAAAGTAACGGATGTGATGGAAGGCAATACATACGATATCGGACTTATAGACAGCCTGCTTCCCAATCAATCAGAAGAATTTACATTTACCTACAACGTTCCGGCTGACACGAAACCAGGTAAGGTAATACGTAACACGGCTATAGCTGAGCAGCAGAAGGTCGGGAAGAAAAGCGATTACGCTGATATTACGGTGAGCGTGTTTATTGAGTGAGGATAATGTTTGGTTAAGAAACAGAGAGGAATTGTTTTACAATTCCTCTTGATTTTTTACGGCTTTCTTTCTTCCCACACAATCTCATATTCACTAAGATCGACGATATTTTCCAGCGTTACGCCGCCGACAATAAACTCGGTCACTTCCATAGTTATGTTATTAACGCCTGTTTGAACAAATTTCAATGTGAAACCATATTCGTTATCTATCCAAAAAGTTTGTTCCGCGTCGTTTAACGTTATGGTATAAATTGTTACATCACGCCCCGCGACCATATCGTTGCCGGATCTTTTGAAACCGTTTGTTTCCATGTAATTCGTATGTATAAAAAGATAATTTGCAACCGTCCAATAAAACCCTTGATAATTATAATCTTCAGGTAAATCCATCATTACACCGGTTTTTTTATCAGGGTATAACTCGTAGATTTTTTTATATTTTATATCGATTAACAAGCAGTCATCAAGTTCATAATATACGAATTCATCGCAGCTTAACTGATGAAAATAATAAGTCTCCTGTCCTTCAGCTTTATAAACGAGCGAGATATTAAAATTCGTGATTAAACCATCGAATTCTTCTTGCGTTAATAACCCAACGGAGTTATCCGGTTCAGCCGGAACTCCTGAAAAAAGCGTATCGATCAATTCGTTCCGATAATAATTCATGTCATCCGGTTCTTCATTGAAGTAAAATTCAACATAGAATTTATCGTAATTGAATATGCAATTGCGCAAGTACGTGGCATTTTTAAATCCTTCATTCATAAGCTCCGCATATAACCGCGCTTCTTCAACCGTTAAATATTCCAAAACGAGAATCCTGTCTTTTTCAATCAACCCATAAAAAATATTATCTTTAATAGTTATTATCCATATACCCTCTATAGGCTTAGGTTCATATGAATCGAAAATACTGATAACGTAAGGTTCGTATTTCGTTTCGAATCCTGCTTCTTCCGCCGATATTCTAACGTCTGACAAAGAAATTAAGTTCATTATAACAGGAATGTCAGCTTCGATTTTTGCGTTAGTCGTTTCCTCAGGGATAGTAATTGTCTCCATAGGTTCAGTTGAAATATCTACCGGCTCCGTTTCCGATTCGGATTCTGAAACTTCTTCACGTTTTTCGATTATGTTTTTCAACAAATTTTCAACCATTGAACAGGATGTCAGAATCGATAAAGCAAGGATGAGTATTAATACTTTTTTCATTTTATGTTTCATCTACTTTCATTTGAAATATCGATCTGTACAATTTCCGGCGGGTTGAATATCCTCGGCAAATTAGGAAAAACAGATAACCCTCTGCTCACAACATGAAGCATACTCCCGTGCCTATAGACGCCCCCCGCGTATTTCGGGAAAAATCCCTGATCCGGCGCGAACAAACCATTGAGGATGAACGGAATCCTCACTTGCCCGCCGTGCGCGTGACCGGATATAGCAAAGTCCGCTCCGATTTCCCGATATAATTGCCATTGTTCCGGTCTGTGTGAAATTAATATTTTATAACCGTCGGCATTGTAATTTGAAAAAACATGCTTTACAGTCGTTTTCCACTCATCCAAATCCTTACCGGACGGATTCTCCAAACCGCCGATGATTAATTTACAGCCGTTTATATAAACGATTTTATAATTAGTGTCAAGTATTTCGATATTATAATTTTTTATTTGTTTTTTCACTTCATGTAAATTTTCAATCGCCATTTCGTGGTTCCCGGTAACGTAATATGTTTTAATGTTCAATTTCGATAGATCGTCGAAAAATTTCATTACATGTTTCGCGGGACGCAAATCGTCTACGACGTCTCCGGGCATGGCAATAATATCCGGATTGATTTGTTCGATTTTTTTAATCAAATTTCTATGGCGCGTACTGTGCAGATCCGAGATGACCGCAATCCGTAGAGTAATGTTTTCACTTTTAATGTTGTATTTACGTACTACGGTACCGCAATATAACGCAGTTATGCAAATTATTATAAAAATTATGGTTATCGCTATCCACATAAGTTCATCCCATATCCTTGAAAATAGGTTCAATTTCGGGTTTCTTTTCCTCGTGTATATATGGCGTAATCATAACATCTTCTATCTTCTGATAAGCTGCGTATGCTGCCATGAAAGTTCCATGTCCGAACAGAAATACAAACGGAATAATAACACCTATCGGAAAATATAGTAATAATAAAGAATAATTGATAAATATCAAAAACGAAATACCCACAATCGCCATAAAGTTACGTTTGAATCCTATTATCGCAAAAATCAATGAGTTTTTAATAACTTTAAATATTGATAGGTTAAATGTGATCATGATAATATAGATATAAAATCTCATCATAATATATAAAATTGCCATGATCAAGCTGAAATAAAACAACATGTTATTGATGAAAGACCCCAGATTAAAATAATAAAAGAATATATTATACCCCATCAGAAACATCAAAATAACGTCAATAACGCCGAATATTAATCCCTGGCGAAGATTCTTTTTTATTGCGTACCAAAAATCCTGCCAAACGAATAACGGCTCGCCCTTGACGATATTCCTCGCAAGATAAGTCGTACCGACAGAAACCAATCCGAAAGTGAAAATTGTAAGCGCGCTGAGCGCGTACATGATATACGTAGCGGTGGTTTCGATAGAAATCTGCGTTTGCGCGCCGTGTACTCCGTATAGAGCAGCCATAGCCGGCGAATCGCCGCCGTTAATCAACACGCCTTGCAGCGGACCGAATAATTGCGAAGCGGGCGCAATTCCGTAACGGTTTAAATAACCGCTGATGCCGAGCAACGCAAAAATTACAGGGAAATTCCCAAAAACTATAAGAAGGTTTATACTCATTAATCTGCCCATATTGCGACTATATAACTTAAAAAAGTTTAATAAATTCCGCGGACCGATGTCTTCTTTTTTTACGCCTTTGCCGTCTTTATTCGGATTAAAAAATACGTTGAATAAGTTAAATTTTTTCTTTGCCATTGCCGATTTCTTCCGCCCTTTCCGTACAGTTAATCATCGCTTTGCCGATTATTTCTGCAAAATTATTTTCGTTAAAAACTTTCAACGCCGCTTCCGTCGTTCCGCCTTTGGATGCGACCATGTTTATCAATTCACCGGGCAACTTTCCCGTGGACAAAAGCATCTCTGCCGATCCTGCGACCATATGGCAGATTATTTCCAGCATGTTGTCATAGTGTAATCCCTGTGACAGCGCCGAATCGTAAATCGCCTTTATGAACAAATACACATACGCCGGCGCGCTTGAAGTGACGGATGTGATCGCGTTGATATGTTCCTCCGGAACGGTCAGCACTTCGGCTGTTCGTTTGAACATTTCGCAGATAAATTCGAAATCCGCATCCGGAACCAAATCGTTGCGCGACACGGCGATAACGCCTTTACCAATCATCATCGGCATGTTCGGCATCGTCCGCACAACGGGGACATGAACTTCCAATAAACTTTCGATTCTTTCAATCGTAATACCCGCTGCTATCGATATGAAGATTTTATCTTTATTTTTAATCTCGGTTAAAATCTCTTCCATATTCTGAGGTTTCACGCCGAGGATAATATAATCGCCGTAATTAACGGCTTCCTCCGCGGAATCTGAAAACTTTACGTTTTTGAAGTTATCGTAAACGGCTTTGTTTTTATCATATATACAAATATCATAGCCGTCCAAACTCTTGATTATCGCGCCCGCCATGTTGCCCGCGCCCAAAAATGTTAATTTTTTATTCAAATAAATCACCGCCTAACATAATATTAACATTATTTTATGAATATATCAACATTAAATTTATAATTTATGCTTGCTTTTTCTTAAAAAAAATATTATAATAAAATAAGTAAAATAATGAGGTGAAGTAATGAATTATAACGAAAACCCCTTTGGCAGAGCGAATAAACCCATTAATCCTAAAAAAATCAGGAATACTGCGATATTAATAATATTAATAATATTTGTTATCGCTTTGGTAAGCACATGCTGGTACACAATTGACGACAAACAGCAGGGTGTGGTGACGACGTTCGGCAAAGTTACTTCGAGAGTCGATTCAGGTATACATTTTAAGCTGCCGTTCGGTATACAGCAAGTTCACAAAGTTGACGTGAATGTGTATCAAAAGATTGAAATCGGTTACCGGACGAATTTCCGCGATTCGGCGTCTTATGAAACCATCGACAACGAAAGCAAAATGATTACAGGCGACTTCAACATAGTAAACGTTGACTTCTTCGTGGAATACAAAATCAACGACCCTGTGAAATATCTGTACAACTCCATGCAGCCGGAAGCCGTGCTTAAAAATTTGGTACAAAGCCAAATCAGAAACGTTATCGGTTCATCGGAAGTTGAAATGATATTAACGACAGGTAAAGCTGCTATCCAGAGCCGCGTCAAAGAACTGGTTATTGAAGTGTTGGATACATATGACATCGGGCTTTCGCTCACGGATATAAGAATACAGGACAGCGAGCCGCCGACCGTTGATGTTATGAACGCTTTCAAAGCCGTTGAAACGGCAAAGCAGGGCGCCGATACCGTTATCAATCAGGCAAAAGCGTATGAGAACGCGCAGCTCCCGCTCGCGAGAGCTAACGCTGATAAACAAATTCAAAACGCGGAATATGTAAAACAGCACAGAATCAACGAAGCGAAACAGCAGGTGGCGATGTTCAACGCGATGTACATTGAATACGCGTTGAATCCGGATATAACGAAGATCCGTATGTATTATGAAATGCTTCAGGCCGCGCTGCCCGGTGTAAAACTTTATATTGACGTTTCAAACGACGGCTCGTCAACGCAATTGCTCTTGCCGCTCGAAAGTTTTATATCGAATTCGCAGTCTAACGGTAATTATTGAGAAAGGCCGGTGAAAGATATGAATGGAAATGAACAAATAAATATGAAAAAAATGTTTAGCAGAACTATAGTATTGGTAGTAGTAATCCTTGCGTTGATTACCTTTGTTTCCTCGATTTATATAGTTGCGGAAAATGAACATGCTTGCAGAGTACAGTTTGATAAAATTGTAAATGTCGTTTCGGAAGCGGGATTGTATTTCAAAATACCGTTTATCGAGCACATCAGAACATTCCCAAAAACCATAATGGTTTATGATATACCTTCGTCAGAAGTTTTGACCGCCGACCAGAAGAATATGACGGTAGACAGCTATGTGCTTTGGGAAATCATTGACCCTCTTGTATTTTATCAAACATGGGGGTCTATAACGGAAGCGGAAAACCGTCTCAACGTATCTACATACAACGAGCTGAAAACCGCCATGGGTCGTCTGCCGCAGAACGCAATAATAAATCAGGAAGATGCCGCCAGCAGAAACGATCTTTATGAAGCTATTACTAAACTTGTAGCGGAGAAAAACGCAATTTTCGGCGTAAATATTATCGACGTTAAAGTGAAACGGCTCGATCTGCCGAAAGCAAATGAAGAAGCCGTTTATACACGTATGATCTCCGACCGCAACCAGATCGCGGAGAAATATACCGCCGACGGTCAATATGAAGCGTCGCTCATCAGAAATAATACGGATAAAGAAGTGAATATCATAGTTTCCAACGCCACCGCGGAGGCTGCGAAGATAGAGGCCGAGGGCGAAGCCGAATACATGCGTATGCTCGCGGAGGCCTATAATACCGACGATAAAAAAGAATTTTACGAATTCCAGCTTGCGCTTGAAGCATTGAAAGCGTCGCTTAGAGGCGATGATAAAGTCGTTATACTTGGAAAAGATTCAAGATTGGGAAGGTTATTAATTAATCCGTGAATAAATTCAATAAATTGAATGATAAAAATTCAAAATTAATTAAAATATTTACGAAAATACCTACACTTGAGACGCCGCGTCTTATCATGCGGCGTCTGCGTGTGAATGATTACAAAGATATGTACGAGTATTCAAGGCTCGAATCAGTCACGCGTTATTTGTTGTGGTCGCCGCACAAAGATGAGGAATACACATACCGGTACCTTGAACATGTTCAGGACGATTACCGCGCGGGCGAGTTTTACGACTGGGCGCTGGTTTATAAAGAACATGACAAAATGATAGGCACATGCGGTTTCACGAGATTTGATTTGAATAATACCAGCGCTGAGATCGGGTATGTGTTGAATCCCTATTACTGGGGTGTAGGATTGGCTCCGGAAGCGGTTTCGGAAGTAATTAGATATGGTTTTGAAGAATTAAAACTCAATAGGATCGAAGCGCGGTATATCTACGGCAACAACCGCAGCAGGCACGTAATGGAGAAATGCGGAATGACCTTTGAAGGGATGTTCCGTTCGCAGATACTTAATAAAAACGAATACAAAGACGTAGGGGTATGTTCGATACTTAGCAGGGAATATCTTAATAACAAAGAAACGGAGTTAAAAAAACTATGAATTTGCGTCACCTGATCGACTTCAACGATATGAGTACAACGGATTGGAACATGCTGTATAATCTCACATGCGACATAATTAAAGCCCCCGAAAAATACGCGGCCGCCTGTAAGGGGACAGTATTGGCGACATTGTTTTATGAACCGAGTACAAGAACGCAGTTTTCTTTTCAAACTGCTATGCTGCGTCTGGGCGGCAATGTTATCGGTTTCGCAGATCCTAACAGCAGTTCGGTATCGAAAGGCGAGAGTTTGAGGGATACGGTAAAGATCGTTTCAGGTTATGCAGACATAATGGTAATGCGTAATCCTTTAGACGGCGCTGCATACGCGGCTTCATTGTACTCGCCTGTACCGATCATAAACGCGGGCGATGGCGCTCATCTGCATCCGACGCAAACCATGACCGATATGTTCACGATTTACAACGAGAAGGGGACATACGAAAACTTAAACATCGGTCTTTGCGGCGATCTTTTTAACGGACGCACGGTTCATTCGTTTATCAAAGCGTTTTCGAGATATAAAAACAATAGATTCTGGCTTATCTCCACGAAAGAATTGATGGTTCCCGGATATGTTTACGAAACCATCGAAAACACTGATAACGAAATAATAACAGCCGATAATCTTGAGGAATGTATCGGCGAACTTGATATACTGTACATGACGCGGATCCAGCGAGAACGTTTCAAAACTGATGAAGAATACAAAACCCAAGCGGGGATTTATATTTTAAACAAATCCAAAATGGAAAAAGCAAAACCGAACATGATAGTAATGCACCCGCTACCGAAAGTTGACGAGATATTCTACGATGTTGACGACGACCCGCGGGCAATCTATTTCAAACAGGCACGGAACGGAATGTATGTGCGTATGGCGTTGATTTTGTTGTTGTGCGAAGCGAACAGGGAACGGTATACGGATTTATCCGTTTATCCGCTGCCGCAAAGACAATTTTGTAATAATCAACGGTGTATTTCAAACAAAGAAATATACTTGCCGGAACTTATCAAAGACAGCGCATGCGTTTATTGTGAGCATAAATTAACATGATTTTTAAAGGCGAGAGTTTTGCTCTCGCCTTTGCTATTAAAATGCGAAGTATTTTTCTCTCTGTGTTTTCATTCTGCCCGAAATCAATTCCAACACTTCTTTCGCGCCGGAAACACCGCAGACGTAATCTTTCATTGCCCTGCCTTCTTCATAGCATATATCGTCGTGCAGAGGGAAAAATTCCTGATCCAGAAAACAAGCGTATTTTACAAGCCGCAAACTGCCGACAAAACGCGGTTCCGCGCTTATCGTATCGACTGCGACGCTGTAAAAATCTTTGATCGAAGCGATTAGGGATTTTCTTTCATTTTCGGGGGAAAACACTATAGTGGAACAAATATGCGAATTTCTGTTGTTAATTGAACTGTGACTGTCCGTGCTGCCGATTATGGGATAATTTCGGCCCTTGGCTGTGTCCTCGTAATACTGTATCGTTTGAAAGCCATTCTGTTCATAATAATTTTCACCGCCGAGAACTTCATAGGCGTCAAAAAGCTGAGTCTGCATTATATAATCGACAAACGCAGGCGGGATTTGAAAAACGTTCGAAATCCAATAAGGATGGCAGAATATACCGAGTCCGTTCGCCTTCCTGATTTCGTTAAAAATCCAATGGCACGCCGCAAACTCAAACGCTTCGATATCCTTAGGGATATCGAGCGTTTTGGCGTATTCGTTAATCAAATTGCTCCATTGTTCTTTAGTCATGGCATTGTAATTTCCGCCGGTTTCGGTATTTTGCGCGCTTTCCTCAATCAAACCGTTCAGGCTGTATTCACCGCCGAAATTCACGATATGCGTCCTTACTTCCGGGAAATGAACTTCCTCGCCGGGCACAATATTGAATTCTATCGGCACATTCTTATACGCTTCTATCGCTTCAAGTGATGGATAATATCTGTGGTGATCGGTGATCGCGAAAAAATCATAGCCGGTCTTGCGGTAGTTCGCGCAGACGATCGCGGGCGCTTCTTTGCCGTCGGAGCGTCTGGAGTGCATATGCAGGTCGCCTTTAAACGGATACCGTCCGCATAAATCTTCATCAACGGCGTAAACACTCAGTTGAATTTTAAATTTATCGTCGTCTTTTATGCGTATGAAATACTGTTGTTCGGCGAAAAAGTTAAACTTAAATCTCATACAGCCGTCCGTATCTGCTTTAGTGTCAAACTCGAAAAGGTTTCTGCGGTTCGGAAATTCTCTTGGAGTACCTTCTTCAAGCGGACAAACCGACAAGTGATACGCCGCACCGTTTTTGAAAGCGGCGTGCCAGCCCAGAGGTTTGACCGTTATTTCCGATTCCTTGCCGACAGGAATCACTTTCGGGAATATATCGTAATAATGTAATTCTGTTTTCATATAAGTTTTACCCCATTAATTCATCTAAAGTCTTTTCAATTTCCGCGGTTATTTTGTTTTCTATTTTCGCGAATTCAGACATGAATGTTTCCGGTTTGTTTGAATTTGACAAATTTATAATCATCGACCTGATTCCGCCCCAGTTATAAATACCCGCAAGGTCATAAATCCTGTTGTTCAGGATTATATTTATCATTTCCAGCGAATCTTCGTCGCGCACCAGTTTATTTGTAATGCTAACGTCGTAATAAGCGGGCATAACGTTCTTCTGCGAATAATAACCCATCGCGCTCAGTATAGTTCCTGTTCTTTCAGTATCCGTGCATGTTATCGGGATGACCGTAAACCTCGTCCACCAATATGAAAGCGTCGAATGATATCCGTTTTGCGCCTCGTCTGATTTAGGGAATGGCAATATCGCGAAATCGGCGTCCATATTGCGGAGTTCAAAACTGAAAAGCAATTGGTTCATATGGAATAGTATTTCGTTCGCGCAGAATTTCGGCAGTATGAATTCAAAATAAACGTTAGTGAAAGTGCCTTTGATATTTTCGGAATTTAAAGTTGTCGAACTATCCCTTATAATGGGAACAGCTTTGCTGATAATAGTAGCTATCCTTTCAAAATTCGTAGTCAACACGGGAATATCCTCGCTATTTTTAGGCGTAAAGAATTCGCCCGCGCTGTTTATCGACGAATATATACGGCTCTGTTGACATTCAAGCCCGAGTTGGTCGGTTTGATTAATTATGCCGTCTCCGTCTAAATCTCTGGAAACTTTCTTCATAAATTCATACATAACATCCCAAGTCCATTTGCCGTCTTTGACATATTGGTATATATTGTCAATTGAATAATCCGTCATCAGCTTCTTGTTGGCGTATATCATTTCCGGGGCAAAAGCCGAGAATAAATTCAGGTCACCTATGACTGCGGTGAGAGTTCCGTTGATCGACATTGATTTGACGCTGTTCTGATCCCACCAGCTTTTTGAGAGTTCAAGCGAAGATACGCTGAACAAATCAACCGCTATATTATTTTTACTTAAAGTATCCGGAATGGCGGAACCGCTGAAAAACGCCGCGTCAAATAAATCATCGTCGGCAAGAACGGTTTTGTTGTAGAACGATGAGAAAGTGTTAGGGTTGTCGTTCGGCAGTGGAACAATATTTATTTTAACGTTGTATAAATCCTCTACCAAAATATTCCTTGCGTAAATTTCGTCGTTAATAGGGTCGCCGTTTTGTTCGGCTGGCGCAACTTCGTTTACAGAACTTGCGTACCACAGGCTTTGTATTGAACCATCGTAGTCGAGAATCCGGAATTCATAACCGTCGTAATTGAGTCCCGCTATAGGTTGAAATTCAGACGGAGCGGTTGTATCGTCGGAGATTTTATCCGCGTTATCCGATCTGTTGTTTACCTGCGATGATGGGTCAGCCGAGCATGATGAAAACACTGAAATTAACATAATTACCAAAAAGATTGCCGTAAGTTTTTTCATAATATTACCCCCATTTAAAATTTTATTCCAACATTTCACTTATGGTTTTTTCAATTTCCGATTTTATCTTTTCTTCATTTTTAGCGTAATTCGACGCGAATTCATTGACCCTCTTCTGCGCGACGGGATATAATAAAGTGCCCATTAAATCTCCCCAGTTATATAATACTCCCAGTTCGTATACACGTGTATTGAGAAGTAAATCTATCATTTCAGCGGAATCGTTGTCGCGTATGAGTTTATCCGTAACCGTAGTATCGATTAACGCGGGCCTTACGTATACCTGCGAATAATAACCGAGCGCGTCAAGAGCAGCTCCGACCATTTCGGTATTCGTCGCAGTAGTCGGGATATAAACATAAGTAGCAAAATACATTCCCACAAGGGTATGATATTCCGGCTGTTGTTCCGAAAGTTTGGGATACGGCAATATACCGAAATCAGATTCCATATTACGGAAATCAAGTGAGTAAAGCATCGGAAGGTTTATAAATAAAAATTCGTTGTTGCGGAATTTCGGCAATAACTTATCGTTCCATATATCCTTGAATTTACCGGAGTGGTCGTTTGCGAGTATTGCGATTGATTTGTCCATGAACGATTTTAACGCGTATTCAAAAACCGATATAGTTTTTTCGGAATTTATAGTGAGGATCGGAATGTCATCGGAGTCTTTCTGCGTTAAACGCGCGCCGGAACTTATAGTAATTGCTCGCATGTTCGCCGTTTCGCAGCAAATCCCGTATTGGTCTTCAATCGTCATCTCACCGTCGCCGTCAAGGTCTCTTGAAACCTGCCGGCTCATTTCAATTATCTTGTCATAAGTCCATTTTCCGTTCCGCACGAGATCATAAGCGTTTTCGAGCTTATATTCATCAACCATCGCTTTATTCTGGAACAAATGATCGACGCTGAACGCGCTGAATATATTGATATCGCCCGCGACCATATGGAGTTGTTTCGCAACGGACAGATCCGCTATCGACCTTTGATCCCACCAGCTATGTTTTAAATCCAAGTTTGGGAAAGTAAGCAAGTCGTATGTGTAACTGTTGTTGGTAAGAATGGTTTGCCTCGCGCTGAACCCTATAATAAACGCAATGTCATATGTATCTTCCGCCGAGAGGAATGAATTTCTCACATATCTTTCGAAAGTACCGCGGTCATCGCCCGGAAACGACGGAACTATCTTAATGTTATAAAGTTCCTCAACTTCGCGGTTGCGTCTGTAGACCGCGTCATTTATGGGTTCTCCCGATTCCGTTTCCACCGCGACTTCGTTAATTACCGCGCACGCCGCGTAATCCCATACGACGGGAGCCGTTCCGGGACCGATTAAGCGCAATTCGCCGCCGCTGAAATTATTATCCGTTATCGGTTTAAATTCTGGAGTAGTTTCTTCAGCGGAATTATTTGAAACCCCCGGATTGTTTGAATTCGGTTTATCGTCTGAACCGCTTGCGCAGGAAACAAGTAAAAATGTCAATATAAGCATAATGGATATAAGATTTTTCATTTTAATAATCATCCTCTCGTTTTGTTTATGAACCGCGTACAACATCGCTGAAAGTTTGAATTTTATCAACAGTCCATTCGATCGTGCGCGCGTCGATTCGCCTTGTATTTGTACGTCCTTTCATGGCGTTATCGCAATAATCGGAACGGTAGAACTCTATCCGCATCGTCGACGGCATAGGTATCGTGAAGGGTCTCATTTTAGCGGCGTTCAACACGCCGGTACGCGCGGATTCACGGATTAACGCTTCCGCTTCCGGAAGTGGAATGGACTGCGTTATATTCCTGCATGTGCCTTCCTTGACTATCGCGAGTGAAATTTGGTTGCCGAACAACTGTCTCGCTTCGGCACAGACTGCTCGGTCGCCGCTGACCATTACGCATGGAATACCAAAAGCGCCCGCAAACACCGCTTCCTGAGCAATTTCACCGTATTTCTCGCCGTTTATGTAATAATTAAACCAAGATTTAGAACTCTGAGTATGATCTAAAAATCCGCCGAGCGTCCCCGCCTTCGCGTGGAAACCAACCATTAAAAACGCTCCGATTTCTCCGCTCGCGATCACTTCCTGCCAATTCGATTTGGTACATTTAACCGCCCGCGGATCAAGTAATTCGTCGATAAAATTAACTCCGCCGTTGTGCCCGTCAAGCACATAAACCGTTTCCGCTCCGGCGTCGAAACATCCGGCTGCCGCCGCGTTAGTATCGGCCATCAACCGCTCGCACGCAAACGGCGTTCTGGGAATATCGCCGTCCCATAACGTTTCATAAGTGTCTACGCCGCTGAGCCCTTCCATATCCGTAGTGATAAATACTTTCATACTTTTTATTCCTCCAGTATATCGTTAATAGTTTTTTCCATCGCAGTTATAACATTAGTTTCGTGTTTCGCGTAATTTGAAGCGAAAGTATTCGACCGCGTATTGACGGAGTTGTATAACATATTATCAACAAAGC
>Ga0123353_10003063_pt1 | contig 20927 bp, 17 predicted proteins | sample TergutLab28metaG_3_FD_92763 | JGI IMG/M metagenome (GOLD analysis project Ga0123353, IMG submission 92763) | Labiotermes labralis P3 segment gut microbial communities from Petit-Saut dam, French Guiana - Lab288 P3 | ecosystem: Host-associated > Arthropoda: Insects > Digestive system > Gut ... | reverse complement strand
GTTTTCGCGTTTGTCAACAAAATTTTCGAAAAAACCTGAAACACATTGTGAGAGTGTCAATGATGGGTGACAGATTTACCCCCAACGCCATTTCATACCCCCGAATCGCTTAAAATGCCCCCAAATATTTGCAACATACTTAGAAAATCTAAGGAAACAAAAATCCCTAGAACCATTGCGGCTCTAGGGGTTTCAGTTGGTGATCCACCGCGGATTCGAACCGCGGACACCCTGCTTAAAAGGCAGGTGCTCTGCCGACTGAGCTAGTGGATCGGATGGGGTTGCCCGCGCGCAGGCGCGGGCAACCTTCTCCCTTCCTATCCTTCTTCTCCCCTCTTGAAGAGAAGCGGTTTCGGCTGATTATCATAAATCCCGGGAGTTGGCTGGGATGGCAGGACTCGAACCTGCGAATGCCAGAGTCAAAGTCTGGTGCCTTACCGGCTTGGCTACATCCCAATATCTCTGTCTTTGATGATCTGGCAAAACACCCACCATAGTATTTTATAATAATACCGCCAGGTTGTCAATAATTTTTCAATCCTTCACGTTTCCAGTCCGGCTCGTTCACGTTTCCGGCCCGACCGATGGGCTTTCCCCGGGAGGGCTTTCCCCGGGCGTTACCCCGGGCGTTACCCCGGGCGTCGCCTCGGGTGTCGCCCCTGGGCTTTCGCCGGGCGTCGCTCCGGGTGTCTCGGGTTCCGCGGACGGCGTTACGTCAGGATCATCGGGATTTAAAATTTGCATCAGCATATCATAGTTGTATTTCGTCGAAACGCATGCTTCTACGGCGGTTGTGTCCCAACGGGCGATCTCGTGCATATCCGCGTCGGTTTTCAAAAACCAATCATGTGTCCCGCCGGCTTGCGCGTCGGCGGCCGCATCCACGTGGTACCAATCCCCATCCAGTCGGATGATGTTCCAAAGATGCGCCGTGTTGGCGCGCATGCCGCCCACGAAGACTAGGCGGCATTCAATGCCGACGCGGTCGCACAGGAGCTGGTATACCAAGGCGTAACCGGCCGACGTGGCGCGCCCTTTCACCAGCGCGGAATAAAGGTTGTCGTCGGCGTCGCCGAATTCCCCCTTGCTTTTTCGTTGGGCAGCCTCCGCGTCATATTTGATCGTCCCGCATACCAGATCGTATAAAGCCAGGGCGAGAAATGGCGGATCCAAATCCGGGGGCAGCTCGCCTTTCAGATCGTTGAGTGCCTTTCTCACCAGTCTCATGCGGACTTCCGTCTCCGAAACGCTATGGGGGTATGTAAAATCCAGCTCCACCACGCGGCTAAACCCTTGGTCGGGGTACAGGGCATAGGTCAGCGAGGGCATTCCGACCGCTCGCTCCGGCATCCGGTAATACGCCTCCCGGAATTGCGCCCCCAAATCCGCGAGGCCGACATAGTAGCGGATCTCCAGGACAAGGCGCGCCAGATTCGATTCAATCGCCTTATCCATTTCGTCGTTCAGGTCCTCTATACCGGGCACTTCCCGGATTTCCCCCACCCTGTCCTGTTTGTAAAAAATCGTATAGGTCACCTCATGGCCCAAGGGCATGAGGTCGTGGAGGATATAGTTGACGGTATAAGCGGCAATGGGGTCTTCGCTGGTGATGTCGTACCCGGCGCGGGGGATGTCGTTGTTGATGTTACCGATATAATCGCTCAGCTTGATGCGTACGGTTTCGCCGGCCGCCCTGATGATCTGCTTCAAGATGTTCTTGAGATCGGTGAGGTTGGAGGCTTGCCATTCCGTCTGATCCCCCGACAGGGGCCGCTGCTCCATGTGCGGGGCGACGCTCCGATATTCGCTGTTTAGAATTCCGTCGCAGGCGGATAGGTTCGACAGAAATAGCAACAGGAAGAGTACCGCGACAACCCTTCGCATACGAATAGCCCCCTTATCCTGATCGCTAGCCTGATCCTTGATCAATCACGCGATGCCAAACAGCCTTTTCCCGTTTTCGGTCGTCTGCCCGGCCAACTCTTCGGCGCTGACGCCCCGCAGGGCGGCAAGCGTCTCGCAGATCAGGCGCAAATAGGTGTAATCGTTCCGGCGCCCGCGATGCGGTTCCGGCGCCAGGTAGGGCGCGTCGGTTTCGATGAGGAGCCGATCTGCAGGAATCCACGAGGCCACCTCCAGCGCGCGGCGCGCGCTTTTATAGGTCACGACCCCCGTAAACGAGATATAGTACCCCAGGGAAACCAGTTCTTTGGCGGTTTCCAAGGATCCCGAATAGCAATGGAACACGCCGATGACCTTTGGAAAATCGCGCACCACGCGCAGCGTATCCTCATGGGCCTCCCTATCGTGGATAATCACGGGAAGATCCAGTTTCCGCGCCAATTCCATTTGGGCGCGGAAACAGAAGACCTGCGTGTCCCGGGGTGAAAAATCGTAATGGTAATCCAGCCCAATCTCGCCCACCGCCTTGACCTTGGGGTGGGCCGCCAGTTTCGCAATCTCCGTCAAGTCGTCCTGCGACATCTCATGGGCATCGTGCGGGTGGACGCCGGCCGCGGCGTAAAGGAAGGGGTACCTATCGGCCAGCGTGACCGCCATGCGGGAGGATTTCAGGTTGCATCCCGGGCAGAGCGTCAGCATGACCTCGGATTGCGGCATAGCCGCCAGCAGCCGATCCCTGTCCGGGTCAAATCGGCTGTCGTCGTAGTGGGCATGCGTATCAAAAAGATTCATTCTTTTGTATTGGGGGACAGCCCGGCCAAAGAATGGGCGCCTGGCTTGGCGACCTCGCCGCCGCCGCCCCTGCTTGCCGGCGAACGCTTCTTGGGCTTATGCGCGCCGTCCCTGATGACGCACACTTCGCATTTATGATAGCACTTGTCCGAGTCCGGCGCCTCGTCGAAGCGGACCTTCAGCATGCCGCGCAAGAGGCTGACATCGGTCACCGTGCCCTCCCCATCCGGGGTTTGCACCAAGGCGTCTACACGGGGCGTGGTGCGATGCAGTTCCTCATACGCCGCCTGCTCAAACTTGAGGCAACACATCAGCCGGCCGCATGTCCCTGAAATCTTGATGGGGTTGAGGGAAAGGTTTTGCTCTTTCGCCATCTTGATAGACACCGGCTGAAATTCGTCCAAAAAAGTGGCGCAACAAAAGGGTTTGCCGCAAATCCCAAGCCCCCCCAGCATCTTGGCCTTATCGCGCACGCCAATCTGCCGCAGTTCGATGCGCATATGGAACACGCTGACCAAATCCCGGACCAATTCGCGGAAATCCACGCGCCCGTCAGCCGTGAAATAGAAGATGATTTTGTTCCCGTCGAACGTATACTCCACGTCGACCAGCTTCATTTCCAGCTTATGGTTGGCAATGATGCGCGTGCATATGTCCATGGCTTTTTTCTCTTTTTTCGTGTTTTGCGAAAGGGTGGAGACATCCTCGGGCGTGGCGGCGCGCACCACGCGGCGCAACGGCGTGATGATTTTCTCGTCGTCCACGTCATGGGGCGGCAGGATACATGTACCCATCTCAAGCCCGTAGGAGGTTTCGACCACCACCTGGTCGCCCTTGACGATATTCATCTTGCCCGGATCAAAATAATACGCCTTCCCCACGCGCTTGAAACGGACGGATACCACACAGACCAAAAAGAAGTCCCTCCTGTCAAGACCCTGTCAAGATATCTCGGCGAAGCCGCAAACGGCCAACGCGCCGCACACATGCTTCACGCCGGCATTCGCGGCGAGCATGTCCTGCAAGGTACGTACCCTGTCTATTATACCCCCAAACCGTCGCGCGGTCAAGACATCCCTTCCGGAAAGCCCACCCGCCAGCAACGCGGCCAACTCGTCCAAGACGAGGGGAAGGTCGTCGCGGCCCTTCTTCTCCATGGAAAAGCAGGCCGCCGCCCACATCCACTCGTCCCCCGACAGCAGCGCGTTCATCAAAGCATGGGCCTCCTTGCCGGGCTTGGCCTCTTCCGGCGCGTTGCGCAAACGGCGCGCGACGCAACGGGATCGGATCGTGGGGAGGAGCATCAGCGGGTTTTCCGACAGCAAGATGAATCGCGTGTCCCCCGGCGGTTCTTCCAGGACGGACAGCAATGCGCTTTGGGCGTTGGCATTGAGCGCGTCCGCCTCGATCATGGCGATTTTGCACCGGCCCTCATGGGGCGCCCTTAGCAACGCGACGCGCAGTTTTCTCGTTTGATCGACCCCAATCCATACGCGATCGGCCTCCGGGCGCAACCAATAGACATCCGGGTGGCCTCCCTCCAGCACCTTGCGGCAGGGCGGGCAGGCCAAACAGGGGCTGCCCTCGCCGCGTAGGCACAGGGCGCCCGCCGCCAGCGCGCGGGCTTCGTCCTGCCGCGCCATAGGGGTCCCGCCGTAAAGAATCAGGGCATGGGAAGCGTCTATCCCGGACGTCCCGGACGTCCCAGACGTACCAGACATCCCGGACGTCCCCTCAATACTTGACAAATTTATCGACCGGCAGGACAAACACCGTCGCGCCGCCCACCGTAATCTCGATGGGCATGGCGGCATACAAGCCCATCCCCATCTCCGGGGCGGCGGGGACAATCTGCCCGCGGCTGTGGGAGTGGTTTCCAATGATTTCCAAGGCGCCGTTTACCTTTTCATCCTCCACCCCGATGATGATGGTGACGTTGCCAGCCATCAGGAACCCCCCCGTCGTCGCCAATTTGGTGACAGGGTACCCCGCGTGGGTCAGGCTTCGGATGACATTGTTCGCGTCATCGTGGTTGATAATGGCCATAATCAATTTCATTGGTAAAACGCCTCCTCAATCAAGTGATATCCATGATCCATATCGCATCCTGGTAATTCGCCTGCGCGAGGGCTTCCATGATTTGTTCGTCTATCACCTCGCCCCTGGCCACCAGCGGCGCGCCGGGCGGGTACAGGCTGACAGGTTCCGCGGCGACCCGCCCCAGGCAGTCGCGCCACGGGCGCTGAACCTGGCCGGAGAACAGGGCCTGCCGGGGCGTGCATCGCGTTTCCGGCAAGGGCGCGGGCGGCCGCGCGCCGGGGGGCGGCGGATCGGGGAGGCGGGACAGTTCCCGCTTCAGCGACATTTCCAGTTGCAACAACTCATCCTGCGTCGTCATGGCCGAGAGGAGAAAGACGGCGTTGCGCGGGTCGGACATTTCGCACACAATCCCATCCAAGCCTTCCAGGCGGTCGGCGGTTGCCTTCCCCTGGCCGGTATACAAGCACAACCGCAGGGGATCCACGTTGACACGCAGGGGCTGGTTGACAGGCAGGGGTTGCGCGTGGCCGGTCGCAGGTGGGGCGAAACCTAAAAAGCCCGGCGCCGATTGCCGGATACCTTGGGCGCGTAATGAGACCCGCATCATGGCGTCGCTCCCCCCGTTTTCCATGTAGTCGCGGGCGGCGTCCAAGGAGGCCATCAGCACATAGGAGGGGCTGGAGGATCCGAACAAGGCGGCGCGGTGGCGCAGCTTGTCTTCCGGGATGCCTTTCCCATTGATGAGAAGGGCTGTCTGCCCCAGCGCGGGCAATGTCTTGTGCGCCGATAGCACCGCTGCCGCCGCGCCTTGCGCCACAGGGGAGACGAAACCCGGCAAAAAGGGCAGGTGGGCGCCATGGGCGGCGTCCGCCAGCAACGGGACGCCCCGGGCATGGCAGACCGATGCCAATGCCTCCCAATCCGACATCACCCCGTAGTAGGTGGGGCTGGTGACCAACGCGCAAGCCGCGCCCGGGTTGGCGTCCAGCGCGGAGGCCAGCGCGTCGGGCGGCAACCCTGCTGTAACTGAAAAGGGTTCGATGAGGGGCGCCTGCACCCATACCGGGCGCAAATCGATGAGGGCCAGGGCGTTGTGAACGCTGAAATGGCAGTTGCGATCGAGGACTACCGTATCGCCGGGGGCGGCAACGGCCGATAGCATGGCCAGATTCCCTTGGGTGGCTCCGCCGGTGAGGAATAGGCAACCCTCCGCGCCCAGTCGTTCCGCGTACAGCCGCCCGGCTTCGCGGATGGGATCCTTGTCCTGGCAGGTGTAGAGGTTTCCGGTATCGCGCAGCTCGGTAAAATCGATGGCAAACGGTCCTTCCCAGCCGGCGATGGCCGCGCGGCCGGCATGCCCCGGCATATGAAACCGCGCCGCCGACCGGGCGGCCCGGGCGCGCAGCGCGTCGAGCAAAGGGGTCATCGGGGTCATCGGGGTCATACGGGTCACAGGGGTGATAGGGTTCATATCGGCCATATCGGCCATATGGTTCATATCGGTCATATTGGTCATATTGGTCATACGAATCTCTTGACCAACCTGGCGCAATACAGGGGATCGGCCTCGATGCACGCGGTGTCCCCGATGGCGCATGAGATGGATGTGCAGTCGACGGCGGTATGCGTCAGGCCGACGTTGCCCAAAATGCGCGCCCGGCTGTCCCCAATGCGCACAGTATCCGTCTTCCCCCTGAACAACCGAAAGCTGAGAAAACGCCCCCGCTTGAGGCGGCCCACCCGTATGCCATCGGACAGGCCAACCGGCAAAAGCGCTATCCGCGTGGGTTTGCGGCAGGTGTACCTCTCGCTCGTCCCGATTTTATGCCCCTTGGGCAACCAGCGGATCTCCGACACGGGACATACCACCGTACCCACCGGCTGCAAGCCGTTCTTTTTGCCGGGCAACCGGCCGGTCATCGCCTGCCCGATGCGCACGGCATCCATGCGCGGCAGATCGAACCGGAAGAGCGCGCCGCTCCCGGCGGCATGGACAATCCCGGGATCCATGCCCAGGCTTTGCATCCGGTTGAGAAGTGCGCGGAAAGCCTCCACCTGGGCGCGGGCGGCGCCGGCGCCGGCGTGGGCGTTGATGTGCGTGTAGACGCCGCAGATGGCCAGATTGCTGATATATTGATACACCGATTGTATTTTGTCGAATTCATCGGGCAAGAAACCATAGCGGCCCAGCCCGGTGTCGATCTTGATCTGCGCTTCGGCCACCGTGCCGCGCCGCTCGGCGAGCCCGGACAACACGATGGCGGCGTCGCGCGATCCCACGGACGCCACCAAGTGCGCGTCCAAGATCTCTTCGACTTCATGGGGTTCGGCAGTCGATCGCAACATCAGGATCTCTTCGTTCCCAAACCCGGCCTCCCGCAACACGGCGCCTTCGTAGGGATGCCCGACGGCAAACCTGGTGATCCCCTCGTCCCGCAAGAAGCGGGCAGTCTCCACCAATCCCAGGCCATATGCATCGCCCTTGAGCACACCGTAAATGGCGGCGCCTTTTGCCCGCTGGCGCGCCTTTTTGAGATTGTTGCGCACCTTTTGTTTTTCGATAAGCAGGACGTTCATGTACAAGCCCTCCTCAAATGAAAGGACGGCATCCTCATTCCCCGATAATCTTGACCAGAACCCGTTTCGGCCTGCGGCCGTCGTACTCTCCGTAAAAAACCTGTTCCCAAGTCCCCAAATCCAACCGGCCGCCGGTCACAGCCAACACGGCCTCGCGCCCCATGATTTGCCGTTTGAGATGGGCGTCGGCATTGTTTTCAAAACCATTGTGATGGTATTGTTCGTATGGCCGCTCGGGCGCCAAGCGTTCCAGCCAAGTTTCGAAGTCGCGGTGCAAGCCCGATTCGTCGTCGTTGACAAACACGGCAGCCGTGATGTTCATGGCATTGACCAGCACCAGCCCCTCTTGGATGCTGGACTCCACAATGCAAGCTTGTACGTCCGGGGTTATGTTGCGATAGGCGCGGCGGGTAGGCAGATGAAAGGTCAACTCTTTTCGGTAGGATTTCATGAACGCTCACTTCCTTCTCTACGGCGCCATTAAGATTCCCATAAGGTTCCGCTAGGACGCCCATAAGGTTCCGGCTAGGGCGCCCCTAGGGGGATTGTTACGACAAAGGCCCCCCATGACGGTGCTAAGCCGCCGTGGAAGACCCTTCGTGCCCCTCGCTCACGCGCCTTGGATCATGTGGCTTTCCTGTTGCTTTTGCGCCAAATCGGCCAAGCTGACACTGTCAACGACCGAAGACACGGCTGCCTGGATGTCTGTCCACAACGATACGATCGCCGGGCTCTCTTCCTCCATAGCGGGTGTAACTCCCAGCAACTCGTTCTGCGGCAGCATGGGATCGCCGCTCAAACGTAACACGTCGCTGGCCCGGATGGTTTCGGGGGGCTGGGCCAAACGATAACCCCCGCGCGCACCGCGCACGCTTTTCACCAAGCCGGCTTTGGTAAATAGTACAACGATCTGTTCCAAGTATTTCTCTGAAAGGTTTTCCTGTTCGGCAATCTCCCTTAGGGGAATGATTCCCTTTCTGTAATGCGCGGCCAGCATGAGCATAAACTGCAGGCCGTAGCGGCTCTTGGTGGGGATTTTCATACGCAGCACCTCCAACATGTTGCCTATCCAGCGCGGGCGTGACGCAGGGTCACACGTTATGTAAATCATTTATATACTTAATTTCGACTTTTGTCAAGGGAATTCTTGAAATTTAGTTGAAAAAAGAGCGTAATTCCCTGTGTATTTCCGGGATATTAGTGTCGTATCAAGTTGATATGCACAAAATATAGGCCGACAAAACCCGCGGACGCCTTGACAAGGTGTTATGGCTATAGGTATACTAAGGTATGCGCGGCATGGTATACCGAGGTGTGCGCGGGACACTGCGATGTATGGGGGATGCGGAAAATATGAACGACACCATCGCGGCATTGGCTACGCCTCCGCTGATGGGCGCCATCGGCGTGATTCGATTGAGCGGCGGCGACGCTATCGAGATAGCCGGCAAAGTGATCTCCGGGAAGTCGGGCGACGCCCTCGACAGCTTCCCCGCCCGGCAATTGTGCTTGGGCCTTGTCCGCGACCCAAGCGGCGATGTGCTGGACGAGGCCTTGGCGGTGGTGTTCCCCGGCCCGGACAGCTATACCGGCGACGACGTGGTCGAATTGCATTGCCACGGATCCCCGGCCTTGCTGCGCGAGGTGTTGCGGCTGCTATATGCCGGGGGGGCGCGTCCGGCGCAGCCGGGCGAGTTCACGCGGCGCGCGTTCTTGCACGGACGGATGGACTTGGCGCAAGCCGAGGCGGTCATCGACCTCATCTCCGCCGAAACCGCCCTGGCCGCCCGCAACGCCGCCGGGCAGTTGGGCGGCGCCTTGAGCCGCGCCATCGAGGAGATTTGGTCGTCGATTTGCGACCTATGCGCCCATTTCCAGGCGTTGGTGGACTACCCCGAGGACGACATCCCGCCCCTGCCCACCCCGGACATCATCGAATCGCTGCGGCGCATCGGCGCCCGGCTCTTAGGGCTGGCCTCCACGTACGATCGGGGCAAGATCCTGCGGGAGGGCGTGCCTTGCGCGCTCATCGGCAAGCCCAACACGGGCAAATCTTCCTTACTCAACGCGCTGTTGGGCTACGAGCGGGCCATTGTCACAGCGCAACCCGGCACGACGCGGGACACGCTTGTCGAATCGTTGCATATGGGCGGGCATTGGCTGCGCATAGCCGACACCGCCGGGTTGCGCAACCCTTCGGGCGACGTCGCCGAGCGCATGGGCATTGACCGCGCCCGCGAGGCCGCGCGGAAAGCCGGGCTTGTGCTGGTGGTGCTGGACGGTTCGCGGTCGCTTGACGGCAAGGATGGCGAAGCCCTGGACATGGCCCGGGGGCGGGCGACCATTGTCCTGCTCAACAAAAGCGATCTGCCCCACCATGCCGATGTCGATATCGCCGCGATCGAGGCGTCTTTCCCCGAGGTTTGCCGGGTCAGCGCGTTGACCGGGCAGGGCTTGGACGCATTGGACAGGATGATTGGGCGCGTGCTGGACGCGGGCGCCGGCGCGGGCGCGGGCATCCACGCGGGGGGCACGTTGCTGACAAACCTACGCCACGCGGAGGCGGTGACGGGCGCGGCGGAGGCGGTGGCATCGGCGGCGGACGCCCTCGGCGCAGGCTTCACGGCGGACGTGGTGCTCACAGAATTGGAATCCGCCCTGTCCAACCTGGGGGAGATCACCGGGAGGGACTTGTCGGCGGATATCATCGACCGGGTGTTTTCACGGTTCTGCGTGGGAAAGTAGGGGCATTGGGGGCAAACCGCAACCCCCCATCCCCGACCCCGCGCGATTGTTAGGTTATGACGAAATACATTGATCAGGTCCTTATATTTGAATATAATATTACTATCACGAAATACTAAAGAATGAGGAGGCAAGACAATGAACCTGACAAAGAAGATTGGCGCGGAATTCATCGGGACCTTTGTGCTGGTATTCATGGGATGCGGCAGCGCGGTATTCCTAGGAGCAAGAACGGAAGGAGGCCATCTCGCGGTGGCCCTTGCGTTCGGCCTTTCCATTGTAGCCATGGCCTATGTGATAGGCGGCGTGTCCGGTTGCCATATCAACCCCGCCGTTTCCCTGGCCATGCTCCTGCGCAACAAGTTGAGCGTCAAGGAGTTTGGCGGCTACGTCTCCGCCCAGGTCGGCGGCGCCATCGCCGCCGCCGGCCTGTTGCGGCTCCTGGCGGCCTTCGGGATTCCCGACCAAACGGGCGCCTTGGGATCAAACGCCGCCCTCGCTTTGGGTCCGCCCGCCGCCAATGCGGGCGGCATCGGGGCCTCTTTGCTGATAGAGGTCGTGTTGACCTTCATCTTCATCTTGGTCATCTTGGGCGTAACATCCGACGAAAGCAAGGGCGGCGTCGCCGGGATCGTGATCGGGTTGACATTGACCTTCGTCCACATCGTCGGCATCCCGATCACCGGGACATCGGTCAACCCCGCCAGAAGCATCGGACCCGCCATCTTCGCCGGTGTCGATTACCTGTCCGATCTGTGGATCTTCATCGTCGCGCCGCTCGCCGGTGCCGCCCTGGCCGTCTGGGCATACTCGCTGATTGCGCCCAAAGTGGTTGCCGCACAAAGCAAAGGCAAGGGCAAGGGCAAAGGCAAAGGGAAGCGGTAAAAGGAAATAAGCAAGGGACGCCGGGTATCCCAGGCGCCCCCGCGTTAGGGTACCTCGTCCGGGGTGCCCCCGCGTTACGCCCACGTTACGCCCGCGTTAGGGCGCCTCGTCCGAGGCGCCCCCGCGTTACGCCCACGTTACGCCCGCGTTAGGGCGCCCCGTCTGGGGCGCCCTAACGTTAGTACCTGCCCCGCTAGGAAACCTGTTCAAACTGGCTGTTGTAGAGTTCGGCGTAAAACCCGCCTTGGGCAAGGAGCTCGGCATGGTTCCCGCTCTCGACGATATCGCCATCGCGCATCACCAGGATCATATCGGCGTTCTTGATCGTCGACAGCCTATGGGCGATGACAAACGACGTCCTGCCGTGCGTCAGCTTGTCCATCGCTTGTTGGACATGGCGTTCGGTGCGGGTATCGACCGAGCTCGTCGCCTCGTCCAATATCAGGAGCGGCGCGTCCTGGATGATGGCGCGGGCAATCGTGACAAGCTGTTTCTGGCCTACCGACAAATTGGCCTTGTCATTCAGCACGGTTTCGTAGCCGTGCGGAAGTGCGCGGATGAAATGATCGATGCCGACCGCTTTGCACGCGGCGACAACCTCTTCATCCGTCACGCCCTGCTTGCTGTAAATAATGTTTTCCTTGATGGTCCCCTCAAAGAGCCACGTGTCCTGCAGGACCATGCAGAATTGCTCATGCACGTTTTCCCGCGTCGTGTGGTTGATGGGGGTTCCATCGATGTATATTTCCCCGCTGTCTATATCATAAAAGCGCATCAAGAGATTGACCATCGTCGTTTTTCCGGCGCCGGTGGGGCCGACGATGGCGACTTTCTGCCCGGCTTTAACTTTGGCGGAAAAATCGTTGATGATGGTTTTATTCGGCTCATACCCGAAGTGGACATCCCGGAATTCGACTTCGCCGACTATATTTTCCAGCTTTTTGAGCTTTTGGCTTTCATCGGCCAGCTCTTCCTCGTCGAGGAAGATAAACACGCGCTCCCCCGCCGCGGCTGTCCTTTGGAGCTGCTGCATAGATTGCGCCAACTGCGACAACGGCTGTGTGAACAGGCGAATGTATATCATAAACGCCACGATGACGCCAAAGGGGATGATCTCGCTCATGGCCAACGCCGCACCGACCACGCAGACGGCCACATACCCGAAATTCCCGATAAACTGCATGAGCGGCATCATCAGCCCGGACATGAATTGAGATTTCCATCCACTCTCATAGAGGGTTTCGTTGATGCCCTCAAAGGTTTTTTTCGCGTTCTTCCCGCCGTTGTATGCCTTGACGACATTGTGCCCCGAATAGATTTCCTCAATATGGCCGTTGATCTCGCCTAGCCCCTCCTGCTGTATCTTAAAATACTTTTGGGATTTCGACATGATGAACATCATCAGCCCGAAGCCGATGAAAGACGACCCAATGGCGACAAGCGCAAGAATCCAACTATTATAGAACATCATGATGAGCGATCCGAAAAACATCGTGATCGCCCTCACCAGCATATCGAGGCTTTGGTTCAGCGTATGCCCGATGGCGTCAACATCGTTCGTCACGCGGCTGATGACATCGCCATGGCTTGTTTTGTCGAAGTATTTGAGCGGTAGCCTGCCCATTTTCCGGGAAATGTCCGTCCGCATTTCTTTGGATATCCGCGCGGACATCGTGGCCATCATGTAGTTTTCGACAAAGCTCAATATCGCCGACGAAGCATAGAAGATGACAACCACGATGCCGATGTCGAATACAGCCGTAAAATCGATCGCGCGCAGCACGGGGACCCCTTCCACGAGATCGTGCAGGCTGTTGTAGATTTCGTTCGACAAATCCCCAATTTTATTCGGGCCGATGATCTGTAGCGCGGTGGCGCCAGCCGCCACGGCGAGCGCTATCGCAACGACAGGCATATAGCGTTTGCAATAGCGTATCAGCTTTCCCCATGTCCCTTTGAAGTCCTTTGCCTTTTCAATGGATTGGCCCATGCCCTGGCCGCCCCTCATGCCGCCCATGGGTCCCCTGTGCGGCGTCCTCCGGTTGTGTTCGCTCATGATATCAACTCCTCCTCCCCAAACTGTGACATGGCAATTTCCTTATACACGGCGCAATCGCGGAGCAGGGCCTTATGCGTCCCGCAGCCGACAATTTTGCCTTCGTCGAGCACGATGATCTGATCCGCGTCCATGATCGTGCCGATTCGCTGCGCGACGATGAGGCGGGTTATGTCGGGCGTGCTGTTTTTTAACGCTTTGCGCAAGGTGCTGTCCGTCTTATAGTCCAGGGCCGAAAAGGAATCGTCGAAAATATAGATCTCCGGTTTTCGGCAGACAGCGCGGGCGATGGCCAGGCGTTGTTTTTGCCCGCCCGAAATATTGGCGCCGCCCTGCGCGATGGGGGCGTCGTATTGGTTCTCCATTTCTTCGACGAAGTCCGATCCCTGCGCGATGTTGACGGCCCACTTTACTTCCTCCTCGGCAAAACAATCCTCGGCAAAACAATCCGCGCCAACTGCGCCGTAGCCGACGTTCGAGTTCACCGTCCCCTTGAACAGCACGGCCTTTTGCGGCACATAGCCGATCTTATCCATCAGCGTTTCTATGTGGTATTCTTTTACATTTACGCCGTCTACGAGCACCTCGCCCCCTGTCGCGTCGAAGAAGCGGGGGACGAGATTGATAAGCGTCGACTTCCCGCTCCCCGTGGATCCGATAAAGGCGACTGTTTCACCCTTGTTGGCTTTGAAGCTGATATTCTCAAGGACCGCTTCCGCCGCGTCCGGGTATCTGAAACTGACATTCCTGAACTCAACCTCGCCCTCCTGCCCGGGCAGGCCTTCCCGCACCGCGCCGTCGATAATGCATGGTTCCGTGTCCAGCACCTCGTTGATGCGTTTGGCCGAAACGCTGGCGCGGGGGAACATGATGAAGATCATGACAAGCATCATAAACGACATAATGACTTGCATGGCATAGCTCGAAAACACGACCATATTGGAAAAAATTACCATTTTGTCCATTACGCCCGCCGCGTCGATCAGATACGCGCCTATCCAGTAAATCGCAAGCGGCAACCCGCCCATGATGACCGTCATAAACGGCATCATGATCGCCATGGCGCGGTTGGTATACAACTGCGTGCCCGTCAAATTCTCGTTGGCCGCCTCGAACTTTTCCCCCTGGTAACCCTCGGCGTTGTAGGCGCGCACAACGCGGAGCCCCGTAAGGTTTTCCCTTGTGACGCGCGTGATATCGTCGGTGAGGAACTGCATCCTTTTGAACTTCGGCATCACGAATATCATCAGGATCGTGACCAGGATCATCAAGATGAGGACAGCCCCGCCTGTCACCATGCTCCATTCAAAGCCCTTGCCCGCAATCTTGGTCACGGCCCAAACCGCCGTAATCGGCGCCTTGACGACCAATTGCAGGGCCATAATGACCAGGATTTGGACCTGCGTAATGTCGTTTGTTGAGCGCGTGATCAGGCTCGACGTGGAGAACCGGTTGATTTCTTCCATCGAAAAGGATTCCACTTTGTTAAAGAGCAAGCTGCGCAACCTCTGCGAAAACGACGATCCGACTTTCGCCGCGAAATACCCGGCAGCAATCGCGGCGGCCAGGCTACCGAACGCGCAGAGAAGCATAAACCCGCCGTTCTGCCATATTTCGCCCATGGCGCTGCCTTCGGATTTGATCAGAATTTTGGTAATCTCCTCCATGTATTCGGGCATGAGCAAGTCGAGCCAGACCTGCAAGACAACGAAGACAAGGCTGATGCCCGACATCAGCCATTCCTTCGGCGTGAGATACTTAAAAACCTTGATCATCTATGAACCTCCCCCTTGCTTCTCTATTTCCCTATGGGCGCATGCATGCATATGCTTTTGCGACAACTCGAAAAACCGCCTGATCATGCGTAAAAAGAGCGCCGTTTCCTCTTCGCCCATCTCCATAAACACGCGGGAAAGGCTTTCTTTTATGCTTTTCATCTCTGTTTCTGCCCGTTCCCGCCCGGACTTGGTAATGGTCACGAGGATGCTCCGGCGGTTGCTTTTGTCGATTTCGCGCGTAATCTGCCCCTTTTTTTCCAAAACGCCAAGCAACGCGGAGATTCTCCCTGTGGAAGCGTGCATGGCCGCGCTCAACGCGGAAGGGATCACATGCGCCTCGTGAGCCGCCAGGAAATGCAGGACAAACAGTTCGCCCTTGTTTGCGCGGTTGATGCTTTCCAGCATGTCTTTTTGATTGCTTGCCATGATCTCATTGAACTCCCTCGTTGCTTTGTCAGCAAAGCGCAAACAGTCCATTTGCCTCCTCCTTCCCCACCGTTACACGGTCTGGCCGATATCTGCATGGCCTACTCACTATGCATGGCTAATCATTATACATGGTCTTAATAATTTACCATGCTAACAGTATATACTGTATGATATGAATTGTCAAGGGGGGTGCCACTGTATTTTTTATCGGTTTTCCGGTGGTTTTACGGTTTGGTTTTTTTGTCGTTCGTTTGACATATCAGACAATGTATGATATAATACTACTATCTTGTTGCATCGCGAGGGGTTTCTGTGAAAAAAAAGCTGTTTATCGCGTCTTTTTGTATCGTCCTTCTTCTGATTGGCCTTATAATATGGCGTACAACCGCTTCGAATGAAACATGGCCTACGGAAATATCGTATGGAAATGGTTTTGATAGTTTTTGCCCGTATGGCATCATTCGCAGGGATACGGGGGGCTTTAAGCGGATGTGTGACATAGAAAGCTCGTCCGAGGTCGCGATGTGCGCCAAACCGGAATGCGAGCATAGCGATGATTCTTGTTTTGCTTTCGTACTGGCTCATGATGCAGGCATCGTCACGATATACAATCGGAAAATCTACTATACGCAAGATGAGTATAGTTATGAAGCGATGTATAATTCCGTGTCATTGCGGGAAGCTTCGCTGGATGGGAGCCAAATACGTACGTTGGCTGTTTTCGATCGTACGAGCTACTGCGAGAGTTTTATTGTGACCAACGGCGGCGTCGTCCTCAGCATGCGCGCCTATGATCGGGCGTTGGAGGATTTGGAAATAGGAAGCAAAAATTTAGACAAGGCTCGATGGTATGTTGCGTTTGTGGACATTGGGAGCGGCGAAATTTGGCGTTTGCCCGAGAAGACAGACTATGGGAACTACCTGCATGGATTTGCATACGCGGATGGCCAGATTTACTATCGCTACCTCTACCTCACAGAGCGTGGCACTTTTAATGGGTTTACTATGGAGATGTACACAGAAGAGGGGAAAGCCGCACTCGCGTCCGATATCGGGAAGACAAGGGACACGATTTTTGTCGCCGACGTGAAAGAAAAAACCGAACGCCCTTTGTGTGACGAACTCACCGACATCCGCGCCAAAGACAATAGCTCCCCAACGGGGATGACGTATACACAGGACCGGGTTTATCTTGTGCAGCACTTCCAGTCCGGCCAGGAGCTAAAAGCTGATATTATTGGTTACGACCTTGCAAGCGGGCAACGGGTACAAACCTTGTTGTTAGATTATCGGGGTTGCCAGTACATGGCTTGTTTCGAAGAGGTGTTTATGCCTTACTATCAGATGGGCGACGAAGAGGTTACCGGGCCTCAATTCGCGCTCAACGCCCGTACTGGGGAGACCATTTCTATTCCCTGGATGCGTGATTATACGGCCCTCGGAGATAATCAGCTGGGCCGCGATGATATTTATATCCTCTACCCAATCGCGCCGGATAAGATGATCATTGACGGCCAGGCAAATTATCTTTGGATCACTTCCGAGGACTTTTGGGCGGGAAACATGGACAAGCTTCATTCTTTTGCACGGAGGTATTGATGATGTATACAATTAGGCGCGGCGCCGTCATATTGGCTATCCTTGCATTATGCCTGTTCCCCACAGCTTGTGAAACCTCAGACCAAGGGCTGTTCCCAGGCCGCACCCCATCAGCGGAAACCACGTTTGACGATTCCCAGGAGCTTTCTACGGATCCTCCTGCTTCCTCTGATGCGCCTGCCACGCAATTCGATGGGATCACGCAATTGACATGGCTGGTGGATGAGATCGCCTTATGGGGCGTTACGCCCGCGCGGCTAGACGCTTTCAACGTCAAGTTGATGGAAAAAGGCGCGAACTTTGTCCTATCTATTGTGCCCATACCTGGCGCGACGTCTGAGAGTAACTATACCGAGGAAATCCGCAGCTACATCGAGAGCGGCAAGCAGGCGGATCTCATTTTTACTGGCGTTGGGTTCAGTGGTGGCTTGCCAAATGGTGTGAATGACAGCTATTTGTCCGCATGGCAGAACGATTTTCTTCTTCCTTTGGGGGCATACCTCCGATCTGAACATGGTTTGCCACTATATGAGCAGTTTAGCGAGCATTTTTGGGATGCGTGCGCTATCAACGGCGAGATTTATGGGATCGACATCCTTTCAGCTTTGGGAAGTTTTCCCACAATACGAATCGATTCCGCCTTCTTGGCGCGCCACCAATTGTCCCCGCCAGGGAATGTAAATGAGCTGGAGGCCCTTGCGCCCATTCTCGCTTCAATCCCCCTAACAAACGAGAAATACCCCATAGAGCTGCCCGCCATGAGTAAGAACATTATGGGGTTTCTGGGCTATGATTATGTAAACATGTCGGTGGCCATGGATCCGCGCCATCCGGAGCGGGGCGCCTTTAATCTTTTCGAGGATGAGGCGTTTTTGGCATACCTCAAGACAGCGCGGCGTTTTGTGGAAACAGGTTATATAAACCCGGACAAACAGGCAGAGTATGGGGAATCGTCCATATCGGTGTTGGGCGCCGATCCAATTAGCTTAATCGAACGGCAAGAGCAAGACGCGGTATACTGGCAATTTGGCGAATTACAAGTGGAAACTGCCAGAATTGTTACGGGCGTGAGTCGGACGACCCAGCATTTTGACGAGGCGGCCACGCTTTTGACAATGTTATACACCGACCGAGAGCTGGCGGATATACTGGCGCATGGCGTAGAAGGCACAGATTACCAACGCATAGACGGTGTTGTCCATACAAGTACGGGCAGCCCCGGCGCCATATTCCTGCGCACGTTCTCGGGGCTTACTTTCTTTTCATCCCCCATGTCTGATGAGAAAAGCGATCTTCGGGATACTGCCTACGCGGATTATATGTCTGTCGCCGCGCTTTCCCCGCTGGCGGGGTTCCATTTTGACGACAGGGGCTGGGAAGAAACCGTTTCGGCTGTCAACAACGCTGTATGGGATTACACGACGGCCGAAGAAAGCGATACAACCAATTTGGACAACGCCTTGCCGGTAAGGGTATACAGAGGCCCACTCACTGGGCATGATGAACACTATGAGGATACGTTGGCGTCTCTTCGCCAAGAATTGAAGCGTGTCGGTATCGACGATCTGATCGAAGAAATCAACCGGCAATACGATCATGGGAAGGCGTAACATTGACAGAAGGGTGGGCACATCATGCGGCTGGAGTTTGTCAATGTCTGCAAGAGCTACGGCAAGACGCGCGCGCTCAAGGAGTTTTCCATCACGCTGGCCGAAGGCGTCAACGCATTGCTAGGGCCAAATGGCGCGGGAAAGACAACCCTGATGAGCATCCTCACCGACAACCTGACGGCGGATACCGGGGAAATCTTGCTGGATGGTCGGGAAATACGTGGCTTGGGCATCGAATATCGCAAGCGTATTGGCTATATGCCGCAGCAACAGAAGCTGTATGATCACATCACTGCGGAGCGTTTCTTGTTTTATATGGCCGCGCTCAAGGGGTTGAGCAAAAGCCAGGCTACTTTCCAGATTGATAAGCTCTTTAGCCTTATCAATCTGGAAGGCCAAGAGCGCAAGAGCTTGGGTGCTTTCTCCGGCGGCATGAAACAGCGCGTATTAATTGCCCAGGCCCTTCTTGGGGAACCAGATATCATCATATTGGACGAGCCGACCGCAGGGTTGGATCCACAGGAGCGCATTCGGATCCGAAACATCATTTCACAAATCAGTTTCCAACGCATTGTCATTGTCGCGACCCATGTGGTTTCCGACATTGAGTTGATTGCCAAGGAAATTCTTTTTTTGCGCGAGGGCGAATTGATTCAATCAGGCGAATTGTTGGCACTCAAAGCGGACATGGGTTGTTGTGTGTATGAACTCACCGTAGACGAAGGAAAAGTGGACACGCTTGTAGACAGATATAAGGTAAGCTATTTGGCGAAAGAGCTGGACGGCGTACACCTGCGCCTCTTGACCACCACGCCGCCAGAAGGGGCGGCGGCGCGGCGCGTCATGCCGAATTTAGAAGAGATTTACCTTATGTTGTTGGGAGATTCCCATGAGCCTTTTTAGCGTGGAGTTTCTTCGGGTCATCGCGAAGAGAAGTGTCTTTTTATTGTTTGTCTTCTTCATTTTTGCCAATCTTGCCTTGAGCTACCTATCTGAGCAAAATCGGTTTCATGATAATTTGGGGAACCAGATGTTTTCTGTGGACGCATACCGGGGGCTTCTGAAGGATCTCCAATCCATGGACGCCATCGATCGCCTGCCCTTCTTGCATCAGCGGCAAGAAACCTTACGCGCGTATATGTTTGAAACCACAGACATGGACAATGCGCCGACCGATGCGCCGACCGATGCGTCAGCCGATGCGCCAGCCGATGCGCCGACCGGCGAGGGGTTCACGCTATATGCGGAGAGCTTCGTTTCTGAAAGCTTTCTTTTGAGGGCGGTGAGCCAGGAGTTTGAGGAAGCGAATGGATATGAGGGGTATTTGGAGAGTGTATTCCTAAAAGCTGACAGCCTGTCGAATTCTATATTCGCGGGATCCGATGCCTTTACCGAGAACAACATCCGCAAGACGAAAAGCGATTACGGCAGGCTGTCCGGCATTAATGTTACATGGGATATACGGACAGGGGTACAGATGGCGACAGAATTCCCCGGTACGGATATCTTGATGGTTTTGAGCATCCTGTTTATCTGCCTTATGCTGGTGACACGCGAGAAGGAATGCCAAATCCTGCCGCTGCTCAAATCAACGCGCCGCGGGCGCAACCCGTTGCTCAGGACTAAATATGCCTGTGCGTTGTGTTTCACCTTGTTGTTGCATTTGTGCATGAGCGCGTCGCATCTATGGCTGGCAGCCGGATACTACGGTTTGGGCGATGTGACCCGATCGTTACAGTCGGTATACTTATCGGCATCGCTTCCCATTGCCGTCTGGCAATATATTCTGCTGGTGTTTCTTGTACGGCTTTTGGTATATTCGCTATTCGTTGCGCTCATCCTCTTTATCTGTGTTATTTCCCGAAGCGCCGTAGGCGTTTATATCAAGTTGTCTGGTTTGCTGGCTGTCAGCGTTGTCCTCTACCTCTTGATCCCTGCCTATTCGCTTGTCAACATACTGAAATATCTTAACCTCTTCTATTTTCTGCAACCATCCGCCCTGCTTGTCAATTATGTGAACATCAACCTATTGGATACCCCGGTCAATTTGCTCCCCCTGGCATTGGCAACGGTGCTTTTTGTTGGCGTTGTTGTCTATGCTTCCTCTCTGCGACGATTTAGGAAAAGCCAACCTTACGGAGGGCGCGCGGCTTTTTTTGCTGTCTTTCGTGTGCGGTGCAGAACGATACGCCTTTTTTCGCATGAAATATGGAAGTCTTGTATTTCATGCAAGGCAATCCTTTTGTTGTTGGCCCTATTATGCATACAGGTTTGGCGGGTTCTCAGTTTCCCACCCCGCCCAAGTGCCGCGGAGACTATCTATCGAACCGTAGTGACAGAGGTACAAGGCACCCCCACAGAAGAAAATCGCGTTGCCTTGGAACGCGAACTGGAAGAACTGGAGGGGAAAACAAGCGCATGCTCCATAGAAAAAAGATCGGCTCTCACCCGCGTGCTGGCGCGCGTAGATTACCTTTTCGCTGAAAAGCCGGAGGGTAAGCTTTTGTATGATAC
>Ga0123353_10003062_pt1 | contig 20931 bp, 18 predicted proteins | sample TergutLab28metaG_3_FD_92763 | JGI IMG/M metagenome (GOLD analysis project Ga0123353, IMG submission 92763) | Labiotermes labralis P3 segment gut microbial communities from Petit-Saut dam, French Guiana - Lab288 P3 | ecosystem: Host-associated > Arthropoda: Insects > Digestive system > Gut ... | reverse complement strand
TGGGCTTTCTTGATACAATGGCTCCGTCCACCATGGCAGTAGAATAGACTGCGGAGGCAGCCACAGTTAATTGCTCTTCGCGGCTGTGTTTGTCGTTATACCTTCCGGCAACAACGTACTCAACAGATTTGAACCAGCCGTTGTTCACATTCAATGTGCCGTTGTGGTTGAACGCCACACCAACCTCCTGGGCCAATTGCTTGTACTTTTGCGCCTCATCGTCAGGATTAGAACGGCGGCTATCCTTGCCGAAAGACAAGTCGAGTGAAGTGGTGGCCAATAACGACCTACCAAAATTGCTTGTCCACAATCCTTTGGCTGTAAAACGCTGGTAGGTGGCATACGCCTCGTCCGCCCTCTTGAAGGCATGCACATAATCGCCGCTCAGGTTAAATACGCCCAACTTTTTGCCCAAATCAAAACCTTTCGACAGAGATCCCTGATACACTTCGGGATTGGTTTTAAATCTGACATTCAACGGGTTTCGTCCGGCTTGCGACTTGATGATCACTGCCCCTGACGTTAAATCACCATATTCAGCTGAGGGAATGCCACGAATAACTTCAATGGACTCCACATTGTCGAGCGACAAGATGCGGGTATCCAAGCCGGCTCTAATGTTGCCATCGGTGTTTTGCATACCGGCAATAAGGGTCGTCCCACTCATCGAGGCCCTCATCGTTTGCAGGTTGGCATTGTTGGACCACTGAGCGCCATCCACAATGATGGCCGTTCCCAAACTGTTTTCATCCCCTGTTCCCCGAATGGAGATGCGCTGGTCGCTGGCAAAAGAGGGGTTGCTTATGGCAATGCCGGGCAACAGCTGCATTACATCGCGTAAAGTAGCAGCTTGCAAGTGGTCAATCGTTTGTCGCGAAATGTTGGACGAGGTGGATTGTCCCGCCCTGTTCCGAGTGGCCACCACAGTGATATCGGTCAGGCGAAAGCTCTCTTCTTTCATTCTGAACACAAACCGGTTTACCTGTCCCGCCACAATATTCACGGTGGTGTCGATGGAAACCATACCTAAAAATTCTACTCGAATCGATACCCTTCCGGCATCCACCCGCGTGAAAGCAAACTCTCCTTTGGCATTTGTCAAGGTGTACATTCCTGCCGGATGGAGCGTTACAGACGCAAAATCGACGGGGGCGGCGGCCGTCGTAGCTTCTAATACCTGCCCCTCTATTCGCGTTACATTCGTTTGCGCCGAAAGCAACAAACCAATGAGTAAAAAGCAAATGGTTGTTAATAGTTTATGCATAGTCATAAATTAAAATTTAACGGATAATCTTCCAATGGTTTTTTGTAATTCATTTTTAACGGCAGCATCTTTTTCTTCGCTCAACTGTTGCTGACAGAAAGCGAGAATCGTATCGCGCTGCCAAGAGTGCACATACCAGCCGAATGTTTCGGCTACCAGAACCCGCAACACATTGTCATTTCCGGTTTTCAGGTAGTCGAAGAGTTCGTTCAGGTATTGGGTGTGACACAAGTTTCGTTGCGCCGCAATGGTGTTTCGATTTAATTGTGCAAAATCTTTTTTTCTCGAAAGATAGCCTCGTTGCAGTTGTTCTAAATAAGCCGTATAGGCAACCTCCGTAGGCCAAAGCGGATTCTCTTGCCGGTAGCGCTCCAGCAAGTTGCGCACATCGCTTTCGGGATAGAGCTCAATGGCCTGTCTCAGATGAAAGGCTACCCGGATGCTTGTGGCAGGATCGAAATAGCGTTTGACTATCAACGGCAATAAAGAGGGATGACCCGACTTTGAGGCGGCCAACATACCCATACGTTGGAGCAACTCGTAGGTGTCGGTAACCGCCAACTCTATGGCTTGCGGCATGAGTGGGCTTCGGCGTTTTGTTAATAAGGTAAACGCCTCCATACGCACCACAGGATTGGAGTCATCTTTCAAAATACCCAACAACTCTTCCGAAGTGATCGCTCTGTTCTTTTGCAGCATCACAAGCGCAACGCTTCGCAACTCCGTTTTGCTGCTTCTTTTCAGCATTTTTCGCCAATAGGCCGGATGGTTCTTCTCCCGTACCATGTCCCTGTCTAAAGTGGTGTTGCCGGAAGAGAAACGGAAAGTTGGGTCGCCGATGATGTGTGATTCGAGCGTAAAGAGCTCCCTCAGCCAATTTCCCACACAAACGCCTTCGTCGAGCAACCCAATGAGCTCGTGAGGCCAATTATCCTGCAAAACATTCACCGAGTTGGCTTTCGTCACAATGGTTTGTCCGGGATTAAACACATAATGGCCGCTGAGGTAGTCGTCTAAATGAAACGAGCCATTGAAGCAGGCATCGAACATCACAAACCGCGCATGAAAAAGACGATCGTAGGTATCGGTAATCATAAGGTCCATTGCTGCGGAGAAGATGCTGTCGTTCTTTCGGATGTCGGGGTCGAAAGCGCCCTCAAACCACTGTTCGGGAAGACCCCTTTCAATCTGTTGCGCCTTGTAATCGGTGGTGTCTTTTGCCTTTCTAAGGTTGGATCTGAGCAATCGTTGCGCATACTCCATATAGGCTTGCAGGGTAGCCACAGGAGGCGGTGTGCTGCTCAGAAATTGAACGTCATCGCTGCCATGATGATGCAAAAGGGCAAGGTCGAGTGTGGGGTCTGCTAACTTTGCCATCAGACGCTCTTTCACAGTTGCAGCGTTAAAGTTTATGAAATCCCAACCCTTTCCGCGCACGCTTCCCAAAGAGGGAAAATGGTGCTTCAACGCCCAACCGTCGTCAATACGGGCGCTAAACGAATCGGAGTTGTACCCATGCCCCGCGTAAACAAGTATGTTGGACAACTCACGCCGGGCGCCTCTTTCATTGACCACTTTTCGCAAATAGTCCGCGATCAACTGATATTTATCTTTGCCCGGAACAACCGGCGGCTTGATGCGTGCGGAATAGATGTCCGACGAAAGGTATTGCTTCGAACGAGCGCTCAGTGAATAGTAGTGATAGAGGTGTTCCGTGCTGTCCTGCCTGAGGTAGTCGAACTCCAACCCAAAATCGTCGTAAAACCGGTCGGAGGGAACGGACGAAGCTTTCCAATCGTTCGACTGGTTCATTTTAAAGGCGGTGGTAAAGTGTTGGGCGTCTCGCAGCATCGCCACAGGAATGTCGCCAATAAGCACAGCGCCTTCCAAAAATTTGTCGGACTTATACAACTCTTTCAGGGCTTTCCGGATTGAATCAGGATGCTGCCATTTGTCCTCGATCAATACGGTTCGTTTGCCATCTCGGTTAATGGCCTGCATGTACTCTTTTATTTCGGCTTCCACTTTCTGCAAGGTGATGCCGTCCACTACAATAGCCACTGTTTGTCCCTGCATGGAGACCGATAACAACAACCCCAGAAGGAGTGAAATGAATGTAAAATGTCTTTTCATAATGCGCCGTAGGTAAATCTACGGCAAAGGTAAACATTTTTTTTTAAACATCACCGCGTGGAGCCGCCGAGGATGTCGAGAAGTTCATTGGTGATCGATTGCTGGCGGGTATGGGCGTTTGCGACTGCTTGGTTTATTTCCAAAGTGGCTCAGATTCCCAATCTCTCGGAAATCCCATTGCATTAATGTCGATGGTTAGGTATTCCGATAACAACGCTCTCAATTTCTGAGAGAATGTGTTGTTGGGCGATACGGAAAATAACAGATGTTTGATAATACAGATCCGAAAATAAATTCGTCGTGGGTCTGTCGTGGATTCGTCAATCCAGGGAAATAGGGGACTTTTGAGGGGAGCGGGTACTAACGGATTTTCTTTGTTCCACGTTCGATTATGGTGTCCGCATAGATTTCTTAAACTGACTAATGACACAATCCAAGAAGAAAAAACCGGAGCGGAAAGTCCGAAATGGTTGGCAACTTTTTTTTGAATGGATTTAGATTTCAAATTATTGAAAATTCCACACAACGTTCCGAATGGCACGATTTCCGAAATCATCCAAACAGGCGGGTAAGGATTGGTATATTTGTTTTGAAAATGAGCAATAAAATCCTCGTTTGTCCGTTCCAATTCCGCTTGAATTGTAGCCAATCGTTTGTTGAAAACTTTTGAACTGTTGAAGTGCTTAGAGTCTGTCATCCAAAATACATCATTCAATCCCTCGCTAATCCAATTACTCATTGCACTTCGGATTGCGACTTCTATTTTTTCCATTTCGTTGAATAGTAAAAACCGCAATTTTCGGTCGAAACGATACATAACTAATGCTTTCTCAAATGTTGCTCCTTCTTTGTAAAGATGATCAGTTTTTGGTTCTTTCAGCAAAGGGTAGAAATAGGCACTCAGCCTGAAATAACTAATATTGGTTAGATAATCAATCGCCTCTTTCTCGTTCGCAATGAGCAACCCTCTGCTTTTTAGCAGTGGGATTAAGTCTTGCGGAACTATATACGGTTTGGCATAATCTATTTTCATCGGGGATGTTAAAAAACGCCCCGCCGATTTGAGCATTGTGAAGAGGCTTGGCGGGTACTGACGGCGCAAAGATGAGAAAAGTTTTTGAATTGACCAAATATTTTGTATTTTTTGTTTAAAAAAACATCACCGCGTGGAGCCGCCGAGGATGTCGAGAAGTTCATTGGTGATCGATTGCTGGCGGCTTTTGTTGTAGAGTAGGGTCAGTTCATTAATCATCCCTTCGGCATTATCTGTGGCCAATTGCATGGCAACGGTGCGGGCGGCATGCTCAGCGGCAATGGAGTCAAGAAGTGTTGAGAACAGTTTAAGTTTGAGAATTTTGGGAAAGAGAACGGCGATCAGTTCATCTCGAGAAGGCTCCACGATGTAGTCGGGAAAGGTTTCCCATCCTCGAGTGTTTGAGGGGAGGGCGCTCGCGTTCTGTGAGGCGGGGGCGCTCGGAGAGGGTGAGGTGCCCGTTGAGAGGGAGGTGCCCGTTGAGGGGAGGGCGCTCTTCTGAGGGGCAAAGGGGAGAAAAACTTCTGCTGTGGAAATTTGTACCGCCATGCTTTTATAGCGGTTATAGATCAACTCCACACAGTCAACCTGATGAGAAGAGAAGAGTTCCAACAATTGGTGCGCAAGGGCTGCTGCATCGGTGTAGTTGGGCTTTTCGGCCATCTTTTGGAAGTTTCCCTGAACTGTGTATCCGGCACGGAGCGCCGCATCGTGGATTCGGCGACCTACAGGAAAGATAAGGATGTAGCTCTTGTCCAAATTTTTGTAACGTGTCTGGATAGTGGTGTTCAACTTTCTCAGTACATTGGTGTTGAAAGCACCGCAGAGCGACGAGTTGGAGGAGAATGGGACAATGGCCACCCGTTTGACCTCCCTTTTCGTATCGGTATATGGAGATTCTTTGGTGCGTTCATCGATAGAGAGAGACGACAGAATGTCCTGCAACTGCTGTTCATAGAGGCGTGCAGCGGCAACTGCGCTTTGTGCGCGATGCAGTTTGGCAGAAGCGATCTTCCGCATCGCAGAAGTGATCTTCCATATACTTTTAATTGACGAAACACGTCTCTTTATCTCTTTCAGCGAAGCCATAGCCTATTCTCTACTCTTTTTTCCCTTCACCGTCTTCAACGCCTGCGTCATCAAATCCGCTATCTGCTCAATCGTAGTACGAACCTCATCATCCAACACTCCCTCTTCAAGTTTTTTATACGCTTCGGTGGAAATAAACGCGCTCAAAAATTGAGATTTAAACTCATCCACCTGCTCTATCGAAATACCCTTCAGCAAACCATGTGTGCCGCAATAGAGAATGGCCACCTGTTGCGCCACAGGGATGGGCGCGTGTTGCGGCTGGATAAGGAGGCGTGTATTCTTGCGACCACGGTCAATGGTGTCGGCAGTTACGGCATCCATCTCGCCTCCGAATTTGGAGAATGCCTCGAGTTCGCGGTATTGCGCCTGATCAATCTTGAGCATTCCCGCCACCTTTTTCATCGCTTTAATCTGGGCGTTGCCCCCCACACGCGAGACAGAGATGCCCACGTTAATGGCGGGTCGGACTCCCTGATTGAAAAGGTCTGTATCTAAGAAAATCTGTCCATCTGTAATGGAGATTACGTTGGTGGGAATATACGCCGAAACGTCTCCCGCCTGTGTTTCGATAATGGGAAGAGCGGTGAGGGATCCTCCTCCCTTCACCTTTCCTTTGAGGCTTTCGGGGAGGTCATTCATCTGTTGCGCCACCTCTTGCTGGCCGATGATTTTGGCAGCACGCTCAAGGAGGCGGGAGTGGAGGTAGAAGATGTCGCCCGGGTACGCTTCGCGGCCGGAGGGACGGCGCAGAATGAGCGAAAGTTCGCGGTAGGCCACCGCCTGTTTCGAAAGGTCGTCATACACCACAAGGGCGTGGCGGCCGGTATCGCGAAAATACTCCCCGATGGCAGCGCCCGTAAAGGGAGCAAAGTATTGAAGCGCAGCGGTATCAGAGGCGGTTGCCACCACTACCACCGAATATTCGAGGGCGCCTTGCTCGCGAAGCAACTCCACCAAAGAGGCAACTGTGCTTCCTTTTTGTCCGATGGCCACATAGACGCAATAGACGGGGTCGCCCTTGACAAAGTTGTGGCGCTGGTTGAGGATGGCGTCAATGGCAATGGAGGTCTTTCCGGTCTGACGGTCGCCGATGATGAGTTCCCGCTGTCCGCGTCCGATGGGGATCATGGCGTCCACCGCACTGAGTCCCGTTTGGAGGGGCAGGTTCACCGGTTGGCGAAAGATTACGCCGGGCGCTTTGCGCTCGAGGGGCATCTCGGTGGTGGGGCCTTCGATGCGTCCAAGTCCGTCTATGGGGTTGCCTAAAGGGTCAATCACACGCCCCAACATCCCCTCGCTCACCTCAATTGAGGCAATATGGCAGGTACGTTTGGCGCTGTCGCCCTCTTTTACGGAGTCGGTGGGGCCGAGCAATATCACCCCCACATTGTCCTCTTCGAGGTTCATCACCACCGCTTTCATGCCATTCTCAAACTGAAGCAGTTCGTTGGCCTCGGCGTTTTGCAATCCATAGAGGCGTGCTACGCCGTCGCTCACCTGCAATACCGTACCCACCTCTTCAAGTTTGAGTTTGGCTTCGATCCCTGCCAACTGGTTGAGCAGTATCTCCGAAACCTCGCTTGCTTTTATCTGTTCGATCATCGTTTAACAGTTTTATAATTTTATAGTTAAATAGTTTGATGGCTATTGACTAAAATCGGTTCAAATTTTTCTTAGTCGGAAATCGTTGGTAAAATGTTTTTTTATCTCAGTCAACTGTGAGGCAACCGATCCATCTATACGCTTGAAATCCAACTCGAAAACGAATCCACCAATCAAATCGGGATTGGTGCGCTTGACTAATTTGACTGTTCCCCGCGTACGGGTGCGCACTAACGCTTTGATGCGCTCTTCTGTCTTGAGGGGAAGGGGCGTTACCGTCTCCAATAACGCTACGTTGATCTTCCGTGCCTTGTTGTAGAGGTCAAGGTAGTTGATGGCGATCGACTGGAGCATCTCTACGCGATGGTTCTTCACCACCAATCGAATAAATCTCCACATAGGACGCGAAACCCGCTCGCTGATGGCGCTCTTGATGAGTTTATTCTTCTCGCGGACCCCAAGGATGGGGTTCAACAGATAGACTCGCAGACGAGGCTCCGACACAAAACTTTGGGCAAGGGCCTTCATCTCTTCCACCACCTCCTCCGAAGCCCCCTCCAACTCTGTGTAGCTCAGGAGCGCTTTAGCGTAGCGCATCGATATCACTCCCCTGTTCATCCCAATACGCCCAATTTATTGTGCCTTGCCTCCTCAATCAGCCGATTCATAAATTCGGTTTGGTGCTCTTTCTCTTTGAGTTCGGTGCGCAACACCTTTTCGGCAATCTCAATGGCAAGTACCGCTATTTCGCTGCGCAACTCAGCCAGAACGGCTTCTCGCTCCAAATGAATCTGCTTATGCGCCGCATCAATCAGTTTTCGTGTTTCACGCTGCGCACTCTCTTTGGCGTCAATCAAAATTTGTTCCTTGCTCTGCGCTGTTTCGCGTAGAATTGCAAGTTGCTGAACACGAGTCTCTTCAATCATCGACTCGGTCAAACTTCTGATCTCAGCCCATTGACGGTTAATCTCATCGGCTGTTTGCAACGACTTGTCGATATACGCTTTACGTTCTTCAGCCATACGGGTAATCACGGGGAAGCCCCATTTGGCAACGATCAAGAAGACGATGCCGAACGAGAGCGCCATCCAGAACACCAATCCCGAATCGGGCAACAACAACGACATAACGCGCTCTTATGATAAATTGTTCACTGCAACGAAGCAAACAATGAGGGCAAAGAGCGTGGCGCCTTCGATGAGGGCGGCTGCAATAATCATGGACATTCGAATGTCGTTAGTTGCTTCGGGCTGACGTGCAATGCTCTCTAAGGCAGAAGCGCCGATTTTACTAATACCGAACGCTGCTCCGATAATGGTGAGACCTGCTCCAATGATGGCGAGACCTGCTCCGATGGCAGCAATACCCTGAGCACTTGTGGCTGTCGCCTGTAATAAAATGGTCATTAACATAATATTTAAAATTTGAGATTTATTAAATGGGTTGTATTTTAGGTTTGGGAGTGGGCTTGCGGTGGTGGGCTTGGGGACGCGACAAGCCGATAAAGACGGCCGAGAGCATGGTAAAGACGTATGCCTGAATGTAGGCAACGAGCAATTCAAGGAGATTCATCATGATCATCATCACCACAGATAGTGCGCTCATTCCGACGTTGAATGTGCTCCCCATGGAAACCGTCAGGAAAATCAGACAGCAAATCCCCAGCACCATGGCATGACCCGCCATGATGTTGACAAAGAGACGAACCATCAACGCAAAGGGTTTGGTGAAGATACCAAAGAGTTCGATTACAGGAATCAACGGGATTGGTGTTTTCATCCAGATCGGAACGTCCGGCCATAAAATTTCTCTCCAATACTCCTTGTTGCCAAAAACGTTTACGGCGATAAAGGTAGAGAGCGCCAAAACAAAAGTTACCGCAATGTTGCCCGTGGTAGCGGCTCCGCCCGGGAAGAAAGGGAGTATCCCCATTACGTTGTTAATCAGAATAAAAAAGAATACGGTCAAGAGGTAGGGGGCGTAGCGTTTGTAGTCGGGGCCAATGCAGGGTTTGATCAATTCGTCGTGGATGCTCATAACAAAGATATCCAAGGCGCCAAGAAAGCCGCGGGGGACGCTTCGAGCGGGTCTTTTTTTGTACCAGCGAGTCAAACTCATCACAATAATAATCAAGATGATGCTATTGATCATAATCGCCGCTGCGTTTTTAGTGAGGGACAAATCGAGGGGACGCACCTCCTCTCCCGCCCTGTTGAGTTCAACCAATTTACCTTCGTGGTCGCCTCCACGCGCCACATAGAAGCCGTTATGTGCTCCGTGGTGCAATTTTGACGACATAAAGAGGTTCCATCCCTTCTCACGGCTGAAGGCAATGATGGGAAGGGGTATAGAGATTTGTTTATCGCCCCACGTGGTGATGCGCCATACGTATGCATCTCCAATGTGTTCAAATATAAAATCTTTTATACTAAATGTTTTTGTATCCGGCGCAACTTCATGGCCGTGTACCGGAGGGGTGACAAGAAGCAATCCCAAGAGGCAACTCAAACAGACAATATGCTTATGGAGGTTACACATTCGGCATGACCTTTTGTCGTCTCTTTTTTTCTGTAAGATAGAAGAGACCGGTTTCGGTAAAGAGGTATAAGAAATAGAACAGAAACGTTGTCAGCACCATAGCCTTCCAATCATGATAAACTAACAAATAGTAAAGCAGAAGAAACGCCATGGCCGACATAAGTTTCACGCCCCGCAACAACAGATAGGCAGACGACATCTTTTCCGGCTTACGCCTGCCAAAACGAATCAGCCAAAGAGAGGTCACAAAGCTCAGGAGGATAAAAAATACGGGAATGAGGGGATACCACCGGAAATAGTGCTCGGGATAGCCCCAAACCAACACGGCGCACCCCACCAAACCAAAAAGTGCTATGGCTGCTGGAAGCACCACCAATGGAAGCACAATATCCTTATGAAAATGTATCATCTATTCTTTGTACTCTCTATTCCTAAATTATCAACTAATATCGTAACACAGTTGTTGAGCACCTTCACAACCCCTCCCTCCACAGCGAGCGTCTCTCTCTTCCCCTCACGCACATAGCCAACCACGCCTCCCGCCTGTAACGACGAGATCATAGGAGCATGGTTGGGAAACGCCGTAAAGGGAGAATATGCGCCGGGCAACGCAACGCTTTCCACTTGGTCGTTAAAAAGCGTCTTTTCAGGTGTGAGGATAGTCAACTTCAACATTTTCTATGCTGTTTTTGCGGTAAGCCTCTCTGCCTTTTCGATCACATCATCAATCGTCCCCACATTCAAAAATGCCTGCTCGGGAAGGTGATCCACCCCACCGTCGAGAATCATTTGAAATCCGCGAATTGTTTCCGAGATGGGAACCATCACCCCTTTGACGCCCGTAAACTGTTCAGCAACAGTAAATGGCTGCGAGAGAAAACGTTGTACACGTCTGGCGCGATTCACCACAATGCGGTCTTCGTCCGAGAGTTCCTCCATGCCAAGGATGGAGATGATATCTTGTAACTCTTTATTTCGCTGTAAAATCTGTACTACCCGTTGCGCAGTATCGTAGTGTTCCTGCCCCACCACCGCCGGATCGAGGATGCGGGAGGTCGATTCCAAAGGATCCACTGCGGGATAGATGCCCAACTCTGTAATTTTCCGGCTCAACACCGTAGTGGCGTCCAAGTGGGCAAAGGTGGTGGAGGGGGCGGGGTCGGTGAGGTCATCTGCAGGAACATAGACGGCTTGCACAGAGGTAATGGAGCCTTTCTTTGTGGAGGTGATGCGCTCCTGCATGGCGCCCATCTCGGAGGCCAAAGTGGGTTGATAGCCCACAGCAGAGGGCATACGCCCCAACAGCGCCGACACTTCGGAGCCTGCCTGTGTAAAGCGGAAGATATTATCTATAAAAAAGAGGATATCTTTCGTGCCACTCCCCTCGTCTCGAAACGATTCGGCAACGGTCAAGCCTGATAACGCCACAGACGAACGAGCGCCCGGAGGTTCGTTCATCTGCCCGAATACGAGCGTAGCTTGCGACTTTTCAAGGGCTTCCGGATCAACTTTTGAGAGGTCCCAATGCCCCTCTTCCATACTCTTCTTGAACGCTTCGCCATATTTAATCACATCCGATTCAATCATCTCGCGCAGCAGATCGTTCCCCTCGCGGGTACGCTCACCCACGCCGGCAAAGACCGAAAAGCCGTTGTGCTGCTTGGCAATATTATGAATTAACTCCATAATAATAATAGTCTTGCCCACACCCGCACCTCCAAAAAGGCCAATCTTACCCCCTTTTGCGTAGGGTTCAAGCAAATCAATCACCTTAATCCCTGTGAGCAATACCTCACGCACAGTGGTCAACTCATCAAACTTGGGCGCTTCACGATGGATGGGATATCCGCCGCTCATATCGGGTTGCTTCATGCCGTCAATCGCCTCCCCCACCACATTCATCAATCGCCCCTTGATCTGCGTGCCAATCGGCATCCTGATGGAGCCGCCGGTGGAAGTTACGGTCATTCCCCTTCTCAAACCATCCGTAGAGTCCATAGCCACTGTACGCACCGTATCCTCCCCAATGTGCTGCTGAACCTCTATAATGAGCGCTTTACCATCGTTCCGAACAATTTCGAGCGCTTCGTGAATTCTTGGCAACACCACCCCGCCATCGCTCTTTTTGTTGAAAAAGACATCCACCACCGGACCTATTATTTGCGAAATGGTCCCCGAGATGGGGCATGGAGAACCTTCGTTAGATGCAACCTCTGTTTCCATAACAACTTGTTAATCTGTATATTTACACCAATTTTTTAAAAAAATAATGGAGCAAATGTAACACTAAATAATTAGAAAACAAAAAAAAGGAGGACCTGTAAGCCGGGTTCTGTACCGTTGGTTCACCACTTTGGGTTTCCCGTCGGCTTCTATCATTGATCTATGCAACCTACCCCCCGACATCAGGCGGGCAGCCCTCAATCGTCGGTATATTTGGTCTTGCAGGCCGCGGGGGCGTACGCCATAAAGCATTGCTGCCTTACGCGGTGGGCTCTTACCCCGCCTTTTCACCCTTACCCCAACCAAAGTTGAGGCGGTTATTCTCTGTTACACAATCCGTAACCTTTCGACTACCTGTGCTTTCCACAGCGCGGCGCCCTCTCCTGCCCGGACTTTCCTGAGGAGCAAGTCCCAAAGATGTTTCCATCTTTCTGAACACCCCTCCCCCGATAGAACGATCCTCCGGCGGCAAAGGTACGAATTAATTACCTCATACGAATTTATTACCTGAATTGGCACACACATTGAAACAGATTCTGTCCGTTACGAACTCCCTCTACAAAATGGAGTCTGTGCTCCTCATCGTGGTCATAGTTCAGGGTAACGACATCTTTATAACGTGCCTCCATATTGAAGTTGATTTGGAATGAGTTCATATTGTGCATATTGAATGTATCATCCTCCAATCGAAGGCAGTCGAGTGCCCACTCAACATATTTGGTATTGTTCACGTGGTTGATGAGGTCAATGTCGGAATAGGCCACTTCGTGCAATTTTATAAGGGTCCTATTGTCAACCTCCGGCGCCGTCAACTTATCGGGAACAGATTTGATGGCGTCTTGGGGAATATTGACTTGCGCCAAATTGGGCAAAACATGCTCTACCCGCAACATCCGGCGGGAGTGGATGTCCATGAGGAGCCAGGCGGAAGTGGCTTTCACAATGGGCGCCTCGTCGGCATCGCAGAGGATAAAGTCGCGAAGGGCAAAGATGCGCTCTACCCGCTTGTGCCACGTGTCAAGGCGCACCGGTTCGTTCCATTCGGGCATACGGACAATCTCAATTTTCATGCGCGACAACACCCACACAATATTTTTTTCGATTAAATGGTGGTAGCCGCAGCCATACAACATGGCGTGCGCTTCTGCGGCCTCCTGAGTTTTATGCAAAAAAGAGGTAAGGCGGAGCCGTTTCTTTTTATCAACATCTTGGCTGACAGGCTGAAACGAAACAGAGAACGATTGGGGAGTAACGATGTTTTCCATATTTCGATGATTTCAGATGCAAAAGTAACAAAAAACAAATACCTTTGCGGGTTTGAATAAAACTTATCGAAAAATGACCACAAAGTTTGTTTTTGTTTTGGGAGGTGTTACCTCCTCTCTGGGAAAAGGGATTATCTCTGCCTCCTTAGCCAAGTTACTGCAAGCAAGAAACTTGAGCGTAACCATTCAGAAGTTCGACCCCTATATCAATATCGATCCCGGGACATTGAACCCCTACGAGCACGGTGAGTGTTTTGTCACCGAAGATGGCGCCGAAACCGACCTTGATCTGGGGCATTACGAGCGTTTTCTGAATGTATATACCTCCATGGCAAACAACATTACCACCGGAAAAATCTATCAGACGGTGATTGACCGAGAGCGTGAAGGGGTCTATTTAGGCAAGACGGTGCAGGTGATACCCCACATAACAGACGAGATTAAACGCAGAATGTTGCTCCTCTCCAAGACGAATAAGTACGACGTCATTATTACGGAGATCGGCGGCACGGTGGGCGACATTGAGTCGTTGCCCTTTGTGGAGGCTGTACGGCAATTGCAATGGGAGATGCCCGACGACGGTTGCGCCGTGATCCACCTCACCCTCGTTCCCTATCTGAGTGCAGCCAAAGAGCTAAAGACCAAGCCTACCCAACACAGCGTACGTATGTTGCAGCAAAACGGCGTTCATCCGGACGTGATTGTGTGCCGTACCGAGCATCCCATCTCTTTGGAAATGAAGCGAAAAGTAGCCCTCTTTTGCAACGTCAGGCCCAATGCCGTGATAGAATCGATGGACGCCAGCAGCATCTATCAGGTTCCCCTCAATATGATGCGGGAGAAATTAGATGAGATTATCCTCGAAAAGTTGAAGATTTCAGGAACCTCCACCCCAAACTTCAAACAGTGGAACTCTTTCCTCGACAGACTCTTCAACCCAAAAGACGAGGTCGATATTGCCTTAGTGGGTAAGTATGTGGAACTTCAGGACGCCTATAAGTCCATTTTGGAGTCGTTTATCCACGCAGGGGCAGCCAATGAATGTAAGGTTAATGTACATTACGTAAATAGCGAACATATTGACGCACAAAATGTGGAAGAGATGTTGGCTTCGATGCACGGAATATTGATCGCCCCCGGATTCGGAGAGCGAGGCGTTTCCGGAAAAATCCTTGCTGCCCGTTATGCGCGGGAACACAAGGTGCCTTTCTTTGGCATCTGTTTGGGGTTGCAAATGGCAGTGGTTGAGTTCGCCCAAAATGTGATGGGGCTAAAAAAGGCCAACACTACGGAGATAGATACCAATGTAGGCGATCCGATCATCGATTTGATGGAGGACCAAAAGCGGTTGGTGACCAAAGGAGGAACGATGAGGTTGGGTGGTTATACCTGCGTGATCTCAGAGGGTACATTGGCGCACAGGATTTATGGCAAAACAGAAATCTGTGAACGCCATCGCCATCGTTACGAGGTGAACAACAACTATGTAGAACGACTTGAAGCGGCGGGAATGGTCGCCAGTGGCAGAAACCCCGATACGGAGTTGGTGGAGATCATTGAACTTCCCCAACACCCCTTCTTTATTGGGGTACAGTTTCATCCCGAACTCAAAAGTACGCCTGAGAAACCGCAACCGATATTTGTAGCGTTTGTGGCGGCGGCAAGGAAGTTCAAAAGTCAATAGTTCAAAAGTCAATAGTTCAATAGTGAATGGTTCAAAAGTCAATAGTTCAATAGCCCATCAAATTCAAATTTTTAGATAATGCGGAAATCCCTTCTGTTTCTTTTCTGGTTGTTGTGTATGCTCCCGACGGCGAGTGCCTGTGGGCAAAACAGTGCGCAGAACAGTGCACCCAAGCGGTATGGGTATAAGGTGGAGCAGGTGTTGCCGCATGACGAGAATGCATATACGCAGGGGTTGTTTATCCATAATGGATTTCTCTACCAAAGTACAGGGCAGCGCGGCTCATCGTATCTCCAAAAAATTGACTATAAGCAGGGGCGTATTTTGCAGAGTGTAGCGCTTCCACCGCAATACTTTGGTGAAGGCGCCTGTGAACATCAAGGCAGGATTTACCAACTTACCTGGGAAGAGCGCACCTGTTTTGTCTATGATGCCGCCACCATGAAGCAGATAGGAACCCTGTCGTATCAAGGAGAGGGATGGGGGCTTACTTCCGATGGAACGCGCTTAATCATGAGTAATGGCACCTCTACCCTCTACTTCAGAGATCCCGAAACCTTTGTTGTATTGGGTACGATTACGGTGATGAACGGCAACCGCCCTGTAGAGTTGCTGAATGAATTAGAGTACATTGAGGGTGAAATATGGGCAAATGTCTATACCACCGATGAGATTGTGCGGATAGACCCTGCCACCGGCAAAGTGACCGGCATCATCGACCTCAGAGGCATATTGGCTCGTCAATTCCAAACCCCCAGAACAGAAGTGTTAAACGGCATTGCCTACGACGCAGAGAACAAGCACATTTACGTCACCGGAAAATACTGGGCAAAGATGTACCGCATATCATTGGTGGCAAAGTAGCCTCTTCATAAGGGTTCGCCTTTCAAATAGGAGTGAAAAAGATAGGCCGGACTCTCATAATAGACACTACTGTTGAAATCTTCAATTTTCCGAGATAACCACGAGTTGTAAACCTCTTTGAGTGTGTCAATTACTTGTTTTCCCTCTTTTTTGCAAACATCAAGAATAAGGCGCTTATATACTTTCCCAATATCCCAATGAGTGGGTATTGAGTATTTTGCATCTGCCACATTGTCAAATATCCCATACTTGATACCATGTTTTTCCCCAAATTCAAAAGATAATTTATCTAAATTTTCACAGTGATAGACATCTGCCAAGTCAAATATATGCTGCAAATCATCTTTTCCAAAGGCATTTACAACCACATTACGGTGATTTTTGGTTTTCCTTCCAATATATTCTATCAAAGAACAAAGGAAAAAGAGGTTGTTTGCATTTGTATCTTCTCTACCTGTCATTATTATTTAAATTTATTATAATTAATGAATTGCAAGGTTTTCAAAGCCCCTTTGCTACAAAAACATATTTGATGCGTTGGGTATTTGAACTTTGCCAAAACCCAAAACTGCTCGCGTGTAAGAATGCCGTCAATAAAATCTGATATATAATTATAAATTTGATCATTAGCCATTGCGCCAACCACAATGTCATAATGATGTTTTTTGCCTGAACGACAACCCACAACAAAATCGAGCCACTCCTCGGTCATTTCTTTGAAAATATTCATTTTAAGGTTTGTATCAGGCACATACTCATATACAGAAACCACAGCCGTATCGTAGCGATTTGCCCAACGAACTGCCTGTGATTCTAATTCGGTACAATAGAAACCCGCTCCAAAGTCCTTCGGAAAATTTCCTTTAATGACCTTTGGCTCCTCAACTACCATATAACCACCATGATATACTTGCATACTTCAAACTTTACGATAGATTATTTCCACTTCAAAGATAAACATTTTTTCTCTTCTCATTTTTTTTACCTTGGAATTCCAAAAATTTCGTCTAATTTTGTACCCGAATATTTTTTAATAAACACCTATAATTTCTTTATTGAATTGGCTTGGGGGTGCTTGAAGAAAAGGCTGAGAACATACCCCAAACACCTGATGCGGATAATGCCGCCGGAGGAAAAGCGTATGAAAAAGAAGAGCGTACTTTTGGGGCTTTTGTGTTTCCCCTTATGGCTTACAGCCCAAACACAACAAAATCAAGGCCAATCTCTGTTAGTTGAGCCTGTCCGCAGTTTGGACAGCGTGGTGGTCTCTGCCGTTACCGCAAGTGCAACATCTCCAATCGCACACACCCAAATGAACCGGGAAGAGATCCGAAAAGCCCCCCCTACAGTGTTGCTTCCCTTCGCTATCGACCTGACGCCGGGCGTGGTAGGCATCTCGGAGAATGGCACCGGAGTGGGCAACTCACAGATACGTATCCGGGGAAGCGACGCCTCCAGAATCGGGGTAACGCTCAATGGAATTGCGTTGAATGACGCTGAATCGCAAGAGGTTTTCTGGGTGAACCTGCCTGCATTGACCTCCTTTATAGAGCGGGTGCAGGTGCAACGCGGCATTGGCAGCTCGGTAGCCGGAACGGGTGCCTTTGGGGGAGGGGTACATATTCAAACGATGAGCGCTTCGCCGGAGCCATACGGTGAGGTCAACTTCTCGGCGGGGTCGTACCAGACCTTTATGACAATACTTGGCGCGGGTACCGGTGCGCGGAAAGGCTACTCTTTAGATGTAAGGTATGCCCAAAACCAAACCGAGGGCTACATCCGCAACGGCAAGGCAAAGATGCACTCCGGATTTGCCCGCGCAGGCTACACTTCAGGAAAACATGCCTTTAGACTTAGTTGGATTGGAGGTACGCACGTCACCGGAATCACATGGGAGGGGGTATCGCCCGAAATGATGGCGCATGACCGTCGCGCCAACCCGGCCGGAACCTATACCGATGCCGCAGGCAATATCCACTACTACGACAACGAAACAGACAACTACACCCAAAACCACCTCCAATTCACGTGGCTCAATACGCCTATCACCGGTTTACATTGGAGTACCACCCTCAACTACACCCGCGGAGACGGATACTATGAAAATTATAGACAAAACCGCAAGTTTTCTGACTTCGGCCTCTTCGATCAGGAGGTAGCAGGTGCCCTTGTCAAACGCAGTGACATCATCAAGCAGGAGAAGATGGGGAACGACCACTATGTGCTTGCCTCCACCCTCGACTACCGCAATGCGCAGTGGCGCCTTTTGGGCGGCATATATGGGGCGTACTATGCAGGGGCGCATTGGGGTAACCTTATGTGGGCGATGTACAACCAAAACATACCCTCCAATTACGAATGGTATCGAAACCAAGCCAAGAAGATGGACGCGAGCCTCTTTGTCCGTTCTGAATATGCTTTTGAACAGGGGCTTACCGCCTTTGCCGACCTCCAGTTCCGCACCATCGATTACACCCTCCAAGGGCCTGATAAAGACCGTGCGCCGCTCGACCACCACACCCGATACCTGTTCCTTAACCCTAAGACGGGTATAGGTTGGCGCTTTCACCCCAACCATCAACTCACTTTAGGCTTCTCCGTTGGCCACAAAGAGCCTTCGCGAAGTGACTTTAAAGAGGCGATTAAGGCGGGGCGACCCGATGATTTGAAGTCGGAGAGGATGTTCGATTGGGAATTTGGCTATCGCTATGCTCGCCCCAACGCTCAAATTGACCTGACGCTCTACTATATGGATTACAAAGACCAATTGGTGGCTACAGGGAAACTTACAGAAACAGGATATGTGGTCAAAGAGAACATCCCATCGAGCTATCGGAGAGGAATAGAGCTGGCAGGAAGGTGGCTTCCCGCTCCCTTTTTGCGGCTTGAGGGCAATCTTTGCCTGAGCCAAAATCATATTCAAGAGTACTTTGCATGGGTTGACTATTACGACAACCCCGACTATTGGACGCCACTCCCGCAACAACAGGAACAATACAAAGAGGTTTCGTTGGCCTACTCCCCTGAATGTACTGCCGCCCTCCAAGTGGAGGCCAAACCGTGGAAAGAGACAACCATCTCCCTGAAAAGCAAATATGTGGGAAAACAGTATTACGACAACACCGGCAACGCCTCCCGCTCGCTCCCCGCCTATTGGAGCGCAGGATTTCGGTGCGCCCAACAGGTTCCCTTTAAAAGGGTGCAGCAGGCAACCCTTTCGCTCTATGTGGACAACCTCTTTAATCGGAAGTATATCGACAACGCCTGGGTCTATCGCGCCGCCTTTGCCGATGGCAGCCCCGACTACACAGAAACGGGACTCTTCCCGCAAGCCGAAATCAACTTCACGCTAAGCCTCTCCATAAGATTTTAATCATGAACCTCGAACTCCTCGCTAAGTCTTCATTACAACTCCTCAAATGAACCCCGAACTCCTCGCTAAGTCTTCATTACAACTCCTCAAATGAACCTCGAACTCCTCGCTAAGTCTTCATAACAACTCCTCAAATGAACCTCGAACTCCTCATTGAGCTCTTCGGCGCCCTTGCCGGCATCATTTATGTGGTGCTTGAAGTCCTGAAGCGCAGGGTGATGTGGGTGGTGGGCATCGTCACCTCCCTCGTCTATATCTATGTATTTGTCCACGCAGGCTTCTACGCGATGGCAGGATTGAATGTTTATTACGTGGCCATCAGCATATACGGATTGTGGCGCTGGAAAGTAGCCCCCGAAATTAGCCGCATCCAAAAACGCACCGCCCTCCTTTGCCTCCTCTCCACAGGCGTAGTCTTTCTCCTGCTCACCCTCATTTTGGGACGCTTCTCCAACGCCTCCCTGCCCTACGCAGACGCCCTCATCACCTCCATGAGCATCGTGGCCACATGGATGCTTTCACGCAGTTATATAGAACAATGGTGGATATGGATTGCCGCCAATCTGTTGGCCGTGTGCGTATATGGAGAACAGGGGCTATACCCCACCGCACTGCTGTACATTGTCTATACGGCAGCGGCAGTAATCGGCCTCAAGAAGTGGAGAAAGGCGCTGTAAAATCCTCATTCGTAAATTGATATGTCAGTCCCATGACAACAGTTGCTCCAATCCCCTAATGCAGAATGTGGGTAGAATCTTTCCTCACTTGAGGCAAACAAAATTCCATACCTGAATAATTTCCATTAGTATAAATGGTGTAATTATCAATTAAATGCAAAGAAATATTATTGACTATCGTTTGATTATCGTTTTCGCTCTCTTGCTTTGAAAACAAACTGAGCATTTCGTATTTCGGTTCACCTTTATTGTTAATGTGTTCGTCAAGCGTTTTTGTGCCGTTTTGAAAACGGTTAAGTATAACCTTAATTGCTTCGTTGCCAATATCAACTCCAATCCAATTTCTATTTAAGACATTGGCGGCAACAAGAGTTGTCCCAGAGCCTGCAAAACAATCCATAACGAAATCGTTTTCGTTCGAAGAAGCAAGAATAATCCTTTTCAGCATATCAATGTTTTTTTCTGTCGGATAACCCGTCGTATGTGTATTTTGATTATTTACGTCCAAATAATCAAGCCAAATATCTTGTAATGCAATACCATTACTTTCATCTAAATAAACTTTTCTACGTGGATTACCGTTCCCACTCCAATAAATTTCGCCTTTTCTGTCTAATTCATCTAATTTGGCAGGGGTAAATTGCCAATGTTTTCCCTCCGGTGGCAACATACCTTTCCACATTTTCCCTGTTTCGCCATTACGACTTCCGGGTGCGTGAATAGGGACTCGTTTATGTCTCCTGTTTGTACCTTCTTCGATAAACGGATATTCTTTTAATATTTTATCATCCGTCCAACTTTCATATTGCTTATTCCATACATAATTAGTTGATTTTGTATAAAATAAAATATAATCGGAAATATTACCAAAAGAATTTTTTGTAAAATTTTTCGTTTTACATTTCTTTCTTGTAATCATACTGCGAAAATTGTCTGCCCCAAAAATTTCATCCATTAAAACTTTTATATGGAAAACCATCTTATTGTCTAAGTGTACATATATGGAGCCGTCGTCTGCCAAAAGCTCTTTCATTAAGACGAGCCTTTCTCGTATAAAATCTACATATTCTTTTCCAGTAAGCAAGTCAGTATAAGCATCTTGTTGTTTGCGTGTTTGAAAAACGCTATTCGTGGCATACGGAGGGTCAATGTATATCAAACGGATTTTTCCTTTTATGCTTTT
>Ga0123353_10003061_pt1 | contig 20934 bp, 17 predicted proteins | sample TergutLab28metaG_3_FD_92763 | JGI IMG/M metagenome (GOLD analysis project Ga0123353, IMG submission 92763) | Labiotermes labralis P3 segment gut microbial communities from Petit-Saut dam, French Guiana - Lab288 P3 | ecosystem: Host-associated > Arthropoda: Insects > Digestive system > Gut ... | reverse complement strand
GCCGACCGAGGCGCAGTGCCCCTGCACCATGCCGAGCGCGAGGCAGTCGTTGGCCGAGCCGTTGGCGAACGACATCCGGAGCACGACCACGCCGATCGCGAGGGTGCGCGGCTCGCGCCAGGCTGACGCGGCGCCCGCACGACGCGGCGCCCCCGAAGGCCGGGGATGCCGGATGCCGGAGACCACGGCGTCCTCCCGCCGCGGCAGCGCGCCGGTCGCGATCGCCGCGACGGCCGCCAGCACGAGCGCGGCGATCGGCAGCTGCACCCCGGGGCCGACCCCGGCGGACGCCGCGACGGCCCCGGCGCTCGCTCCGACGACTCCGCCGATGCTGTACGTGGCGTGGAACCACGGCATCTGCGGCCGGCCGAAGGCCGCCTCGATGGCGGCGGCCTCGACGTTCATGACGACGTTGCAGCTGCCGTTGCCCATCCCGATCAGCAGCACACCGGCGAAGGCGAGCCCGAAGCTCGGCGCGAAGCCCGAGCCGGCGCCGGCGAGCAGGACGCCCGCCGAGGTGCCGACGAGCGAGACGAGCATGACGGTGCGCGCCGGGAACCGCGCCCCGGCGCGGCTGCCGATCATGAAGCCGAGGATGGAGCCGACGGCGATGCCGAGCGCGAGCACGCCCATCTCGGGGTTGGACGCGCCCAGGTTCGCCCGCGCGCTCGGCACGCGCGCGAGCCAGCTCGTGAGGCCTGCGCCCGCGACGCCGAAGATCGCCAGCACGGCGACGCGCCACCGACCGAGCTCTGCCCGGGTCGGCGGGGTCGACGGGCCGGCGCCGGCGGTCAGAGCGCGATCTCCCGCCCGGCCTCGGCCGAGGCGTAGATCGCCTCGAGGATGCGGGTGACCTCGGCGCCGTGGGCGACGGGTGCGACGGACTCCGCCTTCCCCTGCACGGCATCCGTGAAGTTGCGGATCTCGTTCGAGAACGCCGGCTCGAGCTCGAAGGTGCGCGAGGTGATCTGCGGCACCAGGTTGATGATCGAGCCGAACTTCTCGGTCGCGATCTCGAGCTCGGGCTCGAGTTCCGCTCCGCCCTTCTCGCCGAAGACCGCGACGCCGATCGAGTCGCGCACGGCATGCAGCGAGTAGCTCACCTCGACCGCCAGGGACGCGCCGTTCTCGAACCTGATCAGGGCGTTCACCATGTCCTCGACGCTGTTCGCGGCGGGGTCGTAGTCCGAGACCTGCCAGCGCGGCAGCGTCGTGATGTTGGCGCGGTTGCCGAGCCGGTGGTACGAGTTCGCGCTCACCGCGACGGCCTTGGGCGAGCCCATCAGGTACCAGCACAGGTCGATGACGTGCACGCCGATGTCGATCAGCGGGCCGCCCCCGGCGATCGACTTGTCGGCGAACCAGCCGCCCGGGTTGCCCGCGCGGCGGATGACGTTCGCCTTCGCGTAGTAGATCTCGCCGAGCTCGTCGTTGTCGATGAAGGTCTTGAGCACCTGCGCGTTCGGCGAGTGCCGCCGCACGAAACCCACCTGCAGCACCTTGCCGCTCGCGGCGACCGCCTGCTCCATGGCGGCGGCCTCGGCGGCGGTGCGCGCCATCGGCTTCTCCACCAGCACGTGCTTGCCCGCCTCGAGGGCGGCGATGGCCCAGTGCGCGTGGCTGTCGTTCCAGGTGCAGATGCTCACGGCATCCACCTCGGGGTCCGCGAGCAGTTCGGCGGGGTCGCCGTAGGCCGTGGGGGCGCCGTATTTCTCGGCGACCGAGCGGGCGCGGTCGAGGTTGATGTCGCTCACGGCGACGAGGTTCGCCTCGGGGTTTCCGGCGTAGGCGTCGAGGTGCAGCTGGGAGATCGCCCCGGTGCCGATCACGCCGATGTTGACGGGTGCCATGCGGTGTCCTTCTGATCAGAGGCAGGTGACGGATGGATGAGGTCGGATGCCGCTCTCGCGTGCCGGCGTCGGCTCAGGCGGCGTCGAGCAGCCGGCGGGCGTTCGCGAGGCCGCGCGTGATGCCGAGCAGGCAGTCCTCGTCGCCCTCGAACTCGATGGCGGCCGGCCCGGAGTAGCCCGAGTCGCGCACGGCCCGCGCGACGGCGGCGAGGTCGAGGTCGCCGTTGCCGACGATCGCGCCGCGCAGGTACCGGCCGCCGCGGCTGCGGAACCAGCCCTCGCCGGGGTCGCTCGAACGCAGATAGAAGTCTTTGAAGTGCACGGTCATCGCGTAGGGCAGGTTCTCGCGGACGACCACCGCCGGGTCCTCGTCGACGCAGACGAAGTTGCCGACATCCAGCGTCGTCCTGAAGTTGGGCTCGTCGACCGCGTGGATGATGCGGCGGATGCGGTCGGCCGCCTGCACGAAGAAGCCGTGGTTCTCGAGGCTCGTCGTCACGCCCCGGGCCGCGGCGTACTGCGCGAGCTCCTTCGAGGCGGCGACGATCGCCGGGAACGCCGCCTCGAAGGCGGGGGTGTCGTCGCCGGGGACGACCCCGTGCGCCACCACGTCGTGGCGCAGTCGCGGGATGCCGAGCCGGACGGCCAGGTCGATGTAGTCCTTCACCTTGGCGATCTGCGCATCGAGGTCGACGCCGCCGGGCGCCCAGAACTCGGCGTGCATGGCGAGGTTGGAGAGCGGGACGCCCGCCGCCTCGGCCGTCGTGCGCACGCGCTCGACGTAGTCGGCGGGGGAGGCCGGGGTGGGGATCGGCGACGCGGCGCCGTCGTCGAGCACGGCGAGCTCGAGGTGCTCGGCGTCGCTCGAGGCCACCCAGTCGATGACGTCGAACAGCGTCATCTCGCCCGTGCGCATGCGCTGGTGGAAGCTGTACGAGCTCACGCCGAGGGTGATGCCGGTGGCCATCGGGACTCCTTTGTCTGCGAAGGCGATTACGAACTGAGAACTTTCCAGAAGATTTCCCGTTCAGCGTAGATCGCGCGGCCTGCTCTGCGCTACCGTCGCTTCTCATCCGAGCACGACGACGTGAAGGAGACCGGTGGGCAGCCCCAGCGCACTGCGGAAGCTGAACGATCAGGCGGCGCTGTACGCGCTGCTGGAATCGGGCCCGCTGTCGCGCCATGAGGTCGAGCTGGCGGCGGGCGTCTCGACCCCTGCGGCCGCCGAGCTGCTGCGCCGCCTCGAGGAGTCCGGCCTCGCCCGCCGCGCGGGCCATCGCCCGGGCGGCCGCGGCCCGCAGGCGCAGCTCTGGGCGGTCAACGAGCGTGCCGCCTTCGCCGCCGGGCTCGACGTGAGCGAGTCCGGCATCGACGCCGTCATCGCCGACCTGGGCGGCGAGCCGCTCGGCGAGTGCCAGATCGTGCCGGCCCCCGATGAGGACCCGGCGCTCGCGGTGCGGCGCGCGCTCACCCAGGCCGCACGGCGTGCGGGCCTGCGCCGCGCGGACGTGCGACACGTCGCGGTCGGCATCAGCGGGGCGGTCGACCCCGCCACCGGCATCCTCAACCACGCCGATCACATCCCCGAGTGGAACGGCTTCGACGTCGAGGCGCGGCTCGCGCAGGTGCTCGGTGTGCCCGTCGCGGTCGAGAACGACGTGAAGCTCGTGCTCAGCGACGAGTCGATCCGCGGGCAGGCGCAGGGCTGCAAGGATGTCCTGCTGCTCTGGATGGGTCGCGGAATCGCCCTCGCCGCGATCGTCGGGGGGCAGCTGCAGCGGGGCTTCCACGGCAGCGCCGGCGAGCTCAACGAGGTGCCGCTCGGCCCCGGCGGCCCGCTCGCCGGCAGCGTGCTCGCGCTGCCGGGCGCACTCGACCTGGCCCGGTCGCACGGCATTCGGACGACCGACGCGGTGCGCACCCTGCACAAGGCGGGCGCGGAGCCGCGCGATGCGGCGCACGAGGCCTTCCTCGCCGCCTTCGCCGGGCGCATCGTCGACCTGCTCGCGGCGCCGGTCGCTCTGCTCGACCCCGAGCTCGTCATCCTCGGCGGCGACCTCGGCCTCGCCGGCGGCGACGAGCTCGCTGAGCGCGTGAAGCAGCGCATGCACGCCTTGCTCGCGCACCGCCCGCGGGTGGTCACGGGCACGGGTTCCGACAACTCCGTCCGGCAGGGGGCGGTGGACGAGGCGTTGCGGCGGTTGCGCAGCGACGTCTTCAGCAACACCCGCAATCTCGAGACACCCGTGCGGCAACGGTGGCGCACGGCAGCAGGGGAAGGACTGCAATGAGCACAACACGTTTCTCGACGTGGCGCCGTCTCGGCGCCACCGTGGCGGTCGCGGCCGCCACCGCACTCACGGTCGCGGGGTGTTCCGGCGGCGGGGCATCCGCCTCCGGAACCGGTCAGGCGCTGCAGATCGCCAACGTGGCCGGAACGACCTGGACCTGCGGGTTCAATCCCTTCAACCCCAACGACAACCAGCTCTCCTTCGGATTCAACTACGAGCCGCTCGTCTACGTCGACACGCTGAAGAACAGCGCGCAGACGCCGATGCTCGCGACCGGTGCGCAGTGGTCGAGCGATTACAAGACGCTGACCTTCACGATGCGCGACGGCGTGAAGTGGAGCGACGGCAAGCCGCTCACCGCGGCCGACGTCGTCTTCACCTTCAACCTCTTGAAGAAGTACCAGGGCCTCGACCTCAACGCGGTGTGGACCTCGGGCCTGCAGTCCGTCACCCAGTCCGGCAGCAACCAGGTCGTCTTCCAGTTCGACAAGGCGTCGCAGCCGTACTTCTACTACATCGCCGATCAGACTCCGATCGTGCCGCAGCACATCTGGTCGACGAGCGCGGTCGGCAACCCGGTGAACTTCGCCGACAAGACCCCCGTCGGCAGCGGGCCGTACAAGGTCGCGGCCTGCACACCGCAGAACATCCAGTACACGGCGAACCCCACGTACTGGCAGCCCGGCAAGCCCGCCGTGAAGACGGTCAACTACCCGGCGTACACCGACAACGGCCCCGCCAACCAAGACCTCGCGAGCGGCAAGGCCGCGTGGGGCGGCCAGTTCATCCCGAGCATCGACAAGTACTACGTCGCGAAGGATCCGGCGAACAACCACTACTGGCTGGCGCCGACCACCAACGTGAGCCTCGCCTTCAACCTCAAGCATCCGATCACCGGGAACGTCGCGGTGCGGCAGGCGATCGCCTACGCGATCGACCGCAATCAGGTCGCGAAGGTCGGCGAGGACGGCCAGCAGCCCGGCGCCAACCAGTCCGGCATCGTGAGCCCGACCTTCGACTCGTGGCTCGACAAGAGCCTCACGTCGCAGTACGACTACACGCCGAACCAGGCCAAGGCGGAGCAGCTGCTCGCCCAGGCCGGCTACTCGGCGAGCAAGCCGCTCAAGCTGACGGTGCTCACCGTCAGCGGCTACACCGACTGGGACGCCTCGCTCGCCGAGATCAAGCAGGAGCTCGCCAAGGTCAACATCGACCTGACCGTGCAGGACCTCGCCGGCGATACCTACAACAGCCGCATCTACACGGGTGACTTCGACCTCGCCTACATCGCCGAGACCGGTGGCCCGACCCCGTACTACGAGCTGCGCCAGGAGCTCTACAGCGGCAACACGGCCCCGCTCGGTCAGAACGCGACGACGAACTTCATGCGCTTCTCCGAGCCCGCGGTCGACAAGCTCCTGAACGACTACGCGAGCGCCTCGGACGCCGAGCAGCACACGATCGTCGACCAGCTGCAGCAGGTCATGCTCACCCAGGTGCCGGTCGTGCCGATCACGGAGTCGGTGAACTGGTTCCAGTACTCGACGAAGTCGTTCACCGGCTGGCCTTCGGCATCCGACCCCTACGCGATGGCGGCGCCGTACAACATCCCCGACAACGAGCAGGTGCTGCTGCACCTGACTCCGAAGAAGTAGTGGCGGGCCGCGGGGTGAGGGGGCTCACATGAGATACGTGCTGCGCAGGCTGGTCCTGTTCGTCATCACGCTGTGGATCGCGCTGACGGTCAACTTCTTCATCCCGCGGCTCATGCCGGGCAATCCCGCGGAGGCGATGATGAGTCGCTTCCGCGGGAAGATCAACCCGGCCGCGCTGCACGCGCTCGAGGTGGCCTTCGGCATCAACACGCAGAAGCCCCTGCTCGTGCAGTACGTCGACTACCTGGGCAACACGGTCACGGGGCACTTCGGCACCTCACTGACCTTCTTCCCGCAGTCGGTCGGGACGGTGCTCGCGCAGGCGCTGCCGTGGACGGTCGGCCTCGTCGGCGTGACGACCGTGCTCGCCTTCGTGTTCGGCACGCTCATCGGCCTGGTCGCCGGGTGGCGGCGCGGGGGTGTGCTCGACAGCATCCTGCCGCCGGTCTTCGTCATCACGGGGGCGCTGCCGTTCTTCTGGGTCGGCCTGCTGCTCGTGCTGCTGTTCTCGGTGGGGATGAACGTGCTGCCGAACGACGGCGCGTACGACGTGACGATGATCCCCGGGTTCAACGGGCAGTTCATCAGCAGCGTGCTGACGCACGCGATCCTGCCCGCGGTGACGATCCTGATCATCTCGATCGGCGGCTGGATCCTCACCATGCGCAACAACGTCGTCACCGTGCTCGCGGACGACTACATCCGCATGGCGCGTGCCAAGGGCCTCTCGAACACGACGATCATGTACGGCTACGCCGCGCGCAACGCCGTGCTGCCGAACCTCGCGGGCTTCGCGATGTCGCTCGGCTTCGTCGTCTCCGGCTCGATCCTCGTCGAGTACACCTTCAACTACCCGGGTCTCGGCTACATGCTCCTGCAGGCCGTGAACAACCAGGACTACCCGCTCATGCAGGCCATGTTCGTGATGATCACCGTCGCGGTGCTCGTGGCCGTGCTGATCTGCGACTTCCTGACCGTCCTGCTCGACCCGCGCGCCCGAACGGAGGGCTGAACCATGAGCGCACCCGCAACCATGGAGGCCGCGCTGAGCATCGCGGTCGCGAAGCGACGCAGCGGCGGCGTCGGCGCCACGATCTGGCGCGCCGTGCGCGGCAACGGCAAGGCGATGACGGGCGCAGTGCTGCTGCTCGTCTTCCTCGTCGCGACGGCCTGGCCGCAGCTGTTCACCCCCGTCAGGGACCCGAACGCGCGCGCCTTCGGGCTCAGCCTGCCGCCGAGCTCGGCGCACCTGCTCGGCACGACGTCGTTCGGGCAGGACATCTGGGCGCAGCTCGTCTGGGGCACCCGGCAGACGCTCGTCGTCGCGGTCGTGGCCGGCGCGCTCGCGAGCGTGCTCTCGGTGCTCATCGGCATCGCCGCGGCCTATCTCGGCGGCATCGCCGACGACATCCTGTCGCTTCTGATCGACGTGTTCCTCGTCATCCCGGCCTTCCCGCTGATCATCGTGATCGCGGCGTATGCCGGCGGCGGCAATCTCGCCGTCATCATCGGAGTGCTCGTCGTCACCGGCTGGTCCTACGGCGCCCGGCAGCTGCGCGCCCAAGCGCTCTCGCTGCGCCGCCGCGACTTCCTCGAATCGGCGCGCGTGCGCGGCGAGAGCTGGATCTACATCGTCGTCTACGAGATCCTGCCCACGATGATCTCGCTGATCGCGGCGAACTTCCTCGGTGCCGCCCTCTACGCGGTGCTCACCGCGGCGGGCCTGCAGTTCATCGGCCTCGGCTCGTCGGCGACGGTCAGCTGGGGCACCATGCTGCACTGGGCGCAGTCCGCCGAGGCGCTGCAGACGGGGCAGGAGTGGTGGGTCGTCGCGCCCGGCCTCTGCATCGCGCTGCTCGGCGCCGCCTTCGCCCTGCTCAACTACGCCTTCGACGAGATCTCCAACCCGGCACTGCGCCCGGTGCGTCGGAACAGGAGGAACCGTGTCGCACAGTAGTGACCCGCAGAACAGCGACGCCGCGCGCGCAGCGGGTGTCGCGCCGCTGCTCGAGGTGCGCGGCCTGAGCGTCGTCTACGACACCCCGGCCGGCCCGGTCACGGCGGTCGACGCCGTCGACCTGACGGTGAACCGGGGCGAGTTCGTGGCCGTGGTCGGGGAATCCGGCTGCGGCAAGTCGACCATGCTGTTCGGCATCGCGCAGCTGCTCAGCTCGCCCGCGCGCATCGCGGCCGGCGAGGTGATCTTCCGCGGGCAGAACCTCGTGGCGATGAACGACAAGCAGCTCGCGCCCGTGCGGTGGCAGAACCTCTCGGTCGTGATGCAGTCGGCCATGAACGCGCTCAACCCCGTGAAGCGGATCGGCGCGCAGTACGCCGACACCATGAAGGCGCACGGGGTGCGCGACAAGGCCGAGATCCGCAGGCGGGCGGAAGAGGTGCTGGCGCTCGTCGGTATCGACCGGATCCACCTGCAGAGCTACCCGCACCAGCTCTCCGGCGGCATGCGACAGCGGGCCATGATCGCCATGGCGCTGCTGTTCACGCCCGAGCTCATCATCATGGACGAGCCGACCTCGGCCCTCGACGTCGTCGCGCAGCGCTCGCTCATGCTCCAGATCAAGGAACTGCAGCGCAAGCTCGGCTTCGCCGTGCTGTTCGTCACGCACGACATGTCGCTCGTCAGCCACTTCTCCGAGCGGCTGCTCGTGATGTATGCCGGGCAGGAGGCCGAGTTCGGGGCGACCCGCGCCGTGTTCGACGCCCCGCGGCACCCCTATTCCCAGGGGCTGCTCGAGGCCTTCCCCTCGATCCGCGGCCCGAAGGTGCCGCTCGTCGGCATCCCCGGTGCGCCGCCCGCGCTCTCGGCGATGCCGAGCGGCTGCCGGTACGCGCCGCGCTGCCCCGTCGCCTACGCGGCGTGCACCGAGGTCGCGCCCGAGCTGTACGAGACGGGGGATGTCACCGCGCGCTGCCTGCGCTACTCGCCGGACCACAGGCCACCGGCCGGGCCTCGTGCGACCGTCATCGCCGGGACGAACGAGGAGGCATCCCGATGAGCACGCCCATTCTCGAGGCGCGCGACCTGACGCGCGTGTTCCGCGTCGGCGGCTTCGCCGACCGGCACGACCTGCACGCCGTCGACGACGCGAACTTCGTCATCAACGAGGCCGAGATCGTCGCGCTCGTGGGCGAGAGCGGCAGCGGGAAGTCGACCATCGCGCGGCTGCTCGCCCAGGTGTACCGGCCGAGCTCGGGCGACATCCTGTTCGAGGGCACGCCCTTGTCCCAGCTGAAGAGCCGGGCCGATCAGATGCGCTACCGCGCCGCGGTGCCGATGGTCTTCCAGGACCCGTTCTCGTCGCTCAACCCGTCGTACCGCGTCTCGCACGGCATCCTGCGCGGGCTGAAGCTGCACCGGCCCGAGCTGGACGCCGAGGGCCGCCGCGCCGAGGCGGAACGGGTGATCGAGGCCGTCGGCCTCAGCCCCGCGCGCGAGGCGCTGGAGAGGTTCCCCTACGAGATGTCCGGCGGCCAGCGCCAGCGCATCGGCTTCGCGCAGGCGCTCGCCTATCGGCCCAAGGTGATCCTCGCGGACGAGCCGGTGTCGATGCTCGACATCTCGATCCGCATCGGGCTGCTCAACGTGATGGCGCGGCTGCGGGACGTCGAAGGCGTCTCGCTGCTCTACATCACGCACGACATCGCGAGCGCGCGCTACGTCGCCGACCGGATGATGGTGATGTACGCGGGCCGGGTCGTCGAGTCCGGGCCGGTGGAGGAAGTGCTGCAGGCGCCGCAGCATCCGTACACCCAGCTGCTCGTCGCCGCCGTCCCCGACCCCCGCGCGCCCCTCACGGTGACCGCCGAGCAGGCTGCGGGCGAGCCGCCGAAGGTCATCGACCCGAAGCCGGGCTGCCGGTTCGCCGACCGCTGTCCGCTCGTGCAGGCGGTGTGCCGCACCGTGACCCCGCCGCTGCTGCAGCTGCAGCCCGGCCACGAGGTGGCGTGCCACGTCGCGGCCGAGAACGCCGGGTTCGGCGCCGAGTCGGTCGGAGCGGCGGCATGACCCCGGCGGCCGCGCTCGCCGAGCGCCTGTCGACGGCGACGGACGAGCGCACGCTCACCGCGCTCGGCTTCCACGACGACGACCGCGCCGACGTGCACGCCGCCGTCGCGGCGGCGATGGTGGATGGCGAGCGGATGTCCGAGATCGGGCGGCTGGCCGAGCGGCTGCGCCCCGAGATCGGCCGGATCGCCTCGGATGCCGACCCGTTCCACGACGAGCCCCTCGCGCAGAGCGGCTGGGGCGGCATCGGCGTGCTGCCCATGCTCGCGCTGCTCGCGACGACCGAGGACGTGCGGGCGTTCCACCGCTCGCGGGGCATCCCGCCCGAGCTGTCCGACCGCTCGCTCGCCGACCTCGGCCAGCAGGTCGCCGTGCACCGCCGCACGCACGGGGCCTTCGGCCTCGACACCTACGGCTGGGTGGCGACGACGTCGTTCGCCGGCAACCTCTACTGGCTCGGGCGCCTGCAGTACAACCTCGTGACGCGCCCGGACGGCTGGGCTCTTTCGACCCACATCCCGGAGACGGGGCCGCTCGCGCCGGAATCGGTCGACGACTCGTTCCGGCAGGCGGCCGGGTTCTTCGCCGAGCACTTCGCCGACTACCCGACGCACAGCTTCTACTGCGGCTCGTGGCTGCTCGACCCGCAGCTCGCCGAGGTGCTGCGGCCGGACTCGAACATGGTGCGCTTCCAGCGGCTGTGGCGGCCCGAGGCCGAGCTCGGCCAGGGCGACGGCGACGCGGTGTACTTCGTGTTCCGCAAACGCGGCGAGGTCGATCGTTCCGTGCTGCCGCGCGAGACGACGCTGCAGCGCGCCGTCCTGGACAAGCTGGATGCCGGCGGCCACTGGGCCGTGTGGAGCGGCACCGTCGACGAGGCGCCGTACCTGGCGTGAGCGCGTCGCCCGCCTACCCCATCGCCCCCTCGCTGCTCTCGCGGAGCAGCACCGTGACCGGCAGCTGGGTGGTCACGGGTTCGAGGTCGGGGTCTGCGAGCCGGGTGACCATGGCGCGCACCGCCGCGCGGCCGAGCTCGAGCATCGGCTGCATGACGGTCGTGAGCCGCGGCGTCGAGCGCGCGCTGTCGTCGATGCCGTCGAAGCCCGTCACGATGACGTCCTCGGGCACCCGGATGCCCGCGGGCACCAGCCCGTCGAGGATGCCGAGCGCCATCTGGTCGTTGGCGCAGACGATCGCGCGGGGCAGTGCGTCCCGCGCGATGAGGTCCTCGGCGACGGCCCGGGCACGCCCGCGCGAGAACTCGCCGTGCAGCACGGGCAGCGCCGACGGATTGATGCCGCGGCTCCGCAGCGCCTCCGCGAAGCCGCTGTAGCGCTCGGCGTCGTCGGGGGAGTCGAACGGGCCTGCCACGTAGACGGGGTCGTGGACCCCGTGCTCGTCGACGAGGTGCTCGGCGAGCGCGCGCATGCCCTCGCGGTTGCTCGTGATGATGTGGTCGAAGTCGTCGTCGCGGCGCTGCCCGGCGAGGTAGACGATCGGGATCCGCTTGCCGATGCGGCGCAGCACGTCGTGCGGTGCGCTCTGCGCGATGACGGCGAGGCCGTCGACCTTGCCCGCGAGGTCGCTCAGCACGGTCTCGAGGTTCTCGGGCGACCGGCCCCTGCTCACCGAGATCACGAGCGAGAAGCCCTGTCGCCAGGCCTCCAGCTCGCACCCCCGCAGCACCTCGTCGAAGTAGAAATCGGCCGTGGACGGCTCCGACGGCCCCGGCGGATCGCGGCGGACCTCGACGTGGTGCGGGTCGCTGTCCTCGGCGGACGGCAGGTCCTGCAGGGCGTCGATATCGGGCAGCAGAAGCCCCAGCACCCCGGTGCGCCGGGCCGCGAGACCGCGGGCGCTGCCGCTCGGGACATACCCCAGCTCGCGCACGGATGCCAGGACGCGCTGCTGCGTTGAAGCGCGTACATCATCGGGCCTGGTCAGCACGCGCGAGACGGTCGCGATCGAGACGCCGGCGTGGCTGGCGACGTCGTAGACGGTCGGCTTCTTGGCCACTGTTTCCTCGTGGTTCCGCGATCTGACAACGATGTTCGGTTCATTCTTGCATGCGAAGGAGCGATTCGGCGGACCTTGCCTCACGTTCCGTATGCGCTTACACTCGTGCCTGTTTGCTGCTGACCGGGTACCTCCGGCATGCGGCGCAGAGCACTGGTCAACGTCGACTGAAGGAGCCCATCCCATGAACAAGTCCCGAGCTCGTTCCCGCGCGCTCGTCGCGGTTGTCTCGGCGGCATCGCTGCTCGCCCTCAGCGCGTGCAGCGTCCACACCTCGTCATCGGGCGGCTCCTCAGGCACGACTGCCAGCGGCTCGCTGCTGTTCGGCGCCGACGGCGGCAACCCGACCTTCGTGCGCGACTTCAACCCGTTCTCGTCCAATGCGCGCACGGGCGCGCACTACATGTACGAGCCGCTCGAGGTCGTGAACTCGATCGAGGACAAGGCGACCCCCTGGCTCGCGACGGGCGACAAGGTCGTCGACCCCACGACGATCCAGTACACGATCCGCCAGGGCGTGAAGTGGTCGGACGGCAAGCCGTTCAGCGCGAGCGACGTCGTCTACACCTTCGACCTCATCAAGAAGAACCCGGCGCTCGACACCCTGGGCCAGTGGCAGAGCATCTCGAGCGTCAGCGCCTCGGGCGACACCGTCACGTTCCACCTGAACGGCCCCGATGTGCCGGATGCCACGATCATCGACCAGCAGATCATCGTCCCGCAGCACATCTGGCAGAACGTGTCCGATCCGGTGACCTGGGCCGACCCGAACCCCGTCGCGACGGGGCCGTACGTGGTCGGCTCGTTCGCCCCGAACGAGTACACGATGAAGAAGAACACCTCGTACTGGCAGGCCGACAAGGTGGCGGCGGAGACGCTCGTGCTGCCGGCATCCAACACCCCGCTGCAGCTCGTCAAGAACGGCTACGACTGGGCGTACTCGTTCATCGACAACGTCGACACGACATGGGTCGGCGCGAACAAGCAGCACAACACGTACTGGTTCCCCCCGGGCGGCACCATCGCCCTGCTGCCGAACCTCACCAAGGCGCCGTTCAACAACGTCGACTTCCGCCGCGGCCTCAGCGAGGCGCTCAACCGGAACACGATCGCGACGGACGCCGAGGAGGGCTACGTGAAGGCGGCCGGCCAGAGCGGGCTGCTGCTGCCGAACCAGCAGTCGTGGCTCAACCCCGCGCTGCCCGACCAGGGCCTGATCTCGCAGGACACGAAGCAGGCGCTCCAGGACTTCGCGAAGGCCGGCTACTCCTCGAAGGGCGGCAAGCTCGTCGGGCCGTCCGGCGCGCAGCTGCACCTCACGATCACGACCGCCAACGGATACACGGACTGGCTGCGCGGGGTCCAGGCCGTGCAGTCGCAGCTGCAGGCCCTCGGCATCGCGGTCACGATCGACCAGCCTCAGCCCGCCGCGTACACGCAGGCGGAGAACAACGGCGACTTCGACCTGCTGATGGGCGCCTTCGGCGGGTCCGGCAGCGTCTACCAGGACTTCAACACCCTGATGAGCAGCGGCTTCGCCAAGCCCGTGGGCACGGCGGCATCCGGCAACTTCGAGCGCTTCAACGACGCGCAGGCCGACCAGCTGCTCGGTCAGCTCAAGTCGGCGACCTCGGTGGGCGACCAGCAGAAGATCGTCGATCAGCTGCAGCAGCTGATGTACGACCAGGTGCCGGTCGTGAGCCTGTTCTACGGCGGCCTCTGGGGGCTGTTCAGCGACAAGAGCTTCACGGGCTGGCCGAGCGCCGACGACCCCTACGCGACGCCCGCGACCTGGACCGAGAACTCGCTGCTCATCCTGACCCACCTCAAGAAGGCCTCGTAACGACGTGCGCTACTTCTGGGGAAGAGTCGGGCTGTTCGTCCTGACGCTGTGGGCGGCGGTCACGCTGAACTTCATCCTGCCCCGGCTGATGCCCGGGTCGCCGGCCGACGCCGCGATCGCGAAGCTCAGCCAGAACGGGCCGGTGTCGCCGGCGATGCGGGCGTCGATCGAGGCGCAGCTCGGCGTGCCCTCGGGCAGCGTGTGGTCGCAGTACCTCAGCTACCTGGGCCAGGTCGTGCACTTCGACTTCGGCGTCTCGTACAGCTACTTCCCCCAGCCGGTGTCGAGCCTCATCGGGGCGGCACTGCCGTGGACGCTGGTGCTGGTCGGCTCGGTCACGGTCATCGCCTTCGTGGTCGGGACGCTGCTCGGGGTGGTGGCCGCCTGGCGGCGGGGAACGGTGCTCGACACCGTCCCCACCGTCGGGGGCCAGTTCCTCTCCGCGTTCCCGTACTTCTGGATCGCCCTGCTCCTGCTGTTCTTCCTCGGCTACGTGGCCGGCTGGTTCCCGACGAGCGGCGCGTACTCGCAGACGGCGACGCCGAACTGGAGCCTGTCCTTCTTCGGCGACGCGCTCGACCACGCGATCCTGCCCGGCCTCACGATCCTGATCACGTCGTTCGGCGGCTGGATCATCGGCATGCGCAACACGATGGTGAACACGCTCGGCGAGGACTACGTGACCTTCGCCGAGGCGAACGGCCTGCGCCCCCGCTCGGTGGCCATGCGCTATGCGGCCCGCAACGCCCTGCTGCCCCAGTTCACGTCGTTCGGCATGGTGCTCGGCGGCGTGGTCGGCGGCTCCCTGCTCGTCGAGACGGTCTTCGCCTACCCGGGCGTCGGGCTGCTGCTGTTCCACGCCGTCACGAACCAGGACTACCCCCTGATGCAGGCGCTCTTCCTGATCATCACGGTGAGCGTGCTCATCGCGAACTTTCTCGTCGACATCCTGTACGGCGTGCTCGACCCCCGGACGAGGCAGTGACCCCCATGACTACGACGACAGACCCCGTCACCCCCGATCCGCCCGTCATCGAGGGGCGCGGCAACCCGCTGCGCGTCGTCGCGCGGGCGATCGGGACGATCTGGTCCGAGCCGAAGGCGCGCTTCGGCGTGATCCTGCTCACCGCGTTCATCCTGCTCGCGCTGTTCGCCCCGCTGATCGCCCCCTACGACCCGCACGACGGCTCCTTCCCGCACAGCCAGGACGGCAGCGCCGCCCACCTGCTCGGGACGACCGGGGTGGGGCAGGACGTGCTCTCGCAGTTGATCTGGGGTGCGCGCGTCTCGGTCTCGGTCGCGCTCATCGCGGGGCTGCTCGCCACCCTCGTCGCGATCGCCGTCGGGCTGAGCTGGGGCTATGTGCGCGCCTTCTGGGGTGAGGCGGTCGGCTTCATCGTGAACCTCTTCCTCGTCATCCCCTCGCTGCCGCTCATGATCGTGATCGCCGCGTATCTGCACAGCGGCGGTCTCGCCGTGATCGTGCTCGTCGTGGTCGTCACGGGCTGGGCCTGGGGCGCGCGGGTGCTGCGCTCGCAGACGCAGACGCTGCGCTCCAGGGACTTCGTCACGGCCGCCAAGTTCAGCGGCGAGAGCCCGAGCCGCATCGTGTTCCGCGAGATCATGCCGAACATGACTTCGCTCATCGTGGCGAGCTTCTTCGGCGCCGCGACCGCCGCGATCCTCGCCGAGGCGGGCCTCGAGTTCCTCGGCCTCGGCGACCCCAACACGGTCAGCTGGGGGACCATGCTCTTCTGGGCCCAGAACAGCAACGTGCTGCTCACAGGCCAGTGGGTGCAGCTGTTCGCGCCGGGCTTCATGATCGCCCTCTTCGCCGTGTCGATGACCTTCATCAACTTCGGCGTCGACGGGCTCAGCAATCCGCGACTGCGTGAAAGGACGGCGAAGCGATGAGCCTGCTCACGGTGGACGACCTCTCCGTCGTCTACGACCAAGGCCACGGCCGCGCCGTCGAGGCGGTCAAGCGCGTCGGCTTCACCCTCGAGCAGGGCGAGTTCGTCGGGCTCGTCGGCGAATCCGGCTCGGGCAAGTCCACGCTCGGCTACGCCCTGACCCGGCTCTCGAAGCCTCCGGCCCGCATCGCCGGCGGCCGCATCCTGTTCGACGGCTCCGACATCGCGGCGCTGTCCATCGAGCAGGTGCGCACCCAGCGGCAGGGCGGGTTCGCGATGGTGCTGCAGTCGGGCATGAACGCGCTCAACCCGGTGCGCACCATCCGGAACCACTTCATGGACGTCTTCGCCGCGCACGGCCATGTGCCGCTGGGCGCACGCGCCGCGCGGGCCGAAGAGCTGATCGCCAAGGTCGAACTGCCGGCTTCGGTGCTGGCGAGCTACCCGGGGGAGCTCTCGGGCGGCATGCGGCAGCGGGTCTCCATCGCGCTCGCGCTGTCGCTCGAGCCGCGCATGATCGTCTTCGACGAGCCGACGACCGCGCTCGACGTGCTGGTCCAGCACGCGGTGATGAACACGATCCGGCAGCTCCAGGCGACCGAGAAGTTCACGGCGATCCTGATCAGCCACGACCTCGGCGTCGTGCTCGAGGCGACCGAGCGGGTGCTGGTCATGCATGACGGCGTCATCGTCGAGGATGCCCCGAGCCGCCGCATCCTGTCCGCTCCCGAGCATCCGTACACGCGGATGCTGCTGAGCCACTACGGCGACCCGCGTGCGGCCGAGGTCAGCGTGCCCGGCCTGTCGCGCCGCGCGAGCGGCGAGGCGTCGGTCGCCGCGCCCACGACGACCCCGTCCCCCCGTCGCGCCGCTCGCGAGCCGATCGTGGTGTCGAACGTGAGCAAGGTCTACCCGGCACGGCGGCGCGGCGCCGCCGTGCGCGCGGTCGACGACGTGTCCTTCACCCTTGAGCCCGGCATGTCGATGGCGCTCGTCGGCGCCAGCGGCAGCGGCAAGTCGACGATCGCGAAGCTCGTCACGGGCGTGGAACGGCCGACCGCGGGCTCGATCGCGTTCGGCGATCTGCGCATCGACCGGCTGCACGGGCGGCGTGCGCTCAAGCGGCTGCACGCGGATGTCCAGATGGTGTTCCAGGACCCGTACGCCGCGCTGAACCCCCTGCACACGGTCGAGTACATCCTGTCGCGGCCGATCGAGAACTTCGTCGAGCTGCGCGGGCGCGAGGTGCGGATGCGGGTGCTCGAGCTGCTCGAGACGGTGGGCCTCACCCCGGCCGCGACCTTCGCCGGCCGGCTGCCGCATCAGCTCTCGGGCGGTCAGCGCCAGCGCGTCGTCATCGCGCGGGCGCTCGCGAGCGACCCGCAGGTGATCATCGCCGACGAGCCGGTGTCGATGCTCGACATGTCGCTGCGCGCCGGGGTGCTCGCCCTGCTCGAAGAGCTCCGTGAGAACCGCGGCGTGAGCATGCTCTACATCACGCACGACCTGCTCAGCGCCCGGCTCGTCACCGACCGGATCATGGTGCTCAACAAGGGCGTCGTGGTCGAGCGCGGCGACACCGCCGACGTGCTGCAGCGCCCTCAGGACGACTACACCGTGCGTCTTCTCGACGCCGTCCCGAACCCCGCGCGCCCCTGACCACGGGCCCGAACCGGCTCGGCAACGACGAAGGAGATCCGATGCTCGCCTTTCCCGACGGCTTCCTCTGGGGTGCGGCCACCGCGGCGCACCAGGTCGAAGGCAACAACGTCAACAGCAACTGGTGGGTCATGGAGCACACCCCGGGGCTGCCGATCGCCGAGCCGAGCGGCGACGCGGTCGACCACTACCACCGCTTCCCCGAGGACATGCGGCTGCTGGCGGATGCCGGGCTGAACAGCTACCGGTTCTCGATCGAGTGGGCGCGGGTCGAGCCCGAGCCGGGCGTGGTGTCGCAGGCATCCCTGCACCACTACCGCCGCATGATCGACACCTGCCTCGACCTCGGGCTCGAGCCCGTCGTCACGCTGATGCACTTCACCGTGCCGCGCTGGATGAACGCGGCGGGGTTCTGGCGCAACCCCGCGGCGCCCGAGCTGTTCGCGCGCTACACCGAGGCCCTGCTGCCGATCCTCGGCGACGGCGTGCGCTACGTCTGCACGATCAACGAGCCGAACATCGCGGCGATGCTCGCCGGGGGCGAGAAGGCGGACAACCTCGTCGCGAACGGGCTGCCGAACCCCGATCTCGGGGTCGCCGACGCGCTGCTCGCCTCGCATCGCCGCTCCCGCGAGGTGCTCGCGTCGGTCCCCGACCTGCAGAGCGGGTGGACCATCGCGACCCAGGACTTCATGCCGACGGATGAGCCGGGCTCGCTCGAGAAGCTCAGGGAGTACGGCTACCCGCGCGACGACTGGTACCTCGAGCAGTCGGCGGGCGACGACTTCGTCGGCGTCCAGGCCTACACGCGCACCTTCGTCGGCCCGGAGGGGCCGCTGCCCGTGCCCGAGGGGGCCGAGACGACCCTGACCGGCTGGGAGTACTTCCCCCGCGCGGCGGCCGACGGCATCCGCTCGGCGTGGGAGAAGAGCGGCCGCACGCCCATCCTGGTGACCGAGAACGGCATCGCGACGGCGGACGACCAGCGCCGGATCGATTACACGGATGCCTCGTTGCGGGCGATCCACGAGACGATCTCCGACGGCATCGACGTGCGCGGCTACCTGCACTGGAGCGCGCTGGACAACTACGAGTGGGCCAGCGGCTACCGCCCCACCTTCGGTCTCATCGAGGTCGACCGGGCGACGTTCGCGCGGGCCCCGAAACCGTCCCTGGCCTGGCTCGGCGCCGTCGCCCGGCGCAATGCCCTGTGAGAGGAGAACCATGATCAGATCGATGAAGCGCACGCTCGTGTCCGCACTCGCGGGTGGCGCTCTGCTGGCCGGCGGCCTCGCCGGCACCCCCAGTGCGCAGGCCGCTCCGGCGGGCCTGACCGGGGCGCAACGCGCCGACCTCCTGTCGATGGCGCAGGACACCTGGAAGTTCTTCGACACCGACGTCGACCCGCACACGCATCTGCCGCTCGACAACATCGGGCCGGGCACGACGCGCGGGGCATACACCTCGGCCGCCAACATCGGCACCTACCTGTGGGCCGTCACGTCGGCCTACGACCTGCGGATCATCGACCGGGCCGCGGCGACGCAGCGGATCGACGCGACGCTGAACGAGGTCGCGCACCTGAAGCGCAGCCACGGCCTGCTCTACCAGTGGTACGACACCGGCACGGCGCAGGTCATCCCGAACCCCGGCACGACCCAGACCTGCGCCGACGACCCGACCGCGGCCACCGACAACTGCTCGTTCCTGTCCGCGGTGGACAACGGGTGGTACGCCACCGGCCTGATCGTGGTCCGCAACGCCTTCCCCGAACTGCGCGCGACGGCGACCCGCCTCATCGACCAGCTCGACTTCTCGATCTTCTACGACAACCGCGCGCAGACCGCGTGCAACGTCAACGCGTCGATCGACGACCAGCCGACCGGGCAGATGTACGGCGGCTACTACGTGGGCACGGGCCCGGCGGGCTATCACAACGGCGCCCTGTACAGCGACCCGCGCATCGCGATGTATGTCGGGATGGGCCTGCACCAGATGCCCGGCGACGTGTGGTGGCGCACCTGGCGCACCCTGCCCCCGAAGCAGTGCGCGACGGACCCCGACTTCTCCTGGCAGGGCCAGGGCCAGCCGCAGGGCTACTGGACCACCATCAAGGACCCCCAGAGCGGCAAGCCGTTCCGGGTGTGGGAGGGGCACTACACCTATCCGGGCACGAACCTCACCTTCCTGCCGACCTACAACGGCGGCATGTTCGAGGCGCTGATGGCGCTGCAGGTGGTGCCGGAGACGGCGTGGGGCCCGCAGGGCTTCGGTCTCGCCGACCAGCGCACGGTCCAGGTGCAGATCAAGTACGCGACGCAGAAGCTGGGTTACCCGGTGTGGGGCATCTCGCCGTCGAGCACGCCGGACGACACGGGCGACTACAGCGCCTACGGCGTGCAGGGGCTGGCCTTCCCGACCGGCGAGCAGCTGGCGCAGGGCCCCTGCCCCAGTTGCAGTCCCTCGCCGGAATCGGCGGTGACCCCGCACGCGAGCTTCCTCGCTCTCACCGTCGCGCCCCAGCAGGCCTACCAGAACATCAAGAACCTGCAGCGCCTCTACCCGGGCAGCTACACGAAGGACGGCGGCTTCTATGACGCCGTCGACCCGACGACGGGGTCCATCGGGCAGCGCCGGCTGGTGCTCGACGAGTCGATGATCATGGCCTCGCTCGACAACGCCCTGAACGGCGGCCGACTGCAGCAGTACTACGCCGCCGACCCGATCGGCCAGGTGGCGAAGCCCTACCTGGAGGTCGAGAAGATGTCGCTGTCGCACTGATCGCGGAGAGCCGCCGCCCCGCAGGCCCGGGGCGGCGGCGTTCCCCGCCTGCTCCGCCGCCGGCGTTCGGGCTGCACCGCCCGGGCTACGCCGCGGGGCCTTTCGCCGCGCCGTGGTGCGTCAGGTGCGGTGCGCCCCGGCCCGGGTGAGAGACTGAGGGCGTTCATGCAACGATCAATGGAGAGATCATGACCGAACCCGGCCCCCACCTCAACGGCGACTGGGACCTCGACCCGGCGCACACCCGCATCGGCTTCTCGGCCAAGCACGCGATGGTGACGACCGTGCGCGGGGCATTCAACGACGTGACCGGCAGCTTCCACGTGGACTTCGACGACACGACCAAGTCGAACGCCGAGCTGCACCTCGCCGTGGCGAGCGTCGACACCCGCAACGCCCAGCGCGACGAGCACCTGCGCAGCGCCGACTTCTTCGACGCCGAGCAGTGGCCCGAGATCGTCTTCCGCAGCACCCGCATCGAAGAGGTCGGCGACAACGCGCTCGTCGTCTCCGGCGACCTGACCATCCGCGACGTGACCAAGCAGGTCACCGTGCCGCTCGAGTTCACCGGCGTGCAGAACGACCCCTTCGGCAACCTGCGTGCCGGCTTCGAGGGCTCGCGCCGCATCGACCGCCGCGAGTTCGGCCTCGAATGGAACACCCCGCTCGACGCGGGCGGCGTGCTCGTGTCCGAGAAGATCACGCTCGAGTTCGAGATCTCCGCGGTGAAGCGCGTCGACGGCGGCGACAACGCCGAGGGCGACGGGGAATCCGCCGCCTAGGTGTGATGTTCAGGCAGGTTGTTGAGTCTGCTGATGGGTGCTGCGCCGATTGCGGTGTGGAACCTGTGGTGATTGTAGAAGTGCAGCCAGCCGGGGAGCGCCTCGCGGCGTTCGCGG
>Ga0123353_10003060_pt1 | contig 20936 bp, 18 predicted proteins | sample TergutLab28metaG_3_FD_92763 | JGI IMG/M metagenome (GOLD analysis project Ga0123353, IMG submission 92763) | Labiotermes labralis P3 segment gut microbial communities from Petit-Saut dam, French Guiana - Lab288 P3 | ecosystem: Host-associated > Arthropoda: Insects > Digestive system > Gut ... | reverse complement strand
TTGTTTCGTGTTCCAAAAAGTGATGGATTTTGGCCGCGATAAATCGGCTGCTCCGTCTGAATTTTCTCCATGTCGAGAGGGGGATAGGGCGAATTGGAAACAGTCGCTGCAATCAAAGAGCCTTGATTTCCGACGATTCCTGCCACTGTTATGAAAATTGCCCAAAAAAACAGGCAAAGAAATTTGGTCATTTTTCATTTCGTCCTGTTTGTCCGGTTTTTTCAGTTTGCCCCGTTTTTCGGAAGGCCGCTGCCAGAGCCAGGGGGACTTTTGCCTCCGCTTCAACGACAAGTGCCCGGTGTTCGGTCACTTTGGCCTTCATTTCCTGTTCCACGGCCAAAGCCAAGGCCCGACGTCCTTCGGCATGAGCCTGGGCAACCCGGGTATCCGCCTCGGCCTGATCGACCTGAAGTCTTGCCCCGATGTTCTGCCCGACTTCGATTTTTGCAATGTCAATCGAAACAATCTGGAATGCCGTTTGAGAATCCAAACCACGGCTCAGCACGGCCCGGGAAATATTGACCGGACTCTCCATCACCTCAAAATGAGTCGCGGATGAGCCGATCGCGGTAATGATTCCTTCGCCAACTCGGGCAATAATGGTGTCTTCCGTCGCTCCACCGATCAACTGCTCCAGATTTGTCCGTACCGTGACTTTGGCGGAAACCTGAAGCTCGACCCCGTTTTTGGCAATCGCACTCAGCATGTAACGCCCCCCTTTTTTAGGGTCGGGACAAACGATCACCTTGGGATTGACGCTGGTTTGCACAGCTTCCAGAACATCACGTCCGGCCAGATCAATCGCGGCAGCCTGGTCGAAATTCAGATTCAATCCGGCACGCTGCGCGGCAATGAGGGCCCGAATCACTCTCGGAACATTCCCGCCTGCCAGATAATGCGCCTCAAGTCGTCCTGTCGTCACTCCCATCGGTCCGCTGATTGCGAATCCGGACTGTTTGGCCATGATTTTTGCCTGAACAATCACACGGGAATTCACCTTGCGGAGACTCATCCAGACAAGACTCAAAAGGCTCACCTGGGCGCCCGACATGAATCCCTGGAACCAAAGTTGTCCCCAATTGAAAAGAAGCACTAAAATAATCAAACCGACAATGCAGGCGACAATCACGGCGATGGTCACCCATTGTTGCGTCGTGACCACGGCAAAAGCGGTAAAAAAAGCGGAAAAAACGAGAGAAAAAAATTCGTGGGAATCCATATCCGGCTCCTGGTTTTGAAAAGCTCGTCTTCAATCGGGAAAAACACACCTTTATGATAACGTTTTTTCGATCAAATGGTAGAGTTTTGACGAATTTTCCAAAAAAAGTTACCCCTTGACGGATTATTTTTTTCCCGTTGATCGATTATAATGTCGTTTTGGGTCATCAAATTGGATTATCAAGAAATATCTTCCCACCTCCAACATCAAGGGATTTTGTCATCCACAAAGAGGAACGATTATCATGAAAAAACTGTTGATTTTGCCGCTTTTGATTTTTATGTTTGTGTCCACCGTTTTCGCACAGGTCAACGATCCGATTGAGCAGAAACTTGGTTTCGTACCACTTTTCAACGGTAAAAACCTTGACGGCTGGCAAGGGGCCATCGATCAATACGAAGCCAAAGATGGGATGCTCGTTTGCAAGGCCCACGGCGACCTTCTGACCGCGGGAAAGTACGCAAATTTCATCTTCCGGTTTGACTTCAAGCTGGAGCCAAACGGAAACAACGGCGTCACGTTTCGTGCAAACAGTGTTCAAGGGGAACACTCCTTCAAAAACGGAACCGAGATTCAAATTCTGGACGATTCCGGAAGTGAATACACCGCACTTGCCGATTATCAGTATCACGGCTCCATTTACGGTGTTGTTCCGGCCAAACGAGGCTCCCTGAAACCGGTCGGTGAATGGAATTCCCAAGAGATCATCTGCGACGGCACCCGGGTGAAGGTCACCGTCAACGGAATGGTCATCGTTGACGCAAAAATAGACGAAATCACGTCCTTTCCCGACCATCGCGACCATCCGGCGCTGCTGAACAACAACGGTTTTCTCGGTTTTCTCGGACACAACTGTTACGTCGAGTTCCGCAATCTCCGAATCAAAACGCTTGATCAATACGGTCAGGGCGAAAAAATCCTCAAACTGGAAAAAGAGCTCCGGGACAATCCCTGATTACTATTCCTATTCCTAATCATAATTCCTGATCACGATTCCGGAACACCGAGCCGGTCTCCCAAATGCACGGGATAACCTCGCAAAAAGGAGCCGGTATCCATCATTTTTTTCCCCGACGGTTGAATTTCGTGAATTTGCAGCAGGCCGTTTCCCGTCGCAATGATCAATCGATTGTTGTCGGTGAGGAGAATTTCTCCCGGTTTTTCGTTTTTCTCCATTTTACCACCGCCGAGGTTGTCATTTTGTACCACCTCGGCTTGCACAACCTCGACGCGTCCCAAAATCACAAGCAGCGGCTCCATGTTTTCGCGGAATAATGTCGTAAAAATCTTTGGCCAAGGCTGTAACGCCTGGTACTGCCGGAAAATATCCCGGGCCGACCGGTTCCAGTCGATTTCGCCGGCTGTTTTTTTGAGTTTTGGGGCCTTGCTCGCCTGAGATTCCGACTGCAAAAACGGTCGAAGTGTTCCGGCTTCGATCTGATCCATCACATTCAAAACAAGGCCTGCCCCGATTTTTGCGAGTTTTTCTTCAATTTCAACCGCCGTGTCCGTCGGCAAAACTTCCACGGGAGAACTTTGCGCGACAATCGGTCCGGCGTCAAGTTCCGGCGTGATATGAATGACGCTGACTCCAACGGTCGGTTCCCCGTTGAGCAAGGCGTGATTGATCGGAGCCGCCCCGCGATATTTCGGCAAAAGAGAACCATGCAGATTGATTCCACCGAATTTTGCACTGGCAATCACCGCCGGACTGAGAATTTTTCCGTAATCACAAACAAAAAGCAGGTCGGCATTTAAGCCAAGCAGCTTTGTGACAAAGAACGAATCATTGACATTTTCCGGGTCAAACAAATCCAGCATCCGGCTTTCCGCCAAATCGCGAACGGGGGCCGTCGTTTTTCGTCGGTCTCGAACATTTCGCAATGGCATCGTGACCACAGCAACGATGTCATGAGGCGAGTCGATGAGTTTCTGAAATGTCGGAACGGCAAAGCCTCCGGTTCCCATGACAACAACACGCATAGTATTGGCATTCCCCTGTTTTCATCATTTTTTATAAAGTTTCTGAAACGAGAATCGGCATCGGGGCGCCAAGCATGGCGGAAATGGCCCGAAGAAGCTCGCGTTCACGATCCGTGACAATGTTATCGGCCATGATACAGGCGGTGAATGCCCGAAGTATCCGTTTTTTCACGGGGGGCGAAGCGACGGCCAGTTTTCTCAAGGCGTCATCGAATTTCTGAAAATCGCAGTCCATTCGCGACAAAATCGGTTTGCGAAACCCAAACACGTGAATCCCCTCGTTATACGACTTCAGCATGTTTCCATCCCCGGTGTTCCCGGCATAAGCGAGTCTCGAAAGAACGACGATGAACGGGTCAAAAACGGCCTTGCAGGAATGATACATGATTCGTTCCTCTTTCGTCTGCCGAAACGTCCGGTCCAAATCACGCACCAAAAGGGCAAGAAATGTATACTCAAACAGGTCGATTTGTCCATCGGCACTGATCAAGGCATTGATGATCTTGCGAAACACCTGATACTGTTCGATGGAAAGCCCGCGAAGTGTCGGAAACGTCAGTTCGGCAAGCGGCGGCCGAAGTTTTTCCAAAAGCGGGTCCGTCATTTTGGCAATTTCCATGACGCCGTCAACCGTTGCCTGATCAGCGTATTTAAGAATCAACGTGAATTGTTTCTCTCGGATTTCCGGTCGCGTGTCGAGAAACAAGGCATATACCAACATCGCCACTTTGGTCGCGTCCTGAGACATTTGCCTGATTTTCAGAGGAATACTCTCGATCAGGTTCGTCACAAATTTGAGTGGCAGGTCCGGCATCTCTTTTTGCACCTTGACCTTGTTTTTTTCATCGAAATTTTGCTCGGGTTTCTGCGGCCAGAATTCCTTGCGCGATTCAATGGCCCGAATCCGCTTTCCGACCGGCGGGTGCGTGTCGAGAAGTCGTGAAAAAAACGAGTGGTCGTTGCGACGGGTACTCGCGAAAGTCATGTGACGGATCAGGCTGACTTTCGAGTGGAAAATACGTGAACCGAACCGGGCCTTGTCGATTTTCTGGAGCGCCCCGACGAGTGCCGCCGGAAATCTTGTCCATTGCACTGCCGACGCATCGGCGAGGTATTCCCTTTGTCGGGAAATTGAAAATCTGACAAAAGAAGCGAAGAGAACATTGACCAAACTGATCATGGCAAGTCCCGTGACGCCTCCCGCGATCATGTAAAGGCCGGTGACCCCGAAATTTTCTGTAATGACCGCAAAAATAAAGAGGGTGGTAAAAGGATCAGCACCGAGTCCCGCCACTGCAGCAACCGGCGTCAAGATTGCCCCCAACATCATCCCAAGTGCAACCCAACTGAGACACGCCAACGCGAACGATCCGGCCAAAAGCCCGGTCATTTGCAGATTGAATCGGGTGTCACCGTGCAAAATATGGCTGAATTCATGGGCGACGACTCCTTGCAGTTCGTCGCGGGAAAGCTGGTCGAGCATCCCCTGGGAAATGCAAATCACGGCGTCGTTCGGATTCCAGCCGGCGGTGAAGGCGTTGATCCCTTTTTCATACTTCATGACAAACACCTCCGGAACACGGATTCCGGAAGCAACCGCCATTTCCTCGACAATATTATGGAACCGCCGCTCATATTTTCCGGCAAATTTCGGAACGACGCGATGACCGTCGAGAAGCATGGCGATTTTGGTTCCGCCGCCTTTCAGATTGCGAATCGTGACCAATGCGGTGATCGTGAGAACAACAAGAACGGTGACAGAAATCGTTGCAAAAAGCCAATAATTGGGTTCCCAGCGAAAATCCAACGGCGAAAGAAGCAGGTAAAGCAACGGGTCATCAGGCTTTGGAACCTTTTCCGTCCAGAGCATCAGCAACGCCTGCACCAAAGAATAACTGCAATAGATCATGATGACCATGATCAAAAGATAACAGCCGAAAAGTAAAACAGTCTGTTTTTTCGCGCGGGATTGTTGATCAAAATAGTGCATGATTCTTTGATTTTATACCGGAACTGGTATAGGCAGTGTAACGCGATTTCAGTATACCATCATTCATTCGCCACGACAACCAAACCATGCTTCACTTCTATTAGGTTTTACCTATGAAAAACGGCCACTCTTCGTGAGAAGAATGACCATTTCCAGGATCAAAAAGGAGTTTCTGCAAGGAAAAATCAGGTGGAAGGTCCTTGGCCGGCCAGCGCTTCCTCATGCTCTTCCTGAATAATGATATGTGGTGTCACCATCATCATCATACTCGTGGTTTCACGACCGATCGAAGAATTCATAAACAATCGGTTCAAATATGGAATTTTACTGACCATCGGCACGCCATACTCTTTGCGACCTTCATTCAGTCGTTTGATACCACCGAGAAGAATGGTTCCGCCATCGGGCACACTGACAGTCGTGGTGATGGAGAAATTGGAATACACCGGCTGTTGCAGGGTCGTGCCTGTCGCCCTGGACTGGCTTCTCTGGGAATCCGATCTTTCATCATTCACCGAAGGAATTGTGGAATTTCCTTTGCTTGAGCTTGTATACTCATCCGTGATTTCGGTTTCTCCTTCGAACCGGAATGTTTTCACATCCGTGATTTGACTGAAGAACGGATTCATCGTCATCCGCACATGGCGACGGTCATTCGAGACAACCGCCTGAACATTCAGGAACTGTCCTTCACTGAGAACCGTAATGACCGGTTGTTGACCAACAGCAAAATCACCAACGACCGGAATCACCCCCATCACGAAATAGTTATAAGTGACATCGGAAATACTTGCGGGCATTCCGTTCATCATCGTCACCTTCGGAGCCTGAAGGATGTTCGTCCGTTCATCCCCCTCGGCAGCAGTCATGAAGAAGTAGGCTTCAATATCACTGAGGATTGCAAACCCGAGCGATGTTCCGGCGTCGGCACTCCACCCGCCGAAGGTCGGCGCCGCCAAGGTCATGCTGTCCTGATTCATCACAACCGCAAGGTCCGAATTAAATATCGGTTCATTTGCTTTGCCTGCACCGCCAAGCCCGGCAATCAGCCTCGAATTTTTTACCATGTTGTTGAATGACGCCGAATTGTTATTGTTGTTGTTGTTATTGTTGTTGTTATTGTTATTATTGGTGTTGTTGTCGTTATTGTCGTTATTATTCGTGTTATTATTGTTGTTATTGTTATTGTTCGTACTCAGGTAAGCAAATCGATTTCCTTGTGAATTACGGAAGGAAACATCGAAGTCCATTCCCATTTGCTCGAAGAACTTGTCACTCAGTGTAATGAAACGAACTTCCACGGTAATCTGCAGGTCCTGCATTCTCCGAAGCTGATCGAGAAGGTCCTTGATTTTCGCATGATTCTCTTCCGTCTGGGTGATGATGAGACTGTTGTTATTCTCATATCTCCGGATTGTACCGGCCCCGACACCGGTTCCTGCAGCTCCTCCCCAGGAATCCGGCGCGATGGTTTCCGTGATCAACTCAATAATGTCCCAGTTCGCCGACGCGGAACCACCTGTACCACCGACATTCAACGGCATTCCCCCCATCCCTTGGATTTGAGCCAGGATATTTGGATCAATCATCTTGTTTTGCGAAGTGAAACCCGAATTTGGCGAATAGGAAACAGGAGTGACCCCCGGATTCATTCCCGGGAAACTCATTCCCCCGAATCCACGTTGGAACGCCCGGTTCATCGCTTTGTCCAAGGACTCTTCGCCATCCATACCGCGACGGAGCGGCGTACCCTGGGGAGTGATCACAATATCGGCAACATAATGTGCTTTCGATACCATTGGACCACGACTCTTTTCAATGGTCGTGATTTGAAGGGCTTCATGATCAATGACGTAACTCAATCCCAGCGGATTCAAAATCAGATATAAAGCATTCTCCAAATTGATTCCGTTGACCAACCGCAGACTGACGGGCGTTTCCGTCTGAATACTTGCTTCACGGAGAGTCTGTTCGTCAAGAACGATATTGATCTCATGGGTTGTCATGATCATATTCAACACCGTGCTCAGCGGCAAACCGTCGATTTGGTTGTTAAACTGTGACTTCAGTTTTTTCCTGATGAGCACTTCGGCTTCGTTCTGACTATCGTTGAGCGTGCTGAAGCTGGAACGATTGGCAATCGTCGACCAATTCTTGCCGTATTCCAGTGGTTTTCCGTCACCCACGTTGACCACGGTGGCCAAAAGTTCGTCGCGCATCATGTTGTAGACCCCCTGTTCTCTGGCGGCCTTGATTCCGTCCATTTCACTCTGACGCCCTTGGAAAATCGAGACGTTTTTCATCTGAATGGCAATGGTTCCATCAGGGTCAAGCTCCCGAACCCTCTCGGCGACCAGCTCGGCCTCCTTATAACGTTCTTCCCTCATGAGGGTGTTGAACTGTTCGGTATATTCCTGAATTTTCGCTTCACGAATTCTCAAATCCGCTTCCGCCTGGGTTCTTTCGGCACGAATTGTTTCGTTCCGCTGCTCCATTTCAATGATTCCGGAGTTTCGAGCGAGGAAATCCTGAAATTCTCTGGACTTGGCATCAATTCTGCGAAGCTGAGTCATCTTGAGTTCCTGGGAAACCTGAGCGTTTTCCACATCGGTTTTGAGCTGGTTCATCATCGCAATCGCCTCTTGGGGATTCCTCTGGTTGACCAGTTGTTCCGCTTGGGAAATTTTCTGATTGACCCGTAGTGCCATGTCCTGGCTGCTCATCGGAGTGGTTGCAGGCAAAGTATGGGGTGCCGGAACAGGAGTCGGGGCCGGAACAGGCAAAGTATGGGGCGCCGGAACAGGAATCGGGGTCGGAACCGGAGACATGTCCGAACTCATTGGACTTGGAGTCGGCACGGCAACCGGCAATTCGATCTGCACCTGTTCCAATCGTGTATTGTCCGATGCGGAGTTGTAGGCGGCCGTCATCACGTGTCCATTATTTTGTTGGGTTCTGCAAAGGGAAATGTCGTGCATCAATTGCGAGGGACTCTCTCCCGTTTGGGCAAAGGCCGCTTCCGGAATTTGCAGGGCAAGAACCTTCTGACAAAGTGTTTCCGCGTTATTCAGGTCACCGGCATTCAGGCTTTTTCGTGCTTCCTGCAGTTGAGGCACAAGCTGCTGAGCTTGCCGAATCACCGCCTCGGAAGGTCGGGAAACCGGTCCTTGTGCTGCATGATTCGGAGAACTGTTGGCGATTCTCGTATAATTGATGTTTTTAAGGATGGACTGAGGGTCCATTCCTTTTTGAATCGTCGTCGAGTTGAATGTCACGTTCATCCGGAGTGACTCATTGGCAAGTTTTTCGGCCATATCCAGATCATTGCGACAGACAAACCCATAAGCCTGAAAAGTCAGATTTTCGGCACGTAAACGTCGAACCGACTCAATGTCGCCATCCGCCTGTTGGGCCTGAAGCCATTGACGATGGCCATTGATCAGCGGCGCCACATATTCCGGACGGTCACAGGTGCTTCCCGGAGGATAGACGACATTCAGCCCGATCGCCTGATTGACAATCGTTTCGGCATTCATGTGATCTCCTCCTGCAAGAGAAATTCTGGCATTTTTCAGAAGCTCATCACATTGGCTGAATTTGTTGACCGTTGAATTTGCTTGAGAATTGGGATCGACACCGGATACAGACGGTCCTTGTCCTGTTGCAGGCCCCTGTCCTATTGCAGAAACCGTTCCCATGAGCAAAAAGCTGAGTGTGACCATCACGGTGACGCCCAGCAGAGCGGCTTTTGAGCCAGACGAGTGTTTTCTTGTTGGTTTCAACGCAATACTCCTTTCGAGACACGCAGTATTTTCTCTGAATTCCGTGGTGATGATAAGTAATGACATAAATCTCCGAAACATCGGATCGTTCCCCTTTGACTGTTTCCCCGTTTTGTCACGTGAATAAATTTTGATCCTGGACAACACTGATTACATTTCTCCGACTTCCTGCAACCGGATTCATGTCATCAAAAAGCTGGGCAGGGCGCAAAACACCTCTGCACGATTATTTCTTTACATCGAATTCATAGGAGATAATCATGAGAAAAAAATCGGCACAAAAGTAAAAATCAATATTTTTGACAAAACAAGAACTTTCAAAAAAGCCTTTTTGCATTTCCTATTTTTTCCATTATTCCTATTCCTTATTTTCTTTGCTTTTTGTCTTCCACGCATCCAAAAAATACAAAATAAAAGACAAATTCCAGGTAGGTATGGTACTCCGTACAGAGAGTTCCAGTCGGCCAGCCGGTTGTCGCCGACGCAGACGCTCGGAGATCGGCTGCCTATCTTTTGTCAACCTATTTTTTGACGTCCTAATGAAATTTTTTGCGTTTTTCAAAAATTTTTACTGTCTCAAAGACTCTCCAAAATCAACAAAAAACTCCACGAAAATGTTAAAATGGCCATGTCACTCATTTGTGTTCTAAACCTTTTTGAGTTAGAATGTTGTGAGGAAATGAGCAGAAGTTGAGAGGAATCCAAAAAAGATTTTAGTTATTTCTGAAAAAGCATTGACTTTACTTGTTGCAACCATTAAATTTAAAACAAAATATAGAGTGAATTTCAAGTTCAATCCCATGCGATGGATTGGACGATGAATAACATTGTAATACTTACAGATTCTTGACTTGCATCTCATGCTTTTCCATCAATAGTGCGTCATTTTGGAACGTCTGGTTTTTGGATTGCCCCTAAAACGTTTCAGAGAGAGGAGAAAACGACACGTGACTAAAAAAGAAATTGTGAAAGCCATATCGGAACAACTCGGCCTGACACAACTCAAAACTAAGGAAATTGTTCAGAAAACGTTCGACGCGATTATCGAGACATTGGTCGAAGAAAAACGGATTGAATTGAGAAATTTTGGGATTTTTGAAGTAAAACGGCGAGCTGCTCGAAAAGCGAGAAATCCCCGAACAGGAAAAGAGGTCTCCGTCGAGGAAAAATTTGTCGTCACTTTCAAACCCGGCAAAGAGATGGAACAAAGAGTCCGAGAATTGATGAATCTGAAGGCAAGCAACGAAAATAACAGGACAACCGCCCGCGAGTAGATGAGTATTATGTCCGCCGTCAAGTCGTTTTTCTGTAATTTTTTGATTGACGATGCCTTTTTCATTTTTACACCGGCTTGACAGCGGCGACTCTGTTAATTTTGCCGGTTTTAAAGTTTCCTCCAGTTTTTCCGATTATTTTTCCGATAGAGAGAAACAGAGAGTGTCGGCACAAAAAATTCTGTGGTGACCTTTCTTAATTTTGTTGTCGAAAGCCCGGAATATTTAACTTTTGTATCTCATGGAGGAGATATTATGCGTCATTTCCTGTTATCACTGTTGTTGGGAAGCACCATTCTTATGGGGACAGGCTGTATTATACCGGCCTATAGTCCTGACCCTCAAAAACGTATTCAACAACAACTTTACACTTCAGAAAACCTGCGAAACATACAAGGACAATGGGAACGATTTTGGTTATTGGACACTCCTAACCACATGACTCCGGACCGACTTCATGGCGCAATCATGTAATCATGAATTTTGCACGTTTTCATTGGTTAGTTTATGGAACGTCCCAAAGTAAAAATTTTACCTGGATTTTGACAAGGGGACTTGAACAGTCCGTGTTTTTGTCTATAATTTGCGTACTTTGAGAGTGAAATGGCGATTCCTTCATGTCGCAAGATGTGTCTGACGCTTAAGTTGGAGATGATCACCAAAAAATGTCCAAAATATTTGGACGCAACACTTGGGCGTGAGTAATACTTGAGTACGGATTGGCGGAAGGGGTTGTTTTTGATTCATGAGGGGGCGTAGCTCAATTGGTTAGAGTACTGGACTGTCGATCCAGTGGTTGCGGGTTCGATTCCCGTCGCTCTCGTTTGAAAAGCCGCACAGAAATGTTGCGGCTTTTTTTTCGGACAATCCGTTCCTTCGCCGTTTCATTTGGTCTGTCCATGTTTCAGTAGGTCCTTGCAGAAAAATCCCGTCACCATTGGAAATGAGAAAAACGGCGTTCTTTTCATGATTGAAGATCAAGTGTTTCGTCAATATGTAGCCAACGGACTCACCATCGAGGGGTTTTCCAGGGCTGCTGTCCAGACATTTTGGCGAATTCCCGAAATGAAGCTTGGTTTCGACCTCGGCGGTCAACCGTGGGAGTTCATGGGGACCCCGCGATGGTTTGTTTCCCACACGCACATGGACCATCTTCTTGCACTTCCGGCTTATGTCGCAAGACGTCGGATGATGAAAATGGAGCCGCCAACCATCTATCTCCCGGAAGAAGCGGTTGATCAAGTGCGACATCTGTTGGCGGTTTTCAGCCGATTGGACTGCGGACGTCTCCCGTGCAAGCTGGTGGGTCTCGTACCAAAACAGGAAGTGGAGCTTTCCCGGGAGTTGGTTGTGACGACCGTAAAAACGTATCACACGCTCCCGTCTTTGGGCTACATCGTTTGGGAGCGGCGTAAAAAATTACGTCCGGAATTTGCACATCTTTCCGAACCGGATATCCGTGATTTGGCCCAATCCGGGGTCAATATCACTCAGGAATTCCGCTTTCCTCGCATTGCCTACCTTGGGGACAGCACCATTCGCGCATTGGATGAAAATCCTGAAATGTATCAGGCAGAAGTCCTTATTGTGGAGCTGACATTCATCACTGAAAATCACCGGAGTGAATCGATACAAAAATTCGGCCATTGCCATTTGGAGGATTTCATCGTTCGACGTGAAAATTTCAAGAACAACGCAATTATTGCCTCACATTTCAGTACACGTTACAACAACTTTCAGATCGTGCAGGCGATCACGCAAAGAATTCCTGATCTTTTTGAGGGACGTCTGAAGCTCTGGCTGTGACCACGTTGACAATTTATCCAATTTATCCGTCGGGATACTGTCGGCAAAATTCATACATCGCGATAATTGCGGAACTTGCCGCATTATGGGCATAAGGGAGTCCGTAAACGGGAATCTCCACCACGTCATCCATCATTTTGAGAATTTCCTCCTCAACACCGGACTTTTCATTTCCAATCATCAGGACAGCCCGATGGGGAAACGAATAGTCATAAATCCGACAGGAATTCGCGGTTTGTTCCAAAGCAACAAGTCGATAACCGGATTCGCGGAATTTTTTCAGGACCGGCGGAAGCGTCCGATGGATTTCCACTTTGACGGAAGTCTCTGCGTCACGGGCAATTTTGTCGATCACTTTGGCGTTTCCACAGGCCACAACCCGCGTGATTCCCGAACACCCTGCCGCGCGGACAATCCGGGAAAGATTCACATGACTTTGCATCGGCGGCAACGCAATCACCAGTTCCCGCGGCTGTTTCAATGACGTCAACGGTTTTTGGCGAATCTGGAGATCAGACATGAGAAAAATGAATGGAGATTTATCGATGGAGATTTATGGCGAAGATTTACTGAGGATTGAACGTTTGGTGGCCGGACGCTGTAGGAAGATTTTGCAGCACTTCAGGGTTAATCTCAATAATACGAACCCGCTGGTTTTGTGAAAGACGTTCGGCGCCTTCAATGACCACACGAACTCCGTTTTCAAGCAATTTTTTTCCTTCATCGGATTCCGGGACCACGAGACAATCTTCCGCAGACCGAATCCGAACTTCCACGGGAACGGAACAAGCCGTGACAATCGCATTTTCTGACGGGCTTTCCGGGTCCGGGATGGCCACCCAAACGGTTTCACCTTCCGGATGTTCCAGGACGGCATCTTTCGGAACAACAATCCCTTCCCTAGGATCGGTCACCGTGACAAATGCTTCAAAACTCATTCCGGCCTTGAGCTTTTCCTCTTCATTTCGGAGCAAAATCTTGACCGGAAAGGTTCGTGAACCCGTCGGCCCATAAGGAACAACCGCAATCACTTCCCCTTCCATTTTCCCTTGCACGGCGTCAACATGGATCGGGATTTTGTCACCGATTTGAATTCGATTGATGTACGCCTCACTGATACCGAGAATATGCCCCTCAATTTCTCCCCGGGAGATGATCTCAACGATGTTGGTTCCCGGCGTGAGAAGTTGGCCGGTTTCGGCAAGTTTGCTGACAACATATCCGTCAAAAGGGGCGATGATTTTTGAACGACTGAGCTTTTCTTCGGCCTCTTGTTTACTTAACTTGGCCGCCTCAAGACGGACAACCAATTCATCAACCGTTGATTTTTGCACGTCGTGTTCCGATTGCGTAATTGCATTGCTCCGCCTGAGCTGTTCATGTCGTTCGAGTTCTATTTTCTGGAGTTCGAGCTGAACCTGGATCAACTCCATTTGAGTTTCTGCCTGTTTGAGTGCCAAATCGGTCCAAGTCGTGTCAATTTCAGCAATGACCGTTTCTCCACCGGTCACACGGTCCCCTTCCTTGACGGCAAGATTGGTCAGAATTCCCCCAACCTCCGGAGAAATTGTGACTTTTTTTATTTCACGCAGCCGACCGAGAAATTTTTTGATTTCCGCAAGTTTTTTTTGTTTCGCCACAGAAACGCGCACAAGCAACAGCTTTTCTGCACGTGTTCCTTTCGCTTTTTCAATCTCTTGTCCCTTTGGACTCGTAACGGACGATGAATTTGCAACGGATAATGCAAAATTGTAACGATTTCCAATACCCCAAACAATGATTCCTGTCAGGACAAGAAAAAGTGTTGCAAAAACATAGGTTTTTTTACCAAAACGCTTATTTTTTTCGTTCATATTTTCAAAATATCGGTTGTTGCATAAAAATTGAGATTGTTTTTTGTCTCTCACAAAGGCGCTCTAAAAGGTTCATTTTAACACAAACTAATTTGTCAAGCAAACCAAATCTTCCTTGGAAATTCCCATTGTGAGCCAACCTCTCTCCTTTACCTTCTCCCTTACTTCTCATTCAACTCCAAACCTCTTGAAGTTTTTGCCGATTTCTGTATATTTTAATTGAGTAGCGTCACTCTTTGGCAACTTACTATATAATATATTTCGAGGTATTTTAATCCGATGCCCATTCCGGATGAACAACGTATTGTCATTACAGGAATCGGACTGACCGCCCCCAATGGGAACAGTCTCGGGAAATATCGTTCCGCCTTGCTCGCCGGCAAAAGCGGCATCACAGATTATGAGATCAGATATTTCGGGAAAACATTGGCTGGAATTTGCAACTTCGATACCCAAAAATACCAATCTCGCAAAGAGTTACGTCGTGGAACAAGAGCGGGGAGTATTGCCGTTTACTGTGCCCGTGAAGCCCTGAACAACGCGGGTATCGACATTTCGGCCATTGACCGTTCTCATGTCGGGGTGTTCATCGGAATCACCGAACATGGAAATGTCGAGACAGAAAACGAAATTTACCAGATCAGTCAATTTGGTTATGATTGCAAAATTTGGTCCCATCACCATAATCCGAGGACAGTTGCGAACAATCCTGCCGGTGAAGTGACGCTGAGCATGAATATTACGGGTCCCCATTACACCCTGGGAGCCGCTTGTGCCGCGGGAAACGCCGGCTTGATCCAAGGCGTTCAGATGCTTAGACTTGGGGAAGTTGACCTTGCCATAGCCGGGGGGGTGTCGGAGAGCATTCATACTTTTGGAATATTTGCCGCTTTTGCCGCCGAAGGAGCCCTCGCGACGAACACCGACCCGATAAAAGCCTCAAGACCGTTTGACAAAAATCGTAACGGAATTGTCGTCAGCGAGGGGGGCGCTTTGTACATTTTGGAACGTCTTTCCGACGCAAGAAAACGTGGTGCCAGGATTTATGGTGAAATTGTCGGTTACGCCATGAACAGCGACGCCACGGATTTTGTTCTCCCGAACGCGGAAAGACAGGCCGAGTGCATGGAAAAGGCCCTGAAACGGGCAAATTTGAAGCCGGAAGACATTGACATTGTCAGCACTCATGCGACGGCAACGCCGCAAGGGGATATTATGGAGATTCAAGCCTTGAAACGGGTGTTCGGAACCTCCTCAAAAACATATATCAACAACACGAAAAGTTTTATCGGTCACGCGATGGGGGCCGCCGGGGTTTTGGAACTTGCCGGAAACCTCCCGTCGTTCGAAGACCAAACCGTTCATCCGACGATCAACATTGACGATCTCGACCCGGACTGCGAAATCCAAAATCTTGTGATCAATGAACCGAAACAAATCCAATCGGTCCGTTATATTTTGAATAACTCGTTCGGCATGGTCGGAATCAATTCCGTCGTGATCGTCGGCAAGTGTGACGCATGAATTTCGTTTGAATTCACCATATTTTCATGGGGAAAACAACCACACTCCCAACTCCAAACTATTGAAACCATGACCAACGACGAAATACGACAGGCTGTCATTGATATTCTCTCTGACATTTCCCCGGATGAAGACTTGGACAACCTTGATGACAACGCGCCGTTCCGCGACCAGTTGAGCCTGGACAGCATGGACGTGATGGACATCATTCTTGAGCTTCGTAAACGTCATCGCGTCAATATCCCCGAAGAAGATTACGGCAAACTTGATACGATGGCCAATACCGTTGCCTACCTCGCTCCGACGCTGAGTGAGAAGTAGTGGGGAAAGTCATGACCCATGATCGACGACGAAACCGACAATCCTTACGCCCCACCGGAATCGATTGAGGACAAATCCGTAAAGAAAGAAATAAAACCGGTCAAATGGTTTCAGTATGTGCATATTGCACTTGTAGTATGGGCGGCATTGATGTTTTTTGATTGTTTTGGCTTATTATTCCTGGAGAGCCATTGGATTGATAGACAAAATATTGCGTCATTGATATTCAGCGTGGGTTATATCGGACTGTTTTTTCGCCAAAAATGGGCGTATTGGGCTGTTGCATTGGTTGTAGGTTCGTGGATAATGCAATTCATTATCGATAGAAACCATCGCAATATTATTATTTACTTTGGGCTTATGGTGATACTTTCCGTCATTTGTGCGTTGACCTGTCGCCGGCAACGAAAATGAGATGTTTGTGATGCAGCTAACATCACTAGCCACTACCCCCTAACCCCTAGCCACTAAAATGTACGACGCAGTGATCATCGGAGCAGGAATGTCCGGCCTGGCGGCGGGAATTCGTTTGGCCCACTACGACAAACGGGTTTGTATTCTCGAACGACACAAAATGATCGGCGGCCTTAATTCCTACTATCGTCAGGGGGGAAGAAACTATGATGTCGGTCTTCATGCCCTGACGAATTACGCCCAAAAAGGAGCCAAGTCGGGGCCACTCGTTCGGTTGCTTCGACATCTCCGGCTGAAATGGGAAGAGCTTGCTTTGGTTCCGCAAATCAGCTCGTCGATTGCGTTTCCCGGTGTTTGGCTCCATTTCACCAACGACATCGGGCATCTGGAAGCCGAGATTCAGAAAAAGTTCCCGAAACAGATCGACGGTTTTCGCAAAATGCTCGGGGAATTGGTCGACTACGATCAACTCGGGCTTGGGGCCTCCGGAGGTTCAGCCCGGGAATTCGTTGCACGACACATTACCGACCCGTTGCTTGTCGAGATGCTGTTTTGCCCACTTTTGTTTTATGGCGGAGCCAGGGAAAACGACATGGAATTCGGTCAGTTTTGTATCATGTTCCGGTCGATTTTCCTTGAAGGTTTTGCAAGGCCCTATAACGGCGTCCGGCTGATTTTGCAGAAACTTCTCGACCGGTTCAAAGGACTTGGCGGCGAATTGCGTCTTCGTGCCGGCGTGCAGCAGATCGTCTCGAAAGATGGCGCCGCCCAAAAAATCGTGCTGGAAGACGGAACCGAGGTTCACGCGAAGAACGTCGTCTCTTCCGCCGGCTGGCGCGAAACGATGAATCTTTGTCGTGAGACGGAAAACACCCCGCAACTTCCGCCGGGTCAACTTTCGTTCATCGAAACGATCAGTGTTTTAGACGCCCAGCCGAAAAAACTCGGACACGGCAAAACAATCGTCTTTTACAATGATTCGCCGAAGTTTGCTTACGAAAAACCAAACCAACTCGTTGATTTGCGAAGCGGCGTGATCTGTTCGCCGAATAATTTCGCTTACGACACTCCGCTCGGCGAAGGAATGATCCGAATCACGACACTGGCCAACCACGACCATTGGGCGTCGCTCGACGACGACGCTTACCGGCTTGAAAAACTGCGATGCTACGACCGGGCGATTGCCTCGGCGGTTCGTTTTGTCCCCGATTTCAGGCGTCACATCATCGACACCGACATGTTCACCCCACTGACAATCCGTCGGTTCACCGGCCATGAAAACGGCGCGGTTTACGGGGCCCCTGAAAAGAAATATGACGGTCGGACGCACTTGAACAACCTTTATGTTTGCGGCACCGACCAAGGCATGGTCGGCATCATCGGCTCCATCGTCAGCGGCATCACCATCGCCAACAGGTATCTGCTGGGATAAGAGAAAATGCTATGCAAAAATGGTATGATAAACATGAAAAAAGGTTGTTGTTCAGTAATATCCTGTGGCACCTCGCATTTATTATTCCGATAGTTACAGCAGTATTATTGATAATAATGCGGTATCGTTTTATTGGTAAGCTTTGGTGGTTGACTGATTATGTTGGAATTGCGAGTTTGGGAGTTGGAATTGGCGGTGTTGGATTTACTCTTTGGACGTTCTACAAGACTGGAATTACTAAAGATGAAGTTTTGTTGGTAAAAGACGAAGTTTCGCAAGTCAAAAATGAAGTTTTACGAGTCAGAAAAGAACATGAGCTTGTTGTGCGTTTACCAGAACACAAAACCGATTTTGAAGTTACCAAAGCCGCTATTACTCAAGTACGTTTGTCTCTGAGTAATGATAATGAATCCTTACAAGACCTCCAGATAAGAATCAAAGAACAAGTTATATTATGTAAAGTTAGCGGTGCAAGTCTGATTGAGCGTTTAACGCCGGATATTCGCATGTATGACGTTATACAACAACTGGTAATGAATTGTGAAGATTATATAAATAGAAAAAAATATAAAGATATGAACCAATTTAAAGATGCAATTGGAAAGATTTTTGATAAACTCAATGAAATACTTGATGAGATTACTCAAATTGAAAAAGACAGAAATGCGAGGCTTTAAATGGATACGCAAAAAATTTCAGAATTTGTTTCAAAATTAATTACTCTTACGTTGAATGATAAACTTTCATGGAAAATACACAATTCCATTACATCCACTGGGGCACCAATACATTTACTACTTACTGATCATCTTGATTTGTTTGAACCGGCTTTCGAACTGTTCCTGGAAAATAAATATTGGGTTTTGGTTAAATATGTCAAATATTCTGCACCATATAGTCATCTCGAATCTGGTTTACCTAAAACCAAAAAATCAATAATATTCAATACAGAAATTGAGAATCAACGCGAAAGAAAAAGCCAAGAATCTTTTGGATTACGCCACCAAGTATTTCCTTACGGATTACCACCCCACAATCTCAAAACTGCCTATTCATTACAGGTTTGTGATGAACAAGGTAATTTTTTACAGGAAATAACTTCATCAGGATTAGAGGACCTTTACATAACCGTAGAAAAGAAAACACCTTCGGTTGAAAAGGCAGTTGATGCCATTATCAGCATATCTGAATAATTACTCCACAATAGTTGCTGGAATCATCATTCATGACATCCCTCATCAAAGACGAATATGACATCATCGTGATCGGTTCCGGGCTGGCCGGGATGACGGCGGCGAACGTGCTGGCACGGTCGAAACACAGGGTTTTGCTCCTGGAGAAGCATTACAAGCTCGGCGGGATGGCGACGTGGTTTCACCGCAAGGGCGGACACGTCTTCGACATTTCGCTGCACGGATTTCCCGTCGGCATGATTAAAAGTTGCAGGCGTTACTGGAATACGAAAATCGCCGACCGGATCGTCGTGTTGCCGCGCATCAAATTCGACAACCCGCAATTTTCGATCACCACGACGTTCAACCGTGACGATTTTACGCGGCTGCTGGTCACGCAATTTCAGATTCCCGAAGACCGCGTCAAGGAATTTTTCGACACCGCCCGCAGCATGTCGCATCTCGACAACGCGGCAATGACGGCCAAAGAACTGTTCGACCGTTTTTTCCCCGGTCGCGAAGACGTTGTACGGCTGCTCATGGAACCGATCACCTACGCAAACGGCTCGACGTTGGAAGACCCGGCGCTCACTTACGGGATCGTCTTTTCCAATTTCATGTCGAAAGGGGTTTATACGTTCCAGGGCGGCACCGATCTGCTTGTGCGACTCATGCGCGAAGAACTCATCGCAAGCGGCGTCGATATTGTCGTCAGTGCCGACGTGCAAAAAATCAACACCGGCGGCGGACGTGTTCGTAACGTGGTCGTCAACGGTCGTGAAATCCGGACGAAAGCTGTCCTCTCGAACGCAAACCTCAAGGGCACAATTTTTTCTCTGGTTGGAAAAGAGCATTTTTCGAGCGATTTCATCGACGAGGCCGATGCGGTAAGGCTCAACAATTCGAGCACCCAGGTTTACATCGCGATCAAGCCGGGCGAAACGCTCGACGAAGAAGTCTGCGGTGATTTGCTGTTCAGCTCGACCGCGCCGGCGTTTCGCACCGACATGCTGCTCAGCCGGAACATCACGAGCCGCACGTATTCGTTTTATTATCCGAAAACGCGGCCCGACGCCAATCGTTATTACGTCGTCGCAAGCACAAACGCCAATTACAGCGATTGGGCCAACCTTTCCAAGACGGATTACGAGCAAAGCAAGCGGGATTTGATTGATGACACGCTCGGCGCCTTGCAAAAATACGTGCCGAACATCCGTGAAATTGTCGAATACACCGAAGCGGCCACGCCGATGACATTCGAGCATTACACCGGCCACTGGGGCGGGTCGAGTTTCGGCACAAAGTTTGAAGGACTGGCCGTCAGCCGCAAATTGCCGCAGCAAATCGCCGGTTTGTACCACGCGGGAAGCGTCGGCATCATCATGTCCGGCTGGCTCGGCGCAGTCAACTACGGCGTCATCGTTGCCAACGACATCGACGCCTGGATGCTGGAAGAGAAGAGAAAAAGACTTGGTTCGTGATCTGGGGATGGAGTGATTGTAACCGGTTTGCAGGGTTATTTTTTTTACCACGAAGAACCACGAAGGTTTTTATAGGCTGTCTTCGTGGTGAATACAAACACGCATTTGAAAATATTTTTTTGTAGACATGACCGATCCAATCATTTTCGACGCGATTCCGCATCGTGATCCGTTTCTCTTTGTTGATGAAATCATTCATCAAGGTGAAAAAGAGATCATTTGCAAGAAAACGTTCACCGGCAAGGAGTTTTTCTACGCCGGGCATTACCCGCACTATCCGATCACGCCCGGGGTTATCCTGTGTGAAGCGGCGATGCAGGCCGGCGCGATTTTTCTCTCAAAAAAATTTGCGGCATCCGAATTCGCCAATCACACATCCGAGTCTGCCAATCATGTCGGGGTTCCGGTGGTCGGGCGAATGAACGACGTCAAATTCCGGCAAATGGTCAGGCCCGGCGATGAAGTTTTGCTACATGTCACTTTCGTGGAACAGATCAGCGATGTTTTCTACATGAAAGCCAAAGTCACAATCGACGGAAAAACCGCGGTCACGTTCGAATTCGCCTGTAAAAATGTAAACACGGAAAAGCAAGCCTAGTGGTGTGTCAAGTCTAAAACTTGAAGTTGACTAAAAACATGATAAATTCTATATTGTCGGGGCTATTTTGCCCCAACTCACGGAGGA
>Ga0123353_10003059_pt1 | contig 20937 bp, 13 predicted proteins | sample TergutLab28metaG_3_FD_92763 | JGI IMG/M metagenome (GOLD analysis project Ga0123353, IMG submission 92763) | Labiotermes labralis P3 segment gut microbial communities from Petit-Saut dam, French Guiana - Lab288 P3 | ecosystem: Host-associated > Arthropoda: Insects > Digestive system > Gut ... | reverse complement strand
TGTGTGGGGTGTGTGTGTGTGTGTGTGTGTGTGTGTGTGTGTGTGTGTGTGTGTGTGTGTGTGTGTGTGTGTGTGTGTGTGTGTGTGTGTGTGTGTGTGTGGTCACCATAACAACAAAAGGTTATTATTTCTGGAGTGAAGCGACAGTTGTTTTCCTTTCTTTTGGTGGAATATGATTTGGTTTGCTTAACTAAGTAACAGTAGACTTCACATCGCCAATAAAAATAAATAAATAAACAAATAGTGCAGACTGTGTGATTCGATGAACGACACTCGTATCCCGTGAGAAGTTTCACCTACCGCACACAGCAATTCAGGGCAAACGAGGTACAAAGGGGTGATCGTGTACAATATATACACATATATAAATACACTAACATGTAATGACAGAATACTTCTCCTTCGTTAGCGTTACCGTTCCACTTCCGTGTTCGAAGAATCCCGAGTTCAAATTCTGGTCAGAAGACCGGCTGTCCAGATTTCAAATTACAGCATTATTTCTCAGCCCGTACCGGTAAATGTCAGAACATTGCCGCAGGTGTCAGAATCGTTTCCTTTGTTACCTTTCAACATCAGTACTGTTAACCTTTTAAATCTAGAGATTACTTTCTCTACATGAGCTTTAACATTCAAAAATTCTACATTGTGCACATGGCGTGCATTTACGTTTTGTGTGTGTATCTCAGAGAAAAAGAACAGCGACTTTTTGCTTATTCTGTGATTGATTTTCATGAAGGAGTAAGTGTTCACTGCACGGTACGGATTTAATCTTTAAATAATAGAGATTATATTTCCTCCAGTTATAATCATTTTCGTAAAGTGTTCCTCCTACAGGCCCGGTGTGGCCCAGAGAGCGGGTAGAGGTGTAGCTCTACTCTTACATGACCGCGGCACTAGAAGGGGATGAGTGGTCGGCAGCACGCCCCGGCCGCACTTTACCCCCGGGAAACAACCGGTACCCATTGAACAGGGAGCTGGGTGGGCCTCAGGGTCAGTCTGGACAGGCGGAAAATCTCGTCCCCACTGGGATTCGATCCCGGACCGTCCAGTCCGTAGTTGGTCGCTATACCGACTGGGCTACCCGGCCCACATAATTATTTTGTATTGAGATTTTATGTAAGCTGGTTAATCTGGCTTACCTAAACACTGTGTAAACAATCTGACAATTGTAAACTAAGACAGAGCCTTACAAACCACAGACTTACGAACACAAAAATGCGACAAGACAGGTGCGTTCGTGCAGCCATTTGTGCCCTGCAAAGGCAATGTTTATTACATATTCTGAATGTGACCTTGCTTCCATAGGTATCCAGAATGCAATGTGCATGCGCCATATTGTCATTTGTGGCCTGCCCATCTGAACAATATTTTTCCACATCATCTCATACAAAAAAAAAAGCTATTGAGCATAAAACATGAGTTTTGATTTTATCTACAAATTTGTCTGGAATATTTCTCATTTTAAGAAGCAATGGGCGAGATAGGATCGTAAGTGTGTGTCCGTCTTCAAGTAAAGTATCGTTGCTCTTGTCAGATTTTAATGTAACTTGAATTTTCTCTTTAGTTTTCCAAAAGAAACACTTCCAGTGGTGTTGCACGCGGAAGGACGGACCGACAGGCGGACAGATAGACATTACGCAGCTAATTGTCGCTTTTTGCAATTTTGCAAACGCGCCTAAAAACCCAGGTCAAGCTTCGGTGACATAAAGGGAACACGGCATATGAGCTGACTAGTGTATGTGACGTCATGACTCAATATTTTTTCAATTTTAAATTTTAAACTATAATTCAATTTGCAGTTGCAATATTATCAACACGAACGCAAGAATAGAGTGACTTTGTAAATTTTACTCCTAATATGAGTTTCAAACAGTGGTTCATCCAGACTCTATGAGTTAATTAAGATTATGTTTCACTCAACACTGTATTTACACTGTAATATGACCCTGAGTCAGCCCTTTTATGAAATGGAAATATGTAGAAATTATGACAAACAGAATCAAATTTATGGGTGTGTGATAATAGTGTCTCATTTTCTTTAAATATCCAATATTAATTTTATCTATTTGAAAATAAGCACAACGGTGGAAATCTCAGTTTCAAAATATCAGTAATAGCAAACCGAAGCTGACTCTTAAATATGGTGTCAAATATCACCGTCATAAACTCTTTCAGCTTAGGCAAATTTAAATTTTATCCCAACAAATAATTTCAATGCTTATCACGTAGGTCTGTATTTACAACACAAAATAAACTTTTGCCTATTCTGCAGCAGAATTTCTACAGTAATTCTATTTGGAAAAAAAGGGTTGTCCTATGCCAATATTTTATATCCTGTATTGCCCTTCAGTAACAAACCTGCATTCTAAAAAAAATAAAAGTTTATTTTTGACATTAAATATACGACTTGACAAATACCTGCGCCCCGACAGCCACAACTTCTTAAACTTTAATTATTAGGAGTACAATCTTTATTATATGGAAAGACCTTATTTTTAGCATTAAAATATTAATATTCGTCAATAGGACTGAATTTATTTATAATTCTTGTATCGTTCCTAATTAATTAAAATATTTAATCATCATATTTTTATTATATCTACGGGGCCATTTTTCGATCTTTACTAAAATAAATATTCTGTATCTATTTTCCTACTAATTATTTATTTCGAGGACGAGTAATAATTATTGTTAAGTACAGTACTTATTATGACATCATTATACTGACGTTTTAATTTGATTAATGTTGTACATTTCAATCCTTCCTATTATTATTATTTTTATTGTTATAATTATTATTATTGCATAATGTAATGTGTGGTTTGTTTAATCAGATTTAAGGCTTACATTTCGAAGATTTTTTTTCATGTGCCAAATCCAAAATTAATCAAAATCTTTCAACCAAGAGAAAATTCAAGCTACTTGTCATTTCTTTAATTAAGACAATGTTCGTTTGCATGGCATTTGTCTTTCACAACACGAAATGTGTTTTGTAGTTATCAGCAGCTCAGACTCTGTAACTTCAAGATAAGTTTCGGCTTTTTAAAATTTCCCGCTAACCTTTCTTCTCTTTTACTGTTTTTCACTTTCAACACTCGTAAGCAATTAGCTAGAATTTGCTTCTTTATATGTTTTTATAACAGTCAGCAATGAACGTGCTCCGAACAGGAAAAAAAACCCCCCTTAAATAAAAGCAACATGACGCTTCTATTTGCACAGACTTAAATTCCATGTCCATAAATGTATCTACGATCTTCCGCTTTATTCAATAAACACTTACGCTCTTTGGAACTTCACTGTTGAGCCTATTCGTTTAATGTCACTTTACACAAGATTAAAGTGAGATAAGTCACAGGTATAATATAAATCCATAGCAATATGACTCCAGGGTAGGTTTAGCTTTTATTAGATTTGGGGTTTTGGTTTCAATACATGTCTCATCCTGAATAGCTTAATTGAAACTTGTACCCCAGGACCGGATTAAGTTATAATTGCAGCACGGCATGAAGGCTTTGAGATGAGATGAGGTATATAATATATAATATTCTACAAGCCGGTCTCGTCGCGAGATACGTCCAGAAAGCGTTCGAGGTAAACCTTAATGCTTCATTCACAGAATCGATTTGCTACAACCACGATGATGACCAGTTTCACTCGAGCTATCTGGAAGGAGGAAATGATCATTCCGGACAATAATTTAGTTACCCTAGCATAGGTTCGTGTACGACTTAACTCAATAATTCGTGCAGGGAAATTAGTAACGCGACAAATAAATATGTGGCATTATGAAGATGCATATACATATATATATATATATATATAGAGAGAGAGAGAGAGAGAGAGAGCATCACAGGGGGCTGCCGAATGTTAGCAGTCGAGCAAAAAAAAAACAGGAAGCGGCCATGTTTCACAAGCGATCGCAGGCCTAAATTGAGGCTTCATGTTCACTATTGATCACGACTGTGTAAGTCAGTGTACTGCATAGTTAAGTTATTTTGCTGTCTACTTGGTAATGTTGGCCTAACTCAACGTTATAAACATAATCAACTGCATAGTGAATGACGTAGTTCAAGCAGAGTTACAGTGGCAGTGTAAATAGCAACAAGCGACGCAGTTGGTGAAGAGATGGCTGTAGCTGCACTGGGAAACCGACGCGAACGGATTTCAGGTACGTTCTATAAGGCGCAGTTGTTTGTAGCAAAAACACTTAAACTGCAAACCTGAAATTATAAACGACATTTCAGTATATTAATTAGAGCAAAGCATTTTGATTAATGTTCGAATCTAGAGGCGTGCGTGACCGAATTTCCTATGTCGCGGTAGTGGCGTCCGCCATGGCGTCGCGCTTCCAATCAATACTGGACCAAAGCATCTCAAGTTAGTGTTTCCCCCGTTTACTCTTCCGCAAGATCTTGGCTCTACACTCGACAAGATTCGGACATACCGAGGTCTGTAGGCTATAACGTGGAATGAGGTACTCACCCCTCCCGCTCGGAACTACTAGGATAGTTAAGATAGAGAATGGAAGGGGCACTCGGAGAGGCCGTGTATGCTTGGAGGTGTCGCGCGAGATTTAATTATGCTCAAACAGAGGAGCCGAAGTAATCTTGTTAGGAGTCACAGCGCAGAAGAGAAACCTTTCTCTCTTTCCCCTTCCTTTACTCCACTTCCACCCCCGTTATCCTTCTCCCTCTCACCCGCACTATCCAAGTCCCCGACATTGCCAAGCAGAAGCTAGGAGAAACCGTCGTGTATAGGAACATTCTGCGCAAGAGCAAGGCGCTTCGCGACGACGTCTGAGAAGCTACAGCCAGCACTTGGAGGCTGAGACCCTTGCCGTTAGGCAGCCCACACTACTCACTCCTAAGGAAACTGTCGTCCCGACGCGACGCACTTCGCCTACCTGAGTGAGTGTAAAAGTTCCGGTGTCTGCTGCTGTTAGAGGATGTAGTCTGGCGTTGCTACTGACGATGATAGAGTTGCTTGCTGCTGCTATACTCGTACACTCGCTCGCACTGTATTGTCTGGGACAGACACAGAGTGTAGTCCGCACCGCACCGAGCAGAGCTCGCTGCCAGCGCTAGCTAGCAGGGGAGAGAGGGGCAGCGCAATCCCAACAGGTAGCCTGGTAATAATAATGGGAAAAAAAGTTGGGATTGGATGGGACTGAGTCGCTATTTCCAGCGCATGTTGTTATGCATCAGAATGGGGACGGCCCGTGTCCCTCCCCCGTCCCGACCTGTCAGGGCTCGTGGCAAAACTGAAGATAACGATTAAAAAAAAATTGATTTCTGCATGTGACGAAATGCAGCTGCCTTCAGTATGGAAACAGTATATTGATAATAATTAAATGTCTTTTCTTAAGCCGTAAATTTAACCTCCGCGCGCTTTAAATACGAGTCGTTACGAACAACAGGTACGTTGTTAAAAAAGAAAGAAAGAAATAACTCTAGTCTTGTGTTTATCAGTTAGTGAAATAGAGTCGTGTGCAGCAAACTGCAGAGGTGGGCTGTTGCTCTTAATACGTGGTAGCTCAATTGCAAAAAGAAAAAAGTAAAATCCTTGGTATTACAACTCCGGACACTAAATTACAAATGAATTAGATTAGTTTTCTAAAAACCTCCTGTGGACTTTCCTCTTATTTGCATTGAATTAACGGGAACAAACTGGTCGTTACGTCTCCCCCCTCATACAAAATAACAATCTAGACTACACTACACTACCCACAAACAACCGCCCTTGGGTGAAAGAATATATTAGGGTAAAGGACATAAAAATGCAAAACATGCCCTGACGCTCACCTAAATGACAGTGGGTAAATTAATGTAGTTGCAAAGAAGCAGGGCTTTTCTACAGGTTCCTTTGAAACAAAAAACAGCCGAAAACGAAAATGAGGATTAAACATCTTTCTCTCAAATGATCTGACACAGAGCAATATCTTCCAGTCATACTTCCGGCTTATATTCGGGATGTGTGGGTTTGGATCTCGCGGGTATGGGCGGGTGAAGACTTATCTTTTCCTGACAGACCTTGTCTCCACTTCCCTCAGTCTCTCCAGGCAAATGCCGGCATAGCCTCTTAATATACGCCACTACCATTTGCTTCGAACATGCATTCTGAGTTTTATACCTCGTCGTTAAACTACGAAATAATATCTCTATACCAAACGATTCGACTTTGCTAGCACAATGTGTACATACGTACATACATACACACATACATACATACACACACATACATACGTACATACACACACATACATACATATATACATACATACATATATTTATATAGACTATATAGGGGAGCACAAGTACCGGGCGCCAGGTCGTCCAGGCGGCTAAGTTTTGTACGTTGGTGCCTAATATTTGTGGGTCCTCGCTACGAAACTTTCCTCCTATCCCCTTCTAGTCCCTCGATTTTAGGGTGTTGTCTGGGGTTTTTTTAAAAACTGTGCACTCCTGTATCCCTAATTATGTACACACACTACATACATATTGTTAGGTACAGCGTAGTCTGTATAGCGATTCGCTACGGGATCGACGGTCCAGCTTTCGAACCCCGGTTGAGGCAAACTTTTGTTAGCTGTCCAGACCAGCTCCGAAGTACACCCAGCCTCCTGTAGGATAGGCACCGGGTCTCTTTCCCGGGGGTAAAGTGGCCCCGACGTGGCGTTTACCACCACGAACATCTAGCGCCAAGGTTAAAGAAAAAGTAGAGGTATACGTCTACTCCGCCTCTGTGCCTTCACGGCCTGCTCTAACGATAATTTTACCTTCTTTACCTACATATTGTAAGTACACAGACCGCACAAACACTGGGAACGCATGTTCAAAACTCGCTTTGATCTCAAGTATATTCCAGTACTTTTCAGTGTTCCTGTGCAGGTAGGCAATTTGCGACGGGTTAATCTGCCGAAGACGAAGTTGCAGCAAAATGTCTCAGAAGCTTTAATCTCAATATGCCGGTGACTCTAATCCATGATATACGTTGAAGAAGACAAACAGAATAGGTCAGCATCGCGCCGACATACAGAATGGTAACTCGAATGCCGGCAAAGGGAAACCCTCCAGATGTGTTGAGACCCACCAAGCTTCCATCGAATGGGAACTGTGCACTCTTTCCGTGGATGTAAAACGGCCGGAGCAGGAAAATGGCACCTCATCCATATCAGCTACCGAGTTTAAAAATGCTGGAACTATCTTTCATTCCCCCCATACGTCTTCCAGATTTGTTGCTCTTTTCAGCACAGCGAGAATTTCAGCCTCACCTTAATCAACAAGTAACATATATTATTTAACCATGCTTTAAAAACTATGGAAATTTTATTGTCTCGCATTATAAATTATGAGAAACAACGATTAGTGCAGAAGCTTTTCAGTCCTACAAAACAGCGATCATTAGCGACATAAATTTAAAGTCGGGCAACAGGCGGTTAGTTTGCCCTGAGAACCTGGAAACAGAAGCAAACTGATATGATTGAAAGATTTCCATTTTATCATTTCATAAACAAAGATCCTAACCTAACGTGCGGAACTTTTAAGTACCTTCCGTGATTTTGACACTATCTGTGCTCTCTCTCTCTCTCTCTCTATCTCTTTCAACACGCCTACCAATTGTTATCATGTATTCTTACAACAGCCGGCTCACATAACTGCCAACCCGCCGATCTCGGAGGACGTGCCTTATAAAGCGTGTGTCTCCGGTCGCTGATTGCTGGGATTGCGAGTTCGAATTCTGATGAGGGCAAGGATGTTGGTCTGTTGTGTTTGTGTGTTGTGTAGGTAACGGCCTCTGCGACTCGCTGATCACTCGTTCAGAGGAGTCCTACCGCGTGTGCATGTACGCGTGAGTTTTTAATTGTGCGTGATCTAGAAACCCCAACAACGATAATATAAACATATAAATTAAAATATAAAATACAGTCTAACACAACTTGGAAAGTTGTGTTAGACTGTGTTTATATTATTATTGAAACACGAGGGGGATGTCTCGTATCTCATGTCTCATGTCTCACCCGAAAACTCCAACAATGAGGCGACCGACCCGATTTGGGCTGTGGCACAACAGGAAGAAAAAGCTGCCTGCATTTAATCCTTCATCTTATTCGGAAAAGTGTTTATCTTTATTTAAGAGGCAAGTAGTTCGAATCTCGGCTTAAACAAATGGTAGTGGTAAGGAGATTATTCATGCTTTTCAGCAGTCCTTTACGCATAACTCCAGAACAATGCCCGTTTTCTCTTTTTACGAAATCCGAAGGTACATTACCGCATTCACAAGCGCCGGCCACCCATCCCTATCTGGAGCCAAGTAAATACCATCCCTACCTTCCCATCTCATTTCTTGAACATCAACTTTACTATTATCCTGTCATTTACACTTGCCTTCTGGTCACTGAAATGTGTCCTGAAACTTGCAGGAAATTCTCCTTTCACCCTCTCAAAGGCCGAGTCACATATATTTATTTATTTATTTATTTTGCAGCTCATATAACGAAGCCCTCAGCAATTCAAGCTAACGTACGGTCGAGCGACAGGATTATGAGTGAATGATGGACTGGACAAGTAAGGCGCAATTCTTTGCCTAGTTCGATATATCAATTCAGAACTGTTCCTAGAATACTGAGAAAAACCCCGAGAAATTTGTCAGTATCCTCACCGGGATTTGAACCAGGTACACCTCGAATTCAAGTCAAAAGCTCTACTGCTTGAGCCAGAGGCCCTGATGGAATTATTTCCTTCCATGCTGAATAACCTATGGAGTTGGTATATTGTGGTAACTTCTCATGAATACAACTTTCATCGTCACTGGTGTCAGCAGATTTTCCTGCAATTGGCTGCACGGGAAATATAAAAGAAGAACGTTCTAGCCACACAGAGGCTATAGCAGGTCATGTGCCATGTACCAAAGATTACTGCCGGCTTCTCACCACAGAGGATAGGGTCAATCCAAGGACTATTTATGGTGAGTAAAGTGACACTGCAACTGGGTTTTCTCACGATAATTGGGTTTTCCTTTATAAATATTCCAAAAACGCTCCACAATCTTACTCATTTATCTGTCATCTACGCTTCTTAGCCGTAGTTATTGTCAGCTTCACTAAATAGCCCAATAGGAACAACAGATGACCGCTAGCAATCTGAATACTAATGTTCAACTAAATTACCTACAAAAATTCAGTTCTTATTGCACACAAAACACAGTCTGTTTTTATTATAATGGGCATCTTGTTGAGGCCTTTGCTCTTCTGAGAAGTTACGCAGCGTAGGTTGGTCGTTGGTGACCGACGGTTAGGACCATACATCTGTCCGGTCATCAAGGGGATAGAAATATTTTCCCGAAACGTCGGTAGCCAAGTATAAACCTACGCAACGCAATAGCCCAGAAGAGAGAACGCCTCAACCATACAGCGTCGGAAGCCTGAAATCTCGCAACATGTGTTTAAATATTCTTCAGGAAAATTAAGAGTCAGTCCAAACACATGAAAATACAGTATGGCAAACTTTCAGACCTAAATGCTTAGGTGGGTGGTGCATACAGTTGCCATTGTTGTTCAACTGTTAGCAGTGGCTTGGTATCGGAAATCAGAAACGAAAACGCGGACCCAGCAGCTGGTTACAGTGCCTACATCAGACAGCGTCTTGTTTTTAAGTTCATAAGGGCGTGTCACAGGCGGGGAGGGGGGGGGGAGCAGAACGGCCCCTTCGTCACACTAATGTGTTTCGAACAGATTTGTGTAGCACCCGTTACTGCTGCTGACAATGACAGTGGTACCGAAAAGGCTGAACACGTTGTCGCTTAATTTGTCACAGAACGCCCTTTACAGGCTACAGATTTCACAAACATTTGCACAGTTTCCTCCAGTCAGACGCCACTGCTCTGGTGGTCAAAACAAGCCTAGATATGAAGTTATTAAAACCAAATTTCTATCCAAAATACAACATGCAGTTTGTAAAGTTAACCTTTCATAAGTCAGATAGAGTCTGCGTCTTCCAAAATCCATTCAATTTGGTTTTCCTACCGTCCACCCCCCCCCCTTCCCCGTCTCTTATTTCTCATCACCTACCCTTTTTTTTTTACATCTTCCTACAAGGAATTTCAGTCTGTGCTATTCGTTTGCCTTTCTTTCGTTCGTTATTATTGCCTTCGTCTGTTTTCTTCCTTTCGTTTCTTGAGGCAATTTTTCTTTACATTTTCCAGCTGCCAGGATAGCTCATCACTACAGTGACTAGTGCACAGAATGGGATATTGTTGAATTAGAGGTCGATTCCCAGCAAGGGCAGAAACTTGTCTCCTTCCAAAGGGTACAGAAGAGCTCTAAAATCGAACAAGCCCCACGTGGAAGGCGGTAGGGGCGTAAAGCTGACGTACCTTCATCCAGTGGTTAGAATAAGAACGTGTGGAGCTACGCTTCCACTTCTTATAGGCTTATGTCTTCATGATGACGTGCTTAGTTGACATCAAGGACAAATCGTTTACTTGGTGAGGGTTTCGTCGATTACGCTTGAGTGACTTTCTACTTTATAGAGTCGATTTAAAACTTCCTGTGGATTTTATGCGCAAGGCTATATGGCATCGAGTAGACGATTCCGAATTCAGAATTGGAAATTAAACGCGGGACTATCAGACTATTGTCAGGCAGTATCAGCGAATTTGCTTAGAAGCAGCAAATGAGCATAAAATGGACTTAACTGCAGATTAGCAAATTTACTATCTATAATCGAAACCAAGATCTTTCGAATGTAAGGCGGAACTGATAACCACAAAGTTTCTTTAAGCAACTGTTTATGTAAAACTTTCTCTCAGGTTAACGAAGAAACCAAGATAAATACCAGAATTGCAGAATCTTGTTTGGACCAAAACCAACCTCCCGACTGCCTGTGCGTGGTAAAACAAAAGCACATTTTTTCTTATACGTAATCAAGAATCATGCCTTGAAGATTTATGAGAGAGTGGCATTTTAACCCCGTCCTAACTTGATCTTGGCTTTACGAGCCCGTATACCGAGAGACCGGTTGCCGTCACACTGCGGCCTCTTTACAACCGCGGCAGATCATTTCTGTGCTCATTACATGCTGGCAGAGGCCAAGGCATGACTGCTGAAAAGAGAAGAATTGAACCTCTGACCCACGGTCGTCCAGCCAGTACGCCAGTTACACATACCTGACTGCGTAGAAATTGTACATGAATTACCGTGTCTATCAAATAATACTGCCAGTGAAACATATTTACACAAATCTGGAGCAGTGTGAAGGATTGATTGGATATCTGTCATTGTGGCGCCGGCCTGGCCGTGACTGGACCAATACGTGACATTAGACAAAACGTTTTACAATCTTCTTTTCAAACAAACAGTAGTAGAAGCCACCAGTTACTTAAAATTTTCTTCCTTACCGTATTCCTCGAGAGGGCCTTAAATATGAATATAATATAATAATTATATTATGCATTAATTATAAAATTTATGATACGCATTGACAACAATGCAATAATTAATAATAATTAGAGTAGGGTCCAAGACTTTATTTTGCTTTTCAAAATTCCCATGGGCACGCGAAAGAATTTCTTCAAAATTTGTAGACAATTTGCGCACTTGAGCTCAGAAAGGTTCTCCAGCACAGCACCATACTAACTCATGCCTGCTGACGACTGCTGTTACTTGTTCGGGCAAAACAGGCTCTGGCCGACCCATTCTCGTTGCTAACATGGAGATCATTCATTCCAAGCTCGCAGAACATTTGACTGCAGATCTGGTTCCCATGTCTCTTAAACGTTGGAGTATTCTTCAATGAGAAACGTAACGGATGTTCACTGAAAGGCGAAAGGGTATTTACTGCTAATGGATCTAGTCCTACAGGACAATCCACTGTCTGTGATGTCTTTAGCTCTGGGATGAAACTCGCTTTCAGACTAACAGAACCTGTACTCCAAGTTCCAGTGTGTAATGCTGATAATCCAGACAGCTCTTAAACCTGTTGTACGAAGTAAGAAGCAAACAGCATCACAGCACATCAAAGATAATTTTATTTCTGCCGAATATCACGGACTGCATCAGGATACGGCTTTTCAGCATCTGTATGAACAGGCAAGTGACAGAGACTACAGTACATAATGCTATCACTCTGTCTAAGGTCTATAGTCAAATGTATATTAAGGAAACGTTACAATTACTACAGTCACATCATAAAATTTATAAATTTAGGTGCACAATTTTAAGCAGACCTCAGCTATACTTTTAATGGTCTCTTCTATGTATTGGCGATTTATGTAATGTCGCTCTAGACAACTCAGGATTAGGGCGCCTAGTTAGATGATGGAAAGTGGTCGGTTTGGTAGTGTCTGGAGAGGAGCTATCTAGCCATTATGCCTTTAATTTTCCAACTCAATGCACATATACAATTGAATATTTGTATTGTTTACTAAATATCTCCTACATGTTTTGGCGCTCATTGGGCCATCCTCAGGGAGAATTCTTATCACTTCTCAAAACCATCTGCTATCGTAAAATTGTTATAATGGTTGAGTTACAGAGCAAGAAATATTCCATATGTGGGTTTTTACAGAGTTTTTCACAATTATTAAAACAATACAGGCTCGTTGTTATGGCTTAAAGTTCTTTTAAATATTAAAGAGCCTTGTCTAAACTCGTTGCCACGCCACAAGTTGCACATTTCTTGCTCTATAACTGACCCACTGTAACAACCTTACAATAGCAGATGGTTTTGAGAAGTGATAACAGTTCTGTCTGACGATGGCGCAGTGAGCGCCGAAACATGTAGCACTCATTTAGTGAACAATAACAATATTCAAGTATATCTGTGCATTGAGGTTGAAAGAAAAGATACAGTTGCTGTACGAAATGCACGGTCCGGATATCTTCACGATACTATCGTGGCCAGTCTTGGCGAATATTCTGGCAATTGGACGAAGAGACTGAGAAAAACTACAGAAATTCTCATTCGGTGTAACGGGCATTCTGGCTGAGATTCGAAAAGGGATGTCATTAAACTGAACTTTAAAACAATGGGATGAGAGGTTCTGGACTGGATTTAAATGCCTTAGGATAAGAACCGGTGGCGGGTTCTTGTAAAGAGTGTAAACAATAAACGTATTCCATAAAATGGGGGAATTTATTGTCTCGGCAAAGAATTATGTAACAAATTCTCAAGCAGGCCTCTGCCACGTTTGAGTGATTTATTTATTTATTTATTTAGACGGTCAGTCAGTTACCGGCCCCCTCACATGACGCTGTAAATTATAAGATCCACTTACACTTAACAAGATATTTGTGCCAATTAAACCAACTCCTTTCAGTGTTAAGACGCAGGGTTGTTTGGGGAAAAAGTTCAGGGAAAAATGCGACTTATGAGGCGTGAAATACTGTGCTTAGTTCCCTTGGACGTATCACGATAGACTGAAATATCGTTTACTTATGGCAGTGGAAACTGGCTGTGATGTACAAAAAACGCGCGAGTAATAACACCAGAATTGCTGAAGATTTATGTTGGCAAGTTACGCTGTGTCCTTCCCGAAGTTTCGATTGATCATAGCGCCTTCTCTTCTTAGTGTTGTACCTTAGAACTTCCCCAGATGTCACAATGCATGTAGCGAGATAAGGTAGTGAAAAACAATTCCGACTCCAATTGTCTCATCTAGTTGGACAGTGCTAGTTGGACACCCCTCATGTAATGACTGGAGGGAGTGAACACAACACAAAGCTAATTCACAGACTTTCCGTTGTCCAAGATGTTTTCTCGAGACTAATCGATTCATGACTATACAAGCAGATGGAGGGGTGGGGTGGGGTGAGGTGAGGTGGCCGCAGCTCATCTCAGCGCAGTAATGACAACACGCCTTCCGTCTCTCTTCTTCCGCATCTCCCTCCTGCACCTGACTCACCGGACATGGAAATTTAGTACCGAGGGAACACTTGAAGTATTAAATGCCGTCCGTACTGTTCCTAAACAGGGCCAACTGCACAAAAGTCCCCTTTCTACGAAGCCGATAGCTACGGTCAGTATTTACACTTGTTGCGAGAGACAGACAATCGTGTCTGAGTTTCAAATTAATTTCAAAAGAACTCCAAATCGTATTAACACAACATTGTATCAACCTGAAGGCAGCTATGACATTACCTTTTATCGAAGCTACGTGACAACGTTCAATGGACAGCACACTATAATATAAAACAATTGTATTAAATTGGAATCTCATCCATATTTCAAACACCAGTGGTAACTGTACCAACGGTAACTGTACCAAAAGTAAATATACTAACGGTAACTGTGCCAACTGTAACTGTACCAACTGTAATCGTACCAACTGTAACTGTACCAACTCTAACTGTACCGACGGTAAATGTACCGACGGTAACTGTACCAACGGTAAACATACCAAAGGTAACCGTACCAACGGTAACTGTACCAACGGTAACCGTACCAACGGTAACCGTGCCAACGGTAAACGTGCCAACGGTAACTGTACCAACGGTAAATGTACCAACGGTAACTGTACCAACGGTAAATGTACCAACAGTAACTGTACCAACGGTAACTGTACCAACAATCTCCCATTAATTTACGAAATTTTTACTTTGTCACACATTACACTTATTTGTCACATATTATATTGATTTTTCTTATAATTCTGACAATGATTATTTCCCTAAACATTACTAAGTGAGTGTTCTTCCTAACTGACACAGACTTTGCTCTCTGTTAGGTAGGAACTGAAGTACTCTGTATAATTTTCATAAACGACAGTATTCAAGTGGTCGTGACGTCGCCCAGGGAGTAGCCGCCTGGGTTTAAACATGACCCATTTTTTGTTAGATATATTATGGACAAAGTGCCAATGGAACAGGATTCTCTCCGGCTTCTTTGGTTTCTCTTTTCACTATCATTCCACTAACGCTCCACACCCAACTTTATCTCAATTTTGCTAGAAGGAAAATTTGGCGAAAGCTAGAAGACTTCAAACAATGTTTGTACTTTTGGACATGGCAAAGCACCAGAAAGCAGGACCTTCCACACTGTTACAAGGTCCCTGAATTTATATAGTTTTTCTTAGTCTAAACAAATCATAGCGATTTGGAAATTACAACGGTATCCATGGAAATGATCAGCGCTCTAAATCACAACTTATAATAAGTCCGTTTGGGGTTTCGAACTAAGTTTAACAAAGTATGGTCATAAAAAAATATCGATTTTCACTTGTGTTTCGATAGCACCAAAATTCTAGAAGTACGGATTTAGTGACGGAGTTCCATTGAAATCTGTGCAGTCGTTTGGAAAGATATGGATAATGTCCGGCTGTGGGCGGACACGGAGTCATCAGTGGACGTCACAAGTCAGTACTGGCAAGCAGCTCTCCGCAACACTCCTACTGCAACATTACGCGCGTCTGACCAGTCACCTTAAAGCAAATGAGTTGTGATTCGACAGAATAACAAGACACGCACTTCGTGTTCAATACACAGTGCGGTCCAAAAGTTTTAGGACTGATTGTTTTAAAAATCGAAGACACATGAAGAAGACACACGCCTTTTTTATTCAAAATGAACTCCATTGACATATATACAGCGTTTTGCGCGTTTCTGAAAAGCTGCTGAAAATTTCTCTTTTGGACCTTCTTTAATTCATTGGTTACGGCTTCTTGGATTTCAGCAACATTCGCAAAGTGGAGTCCTTTTAACTTCATTTTCAACTTGGGGAACAGAAAATAGTCTGGCGGAGATAAATTTGGAGATTACGGGGGGTGATAAAGCGTTCTAACATTTATTTGGGTCAAAAATTGGCTAAAACTTGCAGCTCTGTGGGCAGCAGGGCGAAGCTGGACGATCCCGTTGAATGCACTTCAGGGGGCGATCCATTTCTCCTTTATAAAATTCTGCATTTACTGCGCCTTGAGAGTCGAAAAAAGTTAACAAAGTGTTCTTGACGAGGGACCTTTGGAATTTCAGTTCCTTCGGCCGAAGGAATATCTCACAAGCCCATTCAGAACTGTCGCTTTCTTGGGGTGTCATAGGAAAAACACCAGGTCTCATCTCCCGTAATAATTTTGTTTAAAAATTTTTAATCTGCATCGGCCATCGCGATAATGTCTTGGCAAGATGTGACTCGATCTACCCTGGCTCAGGTGTCAAGGAGTGTGGAACAAAACGTGCACACAACTTTCTCTTTCCCAAATCCTCTTTCAGAATCCGAAGAACTACAGTCTTGGATACGTTCAAATATTCTGCTATCATTCTTGATGCGATTCGACGGTCATTTTTGTCCAAATCAGCAACAGCAGCAATGTTTACATCAGTTCGAGGCGATTTTGGCCGGCCACCTCTCTCGTTAATTTCTACCAGCTCCCTTCCGTCTCCAAATAGAGAATACCAACTAAAACGTTTGATCCGTTCAGAGCCTCATTCCCATAAGCCTTCTGTACCAATATTACTGTTTCTGTCGCAGATAGACCGGCTTTGAAACAAAATTTTATGGCAACTCTCTGTTCATTTCCGCCATCCATGTCGTATAAAGAAAACTGACTTTACAAGACAAGTTATAACTCGTAGACTGTCGAAGAAAAACAAACGAAACTCGGTGTGTGAACGGATGTTGGTTTCAAGTACTTAGTTAGTGGGTTGGCCGATAGATCACTCTAGTTCTGTTATTTAAAAAAAAATCAGTCCTAAAACTTACGGATCGCACTGTGTACACCTTTCCAAAAATCTCGCAGCTATTAGAGAATTGTTAAGCAGTGAATGCACGTCAGAATATACTGTGTTTGTATTAAAAAGGATTTGTCGTAATCCATACGAATGGGAAATGTCTTGGTCTAAGACACTGAATTAAATAATTCATATACGCAGTGTTCCTTTTATAGTGTCCCTGAGCACGGGAGCTATAACGAGATTTCCCGACGGATGCAGGCTTTCTATGCAGTACGCTTCCCGTGCTCGGCGGACACTGTGCATCATCACTTCTCACCATCCAGTACGATGCAACGTCTAACGAGCGGAACGCAGCCTACACGGAATTACAGAATTTGACGTCGAACTTTTAGGTCCATAGTATTAAAACTAAATGAAATTTTCGTCTTTTACTTTATGACACAATGCATGAAAACTAACGTTTCGCAGAAAAATACCGCCCCCAACATAATCCTGTAGAAGGCGGCAGTGTGTTTGTTTGAAACGCTGGTGCTCACCTACGACTGTAAACGGTGCCACACACCAAGAGACCACAACATGAAACTTTATCTCCACATCTTACATGACATTATATATATATATATAATCGTTAACCTCTTACGTGTTAACGTATGACGTTACAGTTGTATCCGTTCACACGTGAAAGCTTACAGGCACAGTGGAGGTAAACTTCTACTCATTCCTAACATCGGCCCTAAATTGAGGTGAGTGGTCAGCTTCACAACCCGGCCGTTACCACTGGATGGACCCCAGAGCCGCTCTAGATGATTTTAAGAAGAAAAAATGTCTTGCCTCTACCGGGAGTTGAACTCTGTACCGTAGGACTCATACGAACTTGTTATCATTATGTGTTAGTAAGAAACTAATTCTTCAACGCAGACATTTTACTGTTTCGCCAATTAACAATTAGATTATTGCAACAAAGTGCGTCAAACTTACCTTTAGTAGCTTGATATTTCTTTGTAATGAAATTAACATGGCTCCGTTTTTGAAGAATTCGAAATAGGTATAATGGGGGTTAAAAGGAAATGTGTGCTTATGAAGCTGTGGGGTCGGTCCTCAACTTATATCCCAGCAACCCCACAGTTCCATGCGACACTACAGCGATTACCTTCAGTTAATAAGTTAAGCTTACATTATGACGCTTTTAGCAGTTCAGTGCAAATTACCGAATTCGCAGTTACAGGAAACATGCTTAATAGTGTTCTATAAGCCCATTTCAAAGGTCTCGTACTTGTAATGAAGAAGAGATAAGCATCCACACAGACGAATTATTCCATTTGTTAAGTGGTCAATAACTGTAAAATTTGTATCTATGATTCATTAAATGCCATGGCACGAAGACGTAACGGGATGGAGGTAGAAATCCACACATTCTTAAATTTGACACTTGATGGAAGTAAACAGTCAGTAACACTCCCCTGTTACTACATTTCTCGAAGGACTACCGTTGTATCATCGGGGGATGATTCATCCCAGAATTTTTCTAGAAAGAATGTTGCAAACAGACACAACTGATCGTGTCCGGTACCGTTTGTCAAAACCGTAATCTTGGAACACAACGACTAAATTACAACGGTCCAATGCTTATGCGTAAGTTTTAATTATTAATTTCATTACTTTAACTAACCCTTCGCTATCAGATTGCTGGAAACGTAAAGGCACAGTCGGTATAGCGATGACTCTACGGGACGGACGATCCGCCTTTTTATTCCCGAAGGGGCAACAGATTTCTCTCTTCTCCGAAGGGTCCAGACCGTCTTTCAAGCCCACCCAGTGAGTACCGGGAATAAAACGGCCGGGGCGTGACGTTCAACACCTACCTCCGTCTAGTGCCGAGGTTACGAAGAGTTGTGGCTATACGTACTGTGTCTTCAGGACGGGGATCGAAACAACTTTGCATTTACTTTTATTTGACGCTTACGTTTTGTAGTGGGATTTGTTTGGGGCAGCTGGCAGTTTGGATCGTTTATTGGGTCGCAGTAAATAAAGAGCTGTTTGGTTCCTTAGACGGGCTATTCTAGCTGGCAAATGGATTCGCTAGATGACTGACCTCACTGGATGACACAACTGACTGATCCGAAAGATGAAGGGTTGGACTAACCGGACAAGACTTGGACGGATGTCTGGAATTACTGACAGTATTAAGACATTAAACACAATTAAGTTATAAAAATTATAAGGACTGTGGTACTGAAACTACAAACCATAAAATTCAGTAATTTCGGTAAGACACCATTACAGTAAAATTTTGGTCAAAATGATGAAATTTGAACAAAAAGTTAATTTCGAATAACAATTTTTTCATACAAAACATTTTGTAACTCATTTTCTCGCAATTAGGCTGGCATTTAATTTTTGTCACCTAAAATAAGTAAATAATACAATAACATTTTTTTTGTAAATGTAACTTTTTCTATGTTTAGAAATATTTTTCTGTTTATTGTAATTATGTACTCCTCATTTACGCATCGTTAGTACTGTAGGCCACTTTACTTTCTACTTGGCGCATTGTTACACTCTTATGCACGTATTTATTATGCTGCATAATATTAAAATGAATCTCAAATCAATGACATGTAGTAATGAGAGCTTGACCAATCTGGCTCAGGATATGAGGTGTAATATGGCTTTTTGTGAACGTGGTGATGAACCTTCGGTCTCCACAGACGGCACTAAATTTCTTGACAAGCTTATCGACTATTAGCTTCTCGAAATAACTCCTAAGGCGCTTTCAATTCTAATAATTTAAGGCAGTGAACTGTAGGTTTAAGACATCTTCTGCCTCCACCATTAGGGCAGTTGAATGAAACTGCACTGACGATAAGGGGAGAGGTCTTATTGGAAACGTTGGTACTCTTCTACTAGACTACACGGCGTCACGTCCCATAAAATAACAAACTTCATGGTCACAGCCGTCAAAGTCTCAAATCTCAGCGTTGCTTTATTTTTGACACTGTTCCTACGACCTCCCCCCTCCTCCTCCTCCTCCTCTTGTGTAAGCAGATCCCCGTGAAAGTAACTGGCCACTCCTGGTTTATGTCGGACCTATCCACGCCGGATCAGAAGTTTGTCAAACAAAACTTATTATGAAGTGTGTATGTGCATGTGTGTGTGTGTTTGTGTGTGTGTGTGTGTGTGTGTGTATTGGTGTGTGTGTGTGTGTGTGTGAGGCCGTACTGCCCTAAGTCTCTGACAGTTAAATTCCCTTAGCTAGAGCAGGCAAGTCCATGGCTTTGCGTCACTGAAATAGCATGTAAGATCAGTAAGTATAAGGTGGTATGGTTGGGGACAGCCATGCTGGACCGAGCGTATAACCCCAGAGTCTGCGGTAATTCTCACGGGGTCGTGCGCCACCACCAGGTTACACCGCCACCTGGAAAAGCGGCCTAACTCTCATACTAAAGAATGTAAATCTACTGCCCTACTAATTCTATCTCAGGCTATCTCTTTATTGGATTTTTCGAGGAGCGTGGGGTTAGTAATGGGATAATTTAGTCAAATTAACCACAGTTTTTAAGGACTATGAAGGGACGTTCACGTTAAGGTAAATATATTTCTTAAGAAATATTGGTATTGTGATATCTCACCCCGTAGCGCCTAAGCCATGGATTTCCGACTGAGAGATTGGAGTTTGATCCCCGGAAAAGGCCTTCACTTATTCTTCTTATTCTCATCGCACAAACTAGCTTTAGGGTCCACCCGACGTCCTTGCACGGAGGGTACCGATGGATCTGTCTTTTGGGGTGAAATGACCAGGACGTGAAGCTGACCACTCACGTCCGAGTGACGTGTTAAAAATGCCGTCGCCTATCCCTCTGCTCCTCATATCTCTCCGTGGTCTGGTGCTTAACAAAGTACAGAGATATTTGAGCTCTTTAGGAAGATTAAACATAAGACTTCTTCTGTCTCCACACAGAATATGTTGTGTACTAAGGCACTGGTGTAAAAACCTTACCTTTTGTACATGTTGTATTCTAATTTGTCTCGTGTGTTTTGTTGCTAGTTTTAAGTTGTCTTTTGTGTAATTGTTTTTGGTTGATCGTGTGTATTGTTATAGTTGTCTTGTGTGTATTGTTGTCATCTTATGTGTATTTGTTGTACTGTGTGAGCATTGCTTCTTTTTTTTTTACTTTAGATGCCGGACTGCTGGCTAGAAGTCAGTATTCGGAAGGTCCTGCGACCGGCCATTTCGACACAGGTTTTTCTTGGTTTCCCTGTGTCTATAAGCAAATGCT
>Ga0123353_10003058_pt1 | contig 20942 bp, 24 predicted proteins | sample TergutLab28metaG_3_FD_92763 | JGI IMG/M metagenome (GOLD analysis project Ga0123353, IMG submission 92763) | Labiotermes labralis P3 segment gut microbial communities from Petit-Saut dam, French Guiana - Lab288 P3 | ecosystem: Host-associated > Arthropoda: Insects > Digestive system > Gut ... | reverse complement strand
TATACATCACCCTTATGGTGTTTGTCAAATCCCCTGTACCCGTTCAGGCGGTTGATGGTACTAGACCTCCCTTTTGCTTCATTGGGCTTCAGACAGGATGGCAGGTACCCCACTGACCAGCCGCATAATTAGAATTTGCACTGTTGATGTGCCACTACCGCGGCGGCTTGGGATATCGTTCAGTAAAACTGGGGTCTAATTGCTTTCCAATGTTGTATACATCTGCTTTTGTAATCAGTCTGTTTGAATAGGCCTCGCCAAGCGTATAAAACTTAGAATCTTTATACAAGGACACTGCGTGATAATCGGCAAAGCCTGGAAAAATAATATGATACCCGGCAGCCGCTATTATCATGCACGATATTACCATGCCTTGAGTAAGGTAAGGAGTTCGCAAATACATCATTTCACAACCTCTGAAATTCCCATAGTACCTCTGAACCCAAACCTGTTCCAAATTCAATTCGCTACCATTCTTCCCGTACGTGTCAATCAAAAACTGCAAAAAATCTTCTCTTATCTTCAACTCACGCGCATGGTCAAGAATCGGTGGTGTACGGCCATCGTCAGTAGCTACCGGAATATTCTGACAGGATGCCAATATTGGCAAGGTCATGACGATAGCAACAAGCAGCAAAACAATCTTTTTCAATGGAGCACCCTCACTTTGATCATCGCTTTTACATCACCCATAGGTTAGGTAGCAATACAGGTTCGCGCTGGGCTGAACCAGCTCAATTGCATCCACCTGTATTGAATATACGCCAGTGGATGTGGGCAAATATTGAAGTTGCCATTACCGCAGCGGCTTGGGATATCGTTCAGTAAAACTGGAGTCTAATTGCTTTCCAATGTTGTATATATCAGCCTTGGTGATAAGCCCTAAACCATAAGCCTCGCCAAGCGTATAAAACTTGGAATCTTTATACAAGGACACTGCGTGATAATCGGCAAAGCCTGGAAAAATAATATGATACCCGGCAGCCGCTATTATCATGCACAGTATGTCCATATCTGGAATAAGGTAAGGAGTGCGCAAATGCACCATTTCACAACCGCTGAAATTCCCATAGTACCCCAAAACCCAAACCTGTTCCAAATTCAATTCGTTACCATTCGTCCAGTACGTGTCAACCAAAAACTGCAAAAAATCTTCTCTTATCTTAAGCTCAAGCGCAGGGTCAAGAATCGGTGGTGTATGACCATCGTCAGTAGCTACCGGAATATTTTGGCAGGATGCCAATATCGGCAAGGCCATGACGATAGCAATAAGCAGCAAAACCATCTTTTTCAATGGAGTACCTTTGTCAGCTTATTTAACATCATTTATTCTTCCTAAAAAAACCTGTCTCTGAGACTTGCTTTACTCACGAATACATTCGCAGCCATGATCCACACCATCCCCCCATAAAAACAATAAAACAACCAGACATCCGCGCCAGAATTGTAGAATCCACTTTTTGTCCCAGAAGTACTGTCTGCGCCGACCTGGGTTAATGTCTGTCCTAAATCACTCGAACCAATCCATTCAACATACAAAGAAATCTCCGTGACAATTTCCTGCCTGGCGTAGGCTTCAATCTCACTTTTAGTAGCCTCCAGTGTAATGCAGGGTACGTATGTCCCCATGAATAGAATGCTCCGCTGCTTTTCACCTACATTATCCGCAATAAACCCGGAGGTCAGCGCTGAATACTCTCGCTTGACGATTCTGCGATATGCCATAAGGTACTCGTCTGCTTTGTCACTTATTGCCCAGTCCACCGATGACATACCATGTTCATCCTTGACATTTGCCGCTTCGTAACCAAGTTGTTCTTCAAGTTGACGAGTGATACCGGTTGTAACTTCCTTCTCAAACCGCGCCGGGTCTTCGTAGATGGCCGGATCCATACCTGTTTCATTGGTTAATGCATTCGTGATGATACGCTGGTCAATATCTTTTAATCGAAGATCGATAGGGATCAAATCATCTTCGGATTTCTCCGCCATGGCTTCCCACAACTCATCGTTTATCTTTGTTTCCCACGAATTGCCGCTTCGGACAGCCTGCGTAAATGTCTGCTCTGCGAGCGATACATTCGACGGCTGGGGGGCAACATGCGCAGATGCTGCGGATGTAAACAGTAAACAAGCTGCCATTGTTAGCGCAATAAATTTGTGCAACATACCTTTTGTCAGCTTATTCAACATCACTTGTTCATCCACCGAAAACAATAAAGCAACCAGACATCCGCGCCATCAAAACACCACGGACAATACTGGTTGCTGAAGGTTCTCTGCGTTTTTGCGTCTTATTCATCATAAGAAAGCCCGCCTGCGACACCTCGCCTGTGAATATTTTCTAGAGGTTGTTCGTCTTATAGATAGATTGTAACCTTATGAAAAGCCTGAGTCAACTCTGTATATGAGTCCAGCAGATATTGGACTAAGAGGCGTACAGTGTTGTAAAACGATAGCCATTCAGTAAGGCTGTGATTGAACACATCAATGTCATCCAGCAGGGTGTCCACATGCTATATGGTGAAATCCTCTTGGACAGTGCGACTGTAACGCTCCATCTTGCCGCTAGATTTGGGATTTCCTCATACAGTTTGCGCGGTGTATCTTAAAACTGCCGCAGGAAGCGCAGGTCGCTGCTGTAGAACAAGCGGATGTCCTCCACGCCGTATTTCAGCAACGGGATACGCTCGATGCCCATGCCGAAGGCGAAGCCGGAATATTTTTTGGGGTCGATGCCCACACCTTCCAGCACTGACGGATGCACCATGCCGGAGCCAAGTACCTCTATCCAGCCAGATCCGCCGCACAATCGGCATCCCTCGCCGCGGCAGACGGCGCATTCGACGGCCATCTCGGCGCCAGGTTCTACATATGGGAAGAAGTCACAGCGGAATCGCACGCGGCGGTCGGGTCCGAAAAAGCGCCGCGCAAACTCGGTCAGCGTGCCCTTGAGGTCGGCCAGTCCGATGCCCTCGTCCACCGCCAGCCCCTCGAGTTGGTGGAACATGGACAGGTGGGTGGCGTCCGTGGCCTCGTAGCGGTGTACTATGCCGGGTACCACCAGCCGAATCGGCGGCTGGGTTTTCTCCATGGCGCGGATTTGCATGGGGGATGTGTGCGTCCGGAGCAGCATCTGCCAGCCTTTTTCATTTGGCGGGGCGTCAAGCCAGAAAGTGTCGGTGGCGGCGCGCGCCGGATGCTCTTTGGGCATGTTGAGCATGTCGAAGTTGTAGTAATCCCACTCAACCGCCGGTCCCTCCAGTACCTGAAAGCCCATGCCGCTGAAGATGGCGGCGATTTCGTTCATCGCCTGACTTACCGGGTGCAGCCTGCCTCGCGGGAATGGGCGTCCGGGCATGGAGATGTCGATGGCGTCTCTGACTGCGGAGGAGGCGATTTCACAATCGCGCAGGATGTCCTCCCGCGCCTTTAGGGCGGCTTCCAGTTCCAGCTTGAGTTCGTTGGAAACGGCGCCGGCCTCTTTGCGTTCTTCGATGGGGAGCGAGGCCAGCCCGCGCAGAATTTCGGTCAGGCGGCTCTTTTTGCCCAGCCAGCGCACGCGCCACGGCTCAAGGCCGGATGTTTCGTCCGCCGCCGTGAGTTCGTCAAGCGCCTGTACGCGCAGTTCGGAGATTCGTTGTTTGATGTCCATCGTGGGATGGTTAAGGATTATAGGTTAAGCGTGCGGACGGGTCAAATGGCGGGCGGGGTGTCCGCGGCTGATGGAGGCCCCACTCCCTGATTGGTTTTGCGGTACCATACCCAGCCGACTGCCGTCAGCGCTGCTACCACCAGCGCCGTCACCTGTGCCTGCTTGAGACCAAGGAACACCGCGTTCACGTCATCGCGCATGAAGAAGACGATGAACTGTCCGGCGCAGTGCAGGAACAGATACATGAAACACAGCGTGCCTGGGCGGAATTTGTAGCGTAGCGGCCACAGTATGCTGAAAACAACCACGTTGGCGAAGGCTTCGTAAACCGCCGCCGGATGGTAGGCCACCCCCAGGTTGGGGACAAAAAAGTTGTTGGGGTTGGTGTAGATGAAGCCCCACCGCAGGTCGGTGGGCGCACCCAGCACATCTCCGTTGATGATGTTGCCCCAGCGCCCGAAGAACTGCCCCAGCGTGGCGAAAAGAGCGCCGCCATCCAGTACCTTCCACATGGTGAGGCGATTTTTGCGTGTCATGATTACCAGTATGATGAGCACGGCGAAGATGGCGCCGAAAAAGGCCATGCCACCCTCGTTGATGGCCAGTATACGCCACGGCTCCCTCAGATATGGACCGAGCGGCTGTTGGATGACATAATACAAGCGTCCACCGATGATGCCCGCTGGCACACCCACGATGATAAGATTTTGGATATCACTCATTTTGACGCCCAGCGAGAGGCCATAAGGCACGGCCACTGCTAAACCGATGGAGATGGCCACCACGTACATGATGCCGTACCAGCGGATTTCCAGCGAGCCGACGCTGAAGGCCACCGGGTCAATGCCGATGGTGAAGCCGTTCGGGTGTGTCAGCACCATTACGGCGATGAACAGTACAAAAGCCGCTAGAAAAATCCACTGATTACGAGCGATAAATTGCTGGATAGTTTTCATTTCAAATCCATCACATGCCGGAAAATCTGCCACATAATATCCCGTGGGCGGCGCCATGTCAAAAACATGGGATGGGGTTGCCCATCATGGCGGCAGCCAGCCATAACCGTTGCTTCATGTTGCGTGAATGGCTATTAGCTTTATGGTGAGATGCGTCTTGGTATACTTTGCTGATAGTTGGATGCGGCAAACTCAGGCCAGCAGTTCTTTAATCCGGTTCACTGCCGCATCTACCGCAACCATTTCCGCCTGTTTCTCGCTACGCAGTTTGATTTCCACGCCGCCTTTTTCCAGCGAACGCGGGCTGATGGTGATGCGCACTGGTATTCCCAGCAGGTCGGCGTCGTTGAACTTTACGCCGGGTGATTCCGTCCGGTCGTCGTAGAGCGTTTCAATGCCTATATTGGTCAGCGTTTGGTAGAGCGCGTCCGCATGTTTTAAAACTTCGGCGTTGTCGGTGTACAGCGGACACAGGTAAACCTGGAAGGGTGCGACAGATTTCGGCCAGACGATGCCCTTGTCGTCGCGGTTGAGTTCAATGACGGCCGCCATCAGCCGGCCGATGCCGATGCCGTAGCAGCCCATGATGATGGGATGGGCGGCTCCCGCCTCGTCCACGAATGATGCTCCCAGTTTGCTCGAAATGCTGGTACCCAGCTTGAAGACGTGACCTACCTCCATCCCGCGCACCGCCCCAAGCTGGCCGCCGCAACCGGCGCAGGCGTCGCCGGGTGCCGCTTTGGCGATGTCGGCGACAATTTCTGCGGTGAAGTCGCGTGGGTAGTTGACGTTTTTGAGGTGGTAGCCGGCCTTGTTGGCGCCGGCGGTGAAGTTTGCGCCGCTCTCTACTGACTCGTCGGCGATGATTCTGACGTCCTTCAGTCCAACCGCGCCAGCCGAGCCGGGGATGACGCCGGCTTTTTTCACCTGTTCGTTGTCGGCGAGTGTCAGGTCGGTGGCCTTGATCGCCTTTTTGAGTTTGATTTCATTCACCTCGCGGTCGCCGCGGATGACTGCCATCACCACCGCGCCATCCGCCACGTAAAAGACGGCCTTGAGCGTCTGCGCCGGTGAGATTTTGAGGAAGGCCGCCACGTCCTCAATGCTCTCTTTGCCTGGGGTGGCGACTTCTTCCATCGGCAGCGGTTCACCCGCCGTTCCCGCGGACACGACGCTTGTGGCTTTCTCAACGTTGGCACCCGCGCCGCACCGGTCGCACAGGATAATTTCGTCCTCGCCGATGTCGGTGACGGCCATGAATTCCTGCGAGTCCTTGCCGCCGATGGCGCCGGAGTCGGCCTCTATCAGTATCACCGGCAGGCCGCAGCGCTGATAGATGTTCCTGTAGGCCTGCACCATCTTTTTGTAGATGATATCCAACCCATCATCGTCGGCGTCGAAGGAGTAGGCGTCTTTCATGGTGAATTCGCGCACGCGGATCAGGCCGCCGCGCGGGCGGGGTTCATCGCGCAGTTTGGTCTGGATTTGGTACAGGGTGAAGGGCAGGTCGCGGTAGGACTGCACGTTGCGCGCCGCCAGGTCAGTCACCACCTCTTCGTGGGTGGGACCGAGTACCAGTTCGCGCTCCTTGCGGTCGGTTAGGTGGAACAGCGTTTGCCCCATAGCTGCCTCGCGCCCGGTTTTCTGCCACAGCTCTACCGGCTGCAGCGTCGGCATGGCCACTTCCTGAGCGCCCGTGGCGTTCATCTCTTCGCGCACAATGTTCTCGATTTTGCGAATTGAGCGCAGTGCCAGCGGCAGGTACGAATACACGCCGGCGGCCAGCTGGCTTATCATTCCGGCGCGCAGCAACAGGCGGTGACTTTCGGTATCGGCCTCGGCCGGGATTTCGCGCAGACGTTTGCCGAACAACTGTGACAGACGCATGTGTTTCTCTCCTTGAATCTTCAGCAAAGATTAAAGCACATCGGGTGGAATTGCGCCAGTTGCCCGAACGAGTACAATGCTGATGTGCCTTTTGTTTGCTTGCCCAAAATACTACTTAAGGGCGTTATGCCGCAATGGATGCTTTCAGCGCTGCGGCGTAGGCCTCAAGCGCGCTCCGATTGAACAGCACAAGGATAATCTCCTTCAGGCTGGTCTGATGCTGTTCCAGATAACCGGCGATTGCCGTCACGGCGACTCCGGCGGCCATATTGAGAGGGTATTCGTAAGCCCCGGTGCTGATGGAGGGGAAGGCGATGCTCTTGAATTTGTGTTCGGTGGCCAGTTGCAGGCTTTCGCTGTAGGCCGAGGCCAGCAGATCCGCCTCCCGCGAGCTGCCGCCACGCCAGACTGGGCCTACAGTGTGAATCACGTGTCTGGCTTTGAGCCTGCCGCCGCCGGTGATGACGGCTTTGCCGGCGGGGAGCGGTCCCTGCGCGGCTGCGATTTTCAGGCACTCTGCGAGTATGGCCGGTCCGCCGGTGCGGTGGATGGCGCCGTCCACACCCCCGCCGCCGGCAAGCGATGGATTGGCGGCGTTGACGATGGCGTCTACATTCACCTCCGTGATGTCGCCCACGACGAGTGAGATGACGGTATGGTTTATCCGGCGGGTGTTGTCAGTCATGGCGCATATCTCCGCGTGCATTATGCCATATTCCAGTGACATAGGGGGATTTCTCCCCTGTTACCCGCTGGAGAAAATCCCATCTCATTGCCTGCGGGCAAGGTCTCACTTTTTGCCAAAGGGAGCGGGAATTAGTACAGACATGGCACATCGGTTATAGATTAATGGGTTGATATCGGTGTTGCATGAATGTATGATGGACATATCTGAATGCGCTGTAGGAGGTGTGATTAATGAAAAAACTGCTAATCGGCATCGGCCTTGGTTTCGTCGCTACGCTGATATGCTTACCTGCCATGTATAATTTTGCGAATTATTTTGGCATGGAGATGACCGCATTAATGGTTGGTATATGGTTCATATGTGCTGTAATTGCATGCACATTTTGGATTGTAAAAGAGATAAGAGCATTAAGAGACAGCCTTTCCGGAACCACAAAAGTATCGGATGACCGTTAGTAGTTAATTGCTACCCGCCAATCTGCTTGACAGCCATCCGAACGGGTGTGCTACTATTATGCCGGTTATGGACGACAGACTGAAAACCCTGGCGGCGGCGGCGCAGTTCGATGTCTGCGGATGTGGCGGAGGCATGCGCCCCCGCGCCGCCATTGACCCCACTCGCTTTATTCACAAAGCCGCCCTGCCCGACGGTGGCTGCGCCTCCCTGTTCAAGGCACTGCTCACCAATGTATGCGTTAACGACTGTGCCTACTGCATCAATCAGAAGTCGCTGGATATCCCCCGCGCCGCCTTCCAGCCGGAGGAGCTGGCGCGCATGTTCATGGAACTCTATCAAAAGAGGATGGTGCAGGGTATCTTTCTCAGCTCCGGTATCGCAGGCAGCGCCGTCTCAACTCAGACGCGCCTTATTGAAACAGTTGAAATCCTGCGCCGGCGCTACAAATTCGGCGGCTATGTGCATCTCAAGCTGCTGCCTGGCGTCGGTGCCGATTGCGTTGAGACCGCTTGCAGACTGGCTTCCCGCGTTTCGGTGAATATCGAGGCGCCCACAGCCCGACATCTTGCCCGCCTCAGCTCCGGCAAAAATCTCTACGAAGGCATTTTGGAGCCGATGCGGCAGGTGCAGTCGCTCCAGCTACGCTCTCCGGGGCTGGTGCCGTCCGGGCAGACCACCCAGTTTGTGGTGGGGGCGGCGGGCGAGTGTGACCGTGATATTCTGGATGCCACCGGTGCGCTTTATCACGACATGCATCTGCGCCGGGTATATTTCTCAGCTTACAAACCAATTGATGGTTCGCGTCTGTCCGGCGTGGGGGCGGCTTCTCCATGGCGCGAGCACCGTTTGTATCAGGCCGACTGGTTGCTGCGCATCTACCGGTTCAGCCATGGGGAGGTGTCGTTGGCGCTGGACGATGGCGGCTACCTCAATCTAAAGCACAATCCCAAGTTGGTGATTGCCGCCAGACAGCCGTGGCTGTATCCCGTTGACATAAACCGCGCTAGTTACGAGGAACTGCTGCGCGTGCCGGGCATCGGGCCGACTGCGGCGCGTCGCATCACGCAGATGCGGCAGATACACGATGTAACTTCCGTGGAGCAGCTTCAGAAATTGCGTGTGCGCTGGCGCGCGGCTATGCCATTTATTTGGTTTCGCGGCATGTCGGACGGCGAAAAGCAGCTGTGCATGGCACCGTTGTTCGCAGATGAATTCTCCCGTTTGGAGTCGGGATCGACGCTCGGACGGGTGGTGGAGAGGCCTTCGGGAGTCGGCGCGCTGTGAAAATGGCGTGGCGCTTCAGATTGAAAGATTGCGAAGTCTGCGTATCTGACGTGGTTACAGCGCCGCTATCTCCCGCATCAGCCGATCGAAAATATCGGCTTCCTCGATAGTGGCCACCTGTTCGCCCTTTTTGAACAGCACCGCTTTTCCTTTTCCGCAGGCAATCCCGATGTCGGCGTCTCTGGCTTCCCCGGGACCGTTGACCACGCACCCCATTATGGCCACATGCAACGGTTTGTCGATTTTTTGCAGCGCCTGCGCCACTTTTTCCGCCAGACCTATGACGTCCGCCTCGCAGCGCCCGCAGGTGGGACAGCTGACCAGCACTGGGCCGCGTTGGCGCAGACAGAGACTTTTCAGGATCTCATATCCGGCGGCTACCTCTTCACGCGGGTGGGTCGTCAGCGATACGCGTATTGTGTCGCCCAATCCCAGATAGAGCAGTGTGCCGATGCCGGCGGCGCTGCGAATTACGCCGGTGCGTGGTATCCCCGCCTCAGTGATGCCAAGGTGCAGGGGATAGGGGATTTTGTCCGCGATGTCCCGGTATGCCTCGACCGTTGCCGGCACGTCGAAAGCCTTCAACGAAACCTTTATCAGGTCGAAGTCTAGGTCCTCCAGCAGTTTGATATGTCCCATGGCCGCCGCCGTCATGCGCTCCGGTATGGATAATCCCTCTCGCGCGGGAGGCGGCAACGAGCCGGCGTTGACGCCGATGCGGATGGGAACCAGCCGCTCTTTGGCTTTGAGCACCACGGCTTTGACCTTGTCAGGTTCTGCGATGTTGCCTGGGTTCAGCCTGAGACCGTCCACGCCGGCCTCCAGCGCAGCTAGCGCCAGCCGGTAGTCGAAATGGATGTCGGCGACGAGCGGGATGGAAATGCCCTGCCGGATGGTCTTAAGCGCGGCGGCGGCCTCCGTGTCAGGCACAGCCACGCGTATGATTTCACAGCCGTATTCGGCCAGTTCCCGTATTTGTCTGATGGTGGCGGCGGTGTCGCGGGTGTCGGTCTTGGTCATGGATTGCACGGAAACCTGGGCGTTGCCGCCCACTTTTATCGTCCCGACGTTGACAGCCTTCGATTGTCTGCGCGCAAACATATCCTAACCTCCGCTGGCGATGCGCACGATGTCGTTGTAGGTTATGACTATGGCCAATCCGATTAGCATGATGAAGCCGATAAAATGCACCATGCCTTCGGTTTGCGGCGAAACGCGCCGGCCTCCCCGTATCCATTCCAGCAGTACGAAGACGATGCGCCCGCCGTCGAGCGCCGGCAGTGGCAGCAGGTTCATTATCGCCACGCTCAGGCTGATGAATCCGGCGAATTCAAGGAGCGGCGATATGCCGGCTCTCGCCACTTCTCCGGTGATCTGGGCGATGCCCACCGGGCCGGTAATCTGCAGGCCGCTTGTGCCGATGAACATGCTCAGGATGGAGTTTTTGAACAGCACCATGGTCTGTCCCATTGCCTTTGTTCCCATCGCGATGCTACGGAAAAAATCTTCGTTTCTGCGCTCTTCCTCTATATTCTCCATGCTGATGGCGACTCCGATGGCGCCCTGTCCCTCCGGCGGTTTCCAGCGCGGGGTGAGTGTAACCTCTTTTTGAGTATCACCGTTCAAAAGGCCGAAAGTTGTTTCCTTGCCCAGATTGAGCGATATGTAGCGCGAGAGGTCGGCGGAGTTGTTTATGGTGTTGCCGTTGACTGAAATGACAATGTCGCCGGGTGCGATGCCAGCCTGTTCGGCAGGGGAGGATGTGGCGACTTCGGCGATGATCACCTGCCCGCTGTAAACCGTGTGCGGAATCATGAAAGCCATCGAAAACAGGATAAACGGCAGCAAGGCATTCACCATCGCCCCCGCTCCCAGCACCATTATGCGCGTGAGGCGGCTTTTGGAAGCCAGACTGCGCGGCGCTTGCGGGTCTTCTTCTCCGGACATTTTGACGAAGCCGCCCAGCGGTAGCCAGTTGAGCGAATAGGTCGTTTCGCCGCGCTTGATGCCGAAGATGCGCGGTGGGAAGCCGATGCCGAACTCCTCTACCCTGACGCCGGCGCACTTGGCGGCCGTGAAGTGCCCCAGCTCATGCGCTAGGATAATAGCGGTGAAAATCAGCAGGAATGAGCCAATCGTAATCAACAACAATGCAGTGTTCCCCGTTTCAGAGTATCTTTTACCGCCTCACGCGCCCATTTGTCGGCCTGAAGGATGTCTTCGATGTCGGGATTGGAAGTGGATGAGTGCTGCCCCAGTACGTCGTCCACCAGCGCGGCGATGTCGGTGAATTTGATTTGTCCTTCAAGGAACAGGTTAACCGCCACCTCGTCGGCGGCGCACAGCACGGCGGGGCAGGTGCCGCCCTGTTTTCCTGCCTCGATAGCCAGTTTCAGACAGGGGAAGCGGTCGTAATCGGGCGGTTCAAAATCGAGCTTTTTGATAGCGGCGAAGTCCAGTTTAGGGAGCTCATCGTTGCTCCAGCGCTCCGGGTGGCTCATGGCGTACTGGATTGGCAGCCGCATATCAGGCGCGCCGAGCTGCGCCTTGACGGCTCCGTCACTGAACTCAACCAAGGAGTGGACGATGCTCTGCGGATGCACCATCACGTCAATCTTCTCCAAAGGGATTCCGAACAGGTGGTGCGCCTCGATAACCTCCAGCCCTTTGTTCATCAAGGTGGCGGAGTCGATAGTCACTTTTTTGCCCATTTTCCATGATGGGTGCCTGAGTGCCGCTTCTGCCGTCACCTCCGCCATTTCGCGGCGCGAGTACGAACGGAATGGACCGCCCGAGGCCGTGATGATGATGCGTGCTGGTGTACTGGTTTCGCCAGTCAGGCACTGCCAGATGGCAGAGTGCTCGCTGTCCACCGGACGGATGGAGGCGTCGTGCCTGGCAGCCATATTCATGATGATTTCACCAGCCGATACCAGCGCCTCCTTGTTGGCCAAGGCGACTGTCTTGCCAGCATGTACGGCAGACAACAGCGGCATTAGCCCTGAAGCGCCTGAGGAAGCGGCTAACACTGTGTCCACATCGCAGTGTGCCGCGATTTCATCCATGTTGCGGAATTCCCAGTTGCCATGTGGCAGGCGCGCGCGGTCGCCATGGTGATAAACGAACTTTGGAAAAAATTCGTTTATCTGTTCAGAGAGCAGGTTCAGGTTGCTTCCGGCAGCCAGCGCGACAATCCGGATACGGTCTGGAAAGGCGCGCACGATGTCAAGGGTTTGCCGCCCGATAGAGCCGGTTGAACCGAATACGGCCAGTCGCAGAGATTTTACGTCATCCATATGACGTAATAATAAACGACCAGCCCAGCAAAGACAACGCTGTCAAGGCGATCGAGTATCCCGCCGTGTCCCGGCAGCGAGCGTCCGGAATCTTTGGCGCCCATGTTGCGCTTGAAGAGCGATTCCACCAGGTCGCCGGTCTGGGCGAAGACGGATGTCAGCGCTGCTAGCAGCGCTGCTTGCCATACCGAAAGCGGCAACCCGAGAAGCCATGCCAGCAGCACGCCCATACCGGTGGCGAACATCAATCCTCCGACAGCGCCTTCCCATGTCTTGGCGGGTGAAATGCTGGGGGCCAGCTTGTGGCGGCCCAGCAACCTGCCGCTGAAGAAGGCGCAGACATCGGTGGTGAAGGTGATCATCAGCGCCAGTATCACCCATTCCTTGCCGTACTCCATTCCGATAAGCGCCACGTAGCGCGAGAGCAGCCAACCCAGGTACAGCACTCCGGCAATGGTGAAGGCCCAGCTACTGAAGGCGTCTTTGCGGCTGCGCCGCAGCAATATAATCCATATCAACGGAAGCACTATCACCGCGCTTAACAGGATGCCGCCGTCAGTCCAGTCAAGAAGAGGCTCCAGAACGAAAAGCACGGTCAGCACCGTGCCCAGCCACAGGAGTGGTTGTCCCCTGCCGCATTTGCTCACCATGCCGTAGAACTCGCGCAGTCCAAGTGCGGCGATTATGGCTGTGGCGATGGCGCCGGCCGGAAAGACCCCGTCAGCCAGCAATACCGCCGCCAGTACGATTAACAGGACAACGGAGGTTACAATGCGCTTTAACAGCATCCTAAAGTCCTCCGAAGCGCCGCTGACGGCTGGCGTAGGCATGCAGGGCTTTGTCCATTTCGGCGCGGTTGAAATCCGGCCACAGGATCGGGGTGAAATAAAACTCGGCGTAGGCGCACTGCCACAGCAGGAAGTTTGAAAGGCGCTGTTCCCCGGCGGTGCGAATCAGCAGGTCTACATCAGGTATGCCGGAGGTATACAGGCGGCTTTCCAATTGCTTTTCATTGATGTCTTTGGTTTTTATGCCATCAGTGACCAAGGCGCGCGCCGCGTTGACGATCTCCTGCCGCCCGCCGTAATTCAGCGCCAGACATAACGTCATACCAGTATTATTTCTAGTGTACTCCTCCGCTTCCCGGATGTCTTTTATAAGCCGGGAGGCCAGCCTGTCTTCCTGCCCCAGCCATTTAATGCGGATGTTGTCCTCGTGCAGTGCTCTTTTTTCGTTGTCGATGGATTCACCGAGCAGTTTGAAGAGACCTTTGACTTCAGTGGGCGGGCGGGTCCAGTTTTCGGTGGAGAAGGCGTAAAAGGTGGCGTACTCCAATCCGAGATGATTCAGATGCCGCGCCGTATCCTGAACAGCTTTAAGCCCTGCCCTGTGTCCTTCCAGCCGCGAAAGCCCGCGCTGGACAGCCCAGCGCCCGTTTCCGTCCATGATGACGGCGATGTGGCGCGGGGAATTAGTCTTTTTTTCTGTCATCGGGGAGTATTTTAGCAGATAGGGGGAGGTAGTGGCTATCGGCTGTGGTCTTGCCCCCGAAAATAGTACCAATTCCAGAGTTAGTAAGATGATAACACTTAACGAAGGAGTGGTAAATCATGAGGAAACAGAACTACACGGTAGAACAGATCATCGTCAAGCTGCGCGAAGCTGAACTGCACTGCAGAGCAGGCAAGACCATAAGCGAGGCAGTAAAATCTCATGGGATTACAGAGAATACGTATTATCGCTGGCGCAAGGAATACGGCGGCATGGATACTGCTGGGTAGACTACTATAACACAGTCAGCCAGCATTCAAGCTTGGGAGGGAAAACGCCGGCGCCTCAGAGTTATTCGTTTGATGATATGGAAATGCCGCAAACAATGCGTCAGTCAATTTGGAATGTTATACTCGTATCTGATGAGAAGAAAAAGCCGGCCGAGATGGTTGTTTAATCATGGCTAAGACTAACTTAAAAACCGGACCAATTATTGGGGGCTTGACAACAGTGATGTTACAATGAATAGCACAATGTATGGAGTCGTTGATTAGAACATCACGATAGTAGCTTAAGGAAATCATACTATGAATACATATCCAAAATTCAATGATGAATGGGAGATGAAATTTAGGCGAGATGAAATAATTAAAGCATCTCGGTTATATGATTCTTCAGTAAAGTTTTTAGTCACGACTTGTATGGGGCTTATCGCTCTAGCAATAACACAAGAAATATATGGAGTAATGCTGATTACAAACTTTCTGGTAATTATGCTAGGCAGGAAGATGTATCATTGGCGAGAAGAAATCGCAAAAAATAACGCATACTGCATATGTTTTTTAGAAAACCATCGAGGTACCAATCGAGGTGCCAAAAGCAATTTCCGCGCAGAGACTATTCAATATGCCTATAATAATACTTCAAAAACGTGGTGTGATGATCAAAGGGAATTTGTAAGGCTTACGGTGCTAATATTTAGGCTGGTATTTGCGTTGCTTACAATACCAACAATCGTGCTGTGCCAAACGACTATTGGAGTAATCAAAAAGATTAGAGAATCTGGAAGGTTTTGCGCATGGGAAATAACCAAGGAGACTCTGGGGTTATTTTGGAAGTCGTTATGCGGGTGCCTTGCTAGAATTTCAGATAACTTTAAAAGTTTGAAAGACCTAGAAGTCCCACTCATTCTGCTATTAAATCTAGGCATTATATTGATTCAATATCCGAATCAACATAATCGTAACTTAGAAGTTGCGGCAGCAGCGGCAGCAAAAGAAGAGCCAGTAATAGGTTCAGGTTACCTTGAGGTCTTCACTCCTCAACAAATGATAATTGTGGCAATCGGCCTAACAATTATTGCAGGTTTATTCTTTTGGGATAAATATAGTATCCGCAAGACTACGCATAAATGGATTAAAAGATTTCAAGATGAAAACCTACTAAACAAATATAACGACATCACCGGTAGCAAATACATAGCTTTCTCTAGAAACAAAATAGAACTTGAAACTGAGCGGACATTCATAGATAAGATTAAGCAAGCAATACTAGCAGTTATTAATTTGAAATAGACGTAATATGTAATCTTAGTCTCTTTGCAAAACAGTCCTTAAAAAGTCCTTTGGACTTGCAATCCCACGTTTGATTATTTTGCATTTCAGGCATAAAATTAAAATAGGTTATAAAAATGCTTTTGCCATTTCGTGCCTAGAAGCGCTACTTTTGCGAATGTTGCAGAATTTCGAGAGCGACACCATGAACCACTCGGACACCTCTCCTTGTGCCTAAAACAGGGGTTTTGGGGGGTTATTTACTTTGCAATAACTTAAAATCACTAATAAACCACTAATGGATGTAATGCACCCCATTTGTCAATACCATGTAAGAGTCCAATATCTGTTTGAACTTATCAACTCACCGTACTCGTTCAGGCGATTGGGGATATTTGGATTGAAGTGGTCGCTATAATGTGTCATTCCGGTTCGCTGGGATGGGAATCCAGAGGATGTGGTGATAGAGGACATTATGTTTACGGTCTTCGTTTGAAACGGGGGCTAACATTCATATAAATCGCACTTACGATAATAACCACAGTAAACAAACCGTATGATACAAGCATTGAGATCACAGGAAAAATATTCAGGAAAATAGGTACGCAACCAGCAAGCAAAATAATGGACAGAATTATCAACAGCCATCCTGTATGTTTGCCAATGGCTTTTCCGTCCCACTTGGTTTTTTCCTTTTCGCTCATTGTATTGTAGCCCGCAATCAAGAAATTAGCTTTTCCTGTGCGAATTATCAATCCCAGTACTAAACAGGAAATACCTCCAAAAAGATTCGCGCTCACCATCGCAAATGTTTCCATGTTCAGCCTCCTTACCCAAATATTACACTGTCCAGAATTTGGGATTATCAGGTTTTACAGTTTTGACTAATCTAAACTTGCCTATAATTGGCAACTCCTTTACTTTGCCTTTGAATGCGTTGACTGCCCCTATAATGCCAAGGATAAAAAGCAACAAGCAAAAAACAAGAAAAATAGTGGATATAATAGATAGCAGCAATATAGGTACTGACAGGAGTGCTAAACAGCATACAACCACTGATGACCCACCAAGTAAAGTAACTAGAAGCAATCCTTGGTTGACATGGAAGCGCACATACCTTGAGCTAGGGGCGGCAACAATCACCAATAAAAATACAATATAGGCGGCACAAGCAGTAACCTTGTGTTCTGCTATGTCTTCAGCACTTATGAGCTCCGCATCGCGGGGTGTGTTTTTGTTGATAGGGTTAACCTGCTTGTTATCCTTTTGCTCACAAGCCGGGCAGGTTTTTGTCCCGTTTGGTGTCTGTATCCCACAATTATTGCAATTAGTCATTTCAGCACTCTCCATTAAGCAAAGTCATCGATTTTTATTGTAAAAGTTTGTGGTCTTTACTTGAGTAATAATTGTAGCAATGACCACTCCAATTAACGCCAAAATCAACCCCGCAATAAGCCACACATAAAAGTTCTCGCCAAGAAAAACAGGCCTTAATATTAGTAATGTTGCAAATGCGGCAATGCTGAAAATCGAATAGATGAGTAAGGCATTAGCGCAGATTCTGTGTCCATAGTCCCATGTTTCTTGGTTTCTGGCCGTAGCTTTTGTTCGGATACCATACGAGTCGTTGATGTTTTTAGGAGGTGCAAATTTCAATATCAAACCCGCGATTAACGTGGCTGACGCAAGAAGACCTCCCATAAAATAGCCGAATAGGGTCATGGCGCTAACTCCTTCTCGGATGGGAGACAGTTGTTAGATCTGCTTCAGTTCCGCTTCCTTGGCAACACCGGTGGCGTCTATCTGTCCGATATAGCTGTCGGTCAGCTTTTGCAGGCGGGTTTCGCCGCGTTTGAGGTCGTCCTGGGAAATTTCCTTGTTCTTTTCCTGCTTCTTGATGTCGTCGATGGCGTCCCGTCGGATGTTGCGCACTACTATCCGTTGCTCTTCAAGCAGCCTGCGCATCATTTTAATCATTTCCTGCCGGCGTTCCTCATCAAGCGGCGGTATGTTCAGGCGGATAACATGTCCGTCCGAGGTTGGCGTCAGCCCGATATTGGCCTTCAGGATGGCTTTCTCGATTGCGGTCAGCGCGCCTGCGTCCCACGGCTGAATCATCAGCAGGCTGGCGCCGGAAGCGGTGACAGAGGCCATGTGATGAATCGGCGTAGGCGCCCCGTTGTAGTCCACGCGCACGTTCTCCACCAGCGCCGGTGAAGCGCGCCCGGTGCGGATGCCGCCCATCTCACGCTTCAGTACATCCAGCGAAGTTTTCATTTTTTCCTCGGCCTTGGTCAGTACAGGGTCTATCATTTGCCCTCCTCGCCGTCTATCAGCGTACCGATTTTTTCTCCGCTGATGACTCGTTCGATACTGCGTTCGGCGTTCAAGTCGAACACGATGATCGGCAGGGTGTTGTCCATACACAGCGACAGCGCCGTGGTGTCCATTACGTGCAGCTTCAGATTCAGCGCTTGCAAGTAATCAAGGTGTTCAAACCTCTTGGCGCCGGGATTCTTGCGCGGGTCGGAGTCGTAAACTCCGTCGACGTGGTTTTTGGTCATCAGCAATACCTCCGCCCCAAGCTCGATGGAGCGCAGCGCGGCGGCGGTATCGGTCGTCATATAGGGATTGCCGGTGCCGGATGCAAGTATCACAACTCGGCCCTTTTCCATATGTCCTATGGCGCGGCGGCGGATGAAAGGCTCGGCCACCTGCTGAATGTTCAGGGCGCTCATTACGCGTGTCTCCAGCCCCCCCAGCCTTTCCAGCGTGTCCTGCAGTGCCAGCGCGTTAATCATGGTGGCCAGCATGCCCGCGTAGTCGGCGGTGACGCGGTCAAATCCAGCGGCTTCGGCGGAGGAGCCTCTCCAGATATTACCGGCGCCTACCACCACCGATATCTGCACCCCCATCGCAAAGGCTTGTTTGATGCGGTGGGCGACATCGGTGACCGTGGCGGCGTCAATGTCGGTATCGGCGCGGTCTCCCTTGAAGGCCTCGCCCGATAATTTCAGCAGGACCCGTTTGTATTTGGCTTGTGCCATATAAGCGCAGCCGCCTTTACCGTAAGGTTATTCCGGATAGATGCCGATTTCAAAACGATTGAATCGTGAAACGCGGATGTTTTCGCCGATGCGGGCAATGCCATCGGTGATGAGGTCTTTAATGGTTTTGGAAGGGTCCTTGATGAATGATTGTTCCATCAGACAGACGATTTCGCCCTCGGGAATATTGAAGCCGTCGGGTACCTGCTCGGACGTTACGAAGACAGGGTTCATGGCGGCGATCTGCATGGCGATGTCGTGAGCCAGTTTCTTGAATTCGTCGGTGCGCGCCACGAAATCGGTTTCGCAGTTGAGTTCAACCATGGCGGCTACGCGCCCACCGGTGTGGACGTAAGCCTCGATAAGTCCGCTGGCGGTGACACGTTCGGCCTTCTTGGCGGCCTTGGCAATGCCGCGCTCCTTGAGTAACTCTGAAGCTTTGGCTAGGTCTCCCTGGCACTCCACTAACGCGGAGCGGCAGTCCATGACGCCGGCGCCGCTTTTTTCACGCAATTCCTTGATGCTGTTGGCTGAAATTTCCACTCGATGTCTCCTGTTTTATTCGGCGGTTATGGTGGTGAGCGGGGTGATTTCGTCGGTGTCGGGCACATCGCCCTTTTCTACGGCTATGGTCATGCCGCCTTTGGCTTCCAAGATAGCGGTGGCAATTTTGCTGGTTACCAGCTTGATGGCGCGTATGGCGTCATCGTTGGAGGGGATGGGGGCATCAACCTCATCGGGATTAGAGTTGGTATCCACCATGGCGATAACCGGTATGCCTACTCTCTGTGCTTCGGCGATAGCGATGCGCTCCTTGGATGGATCAACAATGAACAGCGCGTCGGGTAGCGCGGTCATCTCCTTGATGCCGCCGAGATTGACGTTAAGCTGGGTGATTTCTTCGGCCAGGTTCTGAGCTTCTTTCTTGGGCAGGCGGGCAAGTTCACCCTTTGCTTGTTGATCTTCCAGCCTTACCAGGTAATCAATGCGGCTTTGGATAGCGGTGAAATTGGTCAGCGTGCCGCCAATCCAGCGTTGATTGACATAAAACATGCCGGCGCGTTTGGCTTCCTCACTGATGATGGACTGCGCCTGCTTCTTGGTTCCGACGAACAGGATTTTACCACCGTTGCCGACGATATCTTTTATGAAATCGCTGGCCTTGGACAGCATGGTCGCGGTTTGTTCCAGGTCAATGATATGGATGCCGTTGCGCTTGGTGAAGATGTATTTCTTCATGCGGGGATGCCACCGTGACGTCTGATGTCCGAAGTGAGCGCCCGCTTCAAGCAGTTCTTTTATCGTTGCAGTATCAGCCAAGAAAGACCTCCCTTGTTGCCATAAAAAGCTGACTCCAGCTGGTTTTTAACACGTCAGTATAGCATGTCGGGGTGTAGTCGGCAACCGCATGTATGAGTTCAGGTGATTAGTGTTGCAGTGCCTTCCAATGTACAGCCAATCCCGGGGTGCAGTACAGTTTGTCCTAACTAAGAGTTGTCGGGTAATCCAGTTGGAACTTTATACTATACCCCACGCAATACTGGTGGGCGTAAGAATTTGGGGGGCAGGTGACGGTGAGGTTGGGGCAACCATAAAAAGCTTCAGCGCCAATACTGGTTACACCGACTGGTATATTTATACTTGTTAGAGACCGGCAACGCTCAAAAGCTTTACGGCCTATGCTCTTTAAGTTGTTTGGCAAAGTTACGCTGGTCAAACTAACACAACCGAAAAATGCTTCATCGCCTATAATTGTTACGCTATCAGGTATCGTTACACTTACCAAGTTCCCGCAACCACCAAAAGCCCCATATAAGTTGCTTGGCAAAGTTGCGGTTATGCTGGGACCATATGGAAACTCTATTGGCGGACCTCTTGGCGTAAATCCGCCGATTTGTGTTACGCCATTTGGTATCTTTACGGTTGTCAGCCTTTCGCAATGAAGGAATGCCATATCGTCAATGCCTATTACTCTTCTGCCATCTATTTGCTCTGGTATAACAACATCGCCGTCAGCGCCCGTATATCTAGTTATTATTACCTTTTCGCTGTCAATGGTGTAGGTAAAATCCGAAGCAGGGTTTGGTTCAGTTCTACTGGTGTTAGTAAGAGTCGGCTGACTGGTTACTGTATTAAGTGAACAACTCACATTGCATAAAGCTAGTAGCGCTATTATGCATACAACAGATAAAGTACTGCTAAAAACCCCAACCTTCATCGTGATGACCTTTTTACTCGTTCACGAAATAATTATCTGACCACCAACCATTCCACTTTGGCCAGATTTGGTGTGAAGTTTCATGATAGATACTCAGACTAAAGACAGTTTGCCTACTCCCGCTTGTGGCTTAACCGTAGCAGACCTAAAGCAGGGTTGTCAAGAGGCTGTATAAGTCCCGCAGATATTGGACTGAGAAGGGTTTAAGTTTAGCATATTTATGCAACCATTGAGAGGCGGAACTTGCTTACCGTTAATACCTCATATGGATTGGCAAGCCATCCAATTCTCTAACCCTCCATGTTTTGTATATATTTTTACCAATTCAACCATTGGCTCGTTATTCACCCAGCAATTTTTGTATCCGTTTTTGAAAATCCGATTCGGCGGCAATCCGATAGGCTTCTTCCT
>Ga0123353_10003055_pt1 | contig 20958 bp, 10 predicted proteins | sample TergutLab28metaG_3_FD_92763 | JGI IMG/M metagenome (GOLD analysis project Ga0123353, IMG submission 92763) | Labiotermes labralis P3 segment gut microbial communities from Petit-Saut dam, French Guiana - Lab288 P3 | ecosystem: Host-associated > Arthropoda: Insects > Digestive system > Gut ... | reverse complement strand
TTGAATGAAAAAAGTAGCGGCTCCAGGTCTAGAAAACAGAGATTAACGGCTGTGGGGACCCGTTGCGCTGACCACGTGACACCCCTCTATCCGCAAAAGTTCGTACTAACTTCGCCGACCGGCGGCGGCCGCTCTGTCGGTATAGTTCGCGTGCGGACTAAGGCCACGGAGTTTAGTTTAGTGACACACAAGAGTGTACAACCAAAAATTTTACAGACGTGGTTCAGAATTAAATGACGTTTGGTATTTTGCCCATTGAAAACAATGACAGTGTAAGTCACAGCACTGCTACGAAAGGAGTATTCCTGAAAATTTTTAAGTAGCCATAGACATTGATATGAACCATACTGCATGTTTTCCCACTCTGCCTTTAAACAGAGGCTTTAATCAATTTTAATTAATACTTCTAATAGGCACAATCATTTCACATATATAGGCCTACCCCTATGTTGAAACAGAAGTGGGAAAGGTATAGAAATTAAACCATACTGGAGTTCAGATTTATTTTCTTTTTTTGTTACCAGAACAAACAGCAAAATTTTATAAGCATCACAAAATCTATAAACCATAAAAATATGTACATGTACAAAACTGTCTAAAGAAAGGGATACTGTTCTGCCTCTTTGTGCCTCGAACCTAATTTTGTTGACAGAAAATGCATTGAGGATGACTGTGATAAGTTGCAGCAAACTGAAGGAACCCAAACTCCAGCTCCGTTCTCTTCTGCTGTCACATCAGATGTAAGTGGCACAATAATTTAAGTCTGTAACACCTGTTACAAGAGTAGATTTTCAAGAAGTTTTCCAGTTTCAAGTATGGGAGCACAAAATTTAATACAACATAAAACGAATGGCTATTAATGTGCCTGTTTGGGTCTGTCCCTTTGCTGTAGCAATCTTGTGCATTCTACTGCCATGCCATTGGCCATAATCACAGAAATAAAACTCAAGTTAAATGTCTGTCTGAATCTGTTCTCAGTTTGGTTGTAATATATAACTTCAAGAGGAAACATCTGTCTAAATACAGAGAACACAACCTAATTATTTCTATATATTCATGTAATTTTTAAGATGTCCAGTTACTTAAAATACAGGATTAACAGTTCTTATATCTGCTCACTAATTCACTGAATCTAAAATAAGTTAGAACAGTCAACCATACAAAGCAGCTACCCCATCTCTTTTAACATTCCTTTTGTACTGGGGAGATACACATGTTGACTTTCGTTTTCTTGATATGTCTGCAATTTGTAAGCCAAAAAAGGTAACATCATCCGGTTGTGCTAGTTAATAAATAGCAATCCACACAACACAACATCCAAGCACTATGTGCTCTTTCTAATTATGCACGGTCAAACAACCCTTAAGTTTCTACTACATGTTTGGTTGTTCAATCGACCATCATCAGGTAAGATAAAAAGTACATAAAGGAAAAGTGTGCTATTGAAGAGACCTCCCCTTCACAACCGATCAGATATACATTTAATATTATTCCCAATAAAGGAATAATAAAAATGTAAATATTCAATTAAATTTGCAACTAGAATCCAAAGAGTTATAAAGATGAAGTTTAAAAAAAGAGGTTTCAGCATATTGTACATCGATTTGTGAGGATATGAAGCATGCAACTGGTATTATTAATGTGACCTCAATCAGCAGTATGGTAGGATCACAATAGTGTAAAGTTTTCTTATTGTCTTTTGCATGTTACATTAACTCCCACACGTAAGTACTGAAACCTATTCAACATCCTGTGTTACTAGTGAAAGTGAATGGATGTTGACATTTGTACCACACCAGAAAATGTAGGAGTCGCATATATGCCAGTACTACAGTGACAATTATGCAACTCCTACATTTTACACATGGTACAAATATGAGAGCACAAAACAGTTTCTAGACAGTCAACATCCAACACTACAGTGGCATGTATGCAACTCCAGCACTTTACATGTGGTAGAAATATGATAGCATGAAACAGTTTCCAAACAGTCAACTTCCAATAACTTTCACTAGCAACACAGGATGTTCAATAATTTTGGATACTTGTGTTCAAAAAAAATAAGAATCCTTCCACACTGCTAATCAAGGTCACATTAATAATACCAGCTGCATGCTTCATATCCTCACACGTCAATGTATAATATGCAGAAACCTTTTTAACTTCATCTTTATAAATCTCTGGATTTTACTTGCAAATTTTACAGAATATTTACATTTTTATTATTCCTTTATTGGAAATAATATTTACTGTATTATATCAGGTTCTTTGTGAAGGGGAGGCCTCTTTTATAGCACACTTTTCCTTTATGTACTTGTATCATCTACTTGATGATGGTCGAATGAACAATCAAAACATGTCGTAGAGAAACAGAAATGAAGACTGCATAGTGTTGGGATGTGTATTGTGTTTAAATCCTTACTCTGCATTCTTGTACATAAGCTTATAATGAACACACATGGCAAATCAGTGGAGTGCACTCACAGAATTAAGAACGTAATTTAAAGCACTTCCATACTGAACTTATCCCTTACAATTATAATTCCATGTCATGTTGTAGGTATCTAATTGATTTACTGCTCGTTATTGTCTCAAACAGCCAAGTATCTAGTACTATATTGACTTGCAACCAGTTTCAGCAACTGTGGCTTGCCATATTCAGGTTAAAATACCTTTTATTCAAAATTTAAATTTAAAAAGGCAGTGTTTTGTTATGCATCACAGAACTGTGACTGGAATATTGGTAAGACAAGTAACTTCAGTGGTGAGGGACACATTTTTGTTGTAGATTTGTGTTTTTGTTATGGAATATGAACTGCATAACTTAGTTAATTGGACTGTTTAACTATTCACTGTTATTTTCTTTGGCTTATGGTATATAATCCTCACTCTTGACCCAGTTCTTTGTATAAGTTTTTATTTACTTTACTTTGTGCTGATATACGTTTTGATGTGAAGAACTTACAGCTGCATTTTTTGACACTGGTGCTGATTGTGGTTCTTGTTTTGAGCATTGTTTTTGTTTTGGTGTGTTCCACGTTTTTTTTTTCTTTTCTTTGGAAGTTTCCAGTCTGATTTTTTTGGGGGTGATTGAAAAACATGGTAAATATGTGTGTTTCCATTCTGTACATAATGATCAGCCATGTCAAACAACTTTGTTCCCAGCTCTGCAGTATACACTAGACATATGCTGGTTATATGTGACAATATCATATAGTAAATCAATTAGCATCAGCTTAAAATATAGAAAAGAGTTTCAGGGACTTCTTAAAGCAAGTTCCAGAGAACCAATGGAATAGGAAAAAAAGGATCAACATTCAAGACTGAGAAAATGAAACAATTTGGACCCAGTTTCAACAATATAAAAATTAAAGTTTGGACATATTTAATAATATGATCCCAGAAATAATATTAATAACATCTTTTTATTTCCATAGTGAGCCAATGGGATATACTAAACCAAAGATATGTACCACTTTATATTTTGCAAGTACTTAGAGAAAATATGATCTGATTACAGAATTATTTTTGCATGTGATAAAAATGTATGGCTGGATGCAACGTGCATTACAGCTCAGTTAACTATTCATATGTCATATACAAGAAACTAAACAACAATATATCACAAGTGCTTAATTGATTAATAAACTTATACAGTAATTACATGAAGCACCAAATGCAGCAGCTAATTTCTCCATTCAAATTTATTCCTTTAAAAACCAACGAATGCTGGTATGTCTACAAAATTCTTCTCTGTATGGAATAAGCTGTAATTAGGTATAATTACAAAAATAAGTTACATATTACTGAAATATATAACTTTACTACAATCTTCAAAAACTACCCTCAAAATCACTTGTGTTGTACACCTACACACTTACCACATGTGCTAGCCTTTTCCCTCATAAGTCTACAGCCCCATGATGTGGAACATTTGTACAAACTTCAAAGACAGATCTTATTCATATTAAACTAAATTAAAAACTTGATGTCCCTGTCCTGAAACACTGCACCATAAAGGTGCATGGGAGTGTGGAGATAAAGCTGCACACAATCTCAACTGAGCATGAGGTGGATTTGAGTGGTACGCTTGCCTGAAGGAATAGTCCCCAGTATAGGTAGGCAGTCCACAAAGAAACCGAACTTGTGAAATAGCGAGCACGCTCGCGATGGTGGCGTTGTGTAGCGGGGACTTCAAGCTTCATTCTGCCACTAACAGCATCATGCCATGACAATCAGTCATCGAGTTACACGCGCTTGAAAGTGTGTGTGTTTAGCACTCTCGGCGATTTTTTGCAAGTTGATAAATGAATGATCTTGCGGAGCAACCCGTTTGCGTCAAATTCTGTTTAAAATAGGGAAACACTTTTACGGAGACTTTTCAGATGTTGCAACAGGCTTATGGAGAGGATTGATTGAGCCGTACGCAATGTCACGAGTGGTACCAACGTTTCAAATTGGGCAGAACGTCCATCGAAGACGACCCCAAATCTGGACGGCCTTCCGCATCAATGGACGATCACGTTGAGAAAGTGCTTGCTGTGATTCGTCAAAATCGTCGCCTAAATGTCCGTGAAGTTGCCGAAGCAGGAATCTGAAAGTTCATGCCACCTGATTTTGACCGAAAAACGGAAAATGCGTCGTGTTGCCGCAAAATTTGTGCCGCGTCACTCCTTATCCATGAATTTTTGACGAAGCATGAGACAACTGTTGTCCCTCAGCCGCTCTATTCTCCAGATTTGGCCCCTGCGGACTTTTTATTGTTCCCGAAGTGGAAATCCTCACTAAAAGGTCGCCGATTTCAGACGGTAGAGACGAAGAAAATTCGATACGGGACCTTCGCGCCGTCCCGCAAAACACGTTCCAGGATGCGCTCCAGAAATGGAAAAAATGTTGGGAGCGGTGTATTAAGAGTGGACGGGAGTACTTTGAAGGCGACAAGTTTGATTGAGTTGTAAATAAAGCAATAAATTTAAAAAAAGTTCTGTTTCTTTATGGACTGCCCTGATACATTGGATATGAGTTTGTGTGTCCTAAAGCCAAACTGGAGACAGTGGAAAAAAAAAAATTCCCTGCCTTTACCAGAAACTGAAATCAGCACTTAGTCTGTGGCAGGTCACTCTAGTGAACTAACAATAATATACATATCTTAGTATTCAGAGTAACCAAATTCAATACAGTAACAAGTAAACATATAAACACTTAACATGCGTGGAAACGGAGAGATTCCCTAACACCCAACAGTGAACACAAGTAACTAGCCAGCAAATGTACAAGACTGATGCATCAGGATACTACCACCTGCACAGTAAAGACCAGCAACAGATCTTACAGTTCTACATCCACAGTTACTATTCTAGACTGAGCTTCTATGAAAAGAATGTATGCATTACCAATTGGCCTGACCTGAGAGGAGGATTGTCCAATTCTTCCACCCAAGTGCACATGTACTAAAAGTCTCACTGTATTGCTATATCTCTATAGAATTTACAATAAATGTTTATCCATTTCTGTTTATAAATTAGACGTAAGTTTTTCCGCTTCTGAATGTAATCATAAATACCTCATTACATAATTTCAACTCTGCTTCCACTCTCAATGCTCACCAGTGTTGTATTCCACATAGCAGTAAGAGTGATGAGTAATAAGACCATTACTCTCTTAATAACGTATCATCACACAAAGATGTAAGATCAAAATGTGTGTTGAAACTGTTTCATTACTGATGATGACGTGAATCATCTCGGTTATCATCATGTTCATTTCTTCTCTTACTTCACTCTCACAGAAATTTCTTCAAACACTTTGTTCTACCTACAAAATTACCACAGCAAGAAACATATATCTCATTAAGTTCTAAACTTTCTGAATTAAATATATTTTGCCTGGATGAGTTACTTGTTAAACAGCAAAGATGAATTAGCTGTGACAGGCCAAACCTGTAGCTTTATTCTTTTATAGTTCTGTTTTGACACAATTTCAAAATATCAAATAATAACCTAAAAGCTGATCAAGAGTGGCAATGATACTTGGCCAGATCAACAATACTACACTTACTAGGTTGTGCATAGGCTCTATCTTGAAATAACTTGTTTAAGCCTGCTCTGGGAAAATATTCAGATGGTTGAGGGAGTGACAGGACATCCAGAAGAATCCTACAGAAAGAAGAGTTACATCCTAATTGCCACCCTTTATAAAAGGTTAATTTCTAAAAATAAAATTACATTAACATAAATCAGAACAAACACAACTTCAATATTATAAGGAACACATAATGTTTGTGAGGCACTCAAAATTAATATTATGCTCCATCTTGTTCCATATGCCTGTTCTTTGTACCATGTTTTGGAAAATTATTTCCTGTATCTTTATACATTACTTTAGTTCATCCACAGTACAATATATGAGATCTGAGGGTCTCACATTGGCAATGATGAACAGTTTCCAGTTAACACATCATAAGATCCTACAAGGCCAGAATCTTCAGAGCAAGATATGTTGTTCACATGGAGTGTACAGTTTCCAAGTACTGAGTATCATGTTACAAAATAAGATTCTGGACATGCTTCTGCTATAATGAAAGGTGCTGAGAGAAGATTCTAAGGACAAATGGTAAATACTTCAACAATACAAAATCACAAGCCACAATTCTCATTATGTAGAAACTGGAACATCTCATCTGCAGCAAACTTCAATATCCAGTAATTCACCAAAATCTCATCCATCATCTACACAGTGCTTATAGCATTCTTCTCAGTATGCATAATATGCATGCGGCCATCTTATTCTGGAACAAACCTTTTGAGCTCCATATAATTTCAAAATGTAAGAGTACCTTATGAGATACTACAATTTGCTGCAACATGCTGGTGCTGTTTTGTTTAACAGAGCACAATTAAAATTGGACCCAATGTATAACAAACACAAGAACATTTTCCTGTATTTAATAAAATGCCATCAACAGAACAATGCATTTACTATGGAACAAAAAGCTTCAATTTTCAGCCTCAGCAGGCCATCAAAGGCTAGGAATCAAGAATTCTAATACAAGTAAGAAAACAGAATATAAATACCATGTATAAGTGTGACTTTTACATTTTGCCTTTTACAGTTTTTCAGTTGTACAGAAAATGCATTTATTGGTAGCTTCACCAACTGGTATTGTGCTCCTTGTTAAAATTACAATAATAAATATTTTTAACTTCACATGTTTTAAATACTTTAAGATTTCAGTCAAATTATTACATTTACTCACATGGGCACCAGATGATGTTACAATTAAAATTACTAAAACAGTGGACATTAACTGAAATAATCATTCTAAGTTGTTCTCATTAAATATATGATTTATACCAAATGATGGTCTACCAACACTGAAAAATGTAAATTTTTGTTATAAAATAAACGTATAGTTGTGTTGACAGAATTTTAATAAATATTAGTGACTATACAAACACAGCAGGATGTTTTCTATTAAGTTAATATTTCTTAACATTGAATGCACTATCAAAAGTGGTCAGACAAGGCAGCAAAATCTACCACTAAAATCTTACTCCAGTTCAAAGATGTAAATTTCATGACTATAATAATGATCCCCAAAGCACTGTCATATTTCCATCTGACTCTTAACGAAAGGAAGAGTCACTGTTTTTATGTTACCATACATCTTACAACTTTATGTGGAGGAAAAAGCACTGCAAATCACACATTGCCTGAGATCAGCGACAGAGAACCAGAAATTCAAGAGTTTTCAAGCTTCCACAATGGTTGCCTATCAGAGGTCTTATTTTGGGTTCGTACAACATGTAGTGATTAAATGCTCTGATGTTTCAGGGAAACATACTGCCTTCATTTTCAGGGTGCCTGACTTGGGTCAAGCAGATGCTGAGGAGCTACAGAGGAATCAAAGTGTCACTTATATACAACTGTCTGAGGATGTTTGGCTGAGCAGCTATGGAAGGTGGGAAAAGGAAACAGGATAGTCCTAGGCAAGTGAGATTTACCATTTCCACAGTGGTAAATGAGCAAAGTAACTTGGTCTGGGCTGTGCCTGCTGTTATGCTGCACTAGGCATGATTAGCACTTGGATAGATAACCAGTGAGACTAACTTCACAGTGGGTGTCAATACTGAAAATAATTTTTGAGTCATGCTGGCAAGACTATTAAATTCTTGGAGAATGCCAGCTTCCTTCTTTCACTTCGGAAATGGATCAGGGGCTTCCATGATCTAGTAAGGGACATATTAGCCCTGAATAAGTCAGAGATCAGACCAGGCACTTTACACGTTATTTCCAAATATCTTACTAACGAAGCCTGGAAACAGCAATGTTCTTGGACATCTTAAATCCCCCTCAAACTGTCCTATATAACTGACAACTGTATTCTTCCATATCACTTCAGCATCCACCTGAACCAGTCCCCCTGAAGATGAAGACAGTATGTTCCTCTGAAACATCAGAACATTTAACCAATATATGGTCCACAACCCAAAACAAGGTCATTTCATGAGAGCATAGGTCATCCACCATGACTGCTAGTGTGGAAAAAAAAAAGTATTCATGTTTGCCTACAATACGTCATCACAAACCTGGTTATTACACATGATACATAGCCCTCAAATAAAGAGTTATAAACAGCCTATCAGTTTTAAGCACCAATTATTCACCTTAACATTGGTACTCAATGTGCTGAGATATCCATAACACTGATAGGCAAATTGTTGCTTCCATTCAGAATGGTGAGTGATTCTCTGAAGTACAAAAGTCTGAAAATCACTGATAATTCCCAGTACATCCAACTCTACTGAAATAAAGACTCTAGCAATTTTACAGCATACTACTTAACTTCATGGTGTTATTAAAAAACTATACATATTAAAGAAAAATATGAACGTGTTACAGATGTGTTTGCTAAATGAATATACATGTACCATGATACCATGAAATTCACCTGTTGTTTAAAACCGTGCTGTAATTAACTTAAATATAAGACCACTTTACTCTCATGAATATTAACCCTTTCAAGGTTTGTGGTTAGTAAATTATGTACCACAAGTTTAACACTACCATCTCCATATTTTTTTCCACCTATTATATTTATGTTTTGGATGATGCTCAGAACTAACAGCAATTGTTACCCCAAATGGCATTCAAAGATTGGTTTTTCTAATGCAAGCATTCTGCATTCTCTGTGAGGTATGAAATAAATCTTTTTATATAATGTAGATTAAATTTAGTCTTCAAGGGGTTTAATACACTACACTACCCTACAAATTTAGTTTTGTGCCTCTGATTGATTTCAATATTCAATATACAGACAGTCCTTGACTTTCATACAACCTGCACCACCATACATCATATACTGCCACCCATAACCCATCTTTCACATGCCAAATCTGGACTCTCATACATCAGCTGACAAACATGCCACCAGCCAACATCTGGTTTCAGCATTGTCACCATCTTAGTCTACATAGCAGTGTTCATTTGCGCATTTATCTGAACACTATCTTGCACTTAGCCCTTATTATTTTATAAAAATGAATAGGAAACAGGAAAATGAAAGTGATGATACTTGTAATAAGTAGTGTATGTTTCATTCGTTCATTCCATTGGCATGTGCATAATGCGACGATTCCTTGCCGTTCTCAGGAGCTTCTTCCATTCCTCTCTGTTATGTACTTTTTCCTGCCACCCTTCTCCACAAACTATTCTTCTAACCTCTCTCACCTCATCTTGCCATCTATTTCTTGGTCCACCTCTCAACCTTGTTGTTCCAAAATTCATACATAATATCCTTTTGGGAATTCTATTTTCTTCCATTCTCTGTACATGCCCAAACCAATGTAATCTATTTAACCTTACTGTCTCTATTACAGTAGGTTTTTCAACACTTGCATAAATTTCTTTATTCGTTAATTTTCTTTCTCATTGTCATATACTGAGCCTAAAATTCTTCTATACACTTTCCTTTAAAAAATGTTAAATTGGTTTCTCTCTTTGTAGTGTCCAAGTTACTAATGCATAAGTTAACATTTTGTCTATTATTGTGTTCTTTAGTCATAATTTTAGTTTCTTTGACATGTTTTTATTTTTAAAAAATTTTTGCAGCATAAAACATTTTGTTAGCATTTTATTCTTTCTTACAAGTCTATTTGGTTATTGTTATCTTCATTAAGTATAACTCCTAAATATTTAAAAAATTCCACTCTTTCAAATTTGTAATTTTTTATTTTCAAAGGTCCTATTTTATTTTTCTTTAAACTGTTTTTCCTTTCCACTATCATATATTTTGTCTTTTCTTGGTTTATCTGTAATCCATACTTTCTGGCAATGTTTTCCATTTCAACAAAAAGTTTTCTTATTTCTATTTCATTTTTTCCAATTAATGCAATGTCATATATGTTTCATTAACTTAGCAAAATTAAAATAAAGATGGGAATCACTAGGCATGCTAAAGGAATCAATCTTTAGCCTCACCTGAATGGTTAATTGACTTAAACTGGTGGCCTGAATGTTCAATTGTGATGGAAAAAAACAAAAATGAAATGCTGGAAACATTTCATCAAAGAATGTGTCTAAGAGGTGTGGTGTGTTGATGGAGGAAATGAAAAGATCTTGAAAATTACAGATTGAAGATCAGCATACCATCATTCTGGTAAGAGTCTAAAAAATACCAGCTAAGGCTATCAGTTTGTATGGTGATAAGAAACACCTAGGAGAGTTGCCTCTGATACTCCAGAATTTCAGGCAAGCAAAGGGTGGTTTGATAGTTTCGGGGCTTGCTTGCATAATGTTAAACTGGCTGGAGAATCTGTTGGTGCAAATGAAGAAGCTGTACAAGAAGTTTTTACAAAGTTTGTTGGAATTATTGAGGAGAGGGCTATTCTAAATACTAGTTTCTTAATGCTGATGTGATGGGATTATTTTGGAAAAATGTGACAAAGGCTAAGATATGAGCACTGGGTATAAAGTAGTTCAGGACAAGCTGGTGGTAATGCAGCAAATGAAACGCAAGCCCATGCTAGTCTACCACTCAGTAAATCCTACAGCTTGAAAAGAAGATTAAGAAAATGTTCCCAGTTATTTGGAGAGCTAATTCAAATGCCTAGATGACTGGAAAAAAGTTTTTGGAACTAGTTTAGTATTAATTTTGTTCCAGCTACAAGAAAATACTGTAGGAGGTATAATTAAACATTCAAGGCATTGCTAATTAGGACAATGCTCGTGGGCTTCCACAATCATTACAGGGCTTCTAGCCATGAATTACAGCTGTTTCTACCTGCAAATATGATATGTGATGTTCAGCCTATGGATCAGGCAGTAGCAGCCACCTTCAGAATATATTACATCAGCCGAATAGTCAGTGGGTGTCTTTGGGCAACGGACAAAAATACGGACCTACTGCAAACAAACTCTGGAGAGGCTACATCTGGATGAGGTCAATAATACTGAAGATACTGGGGCTGAGATAAAAGAACCTGCCCCTGATGCTGTTACTTCAGTTGTTCATATTCTGAACCAACTGAACTTGGAAATCAGCACCCAAGATGAGGATGAACTGTCTGCATCTCACTCAGAGCCTATGTCCATTAAAGATCTGACTGACATGCATGAAGCAAATCAGGTGCCATCTGAAGCCCATCATAGCTGTCAAAGTCCTTCCACTAGACTTTTGACAGTTAAGACAATGAATTATGCTTCTGCCTACCTTGAATCATTACCAAACATCATGGAAGAATACAATCCAAATGGTGACAAAAGTTCACAATTCATGGAACTGTTGACACAAAACACTGCTTGCTATAGGCTGCTTTATCAAGAGCAGGTCAGTGAGCCAACATTCTCTTGACAAATACTTTAAGAAAGTTAACAGGACACCATCAAAGTCAGTAAGACAATCGCCTGCTCAATCCTTTGAAAATCATCATCAACCAGTCCTTCTGTCCAACATGAAAATCAGTTTCTTCCGTACATGGAATAACACTTCAAGTATACTGAAAGAACTACAATTAGAAGTAAAAAATCACATTAGAAAATTAACTTTTTCTGTCTACATTTAATGTTTAATTCACATTTTTAATATATCAAACAATCACGTATAGTATCTTGTACAACAGAGAGGTGTACAGACTCAGATCACCTGTACTACAATTACGGGTTTTGTAACATTTTTAGCCCTCTGAGAATGGAATCTCTTACAGCATACGAGTCTACTGCTCAACTTCTGCAAGTTCAAATTTTGTACACGTTTTCAGGAACACATTATGATTGAAACTTGAGGACTGCCTGTAATATGAATTACAAATCAGTTCTGCATTTCCAGTAACAAAAATTAAAAATTACAAGAAATTGGCATCAATCATGTGCTTTTCATTAAAACACAAAGCAGTTTGGGTTTCAAAGTAGCAAATGGCAGCATGACTTTATCTCCCTGATTACAATCACTAGCTAGCTTATTTAGATTTAACTAACTAAAAAGTTGCTCAGTGGCTCTTTCCAAATCCCAGTTGTATGAAGATAATGCTACTCTTGCTTGGTGATCCTCAATTCCCATATCAGTAAGTCTTCGAATCTTCAACTCAAAGTCAGAATTTTTATGTGGACCTGAAAAAAATTTTGTTAATTATGTTGTTAAGATTCTCAAGAAAGCCCATACTGATGTACAAATGGACAGCCTACTGCATTGCTGTCGACTGGTGCACAACTCACAGCACACGGCAGTGTTCTACATAGGCAGAAACTAGTGACAGTAGAATTCCTTCAATCCCACACCCACGGCAACAGACAGGTACTGGAATATCAAATATTTCAGATTATCCAACAGTACCTATATTGACCTAAGTTCTTAAGAAGTAACTTTTTGTTACTGCTGTCACAGGTGGACTGCCAAACTAATCAGAGGAGTATTTCATTTGGATATCTATTTCAACTGCTGGTTCTGAGGTATCTGGGTCCCTTTCTAGTTTTTTTGGGGTGTTACCACAGCTGAAGAAATTGACAGAGTAGGAGACAAGGAGTCAGAAGATACCACAGCAGCTGATTTACAATCTTTGAGGCCTTTTTAGAGCACTTCCAGACTTGGAGCCATTTTCCTCAGTTGCTGAAGGACAGCAGATTTCCTATAAACTGGTACCCACAGGACCAGACAGGATCTGGATTATCAAATATTCCAGGTCTTCAGACAGTACCTCTACTGACCTGAGTTGTTACAGGTAATTTTTTGATACGTGCACCTATACTTGGGCTGCACAACTGCTCGCAGGATTATTCCATCTGGGTATCTACTTCACCTGCCGGTTCTTTAAAATTTCACAGCCAGCTATCAGAAAATGGGTACATGTTAGTTATTTTCATTTCATCATAAAAAGATATAACTTTTTAAATTATCACAGAACCAGTCATGGAGTTTCCTTTGAAACAAATTACTGTAAACCACCTACAAAACACCCTGTCCAACTGTGCTTAGGCTCTTTCAATGTCTGTTGCTTGAAAAAGCCCTTCACATTTTCACTTGATACCATAAACAATCACAATTTGTACTTTCATTTCTTTATATCATAAACAGTTATGATCTAACATTTTATGAAGCCATAACTATACTTTGGCTTCTCCAGTTCCAAGTCTCCTAATTACATCAAGTTTCCAATGAATTATTAAAGTCACAGGTTTTCTCTTGGCAGCATTACCTTGTTTGCTCATCTTGGGATGTGGTAAAGTCATGGTAATAGCTTGATAAGCTCAATAAAGGGCGAGGTAACCCAATACAAAGTCACAGATTTGGTACATGTACCGGAAGTTACTGATGGCAGAAGTACCTGTCTTGGGACAATTTTCCTCAAGTGCTGAACTATATCAGGAGTGCTGGATTACACTGGTAAACATAATTTTTGTCATATGAAAACTAATTTCTGTTCCTTATGTATGCTTTCACGCTGCATTCAAATACGTTATGAGATATGTTCTACCACCTACAGTTTTTATATGACAGAATTTTAACAAATTAATTTTTTAAATCATATTATCACTATAATTTATATATGGCTGAGGCACTTTATTATGAGGGTAAGTCAAATGAAAACCTCAAATATTGTAATATAATTGTGTGTTAATTTTTAAAGTTTTCATTTGACTCTCCCTCGTATATTTCAAACAAAGTGTGGGCATGAAAACATAATCATTACAAAGACAGCAGGCAGGTGACCCCATCCCAGACTGTGCAAGCTCAGACATGTACTGACACAATGGGACATGAAACCAACAGCAAGCTCTGCTTCAGGAACACTGCACTGCTAGTGGTGTATTGGACTTTGTTGTGATAGGTTGCAATTACTTATTCCAGGACAGAAAAATGCAGTAAATAATCCATTAACCTTTTCGCATCGGCATTTAAATGGCTACAGTCCACCTTCGCGTACGACATTCTTTTTGCTACACATTTAAATTTTAGCACGTAGTTTACAAAAAACATTAATATTCCAGGAACCAAAAAAGATTGAGTAATGGATTAAATGGCATTTTTTGGGAAATAAGACAGAGACATTTCTGCGTGTGTTCAAGAGAGCAGTAAAAATTTTAGTTCGTGAATAGACAAACAAATTGTATGGAATATGCAAAAATTTCAGTTTCTTTTACTTACATATTGGCTTGAGTCCCCATGGTTTCTTAAGGAGGTCGCACCTGATGTTGTTAGAACTGTGCCTTTATGTGGTAATCTTCAAAACACATTTTTTTAACGCACAGTCTCACTTCACATTTACGGCACTTCATGAACACTTTCTGTGTCACACCCCTGGCCTTACACACACGACACCTCAGCTGCGTCTCAGATGGGATAGGCCAATGTTTGCTGCCGCAGACTTCAAGCCTGGCGACGTGCAATTCAACGTTAGGTGGTCTACCTAATGGCCTTGGTACTCTCCGTTCTGGTACAGCATGTGCCAACATATTCCTCACTAAGGTATATCGAAAATCTCTATGTGACATTTTCTTACCCCCACAAGAGGAATGAAGAATGTAGCTATTGAGAATGGCCAGGTCTAGCAGATTAAAGAACAATTTTTTCGTCCACTTGAATGTACGACGGCTGATGGAGTAACTGTTAGCCATTCTGTCACCCTTATCCACATAGCCCATATGATGGTTATAATCCACCAAAATTTGCGGCTTTATGGCTTTTCCTCCTTCATTGCAGAAATTACCTTCCGCTGGGGCACTGTGAATATTAGTCAACATGCACACGGCTCTCTTGTCCCGCCACAGTATTGCCGTCAAGTCAGCCCTGGTCCTTACGCAAATGTCTCCCCTTTTCAGTTTTGTTGTCTTCGGTCTTAGGTCTTGTGGCATGCCTTTCCTGTTCGGCCTGACAGTGCCACAACAGTAAATCTGTTTCTTCACCAAGTCATCAAACAATTCAGGGGAAGAAAAGAAATTGTCCATGTATAAGTTGTGCCCATGTCCTTCTATCTTCCTCGTCATTTCTGTCACTGTTGCATGGGTTGCTGTCACATGCTGTGCCGTGCGCTGTCTGACCTTCCCCAAGTATACTTTCATGTCATACGTGTATCCAGTCGAGTCACAAAGTTTGAAAATTTTGATGCCGAAACGCTTGCTTTTTTTGGTATGTACTGTTTGAAAATCACCCTTCCCTTGAAGGAAACAATAACTTCGTCAATAGCCAGATTATCGGAAGGGTTGTAAAATTTGGAAAATGTGGCATTCAGAATTTCAAACAGGTCTCGTATCTTCCATAGTCTGTCAAACATTTCATTTGTCCTATCAGGTTCATTCTTGTTGTCAGTAAAATGTAAGTAACGAAGGATGTGAAGGTATCGGTCCCGTTTCATCATGGTGCTGTAGAAACGTGTGTATAGCTGATCCAATGTTGACCAGTAGTCTGTCAGTTTGTCTCTTACACCATGTCCCATCTGTATTGTCAATGCCAGAAACACAAACATTTTGGCTTCAGTAACATCAGGTTCAGGAAAGGGTCCACCATCAAGTCCATCTATGTAATCCTGGTAGTAGCGGTTAGTCTCCACTACCAACAGACTGATAATTTCTGCAAAATACAGAAGAAAAACACTGAGTGGACTGCAGCCGTCATTTATGTGGGACGCTTCACTGTCCTTCTTTCCTCTTGGGCCCCCTGTATATGTGTGTGCTACAATGCTCTGAGGGCAAGAGGGGCGTGTCCATTGTAGGGTTACTGGCTGTTGAGTCTGTTCACCTGGTCCACTCTCACAAGCATCCTCGTCAGAGGCACTGGACGAAATTGAACTGCTAGACTCATGACAACTGGCTGTTTGGTGGTAAGGTTGAGGTTGTGACACCCCTGGCACACTTTCAGAACCTCCCTCAACTAAACTGACGTCGCTTGATACTCTTGCTTCGTCACTATCAGTGTCGACAATCAGTTCAGAAATTTCATGGGGCTGCAGCAACCTTGGCCTCTTGCTTGGTCGACTCATTATGCCACCAGTCACACTGACTGTCAAATGATTACTGGGAAGAAAAACAAGCTCTCTATGCAACACTGGATCTAAACTCAGCCCGAAGTCTGAGAAACGAAACGCAATATTTTCGAGCTCTAAATGGGGGCCTTCAAAGAAAAGGATGGCAGATAAAGTTCTGCTTCTTGTAACCTGTCACCATATTATCGCTGTAACCTATGTGCTGCATAGATACACTCTCCAGACTAAACAGTTAGTCATTCACAAGCCAAATGAATAGAGCAGGAAAAATAAGCTTTGAATCGTTGCCACTACATCCTTACTGGCTGAAGGTACAAACAGCGTCATATAAAAATGGATACAGGGGGTTTTCAATTAAGGGGTAAATCAGTCGGAGCATGAAGCTGGAAAAAACTTCTACAGTGGTGCTAAGAAATAATTAATTAATATACCATGGCATCGAGAGTGAAATATTTAAATGGCTGAGGCTGTGGCTGTTCTACGGGCAGGACTCTCACACGCCAGTTGGCTTTAAATAATTTAAATGCCGTCCCGTGGGTAGGACACTCGTACTGTAAAGGTTAATGAAACCTGAAAATGTTTATTTACCTTCACTGCACATCAAACTTGGGCTCATAAAAAATTTTGTCAAGGCAATGTATCAAAATAAAGCTGATTTATGTATCTGGAAAATAAGTTTCCTAGGCTAAGTGGTACTAAAATCAAAGAAGGGGCATTTGTTGGACCTAAAACAAGAGAGTTAATATAGGATGTAAAATATGAAGACCAGCTAAATAAACAGCATGGATATCATAAAAAATATTCACTACAATATTTTTGGGAAATCAAAAGGCAGTCAATTATCATGATATGGTAGCTGATAATGCACAGTCGTACAAAGCTATGGGGTGTAATATGTCTTTCCAGGTGCATTTCTTAGACTCTCACTTAGAATTCTTCCCAAAACATCTTGGGGCAGTGAGCGATGAGTAAGTGATTTCACCAGGACACTTCCACAATGGAAAAGCGGCACCAAGGCAAGTGGAGTCCCTGTATGCTGGCTGATGGACACTTAGAAGAGCTGTTCCTCGGGCAAAATATAGCAGAAAGTCATCCACTATTACTTTTTAGGTAATGTATATACCCTCTGTAATATAATGAAAATACGGGTTTCCTTCAAATTTCAACCGTGTGTGACTTAAAAACCTTGCCTGGTAGAAAAAAACTAACAACATATTTGAATTCAGCACAACAAATACTATTGGATGTAACTACTTTAGTTCATGCAACCAAAAAATAAAAATTACTTCACTATCTAGTGCTTTCTGTAGTCCAGATTAAAGGAATTCTAATGTATAAAACACAACATCATATAGACCTGTTGAAATTTGAGAAGCATAAAACTACACTGTATGCTCTTCTGTTTGTGATTTCCTTAGCGGTGATTCTGAAATTAAACGGGTTTAAACATCCTTCCTAAATCCTATATTGTACAAATTCTTCACTACATACAGCTAAAGTTGCTGCAATACACATGTGTACCTCCGGCATAGATGAATGTCCAATGGCGAGCTGTTTGCCTAAACATATCCTGGTTCTCTTTGAACTGTTTAGCCACAACGGCATCTTGTGGATCATCAGGTTCCGCAGCAGCAAGCAGAGCTTGAAGAGAAAGAAGAACTGTTCGCAGTGTCATTGCTGCAGCCCTGGAAGCAAAATGATATAATAATGAAGCATGTTACACATACCATAAATATGTCACAAGATGTGTATTAGGTTTCCAGAAAAAATTTATAGTGACAGTCCAACACTGATTATCTCACCCTGTGCAAGATGATCATGAAATCATTTAATGTATGCAAAAGTAACTTCAAGAGATATAACAAATGAGTGGCAAAGTATTTAATGTTAATGCACATAAATGGAAGAGAGCTAGAAAAAATCACAGAAGGAATAATAAATGCAGGAAAATTTTACCAGTCTGTTAGGAGAGGGTTTGGTAAGTTTTTTTTTTTGGCTTAATTGCCAGCCCAATAATTTAGGTGGTAAAAAGCTTTCTGCCATGAGGGGATGCAGACGATGCACACAGACTGGTCTTCATCTTCTTATCAAGCAAATAAGACAAACCTTGTGCCATCTAATAACATTGCATACTGTACATCCAGCAATTATTCAACACAACACATTCAGAAATGACCACCAAATATTTCAGTGTTCAGATTGTTGGCTGCCAAAGGGAAGCAGTTTTGTGGCTCATCAATTTTGAGATGGGATTTAAAGAAAGTAAAAACAGTCACAATTTGCTACATGCATATATTAACATACAGAACAGAAAGACAGAGTAGAAACATGGAAAAGAATCAAAGCAGATATCAGTGGCATAACAGCATATTAGATGACATTTTACAACAGAAAATAAAAAACCAGGAGAGGGAAAAATAAACAAAAAAATTATAAGAGAATGTAGTACTACACACATAGCAAAAACAAAGTCTTTCTTTTTCCAAGCAGTGTATTTTCCCCAGTTACAAAATAAATTTTAGAATTTTTTAATCCTTAATCAAAATACCTATTTTTTAGACTTCTTTTCCCACTAGCCAACCATCAAATTCAACCAGAGAAACACTGCTCAGCATAAACAACCACTGTGATTCAAAAGAATTACAATGTTATTTTAAACACTGTAACCCACTTACAGTTGTTGAATGATTAATTAAAATAAACTGATTATGCATAAACCAATTATTTCCATATTACACAATGAAGAATATAGTATGGTAAGAAATGTTGTATCTTGTAACTCCTAGTCATTATTGTAAATATATGCTTACCATTGATCTTTCAAGATATCTAAACATATTGCTCCTGTTACAGAGGAAATATTGGGATGCCATATTTTGGTTATAAACCGTACCTGTACAGACAAGAGAAATATTATTAAAAAATTCTGCTCCATTTCTCATGTGTCACCTATAATGCTAAAACATCAGGTTTTTCCTAAAAAGGCATATTGGAAAAGTTGAGGTATAGCTCTACTTATTCTAAGCCTCAGCACTAGATGGAGGTGAGCGGTCAGCTTCACCCCTAAGAAAAGGGCCCCCAGTACCCTCCAAAGAGGAGGGCGGATTTCAAACATTATCGGCCCTTTTGCTCTGGTGATATGCAATGGTATGTCACAATGGCATCTTTCTCCAACCTACATAAATATAAAACCAAGCAATAACTCTGGGTCCACAAATTTTCCAAAAATCTAGGACCCACCTCAAAATTCTAGGTGCCAGACGGGTGACATAAGGAAAGTTTCATACACAGGCACCACTGTACACAACTCAGTTACCCTGGAATGGCGTGCCTCTTACTTACTAGAATGCAGTCAAGATTCAGTTGTGCAAGTGCCTTTCACACTTATACAAGTAGATAAACCAACACTTTAAAGACTTCTTTTGTTTAAAAATTAACAATATTACCCTGCTATTGTCATATATCAGTATTAGATCCTGTATTCCTAAAAAAAATTAAAACAGTTTATTTGCTTACACCCCACATACCGTGACCACAAATATACAAGCCTTAAAAAACAAAATTTGTCACAGATAGTAACGTTTTCACATAACTGAAGTTAAAAAGTAATTCTCAAGTTGAATGGTCAGCCAGAGTACTACAAAATTCTTAACTTCTAAATGATGCCCTGTGCAGTTCCTTATGTTTGAAACTTGGTATCAATAACAACAGCCATTTAGCTTGTCAAGGAGCTCTCTTGTGTTTCATGAAACCAAATGACTGAACACTGTACACAGTAAAGTCTGTCAATGGGTCACGTCCTGAAACAGTTCAATTCCATCTGCACCTACACGTCCTTCTTCAACCATGAAGTAAATGCTCCTGTGCATGCAATGAAGGAGGTGGAGGTACCAATCCACTTATTCTTAACCTTGGCACTAGACAGACATGGCCAGCTTCATGCCCCAGCCATTTTATGCCTGGGCATACCATGGTACCCTCGGAGCAGGAGATTAGGTGGACCGCAGAGCTGGTCTGTACACCTTAGAAAAACAGATAAATCTCTTGCTCCTCTCAGGAACAGAACCATGATTCCTTGGCTGTCCAGCCTGCTGCCTAGTCACTATACTGAATATCTATGTGTGGGACATCCCTATTGGCACATCAATAAGCACACAAAAATATTCGCAATCACACAAGTGGAAATGTGTTGTGTGTGACTGTGAATATTAATAAATACTTGTATACCAAATATGTTATTTTGGTTCACTAATATAGCGTACTCTTGATTATCCAGGTTAATGGTGGGAAAAGGGGTGCACAAATAATTTATAAACACGGATAATCAAAAACACATACTTTATCATGCCATGAACAAAAAATAAACTAACTTTCATTTAAAATACCAACAAATGCACCTTGTCTTTAAAATATTGTAAAACCTTATTTGGTTAAAACACTTTAAAAACATTCATAGGTCTCCAACATGTTTCGGTTGCTATTTTCA
>Ga0123353_10003054_pt1 | contig 20958 bp, 11 predicted proteins | sample TergutLab28metaG_3_FD_92763 | JGI IMG/M metagenome (GOLD analysis project Ga0123353, IMG submission 92763) | Labiotermes labralis P3 segment gut microbial communities from Petit-Saut dam, French Guiana - Lab288 P3 | ecosystem: Host-associated > Arthropoda: Insects > Digestive system > Gut ... | reverse complement strand
GTGTGCGGTGCAGGGCGCGCTGGTGGCGCGGGTTGGGCGGGCGGCGGACCCTGTGCGGTTGGCGGCTTGGCTCGCCCGCGCGGGGTAACGGGGAGTGCCTCCTGGCCTGCGGCCGGCTGCCCCTACGGCAACCCGGGGTGCCCCCCGGGCCCGCAATGCCGCGTGCGCCGCGCGGGGTGGCTGAGCGCGCAGTTCCCCGCACCCCTAGGGCAACCCCCGTGCCGCACCAAGCTGTTGGCCGACCGCGGCGCGGTGTTCCCCGCGCCCCCACGGCAACCCCGTTGCCCCCCAGCCTGCGTTGCCGCCTGCACTCGCGGGGTGGCTGGGCGCGCAGTTCCCCGCGCCCCTACGGCAACCCGGTTGCCCGCGGGTCTGCGTTGCCGGGCGCGCCGCGCGGGGTGGCTGAGCGCGCAGTTCCCCGCGCCCCTATGGCAACCCCGTTGCCTCGCGGGGCGGTTGGCCAGCTGCGCCGTCAGAGGGGCATGGGGTCGATGTCGCAGTTGGCGCGCATGCCTGCCTTCATCTGCTGGGTGGCCGGGTGCGGGGCGGCGCTCGCCGAAGTCAAGCGGGGGGCGTCCAGGACCCGTTCCATGCGTTGCAGGGTGTCCGCGCGCAGGGCGGCGCCCTCCGCTTCGGCGCCCGCCAGCGTGAGGTCGAGCGCCAGGTTGGCCGCGCACACCAGCGTGGTGGGGTGGTCCTCCCCCAGCGCCGACCTGCACAGGTCCAGCGTGCGCTCGCCCCTCTCGCGTGCCTCCGCGATCTCGCCGAGCGCGCTCAGATCGCTCGCCAGGTTGATCGCGCAGGCCAGCGGGATGGGATGGGACGCCCCGAGGCGCTCGGTGAGCAGGCCCAGCGCCGTCTCGTCGAGCCGGCGGGCCTCCTCGGCCTGGCCCAGCAGCCGCAGCGTCACCGCCAGGTCGACGTCGGCGGACAGCACGTGCGGGTGGTGCGGGTCGAAGATGCTGCGGTAGCGCTGGCACGCCTTGACGCCGCGGTCGCGTGCGGCCTCCAGCTCGCCGCTCTGCCGCAGCGCGATGGACACCGTCAGCGCGGTGGCCAGGGACTGGGGGTGGGTGTCGCCGTACCGCCGGGTGAACAGCGCGTACGCCTCGTTGGCCAGCTCCAGCGACGCGGCGTGGTCGCCTTCCTTGCGGCACGCCTCGCTCAGCTCGCGGATGGCGCGGATCGTGGTGGGGTTGCCGGGGCCGAACGTGCTGCGGAAGCCGTCGAGAACGACCTGCTGCCGGGTCCTGGCGCCCACGTAGTCGCCGGTCTCCTGCACGTCGATGGCGACGCTGCGCTCGGTGATCAGGGTCCGCTGGTCGTCCCGGCCGAACAGCCGGGTCTTCAGGGCCAGGGTCTGCTCGTCCAGGGTCAGGGCCCGGCGGAAGTCCCCGATCAGCCGCAGGCTCACGCCCAGGTTGTGGGCGCTGTTCAGGGTGTCCGGGTCGTCCTCGCCGAACGCCCGCCGCGCCCGCTCGTAGGCCAGTTCGTCCAGGCGCGCGCCGGCGGCGAAGTCGCCCTCCACGCGGCGGACGGCGCCTTCCAGGTTGAGGGCCTTGAGGGCGTCCTCCCGGGTGTCCTCTCCCCCGGGCGGCGCGGTGCGGTCGTAGATCTCGCGCAGTTCGGCGATGAGTTCGGCGGCGTCGCGATAGCGGCCCACCACCCAGTACATGAAGCAGAGCCACTGCCCCATCAGCCGCGTCTGCTGGTCCTGGTCCCCGAAGACGCTCCGCCACGTCTTCCACGCCTGCTCGGAGAAGTCCAGCGCGACGTCGTGGTCGCCCCAGTAGTACAGGTACTCGGCGATGTTCATCACCAGCTGCTTGACCCACGGCTGGTCGGACTCGACGGCGTTCGAGGCGATGACGTGCCCGTAGAGCTCCGCGTAGCGCGGCCAGTTGGTGGCCGTCACCGGTGACTTGGGGTCGGCGGCGGCCAGCAGGGTGTGGGCACCCTGGCGCATGCGTCTCTGCTCCTCGGCGGTCATGCGGTTGTTCAGCACCAGCTGCACCAGGCGGTGCATCTCGATGGAGTTGGTCCGGTGGTCGATGCGGGCCAGGGAGTAGCGGCTGATCTCCCGGATCGCGCGGGCCAGCCGGATGGGATCGTTGAGCACCGCGTCGAGTTCCGGGACGATGCTGCCGTTGCCGAGGCCGGTGAAGATGGACCGGGCGATCGGGTCGGGGGCGAAGTACGAGCACAGCTGGAGCAGTCGCAGGGCCGCGGGGCTGCGGGTCTCCAGGTGGTCGAGGGAGACGTTCCAGGCGGCGGCGACCGGGAGTTGGTAGTCCGGCGGCGGCGACACCTCCAGCAGTTCGGTGCGCTTGCTCTCGAACAGCCGCAGGTACTCCGAGGCGGGCATGCCGGTCTCGGCCCGCCAGGCCGCGGCCTGTTCCAGGGCGAGCGGCAGGTCGCCGAGGGCCTCCGCGAGCCGGTCGGCCTCCTCGTCGCTGAGCGGCGGCCCCGAGCGGCGCAGCAGTTCCTTGCTCTCCTCGCGGATGAACACGTCGACTTCGAGGGAGCTGCCGACCCGGTCCCAGCGCCGGTTGCGCGAGGTGACCAGGATGGTGCCGTTGCCGCCGGTGGGGAAGTAGTGGCGGACCCGCTCCGGGTCGTCCGCGTTGTCGAAGATCAGCAGCCACCGGGAGTACGGGCGTCCCTCGCGGAGCGCCTCGCGGACCGCGGGTCCGGCGATGTTCGCCTCCATGCTGGTCTCCAGCCCCAGCCGCTGGGCGAGTTCGACCAGTGCCTGGCCGATCTGGCCGGGGCGCTCGGCCGGGATCCACCAGACGATGTCGTACTCGGACTGGTGAAGGTAGGCGTACTCGATCGCCAGCTGGGTCTTGCCGACGCCGCCCATGCCGTGGATCGCTTCGGGCAGGACGGTCGTGGTCCCTTCCTGCAGGCGCTCGCCGAGGAGTTCCAGCAGGTGCGCGCGGCCGGTGAAGTTGGGGTTGCGCGGCGGCACGTTGCCCCAGACCCGCGGCTGCTGCGACGTGCGCTGCCCCTCTGTCGTCGGCTGCGGAAGGGTGGCCATCGCTGCTCCTTTTGGCGAGTCGTTCGAGTCGTTCGTGCCGTTCGAGTCGTTCGTGCCTGGCTCCGGCGCACCGCGTCCGGAGGGGTCCCTGTCGGGGCGGAACGGCGAGACGCCGGACAGCGGACCGGTGCGTTTGGTGAGGTTGACGGTGTGGTGCTGGTCGTACCAGCTCAGGACGCCCGCCAGCATCCCGGCTCGCTGGCGGAACCGTCCGTTGAGGGCGCGCAGGGCGGCCAGTTCGATGCGCAGGAAGGCGACGTTGTGTTCCGACACGGTCGGCATCACCAGGGTGTCGAGCGGCTCGGAGCCGGGCGGCAGCACCGGCTGCCCGCCGGACGCGGCTGCCGGGTCGTCGAGCAGGACGCGGACGTCGTGCAGGACCCGGACGGTCTCGCTGCGCCGGCCCTGGGCCAGCAACTCCTCGCGGACGCCCGGCGCGAAGGTGAACACCACCTCGTCGCCGCTGCCGTCGTCGTCGGCGAAGCCGCGCCGCACCAGGCCGCTCATCAGCAGCTCGGACAGGTGCTCGGGTCCCGCACCCGGCATGGCGGCGGCCAGCGAGCGCATCACGGGCAGGGTCAGGGGCGCCGCGGCGAGCCGGGTGGCCAGCGCGAACGAGGTGGGCGAGGAGGCGGCGCGGAAGTCCGAGACCCGCACGGCGGCCGGTACGGCGCTGCCGGGGTCGAGGATGTCCTCCAGCCACGGTACGGTGCGGGCCGCGTCCGGCCTGCGCTTCCACTCGGTGGCCTGCATCGCGGACAGCTCGCACCAGCCGGACGACGGCCGGCCGACGAGATCGGCCCAGGCCGTGAGCCACCGCTCGGTCGCCTCCAGTACCGGGACGACGACGGCGCCTTCGCCGGCCTCAGGTCCTGAGCGCGGCGGTTCCAGCCGGGTCTCGCGCAGTTCCCAGCGCAGTTCGCTGTTCGGTGCCCAGGCGCGGGGGGCCTGTAACCGCACCCGGGCGACGTCCAGGCCGGTCCGGAACCATAACCGCTGCGGCAGCGGGTTGAGGACGGCGACGGGCCCGGAGCGGCCCCATGCGCGCAGCAGCGGCGAGACCGCGTCGGAGAGCCAGCCGGTCGCCAGCCCGTCGGTCACGACCAGGGTCAGGCGGTGCCGGCCGCGGGGCTCCGCCGGCCGGTGGGCGAGGCGGGCCCGGCCGGATCCGGTCGCGTCGGTGCCGAGCAGGTCCACCGTCTCGACGCCGGACCACGCGTCCTGACGGGCGAGTTCGGCGACGGCCTCGGTGAGGGGCTCCGCCCAGACCTTCATCGTGGGGGTGGCGTCGAGGACGACGACGAGTTCGGCACGCTCCCGGCCGCGGGGCTGCCTCACCCGGCCGAGGGCCCGCAGCGCCTGGCTCAGCGCCGGGACGCCCGGTGCGACACGCCGGCCGTCATCACCACGCATGGACGCCCACAGGGCACGCCCGGAGCGGTGCGAAAGCTGAGGGGACCCGCGGACTGCGGGCACGCGTGGCGTCCACGCTCAAAGGGTGGCAGCGCCATGCCGGTGGTGCAAGGCGGCAGGCCAAGCCGAGGGTGGCAGTGACTCCGATGCACCACCGAAACCGGCCGACCGCCGCAGCGGGCCGCGGTGGCGTCGGTGAGCACCGCGGCACCTCGCGGTGCCTGCCGTGGAGAATCCCACCGGCCGCTGGGACGGGTGAGAGTGACGAAAAGAGCGTGACAGTATTGCGCCCGCAGTGCAAGACCGGCCGGCCCGCGCCGGGCCCCCGCGCCGAGGGCACGGTCACGGTGCGGGGTCGGGGCGCTCGCGCGGCGGCACCGGAACTTGCCCGGAATTCGCCGGCCCCGGCTTGCGTTCGGGATCGTCCAGCAGGAGGGCGATGTGCCGGCCGACGTGCCCGTCCCAGCCGTCCGGGCCGAGCGCCAGCGCGTCCCGGCGCCACTTGGCGGTGCGCTCGACGAGGCTGCTGAGGCCGCGCTCCTGGACGATCTCGCTGAACGCCTCCCGGTGCGCGGGGTCGTCGGAGCCGGCCCGATGCCAGATGACCGCGGGCACGCCCGCGCGCAGGGCCGCCAGCAGCTCCTGCCGCCCGACGTCCGCGTCGTCGTCGGGGGGCCGGCTCAGCACCAGGCAGACCGCCTGCTCGTCCTCCTTCAACTCCCTTTCCAGGTGGAAGAAGTACGCCGTGCCGCCGTCCGGCCGGCTCCAGTGCGCGTGGCTGTCCGCCGGGAACTCCCGCAGCTGGCGCCACTTGCCGTGCCAGGGCCGGTGCCACGCGGCCTTCCGGAGGCGCTCCAGGCTGCGGATGAGCACCGGGTAGTCCATCACCAGCGGCGTCGGGGAGCCGGAGGAGGACTCCTTGCTCCACCACTCGACGGGCTCGTTGAGCAGTTCCCACGGGAGGATGAACTCCACGATCACCGGCTGCCGCAGGTCCGCCCACTGCTCCTCCACCTGCTCGACGAGCCGCTCCACCTCGCCGGGCAGCTGGTCGCGGTGCAGGGCGACGGTCTCGCCCGGCACCGGATGCCACCCCTCGGCGTCGGACTGCCGCCAGTGGGACATGTGGTAGTGCTCGGAATCGATGCCGTCGGGCTCGAACTGGATGAGCAGGTAGGCGGGTACGAGCGAGGGCGTGGCCGGTGTGAACCCCGCGCGTTCCCAGGCGGCCAACTCGTTCTGCAGGCCCCAGTCCTGGGCCTTGTGGCGGTTCCAGCGGCGCAGCAGTTCCGCGGCCTCCTGGCGGCCCTGTTCCACCAGCCGGTCGGCGGCGAGCACGAGGAAGGCCATGCTGGCCGGTAACTCGCCGTCGGCGGTGTTCCCGCCGGCCAGCCGCAGGAACACCTGCCAGCCGTTGTCGCACCAGGCGGGCAGTTCCTGGGTCCGCGAGCGGCTCGCCCGGCGGGCCAGCGTCGTCAGTCCGGGCGCGCCCATGGACCGCAGCGCCGGGCGCAGCAGGTGGAGGTCGGCCTTGTCGAAGAAGTCCACCGCCTCCCACTCGTCCACCAGCCGCCACAGCGCGCTGACCGCGCTGGACTGCTGCTCGACGTAGGCGAGGCTGCGCACCATGCAGGACAGGCCGTCGCGGACGCCGTTGCAGGTGTCCAGCAGGCGCAGCAGCGCCGGCCGCAGGGCGTCGGTGCCGATCGGCGGCACGGGCACGAGCAGTTCCTGCTCCAGCATGGTGAGCCACAGGTCCCGGCTTCCCGGGTGACGCACCGTCGCCGCTTCCTGGAGGACGTCGACGATTCCGGCCATCAGCTCGTTGCGCACGCGAGCCGGGCTGCGCCCCTCCACCCATTGCCTCCCGCCAGCCACCGGTTGCGTCCCGGCCCCCGGGGCACCGCTCGGGTTGAACTCCAGCCCGCCCAGATTAGTCCCGCGGGGGAGCGCACGTCAGGTGACCGTGGCGAAAGGCCGGCGACGGGGCCGGAGGCCCGGCCGCCGCCGCGGGAACGTCACACGTTCTGCGGGAAGCCCAGGTTGAGGCCGCCGTGGCCGGGGTCGGGCCAGCGGGAGGTGACGACCTTGCCGCGGGTGAAGAAGTGGACGCCCTCGGTGCCGTGCGCATGGCTGTCGCCGAAGAGGCTGTTCTTCCAGCCGCCGAAGGAGAAGTAGGAGACGGGTACGGGGATGGGGACGTTGACCCCGACCATGCCGACCTCGACCTCGTGCTGGAAGCGCCGCGCGGCGCCTCCGTCGTTGGTGAAGATCGACGTGCCGTTGCCGTAGGGGTTGGCGTTGACGAGCGCCAGCCCCTCGTCGTAGGAGGCGACCCGCACCACCGAGAGGACGGGGCCGAAGATCTCGTCGGTGTAGACGGGCATGTCGGGCGTGACGTGGTCGAAGAGGGTGGGGGCGAGGAAGAAGCCGTCGCCGTCGGCGTCGAACTCCCCCTGCCTGCCGTCCACGACGAGCTTCGCCCCGGCCCTGGTGCCGGCGTCGAGGTAGGAGGCGACCTTGTCCCGGTGCTGCCGCGTCACCAGCGGGCCCATGTCGCAGCCCCGGGTGCCGTCGCCGGTGCGCAGCCGCGCCATCCGCTCGGTGATCCGGGCGACCAGGTCGTCGGCGACGGGCTCGACCGCGACCAGCACCGACACCGCCATGCACCGCTCGCCGGCCGAGCCGAACCCGGCGTTGACCGCGGCGTCGGCGGCGAGGTCCAGGTCCGCGTCGGGCAGCACCAGCATGTGGTTCTTGGCGCCGCCGAGTGCCTGGACCCGCTTGCCGTGCCGGGTGCCGGTCTCGTACACGTACCGGGCGACCGGCGTGGAGCCGACGAACGAGACGGCCGCGACGTCCTCGTGGGTGAGCAGCGCGTCCACCGCCTCCTTGTCGCCGTTGACGACCTGGAGCACGCCGTCGGGCAGCCCGGCCTCCTTCCACAGCGCGGCCATCGCGAGCGTGGCGCCCGGGTCCTTCTCGCTCGGCTTGAGCACCACCGCGTTGCCGCAGGCGAGCGCGATGGGGACGAACCACATCGGCACCATCACGGGGAAGTTGAAGGGCGAGACGACCGCGACCACGCCGAGCGGCTGCCGCACCGAGTGGACGTCGACCCCGGTGGAGGCGTTCTCGGTGAAGCCGCCCTTGAGCAGGTGCGGGATGCCGCAGGCGAACTCCGCCACCTCCAGGCCCCGGGTGACCTCGCCGAGCGCGTCGGAGAGCACCTTGCCGTGCTCGGCGGTGACGAGGGCGGCGATCTCCTCCCGGCGTGCGTGCAGCAGTTCACGGAAGGCGAAGAGCACCTGCGACCGCTTGGCGAGCGACACGTCGCGCCACTGCTGCCAGGCCGCCTTCGCGGAGGTGACCGCGGCGCCGACGAGTGCGGCCGAGGCGAGGTCGACCACGCCGGTCTGCTCCCCGGTGGCCGGGTTGTGGACCGGGGCGGTGCGTTCGGCGGTGCCCTGCCACGGGCGGCCGTCGACGAGGTGGGTGATGCGCCGCGGGTGGCTCACGGCAGGCTCCTTCAGAGGTCTCAACGGTGGTGCGGAGAAGGGGGCGTGACGCCGGGTCAGTGCCCGGCGGCCTCCCCTTCCTGTTCGTGGCGTGCGTGGTCCCGAGGTGTGGTGCGCTGCCGCTCGTCCGCCGGCTCGGCGGGGGCGAGGTACGGGCGCTGGCCGGCCTTGTGCCGGACGTACTCCTCGTGCGCCGCCCGCGTGGAGTCGAGGGTGGCGGTCTGGCTGACCGGGACGTCCCACCAGCTCGCGCTGTCGGGCGCGGGCACCAGCGGGTCGGTCTCGACGTGGATGACGACGGGCCCGCCGTCGGCCGGCCACGCCTTGGCCTCGGCGATGGCGGCGGCCAGTTCGTCGCGGGAGTGCACCTCGATCACGTGGGCGCCCAGGCTGCGGGCGTTGGCGGCGAGGTCGGTGGGCAGGCGGGGGCCGTCGAGGCGGCCGCCGGCGCCGCGGTAGCGGTACTGGGTGCCGAACCGCTGGGAGCCCAGGGACTCCGAGAGCGAACCGATGGAGTGGAAGCCGTTGTTCTGCACCAGGACGACGACGATCTTGACGCGTTCCTGGACGGCGGTGGCGAGTTCGGTCGGCATCATCAGATAGCCGCCGTCGCCGACCATCGCGAAGACGTCGCGGGTGCCGTCGGCGAGCCGGGCGCCGATCGCGCCGGGGATCTCGTAGCCCATGCAGGAGTAGCCGTACTCCACGTGGTAGCCCTTGCGGTCCCGGACCCGCCACAGCTTGTGCAGGTCGCCGGGCATCGAGCCGGCGGCGCACAGCACGACGTCGCGCGGAGCGGAGAGCTCGTTGACGCAGCCGAGCACCGCGGACTGGGTGAGGACACCCTCGGCGAGGCGGCCGGTGACCGAGGCGTCCGGGTGGTAGGCGGCCTCCACGGTGGCGTCCCACTCGGCCCACAGCCCGGCCTGCTCCTGCTCGTAGGCGTCCGGCACGCGGTGGCCGGCGAGCGCCGCGGTCAGGGCGGTGAGCGCCTCGCGGGCGTCGGCCACGAGCGCCAGCCCGGCCTGCTTGCCCGCGTCGAAGGCCGCCACGTTGAGGTTGGCGAACCGGACGCCGGGCTGCTGGAAGGCGGTACGCGACGCGGTGGTGAAGTCGCTCCAGCGGGTGCCGACGCCGATGACGAGATCGGCCTCGCGGGCCAGGGCGTTGGCCGCGGTGGTGCCGGTGGAGCCGACCGCGCCCATCAGCCGCGGGTGGCCGTGCGGCAGGGAGCCCTTGCCGGCCTGGGTCTCGCCGACGGGGATGCCGGTCGCCTCGGCGAAGGCCCGCAGCGCGTCCTCGGCGCCGGAGTAGTGGACGCCGCCGCCGGCCACGAGCAGGGGGCGGCGGGCCCCGCGCACCAGGTCGGCCGCGGCCCGGACGAGGGCGGTCTCGGCCGGCGGGCGGGCGATGTGCCAGGTGCGCGGGGCGAACAGCTCCAGCGGCCAGTCGTACGCCTCGGCCTGCACGTCCTGCGGCAGCGAGATCGTGGCGGCGCCGGTGTCGGCGGGGTCGGTGAGCACCCGCATGGCGCCCAGCAGCGCGGCCGGCAGCTGCTCGGGCCGGCTGACCCGGTCGAAGAAGCGCGACAGCGGGCGGAAGGCGTCGTTGACGCTGACGTCGGCCGCGTGCGGCTGCTCCAGTTCCTGGAGGACGGGCGCGCTCACCCGGGTGGCGAAGGTGTCCGAGGGCAGCAGCAGCACCGGGATGCGGTTGACGGTGGCCAGCGCCGCGCCGGTGAGCATGTTCGTGGAGCCGGGCCCGATCGAGGCGGTGCAGGCCCATGCCTCCAGCCGGTCCTGCTGGCGGGCGTAGGCGACGGACGTGTGCACCATCGCCTGCTCGTTGCGGGCCAGGACGTAGGGCAGCGGCGAGTGGCCGCCCGCGGGCAGGCTCTCCTGTTCGAGCTGGAGCAGCGCCTGCCCGAAGCCCGCGACGTTGCCGTGGCCGAAGATCCCGAAGACGCCGGCGAAGAACCGGCGGCGCTCCCCGTCCCGCTCCGACCACTGGGCGGCCAGGAACCGGGCCGTCGCCTGGGCCACCGTCAGCCGCACCGTCGCGGCCTGCTGCGTGCTCATTCCGTCTCCTTCGTCGCCGGAGCCGCCTCGGGGCCCGGCCCCGTTCCCGCGGGGCGGGCGAGCGGCAGCCGCGGGTCGAACGGCTGGTCCCGCCAGGTGTCGCGCACCCAGGCGTGAGCGGGGTCGTCGCAGATCAGCCAGGCCCGCTCCGGGCCGGGGCCGGCCATGACGTTGAGGTAGTACAGGTGGGCGTCGGGCGCGGCCATCGAGGGCCCGTGCCAGCCGTGCGGCACGAGGACGACGTCGCCGGTGCGCACCTCGGCGAGCACGTCGATCGGCCGGTCCGCGCCCGAGGCGTACACCCGCTGGTAGCCGACCGGGTCGGTGCAGCGCGGGTCGGTGCCCCGGGTCTCGAAGTAGTAGATCTCCTCCAGGGCGGTCTCCTGGCCGGGGCGTTCGGCGTCGTGCTTGTGCGGCGGCCAGGAGCTCCAGTTGCCGGCCGGGGTGACGACCTCGCAGGCGATGACGGAGTCGGCGTCCAGTACCGCGGGCGTGCCGAAGTTGCGCACCTCGCGCGAGGCGGCGCCGGCGCCGCGCCGCTCGACGGGCACCTCGGAGGCGGGGACGCGGTGGACGGCGCGGCCGGTGCTGCCGGGCGCGAGGGCGCCGGCGAGGGCGACGCGGGCGGGCGCGCCGCCGGCCGCCCGCACGGTGACGCGGGCGCCGGCGGGCACGTAGACGACGTCGGTGGGTCCGGCGAAGACGTCCGGCCGCCCGTCGAGCGCGACCTGGTGGACCTGCCCGTCGGCGGTCTCGGCGGTGACGTGCACGGCGCCGGACAGCGGGACGACCAGGTGCTCGAAGTCGCCCGCGTCGAGGGTGCGGGTCGCGTCACCGGCCAGCCGGGCCGTGCGCAGGCTGGTGTGGTGCCAGCCGGGGTGGGCGTCCGTGACGGCGAGGTCCCAGCCGCCGGCACCGGCGGTGCCGTGCGGCAGGACCCAGCGGGGCTCGTCGGTCACCTGCTGCTCCCGTGGGTGAGGTCGGCCGCGATGTCCACGGCGGCGGCCACGTCGCCGTCCGGCGGGTAGAGCAGGGCGCGCCCGACGACCAGGCCGCGCACCTGGGGGATGCGCAGCGCGGCGCCCCAGGAGGCGTAGGTGTCGCGCGGGTCGCCCTGGGGGTCGCCGCCGAGCAGGAGGGTGGGCATCGTGGTGGCGTCCAGCACCCGTTCCAGGTCGTCGACGACCGGGAGTTTGAGCCAGGTGTGGGCGCTGGTCGCGCCGAGTCCGCTGGCGATGTGGATCGAGGTGATGACGCTGTCGGGGTCGAGCAGGTTGCGGGAGCGGCCGCCCTCGCGGACCGACAGGAAGGGCTCGATCATCGCCATCAGGCCGAGGCCGGCAAGTCCGGTGACGGCGGCGGCGGTCGACTCCAGCGTGGCGGACGTCCCCGGGTCGCCGAGGCAGATCCGGGTGAGGGTCTTGCCGCCGTCGAGACCCTGCTCGGCGATGGCCTGCGGGGTGTAGGCGGTGAAGCGGTCGTCGAACTCGAAGGCGGCGCCCTGCAGCCCGCCGCGGTTCATCGAGCCGATGACGACCTTGTCCTCCAGGGCGCCCATCAGCAGCAGGTCGTCCAGCAGGTCGGGGGTGCTGAGCACGCCGTCCACGCCGGGGCGGGAGAGCGCGGTGGCCAGGCGCTCCAGGAGGTCGGTGCGGCTGGCCATGGCCCGCGCGTCGTCGCGCACGCCGAGGGCGCCGCGGGCGGGGTGGTCGGCGGCGACGACGAGCAGGCGGCCGTCGTCCCCGAGAAGGGGCCGGCGGGCGCGCTTCTGCCAGGCGCGGCCGATGCGTTCGGGCTCGCGGGCCCGGATCTCGGTCAGCTGTGCGGTGTTCATCAGGCGGTCCTCCCGGAAGGGCGCGCCCGGGAGGCGAGCGCCGCCTCGACCTCGGCGGTGGTCGGCATGGCGGTGGAGCATTCCAGGCGGGCGGCGACCAGGGCGCCGGCCACGTTGGCGAACGCGATGACGCGGCCCAACTCCCAGCCGGCGAGCAGGCCGTGGACGAGGGCGCCGCCGAAGGCGTCGCCGGCGCCGAGGCCGTTGACGACCTCGACGGGGAACGGCGCCACCTCGACACGCTCGTCGCGGGTGGCGGCGAGGACGCCCTTCGGGCCCTGCTTGACGATCGCGAGATCCAGGCCGCGCTCCAGCAGGGCGTCGGCTGCGCGCTGCGGGTCGCGCTCGCCGACCGCGACCTCGCACTCCTCACGGTTGCCGACGGCGACGGTGACGTGCTCCAGCGCCCGGCTCACCTGCGCGCGCGCCTGCGCGGCGTCCGCCCAGAACATCGGCCGGTAGTCGAGGTCGAGGACGGTGGTGGCCCGCCGGCCGCGCGCCTGCCAGGCGGCGAAGTGGGCCGCGCGGCTGGGCTGGGCGGACAGGCCGGTGACGGTGGCCCAGAAGACGGCCGTGTCGCGGACGGCGTCCAGCGGCAGGTCGTCCGGCTCGATCATCAGGTCGGGCGCGGTGCCGTAGCGGTAGAAGTAGAGCGGGAAGTCGTCCGGCGGGAAGACCTCGCAGAAGGTGACCGGGGTGGGCGGGCCGTCCGGGTCGGTGATCGCGGCGATGTAGCCGGGGTCGACGCCCAGCCGGGCCGCCTCGGCGCGCACGTAGCGGCCGAAGGGGTCGGCGCCGGTACGGGTGATGAGGGCGGCGTCCCGGCCGTGGCGGGCGGCGGCGACGGCGACGTTGGTGGCGCTGCCGCCCAGGAACTTCTGGAAGGTGCGCACTTCCTCCAGGCCGACGCCGTGGTCGAGCGGGTAGATGTCGACGCCGGTGCGGCCGATGGTGACGAGGTCGTGGGCCACCGTCACTCCCCCGGCGCGGCGGCCGCGTCCGCCGTCCCGGCGGCCACGGCGAGCAGGTGGGCCACCGAGGCGCGGACGTCGTCGCGCGGGTCGGCGCCGCCGGGCTCGCCGGGTGCGGCGTGCAGCACGGTGTCCTGCTCCAGGACGTACCAGCCGGCGTATCCGGCGTCCTCCAGCAGCCGGACGATGGCGGCGATGTCGACGTCGCCGGCGCCGAGCGGCACGTACATCCCCTCGGCGACGGCCGCGGCGTAGGCCGTCCCGCCGGACCGGACCCGGTCGGCCAGGGTGCGGCGGACGTCCTTGAGGTGGACATGGGCGATGCGGTGGGGGTGGCTCGCGGCCAGCGCGACGGGGTCCCCGCCGCCGATGAGCAGGTGGCCGGTGTCCAGGCAGAGCCCGATGCCGCTGCCGTCCAGGACGCGCTGGGTCTCCACGCCGGACTCGACCATGGTGCCGACGTGCGGGTGGAGGGTCGCGGTGAGACCGGCGGCCGCGGCCGCGGCCGCGATCCGGTCGAGGTTGGCGAGCAGGCAGGACCAGCCGGCGTCGTCCAGGACCGGGCGGGCGTCGTAGCCGTCGGTGCCGGTCGCGGCGGCGACGACCACGGTGCCGGCGTCGGCGGCGACCAGGCCCGCGATCGCGGACTCGACTTCGGGCAGCGGGTCGTGGCCGGGGTCGTGCAGGACGGCGGGCACGAACTGGCCGACGGCGCGCAGGCCGTGGGCGGCCAGCACGGCGGCCTTGTCGGCGGGCGCGTCGGGCAGGAAGCCGTCGGGGCCGAACTCGGTTGCGGCCAGGCCGAGTTCCCGCATCTGGGGCAGGACGGTGTCCGGGCCGAGCTGGTGGCCCCAGCCGGGGACCTCGCACACGCCCCAGGAGATCGGTGCGCCGGCGATCCGCTCGGCGAGGGGGGCGGTCACGACCGGGCTCCCTTCGCCCGGCCGGTGTCCGGCCCGGCGGTGTGACTCTGGCGGCCGGCCGACGTGCTCCGCATGGCGCGTCCCTCTTCCCGGTAGGTGTCGTGGGGCGTGGTGCTCTTCCCTACGGTGCGCCGCGACGGCCCGCACCGCACACCCGCGGACGCGGGGCCCGGGGGTGTACACCGAGCCTCCTCCGAAGGCGACGACAAGTCAATAGTTTGTCCTGACATTCTGACTTCCGGCGAAGCGATCACGGTGTGGCCGGCGCGCGGCCACCGGATCAGTGCGCGGCGACCGTCATCTCGAAGGCGTAGCGCGACGCGCGGTAGACGTGCGAGCCGTACTCCACCGGCCGGTCCGAGGCGTCGCGCGCGGTGCGGACCATGGTCAGCAGGGTGGCGCCGCGGCTCTCGTCCAGCAGCCGCGCCTCGGCCGCGGTGGCCCGGCGGGCGCCGATGGTCTGCTCCGCGGTGCTCAGCACGATGCCCGCGCGGCGCAGGAGCTGGTAGAGACCGGCGCCGGCCAGCACCTGCGGGGTCAGGTCGACCACGCCCGCCGGCAGGTGGTTGTGCAGCAGCGCGATCGGCTCGCCGTCGGCCAGGCGCAGCCGCTCCAGCGCCACCACGTCGGCGCCCTCCTCGATCTGCAGCGCCGCGGCGACCTCGGGGCCGGCCGGGACGGTCGCTATGGAGAGCACCTCGGTGGTCGGGCGCCGCCGCTCGCGGGCCAGGTCCTCGTAGAGGCTGGTGAACTCCAGCTGGCGGCGGATGCGGTTCGCCACCACCTGCGTGCCGACCCCGCGCTTGCGGGCCAGCAGGCCCTTGTCGACCAGGTGCTGCATGGCCTGACGCATCGTCGGGCGGGAGAGCCCGAACTGGTCGGCCATCGCGACCTCGTTGCTCAGCCGGGTGCCGGGCGGCAGCACACCGGACTCGATGAGGTGCTGCAGCTGCTGGGCGAACTGGAAGTACAGCGGGACCGGGCTGCTGCGGTCGATGGTGATCTGCTGCGCGAGCGACTCCACGTCCACCCCTCCTGGAGACTTCTGCCGACGGACCCCAGTATGACGCATCTGGCGGCGTAATCTCTGTACGTCCATATGTCATAACAAACTCTTGCCTTGTCATCCATCGAAGAGTAGAAATCAGTAGGCCGCTCCCGGCGCTCCGCACGAAAGGCACCCGCACATGCGCATCGGACTCATCGGCACGGGCCGCATCGGCGCGTTCCATGCCACCACCCTCGCCGGCCTGGACGCCGTGGCCGGCATCGTGGTGCACGACGCCGACGAACGCTCCGCCCGCACCGTGGCGGACCAGGTGGGCGCGACGTACGCGGGTGACCTGGACGCCCTGTTCGGCGCGGACCTGGACGGCGTGGTCATCGCCGCGCCCACCGCCTTCCACGCCGAGCTGATCCTGGCCGCCCGCAAGGCGGGCCTGGCCACCTTCTGCGAGAAGCCGGTGGCGGGCACCCTGGCCGAGACCGACGCGGTGCTGGCCGCGCTGGACGGGGCCGAAGTCCCGCTGCAGATAGGCTTCCAGCGCCGTTTCGACGCCGGCTACCTGGCGCTGCGCGAGGCCGTCGCGGACGGGCGGCTCGGCTGGACGCACACCCTGCGCGCCGTCACCGCCGACCCCGCCCCGCCGCACCCGGGCTACATCCCGGCCTCCGGCGGCATCTTCCGCGACTGCTCGGTGCACGACTTCGACATCGTCCGCTGGGTCACCGGGCGCGAGGTCACCGAGGTCTACGCCACCGGGTCCAACCGCGGCGAGGACTTCTTCGCCGCGGCGGGCGACGTCGACACCGCCGTCAGCCTGCTCACCTTCGACGACGGCACGCTGGCCAGCTGCACAGCCACCCGCTACAACGGCGCCGGCTACGACGTGCGCCTGGAGGTCTGCGGCTCGAAGGGCACCCTGGCCGCGGGGGTGACCGAGCGGAGCCCGCTCACCTCCGCCGAGGGCGGCCCCTGGCCCGCCGGCACTCCTTACGGCGGCTTCATGGAGCGCTTCGCGGACGCCTACCGGGCCGAACTGGCGGCCTTCACCGAGGTGGTGGCGGGTCTGCGGCCGAGCCCGTGCACCGGGCAGGACGCCCGCGCGGCCCTGGCCGTCGCCGAGGCCGCCACCCGCTCGCGCCTGGAGGGCCGCCCGGTCCGGGTGGGCGACGCGGGCTGACCTTCCGGCGAAACGCGCGCGGCCGCGGCGGACGACTCCCGCCGCGGCCGCGCGCCGTTCCGGCGCGTCCTCACCGGAACGCCCCGGGCCGGTCATCCGTCAGCCCGCCCGCAGCCGCAGCCGGATGGTGCGTGCCTCGGGCCGCAGCGCGAACTGCGGCCACACGTCGGGCCCGCAGGCCCGCGAGCCGAGGCCGTGCTGGGCGGCGTCGATGATCAGGTGCCCGCTGGTGGACGCCGGCAGCTCGAACGGGTGGGCGGCGCGGGCGACTTGCTGCGGGGTGTGCCGGGCCAGGCTGAAGCCCGGCCGGCGCCCGCGCCCGTCGGGGTGGGCCGTGACGCGCAGCACGCCGGTGCCGCCGCTGGTCAACGTCAGCTCGCGCAGCTGCGAGCGGTGTCCGGTCTCCTGCGGCCGGGCGTACTCCACCGCCAACTCCCCGATGCCCGCGGCGAACCGGCCGGTGCGGGCGGCCCGCATGCTGTCCGGGTAGGACTCCAGCGGGCCGGTGCCGAACCACTCGGCGCCGTCCACCGGCGCCCCGGCGTCGGGCAGTTCGAAGCGGACCCCGATCCGCGGCCACACCGTGGACCAGCCGCGCGAGGGCGCGGTCTCCACCCGCAGCTCCACCTCGCCGTCCTCCAGCGACCAGGTGCACTCCACCGTCACCGACAGCCCGGAGTTGGCGGCCGAGACCCGGTCGACGGTGCGCAGCGCGCCGTCGGCGCACTCCACCGATATCCGGCGCGTCGTCAGCCGGTCGAGGCCGTCGCGCCGCCACAGCGCGGCGCTGGAGATGCCGGCGATGCTCGCGTCGCTCTCCTCGACCTGCCCGGAGGTTCCCTCGTCGTTGTCGGTGGGCGCGCGGAACAGCTCCAGCGTCGGCCCGCTGACGGGCCGTCCGGCCAGCCGTACCAGCGAACCGGCCGCGAACTCGGCGATGCCGAGCGTGAGCGTGCCCTCGGCCGGGCGCCAGCCGTCGCGCGGCCGGACGGCGGGGGCGGGGCGGGGTGCCGAGCGGTCCTGCTGGGCGGTGGCGACCTCGTGGCCGGCCTCGGCCCAGGCGGTCGTGGCGGCGAGCACGGCGTCGACCGTCAGCCAGGTCTCGGCGTCGCCGGCCACCGGCACGGACGGCAGCGGCACGATCACCGTCTCTCCGGCAGGTACCACCGGAACCGCCAACTCGCCCTCGGCGGACGGGACTCCGTCGTGCTCGACGCGCCAGCGAAAGCGCAGGTCGGAGGTGTCGGCGGAGTGCCTCAGGTTGGTGATCTGCACCGAGCCGCCGGTGAAGGAGAAGCGCACCGGCTGCACGACGGCCTTGAACTCGTGCAGGCTCGGGGTGGGTACGTCGTCGCTGAGCACCATGCCGTCCATGACGAAGTTGCCGTCGTGGACGACCTCGCCGAAGTCGCCGCCGTACGCGAAGTACGGGGTGCCGTCGGCGGTGGCGGTGGCGATGCCGTGGTCGCGCCACTCCCACACGAAGCCGCCGTGCAGCCGCGGGTGGGCGTGCACCAGGGCCTCGTACTGGTCGAGCGCGCCGGGCCCGTTGCCCATCGCGTGCGCGTACTCGCACAGCACGAAGGGCTTGGTGCGCTGGTGGGCGCCCTGCGCGGGGGTGCAGCCGAGCAGCGGGGCGCGCGAGCCGTCGGTGCCGATCTGCGCGGTCTCCAGCACGGAGGCGTACATCCGGGAGTAGACGTCGGTGTAGGCGCCGGTGTGGTCGCCCTCGTAGTGCACGGGCCGGCCGCTGTCGCGGGCGTGCACCCAGGCGGACATGGCGGCCAGGTTGGCGCCGGTGCCGGCCTCGTTGCCGAGCGACCACATGACGATGCTGGGGTGGTTCTTGTCACGCTCGACGGTGCGGCGGATGCGGTCCAGGTACGCCTCGCGCCAGTCCGGGTCGTCGCTGGGGTTGCCGGTCCAGCCGACCGCGTCGAAGCCGTGGGTCTCCAGGTCGCACTCCAGGACCACCCAGAAGCCGAGTTCGTCGGCGAGGTCGAGCAGCCGGGGGTGCGGCGGGTAGTGGCTGGTGCGGATCGCGTTGACGTTGAAGCGCTTCATCCGGGCCAGGTCGGCGCGGGCGTGCTCCTCGTCGAAGACCCGGCCCCGCTCGGGGTGCGTCTCGTGGCGGTTCATGCCGTGGAAGACGACCCGTCGGCCGTTGACGAGGAACCGGTCGCCGCGGATCTCCACGGTGCGGAAGCCGATCCGCAGGGTGACCGTCTCGGCGGCGCTCGCCACCGTCGCCTCGTACAGGCGCGGCTGCTCGGCGGTCCACGGCTGCACCGCGCCCGCCGCCAGCGGCGCCACGTCCGCGGGGCTCTCCCAGACCTGCTCGACGCCGAGTTCGGGGATGCGCAGGGTGACGGGGAAGGCCGCCGGGCCGGCGGTGACCTCGGGGGTGATCCGCCCGTGGCCGTCCTCGTAGCCGGTGCGCAGCCAGACGTCCTCGATGCCGCCGGCGGGGCGGGCGTGCAGGGTGACGTCGCGGAAGATCCCCGGCAGCCACCACTGGTCCTGGTCCTCGACATAGCTGGCCGCCGACCACTGGTGCACCCGCACCGCGACGGTGTTGTCGCCCGGCCGGACGGCCGCGGTGACGTCGAACTCGTGGGCCAGCCGGCTGCCGCTCGCGCCGCCGATCTCCTCGCCGTTGACCCAGACCCGGAACAGCGACTCCACCCCGTCGAAGCGCAGCACGATCCGCTCGGCGTCCGCCCAGCCGCCGGGCAGGGTGAAGTGGCGGCGGTGGTCGCCGGTCGGGTTCTCGTCCGGGACGTGCGGCGGGTCGATGGGGAAGGGGAACTGCACGTTGGTGTAGATCGGCCGCCCGTGGGCCCCGTCGCCGTGGAGGACCCAGTGCGAGGGCACCGGCAGGGTGTCCCAGCCGCTGTCGTCGAAGGCGTCCGCCGCGAAGTCCTCCGCGACCCGTGCCGTGGGCGACAGGCGGAAGCGCCAGGACCCGTTCAGCGAGAGGCGGGGGGCGTCGGAGTGCAGCCAGGAGCGCGCGGGGCGCAGGGCGCCGTACCCGGGTGCGGGGTCGGCGACGTGCGCGGTGCCGGGGGCGGTTCGCAGGGAGGACACGGGGTCACGACTCTTTCTCGATAGGGCTCTGCCGGGGGCGCCCGCCGGCCGGCCGGTGCGGCGGGCGGGCTCCCCGTGGTGCGGTGGGGCGGCGGTTTCAGCGCACGGTTTCAGCGCAGGAGGACGGTGCGGATCTCCCAGGGGCCGAGGTCGAGGGCGAGCGCGCCCGGGGCGGCGGCGGGCCCGGACAGCGGGCGGCCGAGCAGGTCGACGGTGGCGGCCTCGGTGAACGCACCGGTCACCCGGGCCTGCGCGCCGGTGTCGCTCATGGCGACCAGCCGCACCTCGGTGCCGGCCGTGCCGCCGGCGTCGGTGACCGTGCGGATCGCCGAGACGTACACGTCGGCGCCCTCGACCGCGATGCCCGCGGTGTCCTGGGGCAGGGCGCCGCCGGCGGGGGCGGTGCCGCGGGCCACCAGCACGTCGTTGCGGAAGAGTTCGGCCATCGCGACCGCGCCGGCCTGCTGCCAGCCGCCCGCCGAGGGCAGGACGGCGAGCCGGTTCTCGATCCGCAGGCCGAGGTCCTGGGCGCCGGGCGCCGGGATCTCGCTCGCCGCGGGCTCGTCGCGGTAGGGGTGGATGTTGACGCTGATGGAGCCGATCGCGCGCAGCAGGGTGATCGCGAGTTCGCTGCCGTCTGCGACGACCTCGTACTCCGTGGCGTGGTCGAGCAGCACGGTCGCGGGGCCGGCGGCGACGAACTGGCCGGCCGGGAAGGTCGGGATCGGGTGCTCGCCCCAGCCGCCCTCGGCGGTCAGCCCGCGCGGGGTGACGGCGAACTGCCCGGCCGAGGCGGAGCCGGTGACGGGCTCGGGCAGCGGCACGTGCAGGCGCAGCCGGTGGTCGGCCGAGCGGTTGAGGAACGAGGTGGTCAGCCGCACGAAGGGCTCGCCGGCCCGCAGTTCGACCAGCGTCTCCACGGGCGTCGGCACGGTCTGCTCGCCGCGCACGTCGCGGTCCTGGCCGAGGGCGGCGGGCCAGGGGTAGACGCGGGTGACGCGGGTGCGGGCCCGCAGCGGTCCCCGCTCCAGGACCTCGACGGTGACCTCGGCGGGCTCGGAGACCAGCACGTCGTTCGCCGGGGGGCCGTAGTTGTAGCTGTCGCCGCGGTCGCCGCCGTCGACGAGCCGACCCAGGCCGCGCAGTGCCGTGCCGTCGGCGCCGGTGACGTCGAGGGTGCCGTCGGCGGCGACGGCGACCTCGACCAGCCCGTTGGCCAGGGTGCGGCCGGCGGCGGTGGCGGGGGTGAAGTCGGGCTCGGGGGCGTGCCCGGCGGGGGCGACGCGCACGCTCGCCAGGCCCGAGGCGGGCACCTGCACCGGCACGAGGGCGGTGGCGCGGGCCTCCTCCAGGGTCAGCACCCGCCACTCCCCCGGGTGCGCGGCCACGGCCTCGGCCACCTTGCGGCGCAGGATCAGCAGGTCGAACGCGCCGGAGGAGGGCACCTCGGCGAGGTGGAAGACCAGCGATCCGGGGGCCAGTTCGTAGCGGTCGATCAGCCGGCCGAACAGCTCGCGGCGGTGGATGCGGCGCAGCACCCGCTCGACCTGGGAGGCGTCCATCACCTCGTCGCTGAGCACGGTGGGCGCCGTCGAGATCAGCTGGACGGGGTGGAGCGAGCCGTCGGCCGCGGTCGCGGCGAGCACGCCGCCCTCGGCGGGGGCGACCACGTCCACCTCGATGTGGGCGGTACGCGGATGCGGCAGCGGGTTGGCGACGAGGTGGGCGTCGCCGGGCACGCGGGCGGCGGGCTCGGCCACGGCGGCGTCCCGTACCGCGCGGGCGGCCTGGGCGGCCTCGGCGAGGCGGGCCTCGACCTGCTCGCAGGTCTCGTCGGTGCCGGAGCCGACGACGGAGTCGTGCGCCGTGGACTCGATGATCTTGTGCCAGGCGAGGGCGAGGAAGGGCGTG
>Ga0123353_10003053_pt1 | contig 20961 bp, 15 predicted proteins | sample TergutLab28metaG_3_FD_92763 | JGI IMG/M metagenome (GOLD analysis project Ga0123353, IMG submission 92763) | Labiotermes labralis P3 segment gut microbial communities from Petit-Saut dam, French Guiana - Lab288 P3 | ecosystem: Host-associated > Arthropoda: Insects > Digestive system > Gut ... | reverse complement strand
TGGATCAATAAGTTCAATCCCATTTTTTTGTTTTTGGAAAATACTGCTTAAATTTCTTGCATTTGTTATCAACTGAAGGTATAATTGGCCAGCATACAGAACTGAGAATCATTTGTATCAACTTACATTTCTTAGAATTCACCCAGCTCATTAGAGGCAATATGCTGTGCTCAAATTGGGTGAGTACCAATGAACAGAGGGGCAGGAAGACTGAGGAAAGGATACATCAGTGGAGGAAGCAAAGGGGAAGCTGACATGATGGGAGAGATGAACCATTATGCTGCTTTTTTGTGTAGCAACACTATTTTCCTTCATTTGGCGGCAAACGTGGATTTTAAATATATGCTATAAAATATTTTCTCCTTGCAAAATTAAAGTTGGTAAGTCTTATGATCCAGAACATCAGTATGCATCAGACAGTACTGTTTGTGTTGAAGTTCATTAATTTATATATAGCACTTAAGTACCTTACAAAAGTAAAATTTAATATGCCTTAATATTTACATATCCTTTGCTTTTCTCTGGTGCCATTATAACTTTCTTACATCAGCAACCACAACTCGTTAAGGAGGATTAAGTTGACAATGCGTACCAATAATTCTGGTCTATATAAATTTGCATATAATTAAGATGTTTGTTGTTTTGCTTGGTACTACTTCTGAGTTCATGTATGTTTCATCCCCAGTATAAGTATCTTTATCAAGCAATGAAAGTAAGTTTTAGTGGATGAAATCACCGATTTAGAACATTAGTCATTCAGAGATGTGATTATGTAATTTCACTGGCTGTTTAACAGCTTAGAATACGTTTGTCTCGGTGACTTCACAAGAATTCATTGTTCTTGCATAATATTTTGTGCATGTATTTTGCATTAGGAATTTCTTTGATGACAGTCATGATGAATTTAAACTGTGTTCAGGTTCTTGTAATGTTTTGTTTGTTTATGCATTTGTGTATGGACCAAGACAATGTCATGCTGCTTTAAACAGAATATACCAGCAACATCAGAATGTATGCCTTATGTCATCAACTGAATAAGACACTGAAATGATAAGCATGATCTTCATTAGAGAGCAGGAATTCTTATTATTTCATGTGTAAAAATTGAATGTTTCAGTTGCTCTTCTTATTGTAGGCAATACATGTTAGGGTCTGCACCACACTTCTTTTGTTTGATACATGCTGTCCTGTGACATGTTGTGACTAATATTGTACATATGGCCATCCTCTAGGCTGTGTGTATAAAATTACAAAGAGAACATGCAGACATATAATGCCCCTGTTTTAAAATAAAATTAGCAGTGTGATGCCACATTTTTTTCTTGTAGCATGATATAACTGTAATATGTTAAAAATTTATATTTGTATATGAAATCCCATAGCTATAACCAGAGAGAGCAGGCTGTAAGGCAGAGGGTGTAGAAAAAAATGTATAAAATATGCATCTGCTCTCCCAAACACTATCCCATAGCAAATAAACAATGTGTTACTGTTGTTTTTATTATTATTTTTGTATGTTATTTATGTATTTGCCTTTCTAACAAAACAAATGTAGTAAAAGTATAGGGGGCATGATTTTATATTCTTCTCTCAGGCACAAAATTAGCTAGTTACAGCTCTGTAAAGTCCTTTTTTCAATATAGAAATGAATGGTTGTGTCCATGTTACCTTGAAAGCAAAGTGGGGATTTACTAGCTTATAAATATGCTTTTTGTAACTTGACAGAGTATAATCATGAATATGGCTATGTTATGTGTATTGTGATACATATTTGCCAACATTAGGGAGGACCATTACTGTCCCCAGCTTCACAATAGAAGAGGTCCTCCAAAATACTGTAATCCGTCTAGCAAGCTGTGTCACATCAGATCCCAGCAGACGGCAGTATTCATTGTGAAAACTCCAAATCCCACAGTGTATGTTCGTGTTTTGTAAATGTTGTATATACTTTACATATTATACAGACTAATGATAAAACAATATAACTTGCCTTAAGTTTTGTCACAAATTTTTCATATATTAATATGGTATTAAAGGTGAAACCTTTAAATTGTGAATATATTTAAGTTTTGTTAACTGATTGAATTGGCATTGTCTTGTGTTTCATTTTTTCATTTGCTGTTTCATGTGATTTAGTCACCTATGTTATATCCTACTAGAGTTTAAATAAATACTTGTTCTGAAATGCCAGTTTCTTTTTAAGTTAATATTTCTTTTGTTCCTTTTTCCTTGGTTACTTTTCTTAACAGTCCTGTGAAATAGGTGTTAATATGAGCCCTGAACCTCAGATATGTAAGACAAGTATATGAAATTTCTTGGAATAGTAGTTAGATGTACACGGAGAAATACCAACACATTTACTTAAGATGGAACATATCAATATAACTAATGATGTGTAAGAATGCGCAGAAAACTGGGTGGTACATTTACAGTGAATGGCAGTTTTTTAATTCATACCAAAGCCTGGTAGTACCCCATTCTAGAAAACGTAAGTATGGAAAAACTAATTAAAGTTAGCTTAAAAATAATATGGGTTTGAATCATGCATTTTGTCCAGTGGTGATGGTAGTCTTTAGTATAGGTAGTTCAGGCTGTACTTCCAGAGACTTTAAATAGACTTGAGTAGCAGTAGGAAGTATGACATTGTACACCACTGTTAATAGTGTGCTGCTTGTAATTCATCCCTCTAAAGCACAGGGCTAAGTACATGTACCACTTGCTTTAACATGAAAAAACTCAGAGTTCTGCCCACACTGTGTATTTACGTGTTCTCCAGGACTTGCAATAAACTGAATTTAATTCCCTACACAACACTAGTTGGTCTCCATAATGTAGGCTTTTGAGGGTTACTGTGAGGTAACAGCCGAGTCACCTAAACGAGTTCTGGAGTTATGTTGTTTTGGTACTTCTGCATGTTCAGTTAGTCTGAATTGCAAGGAAGACTGCTATTTAAAATTATAAGCTACTCAATTTCAAAATATTCCTAGGATACAAAAACATCTACTACCCTGTGGGAATATATACCAATAGAGCTGGTTATCATGTACTCTCAGAATATAATTTACACCCAATTTCCAGTTCATTAAGTACATGTCATGAAATGAAATAACTTTAGAGATTATTGTGTGCTTGTAGCAATACAGTGGGGGCAGAAAAGAATGGTAACAGCTCTGAACAAAATATATTTAAAAAATGTGGAATTCCTTTGATTTCGTGGTAGTCAGTTGTAATTTGGCTGGTCAACCATACTGTTTGTTTCTGATCTTGAATGTAACCTTACTTTCACTGCAACAATTTTGCAAAAAATTAATAACATTACAGCAGCTGTTGGGTTCAAATGAAAGTGGTTTTGTACTATTTTAATTGCATTTTTACTGCATTCTTGTGATATGATTGTGCAGCCTATAAAGTAATTCATGTCTCCTAAATGTACAACACCCATGCCACAACAGGTTCTAAATACAAATAGCCTTGCAAAGATTTGTCATTCAATTAGATGTATTTTACATGTACATAATCACAAAACAAGACAAATGAACTGGACTAACCTGGTGAGTCTGAATGCTGAATTTGTGTTACACTGAAATTCAAACTATGTACCTAACTTCCATCATCACAACAAAAGTGTAAACTAACTGAGGACAGCCAACAACATCAAAACAGATTTCCCTAAACTTCCCTCTTTTTGGTTCTATAGATATGGAAAATCTTATTCAAATAAAGAATGCTCCTTTACATGCTGGGCCCTTCTGTCAGCTGGTAATAATCACTGTAGCATAAAAGCTTTTATGGTTTATGTAACAATGCTCTTTATATCACACACTGAGCCCTTACATAAGCTAGTAATAATCAATGTGGATTAAGTAAATTGAATTGAATTGAAAATGTAACATAAAAGCTTTTGTGGGTAAGTGCACAATGCTGTTAGTGACTCAGATTACATACAGGTAGCTGTGTGAAAAAGAAGTGTGCTGGCATTCTACCCCTTTGCAGCTCACTTCATGTATCATAAGTAAATTTAAAAAAATCAAAGATATGTAATATTCTACATTGCACTGTCACATAATTAATGGTAATTTAATTTATGTTGCCAGGTATTGGGTGTATATTTCCATTTTTACCATTGCATATGCGCAAAGTTGGCCTCACAGCAATTGAATCACAAACTGTTTCTGCAGTTGCTCCCTTAGGTAAGATATCATTTCACTGTCAGTTATGTCAGCATTTGCAAAATATGTGTTCATTGTTACAAATTATAATCTGTTCCAACATATATTAGAAGTGATGAAATTTTTCAGCCATTTCTAGTTCAAGTGCTATCCACTGGAATACATTTGAACAAAAACACAGATTCTGGAAAATATTCTACACATAAAACAACTTCATTATTACATACTCAGGTAACTGTGTCTAGTTAATTCATCTCTCCAATATATTTTTGAAGGTCAGAGGAGGTGAAAGAGAGTGTAAGATTCATGTCCACTTTCTCTAGCCCTATTATTTGTTTCTATTGACCTTACATGCTGTAAGAGTTGTAGTAATACAAATAATGAAGCTCACAGTGTTAAGACAACACCATGAACCCAACTGTACTGTAAATCTTAAGGTTTGTGATATTCAATTGTTTATAGTGGCACTTCTTGGTCCATGGCTGGCATGCCCATTAGTAGATCGACTGAGTGGTCTTCAGGCCAACAATGGACGTGGGATGCGAGTGATGCTTGTGTTTATCATGTTGTTGGCAGCAGTGTTCTATGCTCTACTCATGTGCATCCCAACTGTTACCCGATTTGACTCTGATCACAAGCCCGCTGTTTCTTTCTTCTGTGGTCCAGAGGGAGCACTGTTACGACATGAGAGATGTACTGATCCTGCCTGTCATTCATGGGATACACATGAGGTCAGTTATCTCCATACAGCCTTCTTGCTGTCACTAAGTACTGCAGTTAACCTTTTGGCGCCAGAATTATTTTTTTAATTTTAGCACATCCTATATATAAAATGTGAATAATACAAGAACCAAATATGTTACAATTATGAAACAAACTGCATTTTGAAGAGAAAAAAACGGAGAGTGTATACCATGTTTAAAATATTCAGTACCTGTATTTGTTGAATAAATATATAAAATGCAACTTTAGAGGTTAGCGGTGTGGTACGACCACTATAGTTGACATTAGGCGTCAAAAGGCTAATATAACACTTGATGTTCACAATGTACAAACTACTATTCTATGCCTGCCAAAAAATCTTACCTGAAGGATTTATGTGAGATTTCAGGTTTTCACAGCAGTATTGCTGTGGGGTTCAAATCTTCTCAGATGTTTTGCTGCATTGAATGGTAAGTATTGAATGGTATATTGTAGGGATGTAGCGCCTCAATTTTCTGGGTCTTCTTGGATGGTTTAACTTCGAAGGTGATGGCACTGTACTTCTGCAAAATATAAGTAACATCCCAGGAAATTTGAATTTTCATCAACACCGCTGTGAGAATCTCAAATCCCAGGCACTAGGTGTCATAGACTGTGCTTTGATGCTTTGAATGGACTAACAAACAAAAATAACTATAAAATTCGATGTTTCTCAGTCAGACATCTCAGTACTTAATGGAGTTGTCTGAGCTAGATTGTAATTTCCTTCATTTAGAAAATCCAAGCCAAAAACCGAGTGAGGCTTGAACTGTGTGATTGTAGATCATACACTTTGTGTAAGAATTGGACCCTGACAGAATACTTCATTCATCACCTATTACTCCACATTTAATATTCACAGTTTTAGGTAAGAGATAATCCAGAACATTTGTAGAATTTAAACAAATACGTAGTTGACACATGTCATCGAAAGTTCAGTGAACTTTTGATGTACTGAAGTACTGAACAAATAGTATAGTGACTAGGCTATGGGATGGACTGTCAGGGAATAAGGGTTTGATCCATTTGCCGCTTATCCAGCTTGGATCTGGGGTCTACTCGACTACTTGTCCAAAGGCTACCTGCAGCTCTGTTAGCAGTGGTTAAGTGTCCAGGTTGTGACGCTAATCATTCACGTGCATATAGTGTCAAAGTTTAAGACAGAAGCTGTACCTCCACAAGAAGACCAAGGCATGTAGTGCCTGTAGAATTAATCTTTACCTTTAAATAGTGATAAAAATTATCTGTGGATAAGACGTAGTGCTGCTCTTGCTAACATGACATAATGTACCAATGAGTGCTCACTGTATGTCATTGCAGGTGGGAGAGCTAAATCTTATAAACTGCCAGTATGACTGTAAAGGAGAGTATGCAGAAATAGGAAAACTCGGGTTGTTCGAGACACAGACTACAAGTACAACAACTCAAGAAACACTTTATGTGGATGGTGATATGGAAGGAAGTGGCGATGCCAGTGAACCTTCATTAGAAGTCTCTCCTGAAGATGAGGAGGATGTAAATATTATAAGAACTTTTACAAATTGATGTTAGATTTTCATATTGTTTTGTTTCTGTTTTGAGAATAATTTTAAATAGAGAAAATTCTGGGTGGGTGTTTAAGAAACTGTGAATTCAATTGCAGTTTTTGGATTGAACACTGACAAATACTTTAATAGGTCAGAGTAATAGCTTATTTAATTCATGGTTGTTATTTTAATGCAACTATCATTTGTCATTTCCTGCTGTTGCTCCACTCCCCATGAGGGTGGCCAACCAAGTAGTCTACCTTAATACAATATACAAGCCTGCAGCAACTGGGAATATGATAATAACCCTATAGTACAAAGTCTTTTTAAGTGATATTTTCTGTAATCACACAAACAATATTTTCAAGATTTGTACTATACCAGTATTTTTGTTAATTAAACCTTCAATACTGGCCTTGGTACTCTGTACAGCTCCTCATATACTGCTGGCCTCGGTGCACTGCATGGTCGTGAATGCATTTTAAGGCTACTATAAATTAAAAACACCTCTGTCCTGAACAGTAGTTAGGTTTAAACTCCATGGTCAATGAAGGGTTCAATAATGAACAGAAAGACAAGTAACAAACATATTGACAAAGCAAGTGCAGATATGTAGACATGGTATGCATAGTATTTTACATGTGTGTGTGGGTGTACAGGTGTGTGGAAACATGTAAGTGCCTAAATTTTCATCACAGGAAGCAGCTTTGCAAACAATTTACTTTATAATGTCTGGAAGTCTGCATAATTAAAGTACCTCTCTGAGTTTTGCTAAGAATGCTATTTTAACACTGTGCCAACTGTCTTTTGCAGGATCAATTCATAGATTTCAGTGACAATGTTCGTAAACAGCGCCAAGCAGATGATCCCACACTTCCAGAGCTTCCGCACCTTTGCTACACAGATTCAGGTGGTGCAACCAATTGCAAAGTATACACAAGAGACAGTGAAAGAATCTCTGTCAATGTGAGTTTGGATACTGATGAATTAAAACCCAGAGGACAGTTTTGTCACTATGATATAATTCCTGACAGTGGAAAAAATTTTTCTTGTCGTATCCCTGCAAATCTTCCAGGCAGGATAGATAATAAGACCTGCATAGTACATTGTGATGTGGAACAGGAAGGGGATAGCAGTTTGCTGGCAGCCAGTCCCTGTCAGAGGATCAGAGGGAACCCAGCTGTCTCATTCTGGACATATTTAGTTGTAAGTAAATGCCAAGATTAAAACCATTCCTATTCAGCTTTTGAAATTAATATTGTAGTGCTGAAGTGTTCTGTGTTGTGATAATGTGTAGTGAGATGTGCGAGTACTGAAGTTTCAGAGGAACATACTGCTTCCATCTTCACAGGATCATAATATGGATCTTCACTGCAGCCAAACTGTCTGTCTCATAAATGTTGCAGTGCTTAAATATTTACTGCTGTGTAAATATCATCCACCACATATCATTATTATCACCATCCTTATGATGCCTGGTGATCTCAGAGTAAGATAATGGCACTGTGTGCTAATAGTCTTGGGTCACACATTGGCCATGTCTGGTATATTTTTCTGCATGCCTTCCATATCCCTCACCTCTCAGGTAAAAGATTGTGAATCCACAAAGTAACATGTTTCAACAAAGGTTCCCTCTACTGCCCACCACTATCACTGCATTCATCACCATCAGTTTATCATGACTGATTGCTGTTTTATAGGATGTGACACTGTATTATCCTGATTATGGAGGCAGCAGGATCCTCTGTAACAACAGTACATTTCCACCTTACTACAGAGCATCAATTCCCTAAATAATCACCACTGAGAGAGACTCATGTGTAGGTGCTGAGCAGTAAAATTCTGTGCTCATGTCAGGCTAGCAGAAGCATCTTGAGGCACTAAAAGGAAGTTACCATTTACAAAGTATCCATCATTATTAGTTCTGTTCATGTGTCTCCCATTGTCTCCTCTGTTTAGTTCTTTCAGATCAACATTTTGTACGCATTTCTTATTTCTCCACTGTGCTACATGCCTCACCCATCTCATGCTCCATTTCATCATACTAGTAATGTATTGTGAATAGTACAAATCATGAGTTGCTCCAAATGCAGTTTTCTCCTTCTGCCTATCATTTCTTATCCCTTAGATCCAAATATCCTCCACAGCCCCATGTTGTAAAACACAATCCATGTACAGGGCAAGAGATGAAGTTTCATACTTACACAAAGCAACACATAAAGTATACTGTTGTATGAATAAATGTGTAGTCTGTACATTAATTATAGTCAGGAGGTGAGAAGAAATAGAATTCTGAACTGAAGTGTAGCAAGCATTACTAAAAGTTAATTTGCTCTCTGTTTCTTCATGGATATAATTCTGATTTCTTACTGTCATCCATAAATATTTTATGTTTTTACCGAGCATTGTGATACAGTTATGTAATGTTAACCAAAAAAATATATGGTTTTTAATTCAGTTGAATTGAATTGATTTAAAACATTTATTTAAAAAGTATGCATTTTGTTGGTTAACATTACATAACCATAAATATTTATTAGCCATCTTCATTTCATGATTTTTTTCTTGCAGTCTGGGAAGGAGAAATTAACAAATACTTGGTTTTCTCTACATTCACTTCTAGACAGACCTTTTTACTAGAGACTAATAGAGATGCTGTATGTTTCATTCTAACCTTTACATGTGCATACAGTAAATTATCTATATGAACATATATCAAATGCAACTGTGGCCAATAAAATTTAAATTTATTTATGTTAGGAAGCTCAGTGATGTAATGAAACAAGAGGGTAGTCATAACACATGGTGCTTCGCCTTGTCTATGAGTGACAGAAACGACTCTTCACAGTTTTATTGTTCTTCACAGGTGCGATCAGTAGCAGACATATTTCCAACAGCTGCCCTAGCTCTATTGGCAGCCATCATTGTGGTAGCAACACATGAGACCAGCATTGGCCATGGTGATGTGGGTCGCCAGTTAGCATGGGGCTGGATAGGGTTAGCCATCAGTGGGCTTGTCATGGGCTTTCTATCAACATATGATTTTGGACAACCACATTACTGGGTGCAGTTCGTTGCCTGTGCTGTTCTGATGATTTGTGCATCTGTAGTGGTCATCTTTGCTAAGTCTTTGCCGCTTGGTCAGCCAGACTGGTGGTGGCATACCAAAGGATCAGTAACACTGGGAGTACCTCGATACACCTGGGAACTAACTGCACTCACATTTATACTTATCCTGTTGGGAATGTTCTGGAGTGCCCTCGACTCATATTTGCCATGGTAAGTTTCACTTCCGACTATAATAAAACACACTGAATTTGTAACAATTACTAGACGTAAAATGTCAACAACATACAAAGTTCTGGAAACACAGCTATACTTGTATCAAGGTACTTTGCTCTCCCTGCATGCTTTCATGGCATGAACTGGGAAGACTTTAATTATTTTTTAAACCTGGAAGTGTACCAATGTGCATTAAGTGATGCTGTTTCTACATGAAACTGTTTTGTCAAAGGTGGACACTGTCATACTCACTCAAACATAATTCCATTACTGCTAACTTGTGCTTTGGTTAATAACGACTTGCTATAACAACAAAAACCAACCCTTCTTCACCTTCTGTTTTTTAAGCTACTTCATCTTACTAACCCAAAAATCCAGTGGTTTTTTCATGCACCACCAGGTTTAACATTCACAAAATCTATGTTCTGCCCACACAGTGTATTTATGTGTTGTGGATGGATCTCAAAACAAACCGATTTTTTCCCTGTACAGCATTAACTGAATGGTTTTTATAACCATGTTGAAGTGTGTTTACTGTGAGATACAGACTGAATACTTATGTATAATGCAGGTTAATCTTGGTCATTGAAGGTTTAAATGTAAGTATGATTGATGCTCAATAAAATCTTCTTGGGCAGAAAGCTGTGTCAAGGTGCAGCTGTCGCCCAAGTAGATTTTATTGAATTCTATCACTGCAAAAGATTCAGGACATATGATTCACCCTCGTATTTATTAGCCATTTCAACTAACAATCACAAATACAAACATGATTTTTAGTTATAGGTAGGGCCATAAGAAATATGAAAATTATGATAGACCATGGGAAGAAGCTCCATTAATGGTGGGGATGATTCATCCCAAGATATCCCACTGTCTTTATACTGCTGTATTCCTCTCCACTCCACTTTGATGTATACCAACCAGCCCAAACCTCTTATCACTAGCAGAGGTTATTATTAATTATCACTACTAACATTTGTATGAACAGAATGGCTAGATAACTAGTGTCATATATAGGGCAGTACAATGGAGAGGAAGTATAATCAATCAATGGAGATGTGGAGGTGGTCGATCCATATGAGTTCTTTCCATTGCAAGGTGATCTGGTGGCTATCAAAGTGGAATGTGTTAATTAGCAGTAGTTAATGAACACACTTTTGCATACACTGGGAATGGGACATGATACCATGTGGTCTATTAAGTAGTTACCATTGTTTAGAGAAACATACTAGCTCCATGTTCAGGACTTAAGTCAGATTATATTAATTCAAATATAGGGACGTCATTTTGACCACTAAAGGAATCAATAAATTTTGGAAGCGTTTAAAGAAGAACCAGTTGAAGAGATACTTATAAAATACATATCAAATTGGCTACAACATGTAACAAAAACGAACAACAACAAGATGCCAAAAAATAATTCTGAAATATAGACCGAATGGACAAAGATGACTTGGAAGACCTTTGAAGACACTATTAGACAAGGCCACAACTGGTCTCCTAAGGCCTAACTTGTGATGGATGATGATGGTTATTTTATCTCAAAACATGGTCACTTTTTGAAATGTTGTGTTCACGTCAGAATACCAATGTGACATATTAAGAGCTGGTATATGATTACTGGAATGCTGCAGATATGAATCTGTTTGCACAGGCACCTGAATGAGCTGCTTGGTTCAGAACTGTTGCTATGCCTCACGCTGACAGCAGGTGCTCTGCCTGCTATACCTGTCATGTGGTACTCACAGCATGTGGTAGACTACTGTGGCCACTCCAACCTACTCATCATTGCTTTCATCTTCTACATTGTGCGTTATACAGGTAATGTTTATTTAGTTTTCTTCAGTCACAAATGATGCACTGACAGGGATACCTAGTTGACTGTACTATCAAGATATCTGCCATCTGTAATGTGACACTGTGCAGTCAAGTACAAGTGTAGTAACATGTCAGAGGATCCTGTCACTGGATTTAAAAGACCTGCTGGCTCCACCATCATGGCATTTCAACCCAGAAGGCAGGAATCTGGCCATTATGAGAACCTCCAATTTCACTGTTTACACAGGTGTGCTTTAATATGTCAGATTTTTATTGTCTTTTGTTTGCAGTTTCTTAAAACAAAAAATGTGTTAATTATACAGCATTCTGTAGTTAAGTATCTGAAGTCTGAGGTTTGCGTGGCAGTGAAAGTTTACATTTTACTGCTCTGTGTTAGTTTCCATGCATGGTCCTCAACCCTTCAAAGTAACCTGCTGTCACACTTGTAAGGTTGAATAAGGACATATCAGGATCCTTTAAAATGTAATTAACCACCCACAAGGCTACGAAGTGTCACAACCCTGAAGATCACAAATTACATAACAGCATGTTTATGACACATCACAAAACAGAGAGTGACTCAATGTCATTCATTTGTTTCCAGCATTGTATGCTCTGTGGAAACCTTGGTGGTTGCTGCTTTGTTGTGAAGCTCTGGAATTTCTGACACTGAGTTTAGCATGGTTAGCTGCGATTTTATACTTGCGCCATCTGGTCCCACGTCGTCTCACAGCAACAGGGCAAGGACTAGCTGTAGCTGCACATTTTTGCATTGGACGATCAATTGGTGCCATTATTGCTGGCACTCTGTCTTCTGATGAGAGTCGTAAGTAAAGGAAACACACTTACTAGATCTTCCCCCACCAGTTTTTGCCTTTTTAGATGCAGTAACACAACTGCAGAAAGTTAATACTAGTTCAGTCACATCCATCAGCATCTGGTCACTGCTTCGCTCACACCGTTTCACAAGATAGCAGGCAGCACTTGCCGATATTTCAGTTTGCACTCAATCAGGGTCCACACATTTTTCTTCAATGGATTACAGTTTATACTGGCAGGTCTTATTTTATGCCAGGGATATGTTTGTGAAAAAATGTCGCACAAATCAAAATCACACAAGTTGAACACAGAATTCCCATTTTAAAACAGTGTATTGCCTGAGGGTTAGGGGATTTACAACCTCATCCTATATAGTGTATGACTACACCACTAGCAGACATACGGGTGTGTAGTGTGCATGTACTGTACATACAGTATACATACATTTCTGTACAATATATTTCTTTCTTTCTAATGCAATAAAATTGTAAGAGACTCACATGCATAGTTTTTGGTATGGTTCATTCCAATACGACCATGGTAGACTTGCTACACAAACACTTTAGTTCCTGACATAGCACTTTCTTTAAATGTATCAGCACTATCACGTATAGTGTGTACGCTACTATGAGAGAATCTAACGTTATGCCATATGCCAACAATTCATTTACCTTTTTCAACTCAGCTTATTACATCTAATTTCTGTTCAGTATGGAATGTCGTTCACCAATTTTTCACTTGGATTGCACTAGGTGATGCAGACTTTCACTTCTCACTCATGTTGATAAGAAAAGCCAATGTTGTAGAAGAGGAAACTAGACGAGCCACATGATTATATCACTAATGTAATTAATCTACATGCCTCACTGATGGTGTAACAGTGACGTCACTTTCTACTAGCCTCCAACACAAGACAAGAGTGAAAACATATCATGTTTGCCACATCGCGTTAAACCGGAAATTATTGCATATCATCTATGCCAAATCGCGTTAAACCGAACATGATCGCATAACTTCGAAAAGTGCTGTAAATTTTCAAGGTGCATTAATCAAAATCACACAAAAATAAATCACATCAAAAGAGACCTGCCTGTATTAGGTTATTACTTCCTGTGTTTAAAGACTTACTGGAAATATTTTGATTTGGCTCACAGACACGTGGTGTGCCAAAGTTTCGTAATTAAGCCAACATGAGGTAACTAGTGACAGCTGACACACAAAATATTTTCACTGCATGTTTGTGGATGATGCAATTTGACATCACAACCATATATTTCTGCCAACAGGTGCAGGTTCACTGATGTATCTGTACCAAGTTGGAGCCGTGGCAGCTGCTGTGGTGGCAACACTTTACTTTATAGGATATCACTGCTGTTTCAAGCCTCATTGCCTTGGTCCTAGAAGTACACACAGTTCTCAGTCTCATTCTGGAGTTCCATCTGGTCCAACAACCAATGGAACGTACACACCATTACGAGTGTACCACAATGCAGGAACTGATGACCAGAAAGTTCAGCACAAATACTAACAACACAGAAAAGAGGGAACCAATATATCAGATAATAAACATACTGGTGTCAGTTTTGAATCATGGTACAAATGGCAAACGGTGGAAGGATGTTTCACACAGTTCTGTTTATCATGTACATGATACACTGAAACTGGTAACATTGTGGGTCTAACTTGTGACACCAATTTATATTCATTTATTTAATCTTAAATTAAAAATATGAGTATGGACTGTTAATGTAATGGTCAAAGAGCTAGACAGACACTAAAAGGGAAACTGTATAAAGGTAGAAGAGACAGGAGTCTTTTTACTCATTAACTGACACACATGCTAGAAGAAGATCAAGAAAGGTGAATGTTTTTAATCTTTAATGTGACCTTTCCTTGACACTGCTATATCAGCCTGTATTTTTCAACTTGTGGTTACCTGTAAAATGTATATTTACTTTTTCATTTCCTGATTATGATTACACTGATACAGGAACTGTGCAGAGTTAGTTTTGATTGTAGAGGTACCCAAAAAAAAAAAAGTGGAAATGGGACAAGTGAGAAATTGGAAAGGACTGATTATGAAGTATGTAGGTGATTAAACAGATAATATCATGTTGCAGTTTGTTCTGTGAAACCATATGTGTGTGTGAGTATACTGTTTGTGATAGACACAATGTTATGTCTTGTGTGTTTGTTGTTGTTAAGGACAAAATCACTTTGTCCACAAAATGGAAGATGATTACTGTGAGTTTATGTAACAAAGTTGTCACCAATAATAAAAGTTTTGTACTTGAGGTGGTTTTCTCATTTAATATGTGATGGTGACAGGGACAGCAAATGACCTGTCATTTCATTTATTATTCATTTTAATAATGTTAAGTGTCATCACAAAAATGAGGATCTATGCTGTTGTCATGAAAATAAATCCCTTCCAACACCTGTCTCTACCTCAAGCTGTGTGTGTGTGTGAGTGTGAAGCCTGCACTGCTGCCATCCTTATCATCCATGTGAATTCTTTCAATTTCTTGGTGCAAAATTCCAAGTAGTGGGCAGGCTGGTACAATTATCTAAAATGTCTATTTTAAAAATTATTCAAGAAGTTATTATTATATGTGAAATGCTTTCATCCAGTGTACTCCATTTCTCAGGTTCTGATCCTGTCACAGCCACCAGTCAATCTTTACATCCATTAGTGTTTTGTTACTTGGCAATCAAGCAAAAATCAAGATTGTACTAAACAAGTAGTTTAATTCAGTGGTTTATTTTAAGAGGACTCCAGGCAAAGTTTGTAACAGTGGATGAAAACCAAATATCATGTTTGAGCAGCTAACAGTCTGCTTTCGTATTCTTGACATCCCAGATTCAAATCTTGACCTGGGAGTGTTTTCCTCATTCTCTCCTGGCAAACGCCAGTATCTTGTCACAGATTAAGCCACAACCGCTTCCTTTGGCACTCTTATTCATTACTTATACACTGATCACCCTACCATTTAACACTATAGTCTGCAACCAACAGGATCACAAAATAAACTATGAATGCATAAATGACTATGTACAAATTCCATGCGTGCATTGTGCTGTCACCATCTCATCTGGCAAGCTGCACAATGGATTCATTTTTGTTCACTCCTCAAGTGTGTACTGTCACAAATCACCTAATTTTGTCATTTATTTCTACACCCTGTAATTTAAGTTTAAAGACATAAACTAACAGAACAATGTACAACTGCATTACTTTTTTTTGGACAGTTTCAACATAAAAGAAACTTACTCACTAATATATCTGATGATGCATCCTGTATATCTTTAAAAGAATTAATGCTGCATAGTAAATTAATTATTCAGCAGGCAATATGGTTTGGTTAGGGCCCACCTGAAAATACTTCACATGGAACAGTTATGAGGAATACGGAATTCCAACAGACGTTCTTATTCTTTGGGCAGTAGAAGGGAACATGTTGCTTAATTCAAAATGTATTGATATTGTGACACAACCTAATATTTTATCAAAAGTCCACTTCAATTAAGCTTTATTAACTGGTGCTTAAAAGACATAAAGTAAGAAATTCTAATGACAGTTTCTTAAATAAGGAATAATGACTAAACTTTTACTCCTTTCATTTCTCCAGTACTGTATTACCACTAACATGTAGGCTTCTTTATTGGTCACTTCTGAAGTTATACAGATGCTAGCAGGTAAGAGTTGTCATCTATGGGGATAATGAAGCTTTTCAAATCATACATGTACCATGACAGCCATAAATTCACAAAAACAATGCGAAGTGCAGTAACTGGAGCCAGCCTAGTATATAAAAAAGCCAGGCAACAAAGGATTAAGGTTTGTTACTTGTACAGAATAGGGATACAGGCACAGGGTCAAGAATGTGCATTTTTTGTGGGACATCATCTCTGACCTTGTACACACATCACCTGTGTAATATATTATGAATACAAATTTAAAAGAACTGGAGAATCCACTCAAGAGACAGTTTATTGTGATCTTATATAAAGTGAGGAACAGATTTCTAATACCATGGTGCAACTATAAATACATTCCTGTAAACTGGTTTCATAGGTAATTCTTTAGAGAAATAAACATTTTTGTTAAGCTGGTGGTACTTTATTACTTTCTACTAGCTATATTTTGTTGTTTAAGTATCATGAGGACAATGCACAGAAATAAGAAGATGGTAACTTTTTTGGATAAGGTTTCATTTTTTACCTGCTACAATATGGGGCACATTTGTGGCCAGTAGAGTGGGACATATTAAAGCGACTAACAATGTGAGCAATTAGAAACATCCCCACTTTGGACAATGCTGCTGATCTCTTTTCCCAAGGAGTAAGACAGACGTTGAATCTGCAGCTGTGGTAGCAGGGACCACAATGGCTTCAACAGTCACGCCACTTCATGGCCTCCTTTAAGGGAAGTGGAAATGACCAAGGACGTTCCTGAACAACGCAGGACAATGTCATTAGTAGCAATTACGTTTATCCACAACAGAGTATTGGAAAGATCTGAATCACCTGCTAAGCTCGTCAGAGTGCCTGCTTATGTGCAGCACTTAATTGCAACTCTCATTAACCCAACAAAATAAAAACAGGCCATTTAAAGGCATCAGAATTAAAGATGGCATTTCACATCTACATTTATGTGGTGCAACATGCTGCCGGGGAGATAGCATATCTTAAATCGTGACAAGGGGTAAAGAAGAACAGTGAATTACACAACCTCTCTCCATTTTTAGACAAGCATGAAGGGCTTTGGGTGCATATAAGACTCAAGAATTCCTCATTGCCATATGAGAATCAGCAAGTCATCCTACCTTCAAGGCATCATGTGACAGAACTTATGGTAAGGGTAGGGCAGGGCATCACACTACTACATGCTGGACCTCAGTACTTGCTTGCCTCACTTCAACAGAATACTGGATTCCTAGAGCAAGACTAGTAAGACAGTCAGCACTTCATAAATGCTTACCTGCTTTGAAAAAGGGCAGTTGCATCTCAGCAGCTGATGGGTCAGCCCCTGACAGCATGAGTGCAACCAGCATGGCTGTTTTTTAGTTGTGGTGTAGATTATGCAGGGCCAATTTATTTCAAACAAGGATCCCCAAAAAGCAAGATTCAAGTCAAATGCTAGGTCACCCTTTACATCTGCCTAGCTATCAGGGCAGTTCATCTGGAATTGATCAACATCAGATGTCTTACTGCTGCCCTTTAAAGGTTGATTACATGAAGGGGGAAATGTTTAAATATGCACTCTGACAATGGGAGAACATATGCTGGAGCTCATCATGAAGTTTGAGAAGTCAGGAAACTTTCTGCATCATTAGCACATCAGGCAATACTTCTGGAATCTGCAAATTCAGAAGCATTTACACAGCATTTTATTCCCTCACACTCCCCAGATGCTGGGGGACTTCAGTAGGCCAGCACATGCTCCGTGAATCAGTTAAGAGGGTGGTATGGGTCACAGCATTTACTTTTCAAGAATTAAGCACTCTCCTGACTCAACATGAGGCCTGTCTGAATTCTCACCCTCTGACAGCTTTGTCCAATGATCCAAATAACCTCACGTATCTTAGTCCAGGGAACTTCTGATAAGGGAACATCTTACAAGTTTTCCGAAGCCTAACCTATCTGATCTGTCTGTTCAGTTGTCTGTCTAGTTTGCAGGACTTGCAACAGATCCAACAATATTTTTGGAAAAGGTGGTCCACAGACTGTCTCGACAATCTGCAGCAAAAAAGCAAGTGTGCCTCTACTCAGCTGAATCTGCATCCAGGCATGGTTGTCTTGGTCAAAAGCAATCATCCACCACAGGACTGGAGGATGGCAATGGTGTAGGAAGTACGTCTTGGATGTGATGGTCTGTTGCAAGTTGCAACATTCAAAGACAATGGCGGGAAGCACAAGACACTCCATCCACAAGCTAATGATGGTTCTCCCCACACAAAGCTAGATTCCAAGGGTTGTATGTTTCTAGTGTCACTGAACAGGGGGAGTATGTTGGGTGTCATTATGCTGTGAAGCAACTGAAAGAGATATTTGTGTCCTTTTGAATGTGGGTGGGATAACGTAATTCAGGAAATGCGGCATGATTTCAGTACAATGTGTATGGTAAGAGGTTCGACTGAGTAGGTGGTGTGACAGGGGACAAGTTGCACTTGGTGTCACATGGACTGCACTTGTAGAGTAGTGATCAGTGACAACAGTCACACTTATATCTGCGTTACACATTTTGCAGTTCAGTAAAACTATCAGTGATTAGCATACGATAACCAAAAAGACCAATATACAAATTTGAACAGTTACGAAGATAATGGGAAGAGAAGTTTTAAAAAATGAAAACTGTTATACCTTTATTGACTAACAAACACATACTAAAACTAGGAGGAATTTTCAATTCCTACGTCAACATCTAATTAACATCACAGTGATATGAAGATATTAAGTAAGAAAAATTTATGTTAGTTTCATAAAAATTGGCCTTATAGTTCTCAGTACTTTATACAGCACATGCATTGCCACGTGGCATGGCTTCAGTATTGGCTCAAGGAAGTACCTGTACAGCGTAAGTTACCGCATCAACGCTAAACATGTACGGGATGTGAAACAGCAAGAACATCACACTTTTCTTGCATCAATATCTCCATAAACATTCAACTTCAGATATAGGTGCTTTAAGCTATACCAATTTAACCCAAGGTAAGTTTTGTTGAAGTATGGCACATTTCCCAGAAACACCGATATATATATGTTACGCTCAAACATCGAAAACACTGATTGAGTGGAAAAAAGACCATACCGCGCTGTGGCATTAGAGAAACTGCCACAACATGAAATTGCATGTTGTGGCTGTTTTTAAACAACCACAATGCATTGTGGCATAAGAGAAAAAACCAGAACGTGTTGTGGCATGACAGAAACAGACACAATGCGAAATGTCTTTCAAATGAACTGTTTATAAGTTTAGTAATTTATTGGTAAAAATACATGTAACGTAGGCCTAATGAACAATGGTGAAGCTCATTTATTTTTGCAGGAGCTGTTAGAATGACACTTCATATTTTTCAAATGACATTTGCATTTTTTATCAATGCAGTACCTCTTACAATAGCAGCTTACAAATCCCTGCTTACTTCCAGACGTTATCATTGAGGCTGACCGAAGAGAAAGTGAACTTGAGGGCACATCATGTGCCTCGATGAAGTTGTTTGCAGCAGTTGTGAATTCATTGCGAGCATACAGCCGCTCAAGTAGGCCTTCCTTAGTGCCCAACAGATAAAGCCCAGAAGAGCTGACATCAACGACGACTTGTAGGACATTTCTGTGGGGTTGGACGTCCTCGACCAAGGTCAGGCACTCTGACCACGTTTGTCCCAATATCAACTGCTGGAAGTCTTGAGTTGGAGAGAGAAATCATTTTCTGAGCTTGTTGCTCCTGACCAGATTTTGCACCTTCTCCCTGTATGTTGATTCGATTCTTCCTTACACAAAGGTTGCAAGTGACTTTCAGTCCGAAACCTTAACTGTCTTCACTGTAACTCCCACAAATAGCATGAACAAACTGGTCACACACTGAACACTTGTGAGCACCTGATGACTCCTTCTCACAAATCACACAGTAAACTTTTTTGATGTCTTTCTTCTCTACTGTTTCTTCTGAAGTGTCATTGGTTTGATTTTCATCAATTTCTTTTCTATCCTGTTAGTTGTTCTCTTCCTTGTCTCGACCATTATTAATTCCTGTATTAAAGAGCTGTCCCAGTTCTTCTTCAGTTTCTATTGAAGAGTACATGTCTTCAGTGAGTGGAGAATCCCCCAAGTCCAATCCTCTGCGCCGTTCCAAACATGGCCTCATAAGGGTTTGTCTTGATGCCTGAATACAGAGCTGTTTTTCTTGCTTTGTATAAACCGTAGTCCTTCAGACCAGGTTTTCGTGTTGTTGTCAGACATCCAAGCAACCAGCATGTCTCGAACATCTTGGTTGAATCTTTCAACTGATCATTGACTTTGAGAATGTCTCGGCTTTCCATACACAAGCTTCATTCCTGGCCACATATCAGCCAAGTTTTGTATTATTTTGTTCGCAAATTCACGGCCATTGTCGCTCTGCAGTATGAATGGGGCTCCGAACATACAAAAGATGTCCATTAGCTGATAGGCCACTTCCTCGGCAGTTTTGCTCTTCAGGGGATGAAGAATTGTGAACTTGGTCAAATGGTCTTGATAGTTCATATAAATCAGAAATACCCATCTGGTTCAAACTGCATATCAATCAAGTCTACCTGGCACCGAGAATTCATGTAATTTGAAAGGACTGGATGTACAACTAATCCCTGTTTCGGTATTTTTTTCAATTGACACTGCTCACACAATGCCAAATAAAGGTCTATCACTTGTCCAGTAATGTTGCAATACTTCTTTTTCAGTTCAGCTTCCATGACTGAAAGAAACAAAAATTTAGAAAGGAAGATATAAAGAGAATGTTTTTGCGAATCGCAAACAAAACAGTGTCTTTTACCACTTGTCCTTTTGTGTCCTATGTTGACATGTGCTGTTTCCAAGACATCAAACAGCTCCTCCATCTTGCAGTAATA
>Ga0123353_10003052_pt1 | contig 20962 bp, 16 predicted proteins | sample TergutLab28metaG_3_FD_92763 | JGI IMG/M metagenome (GOLD analysis project Ga0123353, IMG submission 92763) | Labiotermes labralis P3 segment gut microbial communities from Petit-Saut dam, French Guiana - Lab288 P3 | ecosystem: Host-associated > Arthropoda: Insects > Digestive system > Gut ... | reverse complement strand
GTGTTTCGCGACGGCTTGCCGGTTTGCGCTGTAGGACGTTGTGAGCGAACGACCGTTTTGTCGCTCACATACCTTCCACAGCGCAAACCGGCAAGCCGTCGCGAACGATTTTTCAAGCACCACATGCCCCTCTGCGATTCTCTGTGTCTCTGTGGTAAAAACTACCGTCGTCTTCGCAGCAGCGTCAGCCCGCCCAGCGCCAGCAGGGTCATCGTCGCCGGTTCGGGAACGGCGGTTCCGAAAGCCCAGATTTCGGCGATTCCCTTGTTCTTGCCGGGATTGTTCCCGCCGAAGGGCCCTTCATACCCGTCGTGATAGTCGGCGTTGTCGTACCCGTCGTCGCAGCCGTACAGGCGAATCTTTTCCGCCAGCACGCCAGCACCGAAGTCCACCCAGTACAAATCACCGACGGAGGCCGGTGCGTCCGCCCGACCCCAGGTGACCCAGCCATCCTCCTGGGTGTAATACTGCACGTCGAAATCCGACCACGCGTAGCTCCCCGCCGCACAGGTGTTGATGAGCAGCCCGTCGAGGAACATGAGGCCGTCGAACTCCACGCCGACATACTGCTCCGACAGGCCCGCGCCGCCCAGGAACATCGGGTCCTGGGCGTTGTACGACCCATTCGTAACCGAACCGGTCTGCTCGGCACCGGACGAATAAAAACAGGCCTTCCCGAGGGCAACGTTCGCGAACGTCTTCTCGAAAAACGCGATAGACCCAACCTGGTAATAGTCAGGATCCGTCCCGTCCCCGCGGGTCACCCGGATCTCCACGCCGTAGACATCCTTCTGATTGACCCCGAAAAATTCCAGCGTGCGTTTTTGCACGTTATACGATTCGATATGTTGCCACGTCAGCGTCCCGCCCTGGTCCATCTGCACCCAGATCTCGCCAGCCGTGTTGAAGTATTGATTGCTGTAGCCCATGTCGGCCACCATCACCGTGCCCAGGTCGCGCGGCGTGCTCCAGGTCTCCCGGTAGAACATGTACTCCAGTGACCCGTGGGCGACCCACGGCGCCGAGGAGGTGGACCAGTCGGTCCAGCCGTTATTGTAATTCGAGGCGTTTTGCGTGACGGTCCCAGTCCCCGCGAAACCGCCGAACGGGCACGCCCCACCGTTTCCGGGAAGGGCCTCCACCGTCGCCGCCTGCCCCGCGACCAGCACGCCAATCAAAACCCACGCGCATGTACGCATGTCCATCTCCTTGTCTGCACGAACAAAATAGAAAAATCCGTATGATTACTTTATCCCAAAATGGTTGGTTGTAAAGAGAGAAAACAGGACGACGAAGTCTTGGGGGCACGTCATGTTTGCAGGTAGACGCCATCGCACAGCCTGATCTGGCCACCGGCCCCGGGTATTTTGCGTTGTAAAATGTTCCTGGCGCCCGGAACGTTTTACAATGCAGCATGCCAGGGGCCGGTGGCCAGATCAGGCGACTTCCACCTGCAAACGTGACGCGCCCCCAGGGTCCTCGCGGTCTGTCTGAAAATTTCACAATCCGCGTGGAACGTCTTGACCCCCACGCGGCGGACACGGTAGAATGCGTCAGTGTCATGTGGCTGAATCGCTGAAGTCGCACGCATATTGACGTTTGCACGTGGTCGATGTTTCGCGGTGTCTGATCGCCAGGCGCTGAGCTGCACAGTGTCATTATCTATACGGATTCATTCCGCCCTGGCCGTCGGTCGACCCGAGCTGTGCGTGGCGGGCTTTGCTGCGCGGATGGTGAACGGGATTCACCACCGCGTCGAAGCCTCCCCGTGCGTTTCGTGTGATTCACCCGTTCAAACGTCTGCACGCTGACCCTTTATTTTGAGAGCTCTATGGCAAGGAAACAGCGACGAAGGCTCGGTGAAATCCTGGTGGAGTGGGGTATCGTCACCCCCGCCAACGTTCAGGAGGCGCTCGAGCACAGCCAACGCGAGGGATTGCGGATCGGAGAGGCCCTCATCTCCCTGGGATCGGCCGAGGAGGAGGAAGTCGCCAAGGCCCTGGCCAATCAGTACGACATGGAGTTCATCGACCTCGACCGCAACATGGTCGTACCGGCCGAACTGACCTCCGTCCCTGAAGACCTCATCCGCAAACACCTGGTTCTCCCGATCGGACGGGAGGGAAACCGCCTCAAGATCATCATCACCGACCCGCTGGACCTGGAAACGCTGGACATGCTCCGGTTCCGCCTCAACTGCGAACTGGAACCCTGCCTGGCGTCCAAGGCCAAGATCAAGGCCTTCATTGATCGTTTCGTTCGCGGCGAAATCAATTTCGACGACGAAATGAAGAAGATGACCCGCCCCGAAAGCGGCGAGATCGATCTTCCGACGATCACCGGAGACGGGCTTGACGCCGAATCGGCACCGATCGTCCGGCTGGTGACGATGCTCATTTCCGAGGCCGTCCGCATGCGGGCCAGCGACATCCACATCGAACCCATGACCAACCGCGTCCGCGTACGGTACCGGGTCGACGGGGTGTGTCTGGAGCGCGACAATATCCCGAAGCGAATGCAAGGCCCGGTTCTGAACCGAGTTAAGCTCATGGCCGGGATCGACCTGGCGGAAAAACGGCTCCCCCAGGACGGCCGTATTAAAATGGCCGTCAGCAACAGCGATATCGACTTCCGCGTCTCGGCCCTTCCGGCCTACCACGGGGAGAGCATCGTGCTGCGTATTCTGCGCCCCGACAGCGTGCGCTTGGGCATTCCCGCCCTGGGGTTCGAGCCCGAGGACAACAACCGGTTCAACCGGATCATCAAACGACCGAACGGGATCTTCCTGGTCACGGGTCCAACCGGTTCGGGAAAGACCACCACGCTGTACGCGGCCATCAATGAGTTGAACCGGCCTGACCGGAAGATCATCACGGCGGAGGACCCGGTCGAATACAACTTCACGGGTGTCAATCAGTGCCAGGTCCGCGATGAGATCGGGCTGACGTTCCAGAACATCCTTCGCTCGATGCTTCGCCAGGCGCCGAATATCATCCTGGTGGGCGAAATCCGCGATATGGCCGTGGCGGAGGTCGCGATCCAGGCCGCCCTCACTGGACACTTGGTTTTCAGCACACTTCACACCAACGACGCCCCCTCCGCGATGACCCGATTGATCGACATGGGCGTCAAACCGTTCCTGGTGGCCAGTTCGATTCAGGCGATCATGGCCCAGCGGTTGGTGCGCGTGATCTGCAAAGAGTGTCGTGAAGTCAATAACGACTGGGATCCCCGCACGCTTCAATTGCTGGGATTCCGCCCCGACGAGATCAAGTCGTCCAATTTTTACAAGGGCCGCGGGTGCAACGTGTGCAACGGGACGGGCTATCGAGGCCGACAGGGGATTTTCGAGCTGCTGGAGATGACGACGCCGGTTCGCGAACTGGCGTTTGTCCGCGCCCCGCTGGGCGATATCCGCCGGGCGGCCATTGCCGGTGGTATGAAAACGCTTCTGGAAGACGGACGGTTGAAAATCCGCAACGGAATCACCACGCCGGACGAACTGGTCCGCATCACCCAGATCTCCGAGCTGGCCGAACAACAGACACTGGAACGGTAGAGAAAGTTAAGAATTGGCCCCACTTTGTGGAAATCGTGCCAGGCCAATCCGAATAATTGAGGAGAGAGAAAACCTATGGCGATGCTCCACATAGATCGGTTGCTGGAGACGTGCATCAAGCAGGGGGCGAGCGACCTGCACATCAGCGTGGGTCGCCCTCCGACCCTGCGGTTGCACGGGCGATTGAGGCCTCTCGAAACCAAGGTCCTCGAACCCGAGGACACCATCGCCTTGATGAAGGCCGTCACGCCCGAACGCAACCAGCAGGAGCTCCAGGAGCAGGGCGGAACGGACTTCGGGTTTGAGTTCGGAGCGGCGGGCCGCTTCCGAACATCCGTGTTCCAGCAGCGCGGCAACCTGTCTATTGTGTTGCGGTTGATCCCCTCAAGACTGTTATCGTTCGACGACATCGGCCTGCCGCCGATCGTGAAAAGCCTCTGCCGCCGCCCCCGCGGTCTGTTCCTGGTGACGGGACCGACCGGATCGGGCAAGACCACGACGCTGGCGACGATGATTAACTACATTAATGAGCACTTCGACAAGCACATCGTCACCGTCGAGGACCCCATCGAGTATTACCACTCGCACAAGAAGTCGATGATTAACCAGCGCGAGGTGGGGCCGGACGTGCCCAGTTTCAGCGAGGCCCTCCGCCGCGTGCTGCGTATGGACCCGGACGTGATTCTCGTCGGTGAGTTGCGCGACCTGGAAACCATTGAGGCCGCCCTTCGCGCCGCCGAGACCGGCCACCTGGTCTTCGGCACGCTGCACACGACGACGGCCCACCGCACGATCACCCGTATCGTCGACCAGTTCCCGGTGGATCAGCAGGAGCAGATTCGCGTGCAGTTGTCCGAGGCGCTCATCGCGGTGCTCTGCCAGGCGCTGATGCCCCGCAAGGACGTCCGCGGCATGATCGCCGCCTACGAGTTCATGGTCGTCACCAACGCCATCGCCAACCTCGTCCGCGAGAACAAAGTGTTCCGCATCCCCTCGTCGATCCAGACGGGCAAGCGGCTGTCGATGCAGTTGCTGGACGACCACCTCTTCCGCCTGTACTGCGACGGGAAAATCGGCGAGGAGGAGGCCATCGACCACAGCATGAGCCCCGGTGAACTCCAGGACAAAATCGAACAGCTCAAGAGCGGACAGATCGCCAACCCCAGCGTGGAAGCGCAAGCGGTGGCGGCCGCCGCCAGCGGGGACGACGACGCGAAGGGACCGCAGTTACGGAAATAGGCCATGAGTAAAGAATACAAAGGTCAAGTGCTCGGGCACATCCTTCGCCGGATGGGGAAGGTGACGCGCCCGCAGGTCCACGAAGCCCTGGAGATTCAAAAAGACCGGGGCGGCGTGATCGGGCAGATTCTCACCGACCTGGGGTATGTTGACGTCAAAACGCTCAATCTGGCGTTGGCCTACCAGGTGGGCATGACGTTCGTCGATCTCAACACGGTCGATCTGACCGAGACCGTGCTCAAACTGATCCCCGCGCAGATGGCCAACGCGTACAAAACCATTCCGCTGTCCTACAACGACGAGACACGGACGCTGACCATCGCGGTGGGAACGGCGGACAACTTCCGCGCCATCGACGACTTGCGAACGCTGATGGGGCACAACATCCTGGCCCGCATCGCCGACCCGGACGTGCTCAACAGCATGCTGTCGAAGCATTACGGGGTCTCGCAGGCGAGCATCGGAGACCTCATCAACGACATGGCCGGCGACGAGGCCCTGCAGGCCCTGGACAACCGCGGCGAGTCGATCGACCTGGATTCCATCAAGGACGCGGCCGAGAGCAACCCGGTCAAGCGCCTGGTGAACATGGTGCTGCTGGAGGCCATTCGTAACCGGGCCAGCGACATCCACTTCGAACCGTTCGAGAACGAGTTCAAGATGCGGTATCGTATCGACGGGCTGCTGTACGAAATGCTTCCGCCGCCCAAGTCCATCGCGGTGGCCATCGCGTCGCGTATCAAGGTGTTGGCGAACCTCGACATCGCCGAACGCCGCGTGCCCCAGGACGGCCGCATTAACCTGCTGGTGAACAACAGCCCGGTGGACCTTCGCGTCAGCGTGCTTCCGACGATGTTCGGTGAGAGCGTGGTGATGCGCGTACTGGACCGCGGAAACGTCCAGCTCGACACCGAGCGTCTAGGCATGCGCGAGGACGACCTCAAAACGTTCCGCCAGTTGATCAACCGCCCCAACGGAATCGTGATCGTGACGGGACCGACCGGGTCGGGCAAGACGACCACGCTCTACTCGGCCTTGAACGAGCTGAACACCATCGACGTGAAGATTCTCACCAGCGAAGACCCGGTGGAATACGACATCGACGGACTGATCCAGGTGCAGATCAAGGAGGACATCGGTCTGACGTTCGGCCGGTGCCTTCGCAGCTTCCTGCGTCAGGACCCGGACCTGATCCTGGTGGGCGAGATTCGCGATCTGGAGACGGCGGAGATTTCGGTGCAGTCGTCGCTGACGGGGCACCTGGTGTTCACCACGCTGCACACGAACGACGCGCCCTCGTCGATCGCGCGTCTGCTGGACCTGGGACTCGAACCGTTCCTGGTGACGGCGACGCTGGAAGGGATCGTCGCGCAGCGGCTGGTGCGGTCGATCTGCCCGCGGTGCAAGGAGGAGTACCGCCCCACCGAAGAGATGCTTATGGAATTGAACCTGACGCCCGATGATGTGGGTGGACGAACCTTCTACCGCGGCGCCAAGTGCGATTACTGCCGCGGGACGGGCTACAGCGGCCGCATGGCCCTGTTCGAGATCATGCTGTTCGACGACGGGATGCGGGAACTGGTCATGGCCCGGTCGTCGACGAACGTGCTTCGCGAAGCCGCCCGCAAGCGCGGAATGCGAACCCTTCGCGAGGCCGGTCTGCTATCGATTTACGACGGTCACACGACGATCGAGGAAGTCGTCGCCCAGACCATCGCGGAAGACCCGACGTGAGAACGCAGCCAGTAGCCACTAGCCAGTAGCCAACAGGTATGGCGGGTCGGTTGCAGTGGCGAAAAGGCGATGCTGTTGTGGCGAGATGAGCTTGTGCGGTGCGGTTTGTGATTTTATGGATTTGTGATTTTATGGACAGGTTTCCGACACAGAGCGAGGCCAGGCGTGGCGCGGGGATTGTGCCCGCCGCTGTGATCGGTTTTGTTGTCGGGCTTGTTGTCGGCGTGATGGCGTTGGTGATGGTCTTCAGCCTCGTGGTCGTGCCGGTGCTTAACGGGATGTTCGCGAACATGGCCGCACCGCTGCCGGCCTTGATCCGCGGCCTGCTGGACTTCTCCATGTGGGTGAAAGACATGGGTTGGCCGATCCTGGCCGTGGCGATCGCGGCGCTGGTCGTGGCGATGGTGTTCGGCGTCAAATGGCTGCGGACGTCGGCGTCGCGAGGCCAGGTGTGACGGCCGGCGGCGTGTCGAGATATGTAGTTGGTTTCGACACTTAGGTTGTGACATAATGACTATATCGCGCCAGATGTCGTGGACATGCATGTGATCTGGCGCGATTTGTGGCAGGAACCGCCATACCTGTTGGCTACTGGCTGATGGCTATTGGATGGCGGCTGAGTTGGACAATCGAAAAGACACCTGGCCAGGACGGATGACGGCCTTGGGACGAGACTTGCAGGGAGTGTGAATATGGGCACGTTTCTGTATGAGGCGATGAACAGTGTGGGTCAGTCGGTCAAGGGCGAGGTGGAAGCGGCCTCGTCGGACGACGCCGCCGCCAAAGTCCGCGCGATGGGAAATTTCCCGACGCGGATCAAGGAGAAATCCGGCGCGAAGAAAGGTCCCGCCCGCCCCGGTGGAGCGGGAGGTCCCGGCGGACCCGGTGCGGGGTCCGCGGGCGGTCGACGGACCGTCGGGTCGGTCAGCAAGAAACTGCTGACCACCTTCACCCGCCAGCTCTCGACGCTGATCGACGCGGGCCTGCCCATTCTGCGAAGTCTGCGCATCCTTGAGCAGCAGCAGAAACCCGGCATGCTGCGCGTGGCCATCCGCCTGGTGGCCGAGGACGTCGAGGGCGGCGCGACGCTCAGCGAGGCGATGGGACGGCATCCCAAGGCCTTCGACCGCCTCTACACCAACATGGTTCGCGCCGGCGAGCTGGGCGGCGTGCTGGACGTCATCCTTCAGCGTCTGGCCGACTTCATGGAGAAGTCCCAGGCCCTCAAACGCAAAGTCATCGGCGCGATGATCTATCCCGCCGCCGTCATCACGTTCGCCATCGGCATCGTCTCCCTGCTGATGATCTTCATCGTGCCCAAGTTCAACGACATCTTCAAGGACATGGGCGAGCAGTTGCCGGCCTTGACCCGAAGCCTGCTGGGGTTCTCGATGTGGCTCAAGGACATCGGCTGGATTGTCATGATCGCCGTGGTCGTGGGGCTGATCATCGTCGTCCGGTTGCTAAAGACGGCCCCGGGCGGACGCATGTTCCTGGACCGCTTCAAGCTCAGTCTGCCGATCTTCGGCATGATTATCTCCAAGACGGCCGTGGCGAGGTTCACCCGGACGCTGGGCACGCTGTTGACGGCGGGTGTTCCGATTCTGGAGGCGCTGCAAATCACGCGCGACACGGCCGGTAACGAGGTGTACAGCCGGGCGCTGGCCCGCGTGCACGACGGCATCCGCGAGGGCGAAACGTTCGCCGACCCGTTGCGGCAGGCGAAAATCGTCGAACCGATGGTGGTGAACATGATCGACGTCGGTGAGGAAACCGGCGAGCTGGATAAAATGCTCAACAAGATCGCCGACACCTACGACGACGAGGTGGAGACACTGGTGGCGTCGATGGTCAGCCTGATGGAGCCGGTGATGGTCATCGGCCTGGGCCTGATCGTCGGGTTCATCGTCGTCAGCTTGTTCCTGCCGATGGTGGACATGATTAATAACGTCCAGAAACAGTAATTCGCGAGCGTGGGACCCGTGCGTACGCGGGGCCCACGCGGGTGAGCGGCGCAGGCCTTCATCGACAGACCCGTGCAAGGCAGACAGAAAAACGAGGTGGTTATGAATCAACAGACGCCAATCCGGACACCGACGCAACCAACCCGCCGCCGGGCCTTCACGCTCATTGAGCTGATGGTGGTGATCGTGATCATCGCCCTGCTGGTGAGCATTCTGGCGCCGGCGGTCAACAAGGCGATCCGGTCCAGCTACCTGGCCAAGACCCGCACGCGAATCCAAAACCTGGAGCAAGCCCTCGAAACGTTCAAGATCGACAACCGGTTCTACCCCGGACAGACCGACCGGCTCGGAAAAAAACACATCACCGGCGCCGGCGGCCTGACCATTGACGGCAGCGGATTCCTGACCCGTATGCTCTGGACGAACTGGGAGGCGGATATCGACACGACGGGGTTCGCCAGTACACATTTTACCAATTATCCTCCCAAAACAACCAAATACGCCGTATACGACAGCACCATGGTGATGAACCACAAAAGCATTGCTAGCCCCCAACTCAACTCCGCCATCAGCGACGATTTCAGCAAACCAATGCCCATCCTGTACTTCGTCGCCGACTTGAATGTTACCACGGGGCTGGAAAATGGGATGCAATTTCTTACGGGCATGAATAACCGCTGCCTCCGCGAAAACGGCGTCGGCCCCAACGTATACGCGGCCAAGAACACGGACAATTCCGAACGCACGGTCCGATCCATGTTCACCGTCACGGAACTCAAGGATAAATTCAACTTCTACTCGCGCGTGAACGACCGCTACATCCTGATCGCGCCGGGGCTGGATCGGAAATACTTCAGCAAGGACGATATCACCAATTGAGCCGCCACGGCCTATGCATAAAGGCTGACTATGACGATACCGCGAACAACTCGAATCCGACAGGCCGGCATGACGCTCATCGAGCTGCTGGTCGTGATTGTGATCCTCATGCTCCTGGTGACGATCCTGATGCCCTCGCTGTTCCGGGTGCAGGTCCTGGCCCGGACCGCGCAGACCAAAACCATCATCAACACGCTCTCCAACGCCTGTAGCGTCTATCAACAGGAATTCCGATACTTCCCCGACGCCGACGAAATCGTGAACAACCGAGGCGATGATGGGTTGCAAGGCCGGCACCGCCTGGTGCGGTCCTTCTGCGGCCCGGGCGACAACGGCTGGACCCTGGGCGACGGTGAAGTCAACGCCCGCCGCGCGAAACGGTACGACACCAACTTCTTCGGTGTGACGGAACTGACCCTGAACGGCAGCGACCCGACGCGGGCCTTCCGCGACCCGTTCGGAAACGACATCTACTACTACGTCAAGCGTCTCCAGAATCCCAGCCTGCCTCCGAGCACCACCAACAAACTCGTGGTCCACGGCGGCGACAACGACGAAGGACCCGCGTATGCCACCGACGACATCATCACCGGCGGCACGGACTTCCTGCTGTTGTCCAAAGGGTACACCAGCACCAAATGGGACGATTACGATGCCGCCAAACGCACGGTGGCATGGAAAAGCGACGTGACCAATTTCTCCCGATAACCGTACGACGAACGAACCGGCACGAGTGACGATATGAACACGAGCACGAACAACCACAACGCCGCCGCACGCCCGCGACAAGGGTTTACGCTCATCGAGATGATGGCGGTGATCGTCATCATCGCGATCCTGGCGGCCTTGATTGTCAGCGTGGGGCTGTACCTCCGGCACGATTCGGGGAACAAGACCACCATGGCCACGATGGACGTTTTGTCGACCGCCATCGAGGCCTACCAGGCCGACAAGGGGTTCCTGCCGGACGAAGACCGTGACGGGAAAGTCTCCGCGGCGGTCACGGAAATCGACGCCGCCCGCGAACGTTCGAAGTCGCTCCGTCGCGAACTGGAACTGGCGAACCTGAAGTGCTGCGACGAGCGGGTTGCCAATCTGCCCCAGGAAGCCCTGGGCAGCGACGGCACGTTTGTCGACGGGTTCGGAAACCCGATTGATTACCGGATGAACAAAGGCATGGGCGGCGCGTCGATGCTGATCTCCGCCGGACCCGACGGAAAGTTCGGGTACGTCAAGACATCATCACCGGACGACTGGTGGTATCCCGCCACGCCCTCTGGCGACCGAGAGAAGGACAACATCCAAAAGTAGCGGAAGGTTTCGCATGATAAACCGCTTTACAACATCCAGCGACAAGCGACAAGCGACAAGCGACAAGAGATGGCCACAGTTCGCCACTTCCGCCGCTCTCGCGGGGATTGATCGTTCCGCACGGCACGATGTTCCTTCTCTTGTCACTAGTCGCTTGCCACTTGTCGCTGGTCCGCGTGGTTTTACGCTCGTGGAAATGCTGATCGTCGTGGTGCTGATCTCGCTGTTGGCGGCGATCGCCGTTCCCGGCTTTCTCCGCATGTTCAACGCCGGGGCGGAACACCAGGCCCACAACGCCGTCTCCGCCCTGCTGAACTCCGCCCGCGCCCACGCGCTGAAAACCAACAACTACGTGGCCGTGCACTTCCAGCCGGCCGGTGGCCGAACCAGCTTCGCCAAGAGCGACACCCTCTACGCCGCCATTCTGGAACACCGGGAAAACGCGTCGACGCCCGGAACCTTTTCATTCCAGACCCCCAGTCCGCTGGGCAACTTCAAACCGGTCGCCATGCCCACGGGCGTCGGCGTGGGACAGTTAACCAGCGACTACCTCCAGCACAGCGGCGGCGTCTACACCGGGAACTACCTCGAAAGCAAACTCGGATACGTCTCCGGTGCCGCCGGAGAGCCCGACGATCCCAACCTCCAGGAGTTCATGACCTTCACCATCGTCTTCTCTCCACAGGGAACCGTGGTGACGAAAGTCAACGGCGGGCCCATCGTTCTGGACACCGGCGATTCCTCGTACTTCAGGAACTCGAGTTCGGGCCGGCAGTGGCTCTGGACGCAGCCCGACTACCTGCAAGACAAACTCGGCGTGCGGGCCATCACGATCTTCGACCGCTCCAAGGTCGAACCGCGAACGAACTGGACAAAACGCAATGAATATCTGGTGGACAATGCCCCGTATCTTCCGGTGAACAACTACACGGGACAACTGTTCCCGAGGTGACGATATGCAAACAAGCGACAAGCGACAAGCGACAAGTGACAAGAGAAGGAACGCGCCGCCCTTCCACGCCATCGCGTCCCATGTGGACGGCGGATGCAGCCAGCCCTTGCCTGCTCTTGTCGCTGGTCACTGGTCGCTGGTCGCTGGCCGTTCGGGCTTTACGCTCATCGAAATCCTGATGGCGATCGGCATCCTGGCCGTCGGGCTGCTCATGGCGGCCGCCCTGTTCCCCACCGCCGTCAAGGTCAACCAGTACGCCTACAACAACTCCATGGGCTCGCTGATCTGCGAAAACGGATTGGCCGTGCTTCGCAGCAAACTCAACCATGATCTCATCAACGTCCCCGGCGACCGGAAGTTCATCCCCCTGACCGACGTGCCGATGAAGTATGGCCCCACCAAGAATTGCGTCGGTGACGACGGGTTCTACCCCTGCGGACACACCAGTTCGACCCAGGGATTTACCGGTGTGATCCGGCAGGTCGCATCGGGCGCGAACGATTACGAGATGGTCGTGGTGTCGTACAACCTCCTCGACAGCACCAGCGCGCGGAAAACCCAGATTGCCCCGCAATCCGCCACCGGAACGCTGGCCACGCACACGGACGACGCGAGCAAGTTCGTGGTCTCGGTGGCCGACGCCGCCTGGTTCCAGCGGGAGTCCACGTTCGTTCTACAGTTTTCCGACACCAGCACCGCCCTGTGCCGCGTGCTGGTCGTCGAAGTGGAAGGTTCCAACCGGCGAGTGGTCCTGGACCGCGCGTTTCCGGCGGGTATGAACGGCAGCGCGACGGCCTGGGTCTTCGCCGAGGTCGAGGAAAACCCCGCGGGTTCGGGGAACTTCAACAAACCGCTGGGACTTCCCAGCCCGGTGATGTCCGCCGTGACGGTGCGATTGGCCTTGTGACGGCGGCCCGCCGCCAAGGCCGTGCGATTGGAGATCGAGTATGCGTACAACCATCATCATGATGACGCCCCCGGCGCCCGCCAGACGGGGACGCGCCGGCCTGACGCTCATCGAGCTCATGGTCGCCCTGTCGATCCTGGTGATCCTGACGCTGGCCGTTTCGCAGATTCTCGCCTCGGCCCAGCGCGTGGTCACCATCGGGCACGCGGGAATCCGCAGCCACGGGAAGATCGGCGCCCTGAAAAACGCCGTTCGCGACGATTTCCGCCGCGCCACCCCGGCCGGGTTCCTCTACCTCGACAGTGACGGATTCCTGGCCTTCACCACCGCCGGACCGGCCGACGCCCTCTCCTCGGCCAACACCCGGGACGGTGCCGCCACCATCGCGACCTATGGCCGGCAGCAGTACAAAATCGACGCGACCACCCACGGGCATGTCCTCCACCGGATCTGCCTGCTCCTGCTCAACCGCGACAGCGTCACGCTGAGCAACAATTCCGACGCCGCACCGTTCGACCTGGCCAATTTCCAAAGCAGCGCCGAAGCGATCGACGACGTCACGGACGACATCAAGAAAACCTTCTACCTCGTCGACGACGCGGGAACGATGAACCTGCTCCAGAAAGACCTCCTCTTCGAGAATATCGAGGACGACTGCTGGAAAGTCATGACGCATCGCGTGACCAACCTCGAATTCTTCTGGACCGACGGCCAGGCGGAAGACCTCACCAACCCCGCCAACACCGACGAATACACCCTCAAGTGGTACGGGGGAAGGCACGGGAAACGCCGGGACGACAACAGCAACCCTATCGAGGGCATCGCGGGCGCGGACCCCTACAAGGCCCACTGGACCAACGAGACCGACCCGAAGGACTGGCCCAAGGCCATCAAGATGGTTGTCACGTTCATCGACGACACGGAGAAACCATTCACCTACGAAATCATCTGCCCCGTCGGACCGTAAGACAGAAGGTGCATCATGACAAAACAACATAACGCCCAACAAACGCCTCGCCGAGGCCTGCCCGCACGCGGTGGCCGCCATGGCCGGCGCGGCAGTATCCTGCTGATGGTCGTCGGCATGCTCACAATCGTCGCCATGCTGGGAACCATCTTCCTTCTGGTCGCCCGGCAGGACGAATCGCAATCCACCTCTGTGGTCGCCAAGAGTCAGACCGACCCCGTCATCAGTGGCATCATCACCCGCATCTCCGCCGCCCTCGCCACCGACCGGCACGCCACCAGCCGTCCCTACGACGGCATGGCGGCAGGCGCCTGGGGCGAATTCATCGACTCCGCGGACCCGGACGTCGACGACTGGCTGACCGACATGACAGGCCCAACCATCCGCCCGTCGTACCTGCTGGGCGTCAAAAACGCCAATCCCAACGAAGAGCCCGACGTCTGCACCGACGGAGACGGCGTGCCGGACGCCTGGCTGATGAACACGGGACTGACGGACCCGCAGGGAAACCGATTCTACGTCGCCGTCAAGATCATCGACGCCAGCAGCCGCATCAACATCAACACCGCCGGTTTCGGTGGACCTCCCGACCCGGACACCGACCCCACCGCTGGTGGGCACTTCGACCCCGCCAAACCTATCCTGCCCGACTATGTGAATCTGCACGCGTTCCTGAGCCCGAGCGACCTGACCAACTACCGGGCCTACAACACCATTCACATGCGGCGTGGCGGCGACGACGGCATCGCGTCGGCGACGGACCCGGCCACGTCGCCGCTCCTGAAGGATTACACGCGGCAGGCCGGCATGCGGCCGATGAAACCCGTCACCGCCATTCCGCGATACCTGCCCTTCGCCGTGAGCGACGAACCGTTCCTGATGTACACAGCCGGAACGATGGTCTATCGCGGGCGGCTGTATGATCTGTGCAGCGCCGATTCCGTCACGTTCAACACCGCCCTGCCGTCCAGCAGGCGGCCGATGCTCACCACCTGGAACGCCTCCACGCAGGGGCTGCGTTTCCCCGTCACGGACGATGCAATCCGGCGGAATTTCTGGACGCACAACAGCGACGGGTCCATCGTGGACAGCGGTTTCGTGACCGGCCTGATTGACCCCAACGACAACACCACGCGCGAGCGACTGTACGACCGGCTTTGCGAACTGCTTCCGGATCGGCCTGACGATGCCGGCAAACAACTCGCCGCTCAACTGGTCGCCAACCTCTGGGCATACTGCACGCCCATCCCCGACGACACCGCGGCGATCGCGTATTTCCAGAACGCGCACTACTTCAATCCCGAGGGAACGATTGAAGCGTACGGCATGATGGAGCAACTGGTGTTCACCGAGGCCGTCTCGTGGAAGCGCGCGGAGACGACGCGGCTGGAGGAATCGCCCACGCCGGGAATCTTTAACGAGATCGAGAACGAGGACGGCGGCTGGTTCTACGCCATCGAGATTTACAACCCGACGACCCTGGACATCCCGGTGCGCGACGCCTCCGGAGAGCCTCTTTTCATTGTCCGACCGGCGTCGACGACCGATGATTCGAAGGACTTCCAGTGGACGTACCGCGACGGCTCGCCGATCAACACGATGGGTCCCGGCGAACGGATTGTCCTGTACGATTTCGACGGGGTGCGGCTTGATCCGACGGTGAACAATCAGCCCAAAAAGATCGTGACGCCGGACAGCAAGGAAGGATTGGACGGGGAGACAAAAACGAAAGACCTCACGGACGCGTTTTTCTTCGCTACGGTGGACAACAACATCATTCGCTGGGCGGACGCGAACGGCGCCGGCGGGTATGACCATCACTACCTGGACGACAACTTCGGCGGGGTGAAACTTTTCCGCAAGGCCGCGTATGGAAAGACCGTCGGCGGGTACGACAAAATCGCGCTGGACACGATTGCCGGCCCCCCCCTCGCGCCGGACCTGGGCGACGACATGCTGGGCGATGAAGACTGCATCAGCCTCACGCGGGACGACGTCTCCCGCTCCCTCGTGGCGGAGTATTATCAGCCGCGGACGACGAACCGGTCATGGGTGTGGAGTGAACTCCCCCTCGCCGACGAGAACGTGGCCGGCAGCCACACGCTGGCCGCGACCAATCATGTGGGTTCCGGATATCCGTCCGACATTCGGCCCGGTTTCGACTTTGACCTCCGCAGATTGGCACACCGTCCCATGCTGTCGCTCGGTGAATTGACCGATCTCTGGGTGATCGGGCCCGAAGGCGCCGCCTTCGGCAACGTGGCCGATCCGACCTTCCTGACCGTCCGGCTGAAGAACGACAAGGCGACGCTCAGCACGCCAAGCCGGGCGCGCGTGGACTTCACGCCCCTGCGCGGACCGGCGGGGTTCGCGGGGGAAGCGTTCACCGGAGGAAACGCCGCCATGAACGTCGGCGACACCCGGTATCCCGATGTCCCGTGGGCCTGCCTGCTGGGTGAATTGTTCGATTGCGTTCCCACGGACTCCACCAGGCCCGCCTACGGAGAGCGGGTGTACGGGCGGATCAACATCAACACGGCCCCCGCGGAAGTGCTCAAGCAACTCCCCTGGCCGACGGCGAAGAAGTTGTTTGACGGCGAATCGTACGAGTTCACGGTCGATCCGGAGGAACTGGCCGAGTACATCATCGCCTATCGCCAGGCGGACGCCACCCTGCCGGCCCTGGATCCGGGACGCTTCCAGAATCGGTCCACCGTCCTCACGGGACTGCGCGGAGGCAAGGCCTTCCTCACACCGGGCGAGTTGGCCTTTGTGCTCAACGATTACGTGGAAGTCAAACTGGGCACAAACCACGCGACGGCCGTCAACGCCGCCACCTTCCTCGACGAGCGCAACAAGCTCTACCACGCGGTGGCCAATCTGATCACGGTCAACAGCGACGTCTTCCAAGCCACCGTGCTGGTGCAGTTGCGGGAAGTGAAAAAATCCACCGGAGCCCTCACCGGAAAAACCCTGCAAACCTGGCGGTACGTCGCCCTGATGGACCGCGGAAACTGCATGCAGGCAACCGACCGCCCCACCGTCCTGCTGATGACGGAAGTGAAGTGATAGCATCCTGTTAGGCGCGACAGCCGTAGTCGAAAAAATGTGTTCAATGGCTTGCCTCTTTGCGCTGTGAGACGTTGTGAACTACAAAATGTTCTGTAGTTCACAACGTCTCACAGCGCAAAGAGGCAAGCCATTGAACACCGCTATCGAATACCACATGTCGCGCCTAACAGTCTAACAGCCTTTTATGCACCGCCGCCGGGTGAGCGATCATGTCGCGGATTGTGGCGGCCATGTTCGCGGCGTCCAGTCCGGTTTCGGTGAGTTGCTCCTGGCGAGAGGCGTGGGCGACAAACCGGTCGGGCAGTCCCAGCAGACGGACGTTGCGGGCGTCGAGTCCTCGCGAGGCCGCCAATTCCATCACGGCAGCCCCGAACCCTCCGACGACGGAGTGGTCCTCGGCCACCAGCAGCGGCTTCCCTCCGGCGATCAGCCGCGAAATCGTCACAACGTCCAGCGGTTTGGCGAATCGCGCGTTCACGACGGCCACCAAAAGCCCATCCTCGCGTTGGAGCGTATCGGCGGCAGCCAGGGCGGCTTCGCAGGTCACACCGTAACACAGCAGCGTGGCGTCGGAGCCCTCTCGCAGCAGGCGGCTGGCGCCCAGTTCGAACGGTGGGCAGTCGCCCGGAAGCGGATCGGGAACCTCGTCGCGCGGGTAACGCAAGGCCACCGGCTCGTCGTGGTCCAGCGCGAAGGCCATCGCGGCGGACATTTCCGCCTCGTCCGCCGGGGCGGCCAGCACCAGCCCCGGAAGCGGGCGCAGCATGGCGATGTCCATGAACCCGTGATGCACCGCGCCGTCCGATCCGACCAGACCCGCGCGGTCCATGCACAGAACCACGGGAAGTTTTTGCAGGGCCACTTCCTGGAACACCTGGTCCATCGCGCGGTGCATGAAGGTGGAGTAGATCGCCACGACAGGCCTCAGGCCCGCCTTGGCCAGACCGCCCGCCATCGCCACCGCGTGCGACTCGCCGATGCCCACGTCGAAGCAGCGGTCGGGGAACTCGCCACGGAACTTGACCAGCCCCGTTCCATCCGGCATGGCCGCCGTGATGGCGACGACCTTCTCGTTGACCCGCGCCTGCTCGGTCAGCACGTCACCGAACACTTCCGTCCAGGTCCGACTGGCCGTCTTGAACACCGGGGAACCGTTCTCCACCGTCCAGGCCGACGGACTGTGGAACCGGCAGGGGTCCTCCACCGCGTACGCGCATCCGCGGCCCTTCTCCGTGTGCACATGCAGAATGGCGGGCCGTTTCAGCCGCGAGAGCCGCTTGAGCACCACGATGAGCTTGCGGATATCATGGCCGTCGACGGGCCCGAAATAGGCCAGCCCCAGCGCATCGAACAACTGCCCGCCGTGGATGGTCGAACGGATACCGTCCCGCAACGACCGCAGGCCGCGGTGAAGCCCCTTGCCCAGCGGCAACGTTTTGAGCAGGTGCTCGGTGGAGGTTTTCACACTCTCGTATTTTTCGCTCATGCGGATGCGGTCGAGTGTGCGGGCCATCGCGCCTTGCGAACGGTCGATCGACATCGAATTGTCGTTGAGAATCACCAGGAACTGGCGGTTGAGCAGGGCCGCGTTGTTGATTCCCTCCAACGCCGTTCCGTTGACGATGCTCCCGTCGCCCACGACGGCCACCGCCTTGCGATCCTCTCCGCGGAGCAGGTCGGCCATCGCCAGCCCGGCGGCCGTGGAAATGGCCGTTCCCGCATGGCCGGTCGCGAACAGGTCGTACGGACTCTCCGCCGGCGAGGGGAATCCGCTCACACCGCCCTGCTGCCGCAGCGTGTCGAACCGTCGGGCCCGCCCGGTGAGCAGTTTGTGCGCGTAGCACTGGTGCCCGACGTCCCAGGTCAGGCGGTCCAGGCTGAAATCGAACACGTAATGCAGCGCGATGGTCAGTTCGGCGGTTCCCAGGTTGCTGGCCAAATGCCCGCCACGCCGCGAGACCACGTCAATAATCCGCTCGCGCAGCTCCTGGGCCAACTGCTCCAGTTCCGCTTCCGAAAGCCGCCGCAACTGGTGCGGGGTTTCGACTCGATCTAGTAGTTTTTCGTTCAATGCGTTCTCCCCGCGAGGCTCTTCGCCAGCACCGCCAAGCCGGCGGCCTTCGGGGCCAGCGGTTCCAGCGCCGTCACCGCCGCGGCGGTGATCTCCTGGGCGAGCGTTCGGGCGGCCTCCAGGCCCAGTTCACTCACATACGTCCGTTTCCCGGACTGGGCGTCCTTTCCGGGAGTCTTGCCCAGAACGGCCCGGTCTCCGGTGGCGTCCAGAATGTCATCGACAAGCTGGAAGGCCAGCCCCAGTTGCTCACCGTAGCGGTCCAGCGCGTCGAGCTGCGTGCGACCAGCCCCTCCGCAGAGGGCGCCCATCCGGCAGGCGGCCCGGATGAGCGTTCCGGTTTTCCGGTTGTGGATGTACCGCAGACCGTCGAGACCCGGAGGCACGTCGCAGAGATCCATGTCGGCCACCTGACCGGCGATCATGCCCGCCTCGCCCGCGCCGAAGGCCAATTCGGCCACCAGGGATCCGACCCGTGCGTCGCCACCGGAGGCCGGCGCCGACAGCACGGCGAACGCCCGCGTCAGCAGCGCGTCGCCCGCCAACACCGCCATCGCCTCGCCAAACTGCACATGCGCCGTCGGGCGACCGCGGCGAAGCACGTCGTCGTCCATGGCCGGCAGATCGTCGTGCACCAAACTATAGCAGTGCACCATCTCCATCGCCGCCGCCGAGCGACGCGTCATCTCGTCCATCGCGTCGCCCCCCACCGCCGAGGCGGACAGGAACACCAGCGCCGGACGCAGCCGCTTTCCACCGCCCAGCACGCAGTATCGCATCGCCTCGGACAGGGCCTTCGGTGTGGCAGGTTCCGCCAGCCACAACTCCAAATCCGCCTCCACGCGATGCACGTAAGGTCGCAGCAAGGCGGCCACATTTTCCGTCGGTTGCATTGTCATAAAAGTAACGACCTCTTCCCAGGTCGCGGAGGCATTATACCAGCCCCGCGCGTCCCCGTACAGACTCTGGCGACGGAGAGGCGGGGAATGCATGGTACAGTTTGCCGTTTTCGCGCGATTTTTCGCGGAGGAGACATCATAATACCGAAGCACGAAATTCGAAAAACGTTGCGATGGCTGCGCAAGCATCGGCAAAACGAATGCTTGCGAATCATCGCCGGAGCCGCTCACCGTGAAACTCACCGTTTGGGCAAAAGAGGCCGCCCAGAGCGACCCGCACCTTGCCGCCGTGCTGATGGCGTGGACAACCTTGCCGGAAACCGTCAAGGTCGGCATCGTGGCCATGATTACGGATGACGGCCTTCTCGCGGTAGCATAACGCCGCGAGTTGCCGATTGCAACGGCCGGCGAGCCAACCGGGTCGAGCCCCGCCATTTTTCGGACGGGGCTCGACCCGGCCGTTGTATCGGTGTAGCGATGTTAGCGCACGCTTTCCCGTCGAGGTTGGACCGCCTACGCTACGCCTCCGCGCCCGGCCGTCTGAAACACCCCGCCGCGCGGTCGGCGTTGGCTCGTGGCGCTCGAAACGCCGATCGCTACGGATCGCCGACCGTCCGCGCGTGAAATCACGCCCAAAGGCCGCGCAGAGGCCAACGTCACCTGCTACGCCCATCAGGCCTCGCAACTGGGCACGTCCATCTCCTTTCACCATTACGCCATGTGCCGCCACGGTCTTATGCGGAGCCAGCGTTGTAGGATCGACTGGCGGCGGCTGGCCGATTTTGACCCACCCACCATTGGCCGATTTTCCCTGCCCGATGGTATATCATCGGGTGGGCCAATCCGGCCAGAATCCGCCCATCGGGTCCGGTGGCGTTCCAGTGTCGTTCACACCTTGCGGATCACGCCGCCGCCAACGCTTTGGATGTGGACGTGTTCGCCGATAACGGGCTGGAATTTCAGATTGGTCGGTTGCAGGCGGAACCATGCCTAGTAAATGACACTGCGACAGGAGGATTTCCATCATTATGGCGAGGCCGTCCCATCCTCGCGTTTTGCTTGCGTTGGGATGCGGAAAGAGCTACCCAACCGACGCCGTTCATGCTAAAAAGATGGCGGAGCAGGCCGATGAACGAGCATGAACTACAAGTTAAGGTTCATTCCGTGATGTACACCCTCATCAAGGAAAAGGGCGTTACCTCGTCCGTGGACGTGCTGATGGCGATTGGCTACCTGTCGAAGAAAGATTACGAGGATTGGCGACGTGGGCAGGTTCCCTATTTGGAACGCTTATACTCCAAGGTGCACCTTGTTGGCGGCGTGAGGTGGGAATGGGGCGTTCTGGGGGTGTTGGGGGTGTTCGAGGGGGAGTCGTTGGGTGAATCTTCCTCGGAGGCCCTGTTGTTTT
>Ga0123353_10003051_pt1 | contig 20964 bp, 12 predicted proteins | sample TergutLab28metaG_3_FD_92763 | JGI IMG/M metagenome (GOLD analysis project Ga0123353, IMG submission 92763) | Labiotermes labralis P3 segment gut microbial communities from Petit-Saut dam, French Guiana - Lab288 P3 | ecosystem: Host-associated > Arthropoda: Insects > Digestive system > Gut ... | reverse complement strand
TCAAATGCCGCAAGCGCGTCCTCGGCACACTGTGAAATCAGGACGCCGTCAAATTCTACGCCGGAGTTGAGGATCTCGGTCATGACTTGTGTCGACTCAACGGGATTCCAGTTGTGGTTACCGAATGCGACCTGTACCAGACCTTTCTCACGCATACCGTCTTCAAAACCGAACTGACGGTCTCTGTTCGCGGAGACGCCTTCCATAGCTGCGATCATTACGACTCTCGCTCCCGAGCCGAGTACATCACCTGCATATGTCGCTGTGCGATATCCGAGGTAGTACTGGTCGGTGCCGATGTTTAGGATGCTGACTGCCGGGGACTCATAGATACAGTCTGCGTTGATATATAGCATACCTGCTTCCAGTGCCCTTTCAATTACGGCATCCAAGCCTGTGGGTCCTGTCGGGTTGACAAGGATGATGTCATAACCCTCGTTGATGCTGTGCTGGATCTGCTGTATTTCGACAGCGGTATCCCAGTTGGAGACTGCAGACGCATAGCTCACACTAAATCCGTGAGCGGATGCTGCATGGACTGCTTCAACAATGTCAGCTTCATAACGGATACGATAGGGGTTTCCTTCGATTATCGCGTTGTGTGAAACCATTCTGACTCTTGTGACTCCGTCTTCTCCGGGGGTCGGAGGCGTATAGCCGTCGTCTCCGCCGCATGCGGCGAGCACTACGACTCCGAGGCACAGCACGATGATAATTGCCAGCCATTTCTTCATGTATCATTCTCCCTTTCATTTTAGTTTATAATCAAAGCATTTTTGCTTTAGATCATCAAAAATATTCAGTTGCGACATATTAACATAAACAGAAGATATTGTCTATCTCTTTTTGTAACTTGTTACCAAGCGTATTTTACGAAATTGAGCCAAATTGTAGTCCTTGTAAACGGGGTTTTTGAAAAATACAAGGAAAATGTACACAAAACGCGCGGAAAGTACGATTTTTTGCAGAAATATTGAGTTATTCAAGGGTTATCAAGGAAAAATATGGTAAAAATCGTACTTTACGCGACATTTGTGCATAAAACTGCGAGATAATACTGAAATTGATGTTTTTCGTAAATGTTTTTGTAGAGTAGGCATCGGGATCGCGCCTAGCGAGGGTGATAAAAATTACCAGTTCTCTTCTATCGGTGCACCCGCTATCAGGTTTGCTACACCTTCTATCACGCGCTCTGCGAATAAATCTTTCATCGCGAACTCGCCGATCCCATTTACAAAGACATTTGCGCGTCTTGCTTCGCCTCTGTGGAGTGACATGATATCAGGGGTTTTTCCGGGATCGGAATATTCATATGTTATTGTGAGCATTGCGGTGGCGGCGGGGCCGGGCAGCGGGAGGAGTCCCAGATAAACATCGTCGTGGGCTGCGCTTGTGATGAGGCGGAAAAACGACCGGAACAATGTTGTGTCAATTGTTTGCCCATCGCGGGTTATGACAGGGTTCAGCGGATCTGTACTATCGAGTTCAAAGCGATAACTCCCGCCCGGTGATGTTATTTCAACAGCGGATAAGTCCATGATCAGCGGTGTTAGGAACCAGCGTACCGGCAGACGTTCAAACTCTATGTTAAGAAACGCTTCATCTCTGATGACATATACGACTGAGCTCCCTTCATGTGTTGCGTAGTATAATCCAGCTTCGCCTGTTTCCGCGATCCTGAGCCGCATATGTCGCAAATCTGCGTCAACGCCGTTTATCATGTCGTAATCTATAGCCATATACGGCGTGTCAAATCCTAATGCGACAATCGCGGCTTCGCTCAGGTTGTAACCTGCGATCGCAACAGCCTCGATCCCGAAAAGTGAGCCGAGGATATGTGCGCCATACGTTTGGTCCAACTGATAAACGCCCCATCCGCGCACAATATGCATAGCGGCGCCGAAGGATAACGCCGCAAGCCGTGTCTCCTCACTGCCTTGCGTTGTTGTCAGTATAGTGACAGGATGCTGCAGAGCTCCCCCTGTAAAGGTAATGTCCCGAATGGCAGAGAATGGACTGGATACAGCCAGCGGTGGCGTTACAAAGCGGGAGATTATTTGGGTTTTCGGGAGCAAAAATTGTGCGGCGGCAGTGCGCGGGATAATATAAATACCGTCAAAACCGCTTACTGTCGCATAAAAATTGCCCGAGATTCGCTCAACTCCGCCGATTTTTATATTAAAGAAGCTTCCATCAAAGAATCTCAACTCAACCTCTGCGGCAGGTTCATCAAGACCCATATCCGAAAGTTCCGCTTCATCGTCGGGTATTTGTCTTATGGCGTACAGCCGTGCCGAGTTTGCCATAAAGTCAAAAAACGCTTCGATGTCCGCTATGTATGGTGGAATATCGTCGAGAACATAACCGTCCTCATCAAAGTCAAAGAAAAAGCTGAACTCTCCATAATCATTTTTGACTAAAACCGACTGTACATCAGTAGGTTCACCGGAAGTAAAAATTATGCGCCCGGGCGTTAATTCTTCCGTATCAGTTGCATAAAGGACTATAACTACAAAAAATAGAGCAGCAACAACAATTACCCCTATCACAGCCAAGCGTACAAGCCCCTTCATTATTTATATCTCCTGATCAGCCAAACTGTTACGCCTGTAATGAGGATAGCTGCCGGTATGATGCCGGCAAGAATAATACCCAAAGTCGACGCTTCCGCACTCGTTATGCCAAGTGTTCTGCCGGCAAGGGATTTCGGTTGGATGTTTATGATGATCTCCCGTTCAAAAATATCTCCGAACAGATTGAGCAGGTACTCTGCATTGTTCAAGGACGTGTTCTGCAGCGCTATTCCGTCCAGCATCGCTGCTGACGCTGAAAAAACTACCGATGACTGACGCTCCGCGCCATCCGGGGATCTGGCAAAGTAACCGGATATCACCATAGCCGGCATAGGTCCGCGTATGGTCGCATGATCTGCATTAAAATCATCCCCCGCATCGGACGGTCTGACGCCCGAAGTCCCGCTGAAGTATAAAAGTGTTTCCAGATAATATCCATCCCTTGATGTAAAAAGCATTTCCATCGGTTTGGCGAGCGGCATCAGAAACGGCATTGACGGGTCGCGAAGCATGTTGGTGAATTTACCGGGTTCGTACTCTGCTGTAGGGTAAAACGGCTGGAACTGGTAAGTACGGTCGGAAGAAGTTTCAAAAACTGCACCATCGATGAAGGCTATACCCCACTCGGATAAAAATCTTTCAAGGTTTGGTAAATGCCCCTGTGTGGCGCTTGCAGCGTAAAAAAGCATTTTGCCGTATTGCCCGCCGTTATAGAGAAATTCTTCCAGATTACGAAGAACATCCTCCGACAGGTCGATGACCGGCGCGATCAACAACGCACCGTCAAAGCTGTCCAAAGTAGCTGTTGTCAAGCCTACAGATTCAACTTCGTAATTGTTCTCCGTAAGCAGTGTTGCAAACAAAGAGCCTCCGGAAATGCCGTTTCCTGTCAGAAGCGCGATCCTTACGATATCATCGCTGACAACACTTACGATCGCGGATGTCAATGCTTCCTCTGCACGTGAAGATACGATGCTTAAGGTGTCATCCTGTGCGGCTGCATAGTAAAATAGGTGGTAGCCTGGCAGGTGACGTACTCTGTCCCCGCTTTGTATTATCAAATCACCATGGGACAGCGGGAACTCCGGGAAGTTCACGGCAAACATCGGATTTGACGCATAATCGATATATTCAAGAGTGACGTTACGTGAAAAATGCGGGTACTGGTCAATTATGCGTTTTGCCTGGATCAAATACCTGTCCCCTGTAAATCCTCCCTCATCGGACAGGACATATATTTGAACAGGCGCGTCCAGCGACGCCAAAAATGCTTTGGTATCACTGCCGATCTCGTACAAGCCTCCGGCGGTCAGGTCAAAGTGCAGGTCAAAACGGTTGGTGAGCTGGACAGCGATGCTGTTGACAAGCAATACCGCACCAAAAAGCGACACAACAATGACCGCAAAGAGGATATTCACTTTTAGAGAAGGAGTTAAATTTTTCATATTATTACTCGCATAAGGATAAGGTGGAAGTTCAGCTATACTATCTTTTCGCCATTTCAGTCAGTTACGCCTCGTCGCCGTAATTCCCTCAATGGCGAAAAGATAGTATAACTGAACTTCAGATTTAATTATTTACCCCGTCATTCTGCGCGTTAGTCGCAGAATCTATTGTTGTGTGTAGGCTTTTTTCCGGATTTATAGCATAATTGCGACGTGGATTCTGCGACTACGCGCAGAATGACGTACTGATTTCTGTGAATAGCAGTTACGTGACAGGCAACGTCTGACCAGTGGCTAATAAATAACTAACTCCATCGGCGTCGCTCAAGTATGGTTGTTGTGAGGCATATAAAAAGTGCGGCGACACTTAGGAAGAAGCATACGTCTGCAAAACCTATCACTCCTATAGTGAAGCCTCTGTAGCGTCCGTTGAAGGACATGTGATTAAAAAATGCCCTAAGTGTCCTGTCGGCAACAATGTATTGCATCGCATCGAGCAGGATAAGGGAAAGGCTTGCGCCAAATCCACCCACCGCTGCTATGACCTGGTTTTCGGTGAGAGATGAAATAAATAAGCAAACAGCTATCAGAGCCGCTCCGAGTAAAAACAGACCTGTAAAGTTGCCTATCACCACTGCCCAATCGGGCTGTGAGTAGATTTGAAGCACAAAAGCCATTAGGAGAGTCCCCGATATAGCAAGTGTGTATACGCTTAGGGCGGCAAGATATTTACTGCACACGATCCGAAAACGCGAGACAGGTGATGTCAACAGGGTCTGGTCGGTTTTTGTGCGCCTCTCCTCGCTTAAAAGCCGCATCGTCAGGATAGGGACAAGGAATAATACAACTGAAAACATCATAGAAAACAGGGTCGATGTGTCTGTTGTGTTGTTGTAAATGTTATATGTGAAGAAATAATATCCCGTGAAAAAATACATGGCACAGATGAACACATATCCGAGCGGTGCGCGGAAATATGCCATAAACTCACGCTTCAATATAGCTGTCATGACGCTCCCCTCTCATGCCCGATAAGCCGCAGGAATACTTCCTCAAGCGACCCTCCGGCGGTCAGGTTTTCAGAGGTATCATCGGCAACAAGCCGCCCTTCATTTATCACTATCAAGCGGTTGCAAACGGTCTGGATCTCTGAGAGTATATGCGAAGATACTATGACAGTGCTGTCCTTGCCGCATTCCTTAATCAATCCGCGGATATCGATGATCTGTGAAGGGTCAAGCCCGGCAGTCGGCTCATCCAGGATCAAAACCTTGGGATTTCCTACAAGAGCCTGTGCAAAACCTACGCGTTGTCTATACCCTTTTGAGAGGTTGCGGATCATTCTTGTTTGCACATCAGATATCCCAACACGAGAACATATATCATCGATATGCTTCGCACGTTCATTTTTATCCTTGTAAACTCCCTTGATACCACAGATAAAATCGAGATGCTCATTAACACGGATCTCCGGGTAAAACGCGGGTTGTTCGGGCAAGTACCCGATCAAACTCTTTGCTTTATTACCTTCGGATGTTATATCATAGCCGCCTATGGTTACCTCGCCGCTTGTGGCGCTGATATATCCCGTCAATATATTCATGGTTGTGGTTTTACCTGCTCCGTTAAGACCGAGCAGACCTACCACCTCTTCCGGCTTTACGGAAAAGCTGACATTATCAAGGGCTGTTTTATCGCCGTACCGTTTTGTAAGGTTTTTTACTTTTACCATCTAAATGGTTTTTCCTTTCGCGCAGAACACAAGAGAACCGTCCCCCTGTGTTTCCCCTGTGTTTAATAAAAAGTTTTTGAGTCGGTTGCTGCGCCGTCAAGACCAAGCACCACGGGGGTCGACTTGTAGCCAATACCCATTCTATCGACACCAAGGTCGATCAGTTCCAGAAAATATTCTCTGGTACGAATGCCGCCGGACGCTTTTACTTTACAGCGCCCTTTTGCGACATCCATCATCGCCTTGAGCACTTCGATCGTAGCGCCGTCACTTCGGCCTCCGGTGAAGAAGCCCGTGGATGTTTTCACAAAATCGGAGTTTGCTTCGATTGCGATCTCTGTTGCTTTTTTCACCTCATCTATTGTAAGCGCGTCGGTTTCAAAAATCACCTTGACTGCTGTACCATAGGAATGACAGACATCATTAACAGCCTTTAGATCTTCTCGCACATCATCCCATAAACCGCTGCGGATAAACCCGTAGTTAGCTACGATATCAAGCTCAAAGACATCGTCGCTCCTACAGTATTCAACCGCTTGCAAGACCCTTGACCTCGTCGTAGATAAACCAAAAGGAAAATCACAAACAACACAGATCCCGGTTTCCGTTCCCTTAGTCATCTCACCCGCTATCGGGAGCGAGACAGGATTGATACACACTGTTTTGCAACCGTAGTCTATTCCTTCCTTAATGTATTTTTCCACTTCGTCTACAGTAAACTCCGGCTTCAGAACCGATTGATCGATGTATGCCGCGAGCTCCGCTACGCTCATTTCTATGGCTTTTTTATCAGGTTTCATTTATTTACACTCCTTTTACTTTATATGGCGCACAATGTGCGCCGCTACAAACATCTTTCGTATTCATAGACTATTTGACCCCACCACTCGAATAAATTAGATTGTATTGCATAAGAGGAAAAAATGCTATACAATATTGTCGAAAATTTAAAACGGGAGGTTGACTATGAGCAAATCCAAAGTCGCCGTACTTGGCGCAGGTTTTATCGCAAGTATCCATGTTGAGAGTATCCAACGTTTTGTTCCCGACGCCGAAGTAGTGGCTGTGTATGATCGTGATGTAGCAAACGGTGAGGCATTTGTCAAAAAATACGGTATACCAAACTTTTTTGACGATATTGACAAGCTTCTTGCCGGTTGTGAGGTCGATATAGTTAATGTCTGCCTTCCAAACTATTTGCATCACGAGGCTTGCATGAAAGCTGCTCGCGCGGACAAGCATGTCATTGTAGAGAAGCCGCTGGCAATGACGCTTGAGGAAGCGGATGAGATGATCGCCGAATGTAAAAAACGCAACCTAAAGCTATGTTATGCCGAGGAATTATGCTTTGCACCCAAGTATGAGCGTGTCCGTGCTTTGGTCGAAAGCGGGGCTGTCGGCGATGTATACCTGCTCAAGCAAGCAGAAAAGCACAGCGGTCCGCATAGTGCATGGTTCTATCAAAAGGAATATGCGGGTGGCGGCGTTATGATGGATATGGGTTGTCACGCCCTTGCATGGTTCCGGTGGATGAATAAAAACGACAAGGTAAAAAGTATATATGCCGATATGAAAACTGTTATGCATGACACAGACTGCGAAGATAATACGCTCACTGTTGTAGAATTTGAAAACGGGGTGACTTGTTATGCTGAGGACAGTTGGGCAAGACACGGCGGAATGGACGATCACATAGAGATATACGGAAGCAAGGGAGTATCCTACGCCAGTTTGTTCCAGGGCAATGCAGCTCTTACTTACAGCACCGAGGGTTATGATTATGCAAGTGAAAAAGCGGGAATGACACAGGGTTGGACATTCACTGTATTCGAGGAAGCGTTTAATCAAGGTTATCCGCACGAGCTAAAGCACTTTATAGAATGCATTCGCGAGGACAAAGAACCGCTTGTGACAGGCGAAGATGGCCGCGCAGTACTGGAAATGGTCTACGCCGCCTACCACAGCGCAAAAATCGGTCAAAAAGTATATCTGCCGTTTACCGCAAAGGTCAAGTACCCGATCGAGCTATTGTTAGGGGAATAGGGAATAATAATCACCCTGCCATTCCGAATAGAGCGGCGCCGATCATTCCGGCGTCGTTTCCTAATTCAGCTTTAAGTATTGGTGGAAGCTTCCCGTTATCTGTGAAAAATACTAATGATTCTACGGATTTGCGTATAGGATCAAGCAGAAGATCGCCCGCGTTGCTTATACCTCCGCCAATGATGACCGCTTGCGGACGTAGTGCATTACATAAACTTGCGATACCTGTACCGATATAATCCGAGTACCTCTCAAGTACTATTTTTGCAGCCGGGTCATCTCTTTTTAATGCATCAAAAATGATTCTTCCCGAAAGATTCTTAAAATCTCTGCCGCATAATGCGTACAACAAGGAATCCGGATGTTCCTTCATTACAGAAATAGTCTCGCGAAACAGGCCGGGGAGTGATGCGTATGCCTCAAAACACCCGCGTGAGCCGCAAGTACAGTGCTCACCGTCCTTTACGATAATTATATGCCCCGGTTCGGTACCGAGTCCGCCTCCGGTAAAAATTTTCCTGTCAAAAATCAAACCGCCGCCAATACCTGTGCCGATAGTAAGCACGATCGCATTGTCATACCCTCTTGCCGCTCCGGCATATACTTCAGCCAATGCTGCCGCGTCAGCATCATTGCCAAGGTAAACAGGAATATCCCAAAACCTTTGGAAAATCGAAATAAAATCTACATTCCGCCAATTCAGGTTGTTAGCAAAAACGATCTCATTTGTTTTACTGTCTACCGTACCGGGTACTCCGACACCGACATATGAAATGTCGCTTTCTTCAAGACCTGCCTTCCTGGCGGCTTTTCTCCCTGCATCCGCCATATCGGCGATAATTTCCTCGACAGGGCGGTGGGATGAGGTTGGAATAACATGCTTGACCATTAGCTTATAGTCTTCGCTAATGACACTCACTTTGATATCAGTGCCGCCCAGATCCATTCCGATGTAATACTTCATTAATACTCTCCTTTTCATAGTTACAGGTTAGAATTTTTTGCTTATACTATGATACATATAATCTTATCCCAATGTAACTGCGTACGCATCAGTAACATCATCCCATTCAATCTCCAGCATTATTTCACCATTCTTTACATCAACATTTTCATCTTTTATTATAACCGGTATTGCAACAGGATTTCCTTCATTGAATGGAATCCTTTCTACTTTTACATTGATTTGACCATTATCACATAAAAATGGATCAGCATCAAACGCCTTAATAATAACAGTTAACTTCCCTAATTTCGGAATATCATCGTCTTTATTCGCTCCAAACAGAACACGTAATTTTCGATCGTTTGCATCCACTCCGGCGACTGCATCTATAATATCATTGTCATCAGCTGTAGTTTCAACAAGCTGACCGGTTATATCAGCATATCTTTTATAAACCCACCAAATACCTGTTGTTGAAAGATTCAGCTCTGTATCAAGAAACATCAAACCGTTTAGCTCTCCGGAAATGTTCCAGACCGGAGCACGAAACAACGTATTGGGTCTCGGCCAAATGGCGCGGCCGCCTCTAATTTCCGCACGTTCAAGACGTGAAATATACCACGCGGCTGCGCCGGGATGTTGCTCATTGATATCACTATACTCATTTATATATAGTGTAACACCGGTAATATCTCTATCAGCTAAAGCTTTTTCTGCAAAACCTTTAAACACGACCGGGTCTCCGGGTAGTGCATGCAATGTCAACACGTGCGGCACTACGTCATTTTCAATGCAAAAATCAAGAAAATCTTCAACGTCGGTTTTCCAATCCATTTCCTGGCTATAAGGCGCATAATCAGGACCTGAAATCACCGCTTCCGGATGGATGGATTTGATTTGCCTGTACCCGCGTTTCCACATTTCATAGAATTGCTCTTTTGACCGGGGCCAAAATTGACTGTGTCCCCACTTGACCAGATTTGGTTCGTTCCATAAGTTATATTGAAAATCCTGCATGTCATTATCAACAACAAATGTGGCAATGACACTACAGAAGTCTTCATAATCATCCCATTGACCATCATCACCGGGAAATCTTATTGGTCTGTTCATAAAGAAGTTTTCATACCAAGAGCCCCAAACATCCATAAGCAAATAATCAATTGTCACTCCAAGAGGATTGAGGTATTCATAATATACCTTGAGCATTTGCAAATTATCATCAATGTCTCCCTTAAGCCAAAAACCACCAAGATTGGCACCCCGGAAGCTTACGGGTTTCAAGATATCAAAATAATCAGGTCCGGGCTTTGAACAATCTTCGCTCAATCCGTGAAGAAAACCTGTTGCAATATACTTTGGCGTCCCTATAACGATCGATAAATCGATCGTTATAACATACTCATTGATATTTTCTTCATTTTCTTCTATTACTTCTTCTTTATCTTGAACAGGCAACGGGGTGATTACAGGCGTTTCAACCATATCACCTTCATATTCAGTTTTACTGCATGATGTAATGAATAGTAAAACACTGAGAGATAGTATAATGAATATTTTTCTCTTAAATCTCATAACCTTACACCTAAGCTCTGATATGTCGTTTTTCTCTTATTATAAATATATTTTTTAGGATCAAAACACAACATAAATGAAGCGGTATGACAAAAACCACAATATATAGCGGGAGGGGAGAGGGGGGGACGCGCCATATCTGGCGGGTTGTGCTATTAAAATATTATGATACAATGAATATATTATGAAATTTTTGTAAATAACGCTGGAAATCCCTCGCATAATCATTACAAATATCATTACTTTTACACTTTGTAGTATACTCAGCCTTTCAACTCTGTCAAGTCGATCATCTTTTTCTTAAAAAATTTTTGGTTATGATAAACCAGAATTATAAAATAATAAAGGAGTTGTTCCAAATGAAGCGCAAGAATCTTAGCAGGATCCTGGTATTAACTTTGGCGATCGCATTTATTATTCCCCTTGTCCCCGGCTTTACCATCACAACCAGCGCTAATAATAACGTTGAATTCACTGTGGATATCAACAAAACCGGAAATCCTGTAAAGGATGTATTTTCTACGATCAATCAGTGGGATTACGGATGGTATTGGACACATTTTGCTGATGATCAACCGGCAAACTACTTTAATGAAAATTATTCGTTTGCTAAAACAGTGCAGTTAATGACAGCTACAGGCGGAAGTGAAGAGAGAGATCTGTTTATAGATCCGCTTGACAGGACTGTGACTGATGACTACAAGTTTGATTCACTTATACAAGCATGCAGAAATGTAGTCAATCAAGGGTTAACACCTTATATCAAAACAGGAAATGTCCCGCTCAAGCTCAGTGCAAATCCTTATATCAGCACTTCCTATGGTGTAAATGTGAGACCGCCTTATGATTACGAATTGTATTATGATTATATCAAAGCAATAGCTGATGCGTTAGTTCTTGAATTTGGGATCAACGAGGTAAAAACCTGGTATTGGTGTGTTCTTACAGAATTTGAAAACAGAGATTGGTTTCATGTTGAAGGAGATCGAACAGGTGACCTTACAAAGCAAGCCTATTTAAAACTGTATGATTACACGACTGCCGCTCTCGTAGACGTGATCGGGGAGGACAATCTGATCATCGGTGCCCATGCAATGGTTTGGGAACCTTTACAAGCGTGGGATCCAAGAGATCTTTTGACTCACTGTGCTACCGGTACTAATAATGTCACCAAACAGACCGGCACTAAAATCGACTTTATAACTTATTCTATCTATGATCAGACTGTAGGCAACCTTGGTAGTAACAGAGAGTTTGCATTGACAAATTCTTTGAACTTCCTCAGAGACAGGGCAATATCTGTAGGGTTGACTGATTTGATGTATGGAATCGATGAAGGATATATCCTTAGCGGAAGTGATAACAGACATTTCCAATTATCCCATATGACTGCCGCTACATATCAAGGCGCATATATGGCAAGGCATTTTAAACAAGCTCTTGATACCGGTCTTGACTGGTACAGCATATGGTTATATAACACCGATGCTATTTGGGGACTTGGTGATGTTGCCGCAGATGCAGTATCTACACACATCGCAAGGCTTGGCAGCAGAATGACAGGTGACAGGCGCGTTGATGTTGTTAAATCCGGTGCTTCTGCTGTTGCTGCAAACCAGGTAGATGCAATGGCAAGCTTTGATAGCAATACCGGCACCGCACGTGTAATGGCTTACAACTTCAACGAAAGCCGAACTGCTTCATCATCAGAGTCAGTAGGTATTACCTTGAGTAATGTCGATGCAAACATTGGTAACACCGTAAATGTAAGGCAGTGGTATGTGGATGATGATTGTAACTGGTTCAGGAGTTGGACGGCAGATTCGTCAAGCTTAGGTGCAAATGATTATGTCTTTTCAAGAGATAACATCCAACAGCCAATTTCAATAAGCAGCGACCGTGGTAAAAATCTGTGGTATGCAAATATAAGCAGATATATTGACATGAGTAGATTAAAATACACTGATTCAAAAGAGGTTATCACAGATAATAAACTGATCCTTGATGCAACCATCAAGAATCACGGCGTTGTATTCTTTGAGATAACCAATATTAAACAAGCCGGAACAAGCTTCATAGTACCGGATGCGTTTGCTGTAACAACTCCGGCTGAAGCTTCAACCGTGTTATCATTAAAGCCGGAATTCATATGGAATGCCGGTGTTGCGGACAGTTACACACTTGTGGTTTCAAAAAATGCCGATCTTACTTCTCCGGCAATCAATGTTGCTAATATAATCGGAGCATCCTATGTTCCCGTTACTCCGCTGGAAGGTAACACAAAATATTATTGGAGAGTAACTGCAGTAAGCAGCAGTGGAGATATAGAAGCTCCTATCCAAAGCTTTACAACAAGAGGTGCTGTTCCCGGATACTTTGCGATCACTTCACCGGGTTGGGGTGCACAGGTTCCTGTCACACCTACGTTGACATGGGAAGCGTCACCGCGGGCAACATCGTATACACTTATATTATCACCGAATGATAATCTTAATGATCCTATTATCATCGAAGAAGGTCTGACATCAACATCTTATACGGTACCAACACCACTTACGGGAGGTAGAGAATACTACTGGACGGTAATAGCAGTCAACGATAACGGAGTCACAACAACTCTGTCCTGGAAGCGTCCGTTCAATACAGTATCAACGGAAGCAACTATGATAGATAATTTTGACGGAGGGTTGAATAAGACTTACGAGAGGCTCAATAGCGGTCCTATCGGACCGGGAGGTTTTTGGTATGATGATAGTGCAAACCAGGCTCTGTGGGGTTCGGCATATAATCTATTCAGAGAGGCTGACAGAGATGCTCACATCGTTTATAAATTTGAAGACGCCAGAAGCCTGCGTGCTATCGGACTTTTTGCATCCGATGAAGGACGCGGAGTAAGTGACTTTAAGTTTCATACATCCCCCGATGGTGAAAACTGGACCTTGCTTCCATTGACCACCGATAATTTCGCTGATGACGATTCACTCCGCGGCGGACTTTGGACTAGAAGGACATATACTTTTAACAACGCTCTGCCCACAGGCACAAACTATGTAAAAATAGAGTTCGGACGCGGTCCCGAGTGGGTAAACCGCCTGAACCAGGTCATATTGAGCCGATTGACTGTTGCCGGGGAACCCAGACCCGCTCTCACCGAAATCGTTGACGAGCTGGATGATTGGAGCAAAGTGTTTTCAAAAACCGATGCTTTAAGCTTCATCACAAATGTTCCTGAAGCATGGCAAGATAACAGCCGGGTATTCTGGTGGGAAGATCATCCGGATCAAACAGAGCAATTCTTAGTGTACAGGCTTGAAGGGGTAAAAACTGTCCAAGCGGCCGGGCTGTTTGCTACTAATAATACAAGCAGTATTCAAGACTTTGTTTTCTACACGTCACCAAACAACTCTAAATGGACTCGTTTGGAATTAACAGCAGATAATTATAAAGATGATTCGATAAATGGCGGCGACTGGATAAGAAGGAACTATACATTCAACGAGCTGCCTTCGGGAGCAAACTTTGTGAAGATCCAGTTCGGCGGCAATTCCTGGACAGTCCAGCTTGGTCGTGCCGAGCTTTCAACTACTGTATCAGTTGATCTTGATGAAATAGTCGATCATCTTGACGATTGGAGCATGGTGCATTCCTACACAGAAGGTGTCAGATTTATTACAGATGTGCCGCAGTTATGGGAAGACAATAGCCGTGTTTTCTGGTGGAATGACGGTTTTCCGACCCCCGGACAGAATATAGTGTATCGATTACCTGGAGCAAAAAGTCTTGAAGTCACAGGTTTGTTTGCAACCGATCAGGGACCGGTGATCGACAATTTGTTTTTCACATCACCGGATGGTGTGAATTGGACACAGTTGACGCTTACAGATGACAACTACAAAGATGACCCGCTGCGCGGCGGTATTTGGACGAGAAGAAATTACTCATTTAACCTGCCGGAAGGTGCAAATTTCGTAAAAATCGAGTGGATCGCAGGCAGCTGGACAAGACAAGTCGGATGGGTAAGGATCACAAAAACAGCTCTGCCGGCTATCCCCGGGAAGGATATTACAGAAATAACCGACAGCTTTGACGAAGGAATGAGTAAAATATACTCTGCAAGCAGCACTGTAGGAAATGGTTTCTGGATATTCAACGATGCTCCGCACTTATGGGGAATAAATAGTCTCTTCAGAGCTGATAATACTCCTGAATATATCGTATATAATCTGGCTAACGCAAAAAGTTTACGAGCAACCGGTCTGTTTGCTTCCGATGGCGGGCGCGGAGTAAGCGATTTCATATTCAGTACATCATCAAACGGAATCAATTGGACTCCTCTTACTATGACAAGTACAAATTACAAAGATGAAATGGTATTGAATAACGGGTTATGGACAACAAGGCACTACAGCTTTGATAATCTGCCTGAAGGAACATGCTTTGTCAGGATCGATTTCGGACTTATGGTAAGTTGGGCTAATCGTCTTGACTATGTGAAGCTGACCACGGCCGATCTATCCGGCTCCGACCCCGATCCGATACCGATCATCATTGATGATCCACTCAACAATTGGAATCTTGTGTACTCCAGGACTCCGGGACTTTCGTTCCAAACCGGCAATGAGCACCTTTGGGAAACTAACAGTCGTGTTTTCTGGTGGGAAAACCCGACAAATGACCAAACACCGGGACAACACCTTATATACAATCTTGATGGAGTAAAAACCATCGAAGCTATGGGACTTTTCGCACATGTCAACAGACCTGTCGCCGACTTCATCTTCTATATATCCGCTGATAACAACACCTGGACTCAGCTAGCGATAACAGGAGAGAATTACACAGACGATCCGTTAAACAATGGAAACTGGACAAGAAGAAATTATTCATTTGCGGATCTTCCTGCGGGATCGAATTTTGTAAAAATCGAGTTCCCCGGAAACAGTTGGGTAGTGCAGTTAGGCGCGGTCAGATTAACTAATATCTCATCAACACCGGCACCTGATCCTTGTTTGGAGTTCGGTCACGAACCGGGTACGGCAGCGACATGCACAGAAGACCAGATCTGTATTCGTGACGGTTGCGGCGAAGTGCTGGTACCGGCTCCCGGTCATACTCCGGGTCCGGCGGCAACTTGTGTAGCACCGCAAATCTGTACAGTATGCTACGAAGTACTTATACCTGCTCCCGGTCATTCCCCGGGTCCGGCAGCAACTTGTGTAGCACCGCAAATCTGTACAGTATGCTACGAAGTACTCGCACCTGCTTTCGGGCACAGCCATGTCTTACAAGTTGCTTCTATCAGAACTTCCAGTACTAACCTGCAAAACAATACCACAGTTATCCTTTCATTTTCAATAAAATGTCACTGTGGCGATGAAAAGGAATTATCCGGCTCTGTCAAGCTTAGGCAGAGCGGTACACAGGTTGTCGTTATCAGCGGATATGAGATCACTGTTGTAGTGAACAGCAATAATATGATAATCAACATACCGCAGGCTGTTAAGAATTCCTCAAATAATCAGGGTGGCAACAGCCAACGCTGATATGTGGTGAAAACAGTTTAAGATACATCAACTCGCCCGACCGGTGTAAAGAACCGGTCGGGTATCCTTTATATGATAACGACACACCAGCGGTGGTGTGTCATGAAGCGGGACACACCACCGCTGGCGCGTTGACAAAACCACATCTGCTTGTTACTATAATTATTAACGAACTGTAAATTACCATATATATTGTGTTTATTTTTGCTTTATTTATAAACAGGCTATAGCATGAGAAGTAGGTTAAAATGATAGGAAAATCAGCATTAGGTAAGTTCATATCATTACCAAACAAGATCAATGGTAGAAAGCTAAAAACCATTAAGTTATTTTTGCTTCTTTCGCCGTTTCTGGTATTTGTGATTATTTTCAGCTATGTACCGCTTTTTGGATGGTCCTATGCATTTCTTAAGTTTAACCCTGCTCTGAGTATATCGGAAATGACTTTTGTCGGTCTCGATAACTTCAGAGCCTTATTCAGGTATACAGGCGCTCTCCAGACAGTTTTGATCAATACATTAGGCATAAGTGCTCTGGCACTGATATGTACAGTCTTGCCCGTTGTGCTTGCGATAATGATATCACAAGTCAGGAATAAAAAATATTCAAAGTTTATTCAATCTGCCACTACGATCCCCAACTTCATATCATGGGTACTTGTTTATTCAATCGTTTTCAGTCTCTTTGCTCCGGAATCGGGTGCAGTTAATCAGTTTTTAATTAATGTTGGACTTATTGACAAACCGATCGATCCTTTGAGTAATGTTGAAGGTGCCTGGTTTGTTCAAACCGGCATAGGTTTATGGAAATCTCTCGGATGGGGTACTATCGTATACTTAGCTGCAATTGCCGGTATAGATCAAGAATTATATGAAGCTGCTGCCGTAGACGGTGCAAACAGATTCCAAAGTATATTGCACATTACTTTACCGGGACTTTCAGGTACATATTTAGTGCTGTTTCTATTGGCAGTCTCAAACATCCTATCAAACGGATTTGAACAATTTTGGGTATTCCAAAACGCACTTACAGCAAACAAGCTTGAAGTGTTTGATACATATGTATATCGTCTTGCAATGGTTAATAATCAGTACGCATTCTCCACTGCTATGAGCATTATGAAATCAGTTGTCGGTATAATACTACTTTTAACTGTTAACCGTATATCAAAAGCGATCAGAGGTGACAGCATTGTATAATCAAAAATCAGGAATCAGCGATAAAATATTTATGTTCATCGTAATAGTATTTCTAACACTATTTGCCTTTGTTTGCGTATATCCTTTTTACTATATCTTCATCGGCTCAATCAGCTCACCACAAGCAATATCAAGAGGTGTTTTTCTATTTCCGGTAGAGATAAATTTTCATAATTATATAACTATTTTTGAAACACCCGGTATGTTGAGATCATTTTTTATATCTGTATCAAGAACAGTGATAGGCACCACACTAACAGTATTCTGTTCCACTTTTGTAGCATATATCTTCTCATACAAAGAGGTTCCGGTTCGTAGCTTCTTATACAGATTTTTTATAATAACAATGTATATAGGTGCAGGTTTTGTCCCTTATTTTATGCTTCTGAGCAACTTGAACTTACTAAACACGTTCAGGGTGTATGTGATCCCAAGTGCGATATCTGCGTATTTCATAATACTTACTAAAGCATATATGGATTCATTACCGAGCTCGATGCGTGAAGCTGCAGAAATAGATGGTGCGGGGATAGTGAGGATTTTCTTTTCCGTCATCGCACCGCTATGTAAGCCAATTATTGCTTGTTTGATTGTATTTGCAGCGGTAGGGCAATGGAACGCCTGGGCTGATACGTTATATTTTGTCCGTGATCCTGATTTGTTTCCGATGCAATTTAGATTATATAGAATGTTGCAAAACAATATGGCCGATGCAATGCGGACTGCAAGATCAGCTTCTGCAGCAATGTCGGCACAACAGAGAATGACCCCGGCAGCGCTTCGCTTGACAATGACTTTTCTAACCACAATGCCAATTCTTGTTGTTTATCCGTTCATGCAACGCTATTTTGTTAAAGGTTTGATGTTAGGAGCTGTTAAAGGATGATACATAAATATATTAAGGGTATATATACGTACAATGTTGTCGTTGCGGGCATTGCCTGCGTTGACATATAGCTGCAGCTGGAATGTGTATAAATGTAAATAGCTTACTATTCCCACTTGAAAATTGCAGCAATTATTTTTTAGGAGGAGCATTCATGAAAAAAGGTAAACTAGTTCGACTCATTGCATTATGTTTGGTAGCTCTTATGGTTGTCTCAGCATGTGCCACAACCCCGGACACACCGGACGTAACACCACAGCAACCGCAAACCCCTGATAGTCCGGGTACAAGCGAACCCACTCCGCTCCCACCCGGTATGACAGACTGGGCATCAAAAGAAACCCTGGAAATAACCATGGGTTTGATGGGTGTGCCGGCATTTGGTGAGTACGGTCTTCTTGATGACCCGCTGACAGAACATCTGAACGAGATGTTCAACATCAGGATCAATACCATTGATGCCCGTGATGAGAGTGATTTTTCAACATTGCTGTCAGGTATGATCGCATCAGGCGATGTTCCGGATATCTTCCCTGCAGTCGACGAAACACTCAGACAACTGGTTGAAGCAAATGCATTACTTGATATCAACCGGTACATTGGTCCGGAACTGACCCCGACGTTCGCATCCGACAACCAGTTTAAAGCCGCAGCAATGGTTAGATCAGCCGAAAATGGCTGGGGTGACAGTCTATTTTGTGTACCTCTTGTAAAAGGAACCCACGATGCAGGTGGACCTCTTGTCGGTGACTGGATACGATGGGATCTGTATAAAGAGCTTGGCTACCCTGATATGAAAACGCCTGATGATCTGCTCAATGTTCTCAAAGAAATGCAGGATAGATGGCCTGAGAACCACGAAGGTCAAAAAGCATATGCCGTCAGTGGATGGTGGGGAGACGGAATGGGATGGGGAGACTGGACTATTCAATATTATAGATTCTTCAACTCGGAAATATCACCCTTTTTCCCATATCCCTTCATCACCGCAATGAACAAAGAAACCTTGGAATTGTATCCCAATAATCAATTACTGGATGATAATGGCTATTTCTGGAGAACTATTTCTTTCTTTAATAAAGCACATCAAATGGGAATCCTGGATCCCGAAAGCTTTATTCAAGACTGGGGTGCATGGGTCAATAAGCTGGAAAACGGGCAGATTTATCACTTACTCCCCGGCTGGATGCCTTTTGAAGCACAGCGGGCTTACGATGACCTTGGCTTCCCTGAAATGGGATTCGGGCATGTACCCGGAATTGGATCCGATGTTCAATCTCTCGTAACTGTCATGCTTGCCGGTGAAAGGGTAGTTTCTATATCAGCGAAGACAAAGGATCCCGAGCGTATGGTAGCTCTGCTTGATTATATGTCAACGTATGAGTTTTCGAATTATGCCTGGAACGGTCTCGAAGGTCCATTATGGGAAACAGTTGACGGGATTCCCACACCCAAGCCGGAGTTCAACGACCCTGATCTAACCTCTGATGAAAGAAAAACCAGTTCCGGTGCAGAGATCTATAACCTTATGTGCGGATACGCAGGCGCAACAATCAATCCAAGCACCGGAATGCCGATTTTCTTAAGACATCATCCGATTTCGGTCGAAGCAACAATGTCTATAACAAACAGGGACGTTCTCAGACACTTCGGTGCTGACACATTGATTGAAGCTTATAGTAAAAATCTGAGAGTATTCCAGCCAATAAACACCTACGCGCCGCCTCCATATCCGGATGATCTCAACTTTGACCATGCTAACTTGTACGATTATGTGTTTAAGAATGTGTATAGTGTGATCAGAACTGACACCGAAGCTGAGTATCAAGCTGCAAAAGAGCAGTTTAAATCCGATCTTATGCAATTCAGGATCGATGAGATGTTTAACTTCCAATATCAAGCTCTCCTCGAGCAACAGGAATTTGCAAAGCAAGTACTGGAAATCTTCAACCTGGGATAATTCGATAAGTGTAGGAATCTAAATTGCTTCGTTGATTATCAAAAAAAAATATTCTATAATAATCGTGCTATGGGATGCCTCTAAAGCATCCCATAGCACAGATATGTATCTTTCCGGCTCCTGATTCGATCGTTTAAAATCAAATATCAAAGAGTGCCATATCAAGAATGGACAATCAGACATATGAAAAATTTTTCTTTACGATTTATTATTGATAAAGCAAATCCGGGCAATCATCTCGGAAACAAGAATAGTGATATAAATGTTTGGGGTGCTGCGACAGTAACCAGTTCCATTCAACCCTGTCCGTTAGCTGATATAAGAAACTTTGTAAAAACTATTCAAATAACACAAGCAACAGGCGGAAACCCGGATCGCGACCTTTTCATTGATCCTCTAAATCGTTCAACTTTCAACGACTATGATTTTGAAGAATTGATAACTGCTTGCCATGTAATTCTTTCGTTAGGACTTAAACCATATCTTAAGCTCGGCAGTGTGCCGATAAAATTGACTAATAAAGCTGTTGTCGATTTGCAGTATAATGTAAACTGCAATCCGCCGGATGATTATAACGCCTATTTCCGATATATAAAAGATACAATCTCCGCCTTGACCGCTGAGTTCGGAGCAGGTGAAACACAAACATGGCAATACTGTGTAATGACCGAGTATGAGAATATAGAATGGTTTCATACCTCCGATAAAAATGCAGATAAGTCAATGCAGGCATATTTCCACCTATATGATACAACAGTTGCAGCACTACAGGAAGTATTAGGCAGAGATGTTAACGTCGGAGCTCATGCGATGGCGATGGGCGGTCCCGGTAATCCAAACCGGCTTTGGGATCCTACGTTATTTTTAGATCACTGTGCTGTTGGAAAAAACTATCATTCAGGCGGGATAGGATCGCGATTATGTTTTTTATCTGTTTCATCATATGAGTGGCCGATGTGTAATGGTAATGTTCAAGACATTAGCAAAATAATCGCACCGTTTAAAGAAAAAGCCCGGAAGTATGGTTTGAAGCTTTCATACAGCATTGATGAAGGTCGTATC
>Ga0123353_10003050_pt1 | contig 20970 bp, 12 predicted proteins | sample TergutLab28metaG_3_FD_92763 | JGI IMG/M metagenome (GOLD analysis project Ga0123353, IMG submission 92763) | Labiotermes labralis P3 segment gut microbial communities from Petit-Saut dam, French Guiana - Lab288 P3 | ecosystem: Host-associated > Arthropoda: Insects > Digestive system > Gut ... | reverse complement strand
CATGTCGTCAGCAGGAAGATGTACGATGTAATCTTTGAGTTGCTTGTACGCCTCGTTCAAATCTTTGCCTTTGGACTTCATTTCGATGGCGATTTTCTTCGGCAGAAAATAGTCCATGAAGCCGTGGCTTTCTTCTCGCAGTGCCGGATTCTCAAAGCGTCCGACGGCGGCGGCATCGTCGATGCCGAAGATGGCGAGAAAATCTCGGATAAAACTTTGTGCTTCGGATTTTTCATTCTTTGCGTCTTTCCAGCGAATGGCAAAGGCAAGAGCGTTCGATTGAATGGTGTCCCAAGTGAGCATGGACGGTATTGTAACATGTCTTGCTGTTTTTTGGGTGCGGCTCTGCTTAACAACCGTCAGAAAAATGCCTGACGGTTTATTGGACTTCGGCAATCATTTCCGGCGTAACGTTGCCGGAGAGGGTTTCGAGGTATCGAGCATTCGGGGACGTTATACCAAAAAAAGCGGAGGCGTAAGAGCGGCGGGCGGTGATACTTGCCCATCTATTCTTCAAACCTCATCGAGTAAAGATCGGCATCATTCATGGAGAGACGGATTCGCACAACTTTTCCAACAAGCGAAGACACATCCGTTCCGTTCTTCCACAAAACGTTTCTGGCGATTTCGTCTCCAATGATTTCCTTGCAGTCGTCCAAAGCGAATCCGGGATACGGCGTTCCGTCCGGTTGTTCCAGTTGAACTTTTATTCCTCCCGCCGCAGACGTTGAAAAATTCAGAGACAATTTTTTACCCGAAAAAGTCAACGGTTTGCTGACAAAGGTTCCCCCTTGGTACGGGGCATGGAGCGAAGCGAAACCGTCAAGGCGGAACGTATAACGCCGCAACTCGGCATCGGGCGTTGCATAATTGGCATTGACGTACAACGACATCTCGGTTGCGCCGGTCTGAACGATGTTTCGAGCCGGATAATTTGTCCGGGAAACCCAATTTTGAATGCCGATTCCCGGTCGGATAAGCGGTTCCATAAACGTTCGGTCATATCGGTTGCCGCCACGGGAAGTCAACAGAACTGCATCACTGCAATCCTTGAAATACTTTGGATCGACCTTCGCTTCCTCGGCTTGTTCCTCTGTCAATACCTGTCGGTTTGGCATGAATCGAGCCGGAGTTGCAACGTAAATGTGCGGCGCACGGAAATACTCACTGGTCTGATTCGTGTAAAACTGTTCAAAGGGAGCCGGTTGCCCCTCGTGGATGACTTCCATCGTTTGAACGTTTTCCCATTGGAGGAAATCCTTACTGGTTGCACGAGCAATGTACCGTTTGAACGGCGGTAGGACGACGCGGAAATAGGCAACGTAGCAGTTTTCACTCGTGGACCATAAAGATACGTTTTGCGAGTCATAAGCGTAGTGATACTGTTCGAGTTTTTTCATGACCGGTTGCTCGGACATTTTTTTCCAGACCAACCCGTCTGGAGATGAAAATGCGAATAAACCGCCGCTGTGCATGGTGCCGGAAAGAGCCTTGTAGCGTTCTTCCGCTGGGACATCTGGGCGAGTGTCAATCATCGGAGCAAAATTGTGCATTAAATGGGGAATGCCCGTCATGATAATGTTGTTTTCCTTTGTTCCGTTCTTTTCAGTCAAACCGAGTTTCGGCTTCGTCCAATGGATGCCATCATCGGAAAATGCGACGCAGAGTGCCTCGGTTGTACTGCCATCCCCGCCCTCGGTCGGACCGCCCCGGTAGTAAGCGCTGTACTTTCCGCCGTCGTGAATCATGGTTACATAACCACAAAACAGTCCTTCCCACGGCTGGTCAAATTTGAAACAGACATCACGCAGTACCGGTTCGTGCAACCGAAGAGACAAGTTGTCGAGTTTGTCGATCAGGTAATGATCGACAAACAATTCCCTTTTCGAGCCGAGATCAAGCGGTTGCGGAACTGATTCCTGTGCAACAGCAGGGAGGCAAAGGTAAACAAAGACGAGGATGGATAAAAAGTGTTTCAAGGGATTTCGATTGGGTAAAAATGGGGACCAGTGTTGCAAAGGTCATCATGGCTTTTTCTGCACGTCGTTCACGTTGATTTTTTCAAAAATCAAGCCGCCGATTGTTTCGTAGAGGACACCGACCGTCGATTGATCGACCATGCACATACAGGAGTACCCCCAATTCGCCGGAGCATAGCAAAGTTCTTTGTACGACCATGTTTGACCTTCGTCCTCACTGAGTTGCAACGACAAATCAACACGTCCACTGGATGTGTTCGGATTGAAAAAAGCAATCAAATCGCGGTCGTCGCCGTCTTTTTTCGAGGCAACCCGAAGGATGCTCGCCTGGCACACCGGATCGGGAAGCGTCTTGTTGCTCGTCGGATGCTCTTCCCATGTTTTTCCCAGATCGCGGGTGATAAACTTGGCACGGGTTCCGACACGCCGTTCGTCTCGCACCGTCAAGAGAAGAGTGCCATCGTTTAATTCGACAACTTGGGCTTCGGTGGTTTTCGGTCGGACACCACTGCCCAACGTCCATGTTTTGCCATTGTCTTTACTCCAAAAGATCGTCGCCTGACAACCGGAAACAAACAAGTCGTAGTTGCTCCACACTTCGATCTTCTCCTTGCCTTTTTGGAACTGAGCGGAAAACACCAGGGTGCCGTCACGCATTGTGATACCGCTACCGGGACCGTTGAAGAACATTTTGAGCGTCGGATCGGGTGGATTCGCAACGAGCGGTTCCGACAGATTGATCGGGCTCGACCAAGTCAGACCGTCATCGTCGCTGTAAATGACAATGAACTGACCGGAGGTGCCGAGTTTGAGACCGGGAGCCGAATTATAATTGGTAATTCCTTGATGAGCCCACAAGGCACCGACCCAAATTCGACCCGTCTTTCGGTCAACCAAGATCGCTGGATCGCCAACTCCTTCATTATCATCGTGTCCTCCCACGTCCAGAATGTTCTTCATCGGCTCCCAAGTTTGCCCGCCGTCTGTACTGCGACTCATCCCGATGTCAATGTCGTTCGGTAAATCGCCTCCCTTCCGATGCCGGAGATCGTAAACCGCAATGAGAGTTCCTTTGTTCGTCGTTACCATGCCCGGAATCCGATAGAAAGCAACGTTATCATCTCCCGGCTTTCTGAGGTAATATCCGATACGCCGTTTTGGCGAAACCGGCATGGAGTCCGTATCGGACTTCAGCGATTGACCGGCGACGACCAGTTCCGAAATCCAAGTCGAGACGTAAGCACCGACCGTTGCCGTTGGCTTGGCAGTGGCGCAAAGCCGGAGAACGTTCCTGCCGATTTTTGCCGGAATTTTGAACGCAAAAACGTTTTCGCCTTCGGTCGGAACCCACTGAACGAGTGTCTCATTATCGCTTTGAATCTTCATCAATGCCAGTTGATCACTTCCCCGGACTTCGACTTTGATACAGTCGATGGAGAGGGGATCCTCGTTTCCTTCCGTTTCAAAGGCGGTTTGGAAAATCGTTTCGTTTTCGCTCCGCACGCAGATCGGAACCGCGATTGGACGTGTTTCCTCAGGAATAAAACGGAGCAACTTCATCGGTCCCGGCTTCTTGAGAACCAGGTCGACGAGCAACATTCCGTACAAATCAAGGGCTGTGCAACGGAAACGAACGGCACCGACCACAGTCTTGTCAAAGGAAACGGAATACGCCGGTTTTCGACCGACGGTCGTTTTCTCGTCAAGTGAAAAAATCTGTTTCCAAGGGGAACCCGGATTTTCTTCACGAACATCGACGAAGACCTTAAACGGCGGTCGGCTCGCCCATCGTTCGAGATCGAAGGCAAGACCGTAGAGTTGCTGCGGTTCGGGAAACGTCAAGATGAGAGACGCTTCCTCCCCGAACAAGTGGATGCCGATGCGGGAGGCATCACCGGGATGAGCAACGACGGCGGATTTTCCCGACTCGCGTTTCCAGTCTCCGTGAACGGTGGTCAGTTCAGTAAATTCGCCAGGTGTCGCCCTTTGGAAACCTTCCGCCAATGCCGTACCGACAAGGAGGAACATGAAAACCCATAGACAAAGGATGTTGCAACGTAACATGGTCTAGCGTGTTCTTAAACTCTAATTTTTGTTGAAAATGGCACTTTCGATCAAAAACGTACCGCAGTACAACTGCGATGTTGATACCGAATCCCAAACCGCAGAGCACTCCATGATACACAGACGTTATAGCACGAATCCAACTGACATTCAATAGGCTTGCTGCCGGTTCGGTAAGCGGTTGCAGTCCGAACACTGACACACTCGCATTGTGCGGCTACTGCGTCTCTTTTGCCAATCGACTGAACATCTTAAATTGTGGATGTTCGGCACTGCGGCACCACTCAAATAAAAGGGATTCGGTGCTTGTCAAAACCATGCCGGAAGATTCAAAACGCCGTAGTGCCGTGTCTCGATTTTCCGCAAAACGGCTTCCGATGGCATCTGCGACGATATGTACCTCTTTTCCGGCACCGAGAAGGTCGAAAGCCGACTGTTGAACACAAACATGGGCTTCCACCCCGCAAAGAATGACCTGAGATCGACTGTGCTTTTCTATTTCTGCCCGAATACTTTCGTCGTCGTAAATGCTGAATGACTTTTTGGAAAGCACAGCGGCATCTGTGGGAATGAACGGTAAGAGTTCCTTTACCGTTCCGCCCAGTCCTTGGGGATATTGTTCGGTAACAACGACGGGAACACCAAGGACTGACACCGCTTCGAGCAAACGCCGAACATTGAAAATGATTTGCTGTTGTTGAAGCACTGCGGGCAAGAGCCGTTCTTGAACGTCAATAATGACGAGCAAACAGGTTTCCGGGCACAAGCGTCGGTACATCGTTCCAGTGAATTGTGTTTTACCGTAGCCGGAGAGAAAATACCTCATTTTCTCTTGCCCGACTTAGTTGATCACATTATCCTTCCTTCGTTGCCAAAGTCAACGGGCGCAATGACCCGTCCGACCACAAGTTTTAAGATCGAGAAAATAGGTATCGTCATTCCCGCAAAATGGCATCTCATTTTGAAACTTGTTTGCGGTGTGCTCCTGTTTTGATTGATATTTTGGGGGGAATTGAACTCCGGTGTTGTTTACGATAGAATGAAGGCTCTGGTCTATAAAGTTCCCACTTGTTTCGATACAGTGTCGGCAATGCCTTTTTTTCTCCGTAACAATTTTTCAATATTTCTGTTTTTCCTTTGTGTTTTAGCACTGTTTTCCTTTACAAGGCAGGAATGCTTTGCCCAAGGTAATGATCAAAGGGCGGCTCTCGAGAAAATCTCCAATGATCTTTTCGATAATGGAGGCTGGTGGGGACCCGGCGGATATTTTAGTCCCATTAAACTGCCGCTGTACATTTTGATCTTTCTGATTTGGGTGGGAAGTGCCAGTTGGATCAACGCCGACCAGGAGCGGTTGCGCAAAGAAAACCGCGAAGTATTCAATCTCACGTACCTGCTCTTGTATGGAGTGCTCGGTACTGCCGTTTTCTTTATTCCGATTTTTTGGGTAGTGTTTTCACTGACCGTTCTGCTCTGTTTTGTACCGTCGTTGACTTACGTTGTGATTCGTAATCAATCGCTTCCACCGGGAGAACAGGTTCTAACGTGCGAACACCTTTGGTTTCTCTTTGCGGTCGCAATGGGAAAAATCGGTGTCAAAATTGCCCATGGACCACGGGTGGTTTACGGCGGCGGTCCCGCAATCGATCTCGAACCCGTGGACAAAGGAGTTGATCCGCTGAAATTGCAGGCGCAACTCATCCTTGCACGAAATGCGCCGGGGTTTAATTTGTTCCGCGAAAACATTTACGATGCCATCCAAAGCCGGGCAACGGCAGTTATGTTTGACTTTTCGCCGACGGAAACCAGAATTAAGCATCAGATTGATGGCACGTGGCTCGACCTGGTGCCAGTTCCCCGCACACTGGGGCGTTCCAAAGAAAAGGATATTTACGAAGAACTGTTGGAAGCCGCCAAAAAACTTGTCGGTGCCAATCCCGAAGATCGGCGTTCCAGGCAGGGAGGAAAATTCAAAGCCGTTACCGGAAGTCCCAAGAAAAAAAATAAGCAAAAGAAGTTTGACATCGACTTCATGTCGCAGGGAACGCCAACCGGCGAAGCGGCAATGATTCAAATTCATGCCCAAACTGTTCCGTTTGGGTCGCTTGACGAAATCGGAGTGCGAACGGAGATGCAGCCGAAAATTCTGGAGCAAATCAATGGGAAAAAAGGATTCGTGATTATTTCTGCTCCGCCTGCTCACGGACTCCGTAGCACCCTGTCGGTGTTTTCCAAGGTGTGCGACCGCTTTACGAGAGACGTTGCGAACGTCGAAGATGTCAACGGTGCCAGCGAACCCATTGAAAATATCATACCGGGGCTGTACGATTCAACCAAAAGGGAAACCCCGATGAAAACGTTGCCCGACCTGCTGTTTCGCGCAATTGCCGTCATCTTTGTTCGGGACATGTCTGCTCCCGAAACGGTCAAGACCTGTTGTGAGGCACTGGCACAAGACGAACGCCTCTTTCTCACAATGATCCGTGCCAAAGAGGGAATCGAAGCGTTGCAACGTTTCCTGTCGGTCGATTACCCTTTACAGCAAATTGTTCCTCATATCAATTCGGTGATTTGTCAACGACTTATCCGCAAACTTTGTCCTGACTGCAAGGAAGTGTATGAGCCTGATCCGAAAGTGCTACACCAATTACGGTTGAGTCCGAATCAGGTAACGCAACTGTACCGTAAACGTACTCCTTTGCCGCCGCACGAGGAGGCAAAACGAGGAATTTGTCCTACGTGTAATGGAGTCGGTTATTTTGAGCGCACGGCGTTGTTTGAATTGTTGACCATTTCGGATGCAACGAAGGCATTACTGCTGTCCAAGGCGGATCCGGCAGCGATTCGTCAGCAGTTCAACAAAGAGAAACAGCAGACGTTCCTCCACGAGGGCATCCGCCTGCTCCTCAAAGGGGACACCGCAGTCGAAGAACTGTCGAGAGTGCTGAAAATGTAGGTCCCGATGTGCGCCGACTGCCGGAACTATGACGGTTTCCGGCTTTGAATTTTCTTGATGAAACTTGCCAACACATCGTCCATACTGGGACTGCCGATTTCCTGTAAATTGTACGCCACTCTTGTATTCGGCTTGGAAATCTTAATGACGCGCCCCAAATCAATGGGCGTAGCGATGATGACAGAGTCGCAGTCGGTACGGTCAATCGTTGCCATCAAGTCACGCATTTGTTCTTCGCCGTAACCCATTGCCGGTAACAGTTTTCCGACTTCGGGATAAATACGGAATGTATCAGCGATCCTGCCCACCGCATAGGGTTTCGGATCAACGATCTCCGCTGCTCCGAAACGCTTTGCCGCTACAACGCCGGCACCAATTTTCATCTCGCCGTGAGTCAATGTCGGACCATCTTCGATGACCAGAACCCGTTTGCCCCGGATGATTTCCGGCTTTTCCACACTGATCGTCGAAGCGGCATCTACAACCACCGCACGAGGATTCACCCGCTCGACGTTGGTTCTGACCGTCTGGATATTGTCAAAATCGGCACTGTCGATCTTATTGATGACCACGACATCTGCCAATCGCACTGTTATTTCGCCCGGATAATAGGAGAGTTCATGTCCCGGTCGGTGCGGATCAACTACCGTTACCATCAGGTCGGGTCGATAGAACGGGAAATCGTTGTTTCCGCCGTCCCAGAGAATTACATCGCAACCGCTTGGATCGTTCTCTGCCGCTCGCACGATCGCCTCATAATCCACACCGGCATAGATAACATTGCCGCGTACCACATGCGGTTCATACTCTTCCATTTCCTCAATGGTACATTGATGCTTGGTGAGGTCTTCAATGGTGGCGAAGCGTTGGACTTTCTGCGCCTCCAGATCGCCGTATGGCATAGGATGTCGGATGGCAATGACTTTTAAGCCGTTAGCCATCAAAATTTCCACGATTCGGCGTGAGGTTTGGCTTTTGCCGCAACCTGTCCGTGCTGCCCCGACAGCAATGACGGGCTTGGTGCTCTTGATCATCGTTTCTTTGTGTCCCAGTAATGCAAAATTCGCACCGGCGGCGTTAACCTGGGCACCCAATCCCATGACAAACGAATACGGCACATCGCTGTATGAAAAAACACATACATCGGCATCGAGGTCTTTGATCAGCCGTTCCAGGTCGTCTTGCGCATAAATGGGGATACCATCGGGATAAAGATTACCGGCGAGTGAGGCAGGGTATTTACGACCCGCGATATCGGGAATCTGTGCTGCGGTGAAGGCGACCACTTTGTAGTCGGAATTGCCTCTGTAACAGGTATTGAAATTGTGAAAATCCCGACCTGCCGCGCCAATGATAATAACTTTACGCTGTGTCATAATGTCCTTTCTTACTGAAATTTATTTTGGTCCCCCATTGAACCCTTATTGTAAATGTAATTCGATTTTTGTCAACTTACGGCGTTATCGCTGCACGAGGATTGCAAAATCGTGAACGGGGAGTGCCAAAATATATTTACAATTTGTCCAACATGGAATATATTTAATTGTCCGTTCTCAACACACCAACAGACCATGCAACGGCTTTTCCTTCTCGGATCATTACTGATCTTTGTTTTGGCTGCCCTCGTTCAAGCGGCTGATCGGAGTATTCTCGATACACCAATTCTCTTTGCCAAGCGAGTCAATTATCAGGGATTGCATATTTACGACACGTTTTACCAGTGGCGACCCGGCGGAGGAATTTACGTCCTCGAAAATCCCGCCGATTCGCCGGAACAACACCGTGTCCGTGCCGTCATTGATTCCACAACACCGGAAACACTCGGCGAAGGAATCTATTTTGATCCGTCCCTGTCCTGGGATGCCACCAAAATCCTGTTCAGTTTCAAAGGCTCGCCGACCGGGAACTCGACGATCTATGAAATCGGCATTGACGGCAAAGGACTCCGGCAAATCACGAATCTCGACAACCTCGGCAATCCCTATAAAGGCACCGGCGGCGGACATCACGACGTGAAGCCGACGTATCTTGCCGATGGTCGAATCGTCTTCTGCTCGACACGTTACAGTGGTCTTGTCCCCTGTGCGAACAACGGCGTTACGATTTTGCACGTTATGAATCCTGATGGCTCCGACATTCATACAATTTCGGTCAACAACGTCACGGAATTTGATCCGAACCAACTTGCCGATGGACGAATTCTCTTCGGTCGCTGGGAATACATCGACAAAAACGCCTTGACGATCCAGAGCCTCTGGACGGTCATGCCCGACGGAACCAATGAAACGGCATTATTCTCCAACAATATGGTCTTTCCCGAAGCGGTACTTCAAGCGAAACCCGTTCCCGGAGCGGAACACATGATTGTAGCAACCTTTGCTCCGCACAATGCGCCGCCGCGGGGAACAATCGCAATGATCGACACCCGCATTGGCAAAAACGGACCCGAAGCAATTTTCAATTTTGAGCATCCCAACAGACCAACCTTTGATCGGGGAAATTCCTGTGATCCCTGGGCACTGTCCGAAAATGTCGTTCTTTACAGCGGAATTCCAGATGGAAGCCGATTCAACGCTCTGATGCTGATCGACCGGACCGGTGCGAGAACCGTCGTTCATTCTGATCCGGCGATTGATTTGCACAATCCTATACCGCTCCGTCCGAGACCGAAGCCGGTCATTACCGCCGATACAACGGATCGCTCGAAAATTACCGGCAATTTCTTCGTCCAAGATGTGTACGAGGGGATGCCCACCGTTCCTCGCGGATCAATAAAATGGCTACGTCTCGTTGAGGAAACGTCACGGGTCAGTGAAACTCCCGGCAGTAACCATTATAATCAAGTTTTTTCGATCTCTGCCGCATTGGCATGGAGTCCGAAAATCTATCACGGCATCGTTCCGGTTGAAGAAGATGGCTCCGTCTATTTCGAGGCACCATCAGGGCGGGCATTGTTTTTTCAACTGCTCGACAAAGATTACCGACTCGTTCGGAGCATGCGGACGTTCATTCAGGCGGCTCCCGGTACGACTCGCAGTTGCACCGGTTGTCACGAATACAAATTCAGTGCAGTGCCGTCTGCGGTTCAGATGCGTAGGCTCGACGTGAAGCCGACGCTACCCATCGACGAATCGTGGGGAAGCGGCTATCTCGATTATCCGAGTATGGTGCAACCGATTCTCGACAAGAAATGTGTCTCATGTCACGGCGGTGAGCAGGGATTCGCCAAAGGTCTCGACTTGTCCGGCGGCTGGACGGAGTTTTTCAATATCAGTTATGAAAACTTGACATCCCGGCGAGAAAAACAGTACACTGCGGACCTGATTTCCGGTATCTGTTGCATGAACGGTACAGCATATTGGTCGTGCAAGATTTTCGATCCGTATGAGCATGGCAGCGGTAATGCTCCGCTTGCCGATGTGTTGCTCTCGGAACCGCACCGGACTCACGCCCCTCTCACGCAAGCCGAGCGGGAACTGATCCTTACATGGATCGACGGCAACGGGGCTTATTTTGGAACATGGGACTACACGAAGGCAGGACCTCGTGCCACGGAGTATGTTCTGGCGAAAAACAAATTGATCGCCGAGATGAAACAAAGCCGATGTGCGGAATGCCATCTGGATGACAAAGGGAATGTTGTGCGGTTTGACGATTGGATCAATCTCGAAAATCCAGCGTGGAGTCGAATTCTTCGTGCGCCGCTGGCAAAGGATGCCGACGGAGAGGCTCTGTGCCGAAACAGGAATTTCAACCAATCATTCAGTCGCCGTGGTTTGATGTACAAGAGCGGATATGAACATGGTGTCAGAGACCTGGACCAATTCCCCACGCAAACTTGGATGCCTTGGGAAAAGAGCCTCGAAGGGGAACCGGTTGATATATTTACATCAACCGATGATCCGACATATCAAAAAATGCTCGGGATTATCATCGATGCCCGAACACGGCAACTCATGAAGCCGCGAGTCGACATGCCCTTTGCCGGTGAAATCGGCGAAGGAATCATTGCCGGTCGATCTCGCCAGATCATTCCGCAACCGCTTCCCGAACCGCTGCCGAACATTGAGGTTTCGGTGGACGACGACGGCGTTGTACGACTCCGCTGGGAACGTTCGCATCGAACCATCGGATTGATTGCGGAAGTTCACCGGATGAACGCCTCACAGGGCGAGGCGGCTAACGCTGAAACGTTAATTGGTCGTACTGAGCGCGCCGAATTTACGGACAAAAACGCTCCGGCTGGAACGGTTCGTTATGCCGTTGTGTTCGTAACAGACCCTGCCGAGACCTGCGGAACGACCAAGAGTGGTGCCGTTCTGATGTACGATCATCCGTTGATGCTGCCGGTTTCCAGTGCTGCGATCAATGTTCTGCAACAGAAACGGATTGAAGATCGCTGCCCGCTTTCAATGGTCGAACCGATGAAAACCAATCCCGTTTTCGTTTCCATTGCGGTTCCGCAACCGAAAGTTCCGTCGGCACCGAGGAATCTTCGGACTGTCGCTCGTCCCGGTGTCGTGCAACTCTGCTGGGACGAAGACCGCATCGGTCAATATCGATACAATGTTTATGCCGGAACACGGAAACTGAACGCCGAACCGATCTTCGCCAATTCGTTTGAGATTGAGTCGGATGTTTTGGAAGATGTCGAATATGCCGTTGAGACTGTTTCAAAAGTGGTCGGTGGTCGCAGTACTGTTACGGGACAACCGTTACCGCCGCGAACGGGACCGATCTTTGATCTCGCAGTTGATAAGGGCAGACTTGTTGCGCCAGCGGTGTTCGATGGCAACGAACTCGATTTGTCAAAGGGGGGATATTTAGTTGTCGAGCCGGACGACGAATTCAATGTGAAGGAAGGCTTCCGTTTTGAATGTTCGGTGAAATTCGACGAGGCGGGCGAGATGCCGGTGGTTGTGAGCAATGGACGTTGGGGGGGAGCCGGTTGGTTCTTACAAAAATATAATGGTCGTTGGCGATTTTATGCCGAGGGCACCATCTGCGATGGCGGCTCTCCAAAAATCGGCGAATGGCTACACGTCGTTGTAACGTTCGATGGTTTAACGTTTCATGTGTATGAAAACGATAACCTCGTTGTGCAGCGACCTGCCTCGGCGAATCGAAATCCTTGGACGCAGAATCTCCTGATCGGTCAGTATGCCGAACCTGTCGCCTCGGCACACCAATTCAAGGGCAGGATCAAAGACGTTCGCATCCGGCAACGGTAAACAACGAAAAAACGGTGTGTCCCAGAATTGTGGGGAAGATGTGTAGAGACGCTTAAATTGGAGGCATTCCGAGCCTACCATCCACAAATCTGGCACACGCCGGAAATTGTATTGTCCATTGCTTGGCGGGACTGTGTGAGTGCAATCCATTCAAAAACCAAACATCTTTCGGCAAAGCCATTTGAGCCAGCCGGATTCCATGTTTTCCATCATCCACGTTTCCGCCACACGCTTCGTGAGAAAACCCATCGTCGGAAACGAATGTTGCTGCATCATCAAGTGATACATGCCAAGCCGATTCTGCACTGCCAACGCCCACTCGTTGATCATTTCGCCGCTACCTTCGCCGACAATCGTTACGCCGATAATTTTGCCCCGTAGCGGCGAAACGTGGGCTTTCACATGACCGACATCCACCGACTCCGCAATCGCCGCCCCGTAATCCTCATATTTTGCCGTAATCGCCCGATGGTTGATCTTCAATTCGTCGAGCCTCTTGCCCGTGATGCCGACCCGAGAAATCTGCGGTTCGGTAAAAACCGTCCACGGCACAGCATATTTATCGTACCGGTACTTCATCGGCGACGGAATCATACAGTTCATCAGAGCAAGCATTCCTTGGTGCATGGCGGCATGAGAAAACTGGTGCTGCCCATTACAATCTCCACAAGCGTAAATTTGCTTGTTAGTCGTCCGCAAGTATGGGTCGATGGTGATTCCCTTGTTCGTGTAGGCAACACCGGCACGGTCGAGTTGCAACGATTCAAAATCGAATCGGCGACCGAGTGCGCATAACACTCGATCTGTTTCGATATTGCCTGTGTTTGTTTCAATCAGAATACCGTTTTCCGTTTGGGAAAATCGGGTCGGCGTACAGTTGCGGTGAAGCCGAATTCCTTCTTTGGCAAACTGCTCTTCAAGGATTTTCATCGATTCGTTGTCTTCACGCCACATTAAGCCGGAACCACGAAACACCAGATCGACACTGCTGCCCAGTCGGGAAAAGGCTTGTGCCATTTCGCAAGCAATTGCTCCACTGCCGAGAACGGTCAGCCGCTCCGGGACTTTTTCGAGTTGGAACATATTCTCGTTCGTGAGTGGTTCAACTTCGTTGATGCCGGGAAAATCAGGAATCTCCGGTCGGGTACCGACGCAGAGGAAAATTCGTTTTGCCGTGATTTTTCGACCGGACACTTCGATGGTTTGCGGATCGATAAATGTTGCCGCTCCCTGTCGATAAACCATTTCGACTTTGGAAAACATTCCCATCGTTTTTTTGTCGGAGATGTATTTCAGCGACTCGGCAATTTTCCCAAACGGATTCAGCACCTTCGGCTTCGGTGTTGAATCGAGTTGCATGGCAGCGAGTTTATCGAACATCGCCCTGGTTTTGCCCATTCGGAGTAGAGCCTTACTCGGAATACATCCGACGTTCATACATTCTCCGCCGACGGCATGTTTTTCGACGGCGCACACTTTGAGTCCCATTGCCGACCCCATCAGCGAGACCGCCATTCCGGCAGGACCGAGACCAATCACGAGAATATCGTAGTCGTATTTCATGGATATTGCTTTCTTGTGGGGCGTTGGTAACACTCCATTGTATCCACTCTACGTGTTTCATGACATGCCCCTGTCTGCAAAAAATGTCCATTCTCATAAATGACTGATTTGATTGAATGGGCTAGCACCTACGGGCTCCTTGTGATAGAATGGTCCACGTTCGTTGAACCTTTTTTGATACCTATTCCGTTATGAAAAAAACGCTCTTTGTTCTTGTCTTGGGATTCCTGACCCTATGTCCGCTTCTTGCCGAAGACGATGCGGATATGAGTCACCGTAAAGCAGAAAATCTGAAAAATCCTTTTTTTCAGTCGTCGCTGACGTTCCTCAAAAATCCGGTGCCGCTTGCCGAATCCGAGGCAATGACCGAAGCCGACATGAAGTCTTATGTCGAAACGATTCCCGGTACGGAACAAACCTTCAAGATGATTCCCATCAAGGGGGGAAAATTCAAAATGGGTAGTCCCAATTCCGAAAAGGGCAGACTCGAAGACGAAGGACCGCAAATGGAAGTCGAAGTGCGCCCCTTCTGGATCGAAGAACATGAAACAACGTGGAAAGAGTTTGAGCAGTTCGGTCTGAAATATCTTCGGAGCAAGCGTGGTGCAACGGAGAATCTTACTGACCGTGAACGTACTGCCGATGCGATGGCAGCACCGACCAATCCGTGGGACATCGGACGCATCAGTTATGACAATGCGGGCAAGCCCGGCTATCCGGCAAGCGGAGTCACGCTTTACACTGCCCAAACCTACTGCAAATGGCTGACGATTATTACCGGAAGGTACTATCGTCTCCCGACCGAAGCGGAGTGGGAATATGCCTGTCGGGCAGGTTCGACGACAGCCTATTCTTTCGGCGATGGCGATGGCGACCTTGACGACTATGCATGGTGGTATCCTAACAGCGATGGGTCTTCGCAAAAGGTCAAAACGAGAAAGCCGAACGCCTGGGGACTGTTCGATATGCATGGAAATGTGTCAGAATGGGTACTCGAACAACATGCCAAAGACACGTATGCCCAGCGTAAGCCCGATGCGTTTGCTGCACCGGTCAAGCCGCCGGCGGGTAAAAATTTCGGGCAAATTGCTCGTGGAGGAAATTGCGAAGACGACGAACCCGCCGATCTGCGTTCGGCACGCCGTCTGGAATCCGATAAAACATGGAAAGATCAAGACCCGCAATTCCCGCAAAGTATTTGGTGGATGACGGATGCCGCCAAAGTCGGTTTCCGAGTGGTTCGTCCACTGAATCCGCCGGAAACGGCGGAAGAAGCCAAACTGTATGAACCCGATCCGAATGTCTGGCTTGACTATGACGAATCAAACCAACGTAATTAACCTCCTGCCCCTCCGCAGGAAGGGGAATAATACGCTTTCTTGACCGGCGGCTCCGTCCGGGGACTGCGCAGCACTCTGTCCCCGGCTCTTTTGTTGTATAATAACGGGAACTTATTTGATGTTTTGAATCATGAATCTCGAAGAAATTCGTATCGAAGCCGATAAAATCGACGACGAAATCGCTCTGCTGTTCAAGCGGCGGTTGAAACTCGTCGAATCCGTTGCCAAGGTCAAGGTAAAGACGAACACCTCCGTCCTCAAGCCGACACGAGAACGCGAAATTATCAGCCGGCTGACGAAAGAACATGAAGGAATGTCAGCAGACTACCTGAAATTGCTCTTCACCACAATCTTCGATATTTCACGTTCGCATCAAATCGTCTTGACCAACAGAAGTTCCAAGACGGCGGAAGACATTACTCACGCTTTACAGACGACACCACAAATGTTTCCCAAAGACGCAGAGGTCGCCTGTCAGGGAACCGAAGGAGCCAATTCGACGTTCGCCTGTGAAAAACTTTTCACCCGACCAACAATTCTCTATTTCAACAATTTTGACAGCGTTTTCAATGCTGTGGAAAAAGGACTTTGCCGCTACGGTATTTTGCCGGTCGAAAACAGTTTGCATGGATCGGTAACGAATATCTATGACTTGATGAAAAAGAATCATTTTTACATCGTTCGTAGCGTCAAGTTGAAAATCACGCACGCATTGCTTGCCAAGCCCGGTGTACGCCTTGCCAACGTAAAAGTTGTGTATTCCCATGAACAGGCACTGGCACAGTGTAGCCAATTCTTGAAGGATCGGAATTATGAAATCCAAGTCCATGAAAATACTGCATTAGCCGCCAAATTCGTGGAAGAATCACCGCGAGATGACATTGCAGCGGTTGCATCGATCAACTGTGCGGAACTCTACGGCTTGGAAATTTTGGATGACGATATTCAAAACAGTGCAAATAACTACACTCGGTTTGTCTGTATCTCGAAAAAATTGGAAATTTATCCGGGAGCGAGAAAAATCAGCCTCGTCATGACGATTCCGCATCGTCCCGGCTCGCTGTATCAACTGATGACGAAGTTTTCCACGCTCGGCATTAACTTGACGAAACTGGAAAGCCGACCAATTCCCGACAGGGATTTTGAATTCATGTTCTATTTTGATCTCGATGTGTCCGTCTATGACGAGGTTGTTGCAAAACTGTTTTCCTTATTGGAAAACGGCATGGACCATTTTGTCTTTTTAGGATGCTACGCCGAGATTTAGGGGGAGAAGTATCAAAGCCGTAGTTTCCGAACAAATCTGGTCTATTTGTCCCTCGGAAAATCTGCTGTCTTCCATCAATACTTTTGGCACTGTCCTCCCAGCGCTGTCAATTTAGGCAAACTTTGTCGATTCTTCTGTCCTTGACGCTCTCGGTCAAGGTTGTACCGACTGTATGACGAAAACCTATTTAAGCGGTTGTAGCGACTGTGCAGATTGCAACGAAAATACCCAGTTTAACGTCATTATCACTCATAATGAGAACGTTTTCTGTTATCACGGTTCCATTTTTTATCATCATTTGCTGCCTTTTGGCGGCTAGGGTCGGATTTTCCGCCGACACTCGATCAAACTGGGCAACTGATGCCTATCAAAAAAATTGCGCTTCCGTGGTCTTCATTCAAGGAGATAAAATCGAAGAACGGCGCAAGAATTCTATCGATGCCGAGCGTACCTTTAACGGAATGGGAACCGGCATTATCATCGATGAACGCGGCTATATCATCACGAACTACCACGTCGTTAAGGATATTCGCGAAATCCAAGTAACAACTTACGATCAAAAGCCCTCTATCGGCACTCCCGAACATAAACCGTACATTGCTGCCCTCGTTGCCAAAGATACCGAAACTGACTTGGCAATCATTAAAATCAATGCCCGCACACCACTCAGACCCATTACTTTTGGACGCTCACACGATTTAATGCCGGGTGAGGTCTGTATGGCTATCGGCAATCCCTACGGCTATGCTTTTTCGCTCACGGACGGACGAATCAGTGCAATCAATCGAGAAGTCGGTGTCAATGATTCGCCGCTGGTGTATCGCCTTGCCATCCAGACGAACGCGGAAATCAATCCGGGAAACTCCGGCGGTCCCCTGATTAACGTGAGCGGCGAAATGATCGGAATCAATGTTGCCATCCGACAGGGAGCAATGGGAATCGCCTTTGCTATTCCGGTCGATCAGGTCGTGGAAGTTGCCGCCAAACTCATCGGCGAACTTATCGATCAAAAAATCGCCCATGGGCTTAAGGTTTCACAGATTGAGCCGAAAGATTACGCTGCCATTCAGCGGTTTATCATTAAGGTCGATTCGGTGGAAAGCAACAGTCCAGCGGCACAGGCTGACATTCAAAAAGGGGACGTTCTCACCGGAATCGGCGAATACACCATAAGAAATAAACTCGATTTTTATCGGGCATTACTCGGCTTGAAGGCAAATGAAGAAACCGCTTTTACGTTCATTCGGAACAACGAATCGTTTGATGTTGCCGTTGCTGTCAGAACATCAAAAGGTGGGACGTTTGCCCAACAGAGTTCCGCTCCTCAGAGTGTTGTTCCAAAGCCCGCCGCCACAGCCGCCAAAACGGCAAGTGGTGTCGTAACGAATGAAGAGTGGGACAGGCTTGTCTGGGACAACATCGGGATCAAATATGCACCGATACCGACTCAAGAGTACAAACAGATGTACTCAAAATTCGCTGTTTTCGGGAATGACGATTTTTCTGATGGCGGAGTCATGGTGAAGAGTGTCCGCTCTGGAAGTCCCGCAGAACAAGCAGGATTAACAACAGGGGATATGATCGTCGCCATCGAGAGATGGGTGATCGCATCAGAAAACGATGTACGTTATGTGGGGGGGCAGAATTGGGCAACATTACAGTCGCAAGCCGACAGCCTTCGGACAAGTGTGATTCGAGACAACAGACACTATACCACCGACATTCCTACGAAGTAAATCGCTCTACGGCACTGCCCCTCCGCTCTATCGGAATCAATGGGGGAAAACTTGAATTGTAAGGATTCAGGTTATCCGATTCATAACGAAAATATCGGTCATTGGATTTTACTGATTTTTTTACCCTCCCTCCTGCCGATAGAGACGACGGCGTTGCCTGTTTCCATTTTTTCCTAACAAGGAGTTTCCCTAATGAAAAAGTTATTGATCCTCGTCTCGTGCTTGGCGGTAATACTCGTCGTGAGCAAAGTATGTTTTGCCCAAGAAGTAGCGGTAGAACCACTACCGGAATTACAATTACCGGAATTGGTTGTTGAAGATATTGCCGATCCCGGTGTTCCATACGCGTTGCCGTTCGGTTATCCACCCTATCCGAGTGTGGGTGCCTATCCCGCTTATGGTGTTCCGTATTCGTATCCCCGTACTGCCCCCCGTCGTCCTGGTGCCCGGTTTGCTCCGCCACAGCAGTACCAGCCCTATCCATTGCCAACTCCCGGTGCGGTTCAGGGAGCCGTGCCACCGGTTGCGAATCCTGTTCCGCCCATGTATCGCGGCAGAACCCTTCCGCCGGTTCAGGGAACGCTTGGTGTCGCTCCGCCTGACGCAGGACAACCGGGACAACCGACTGTGTTCTATCGTCCTACGCCGGTCAGGAATTTTATGACGCTGATGTCTGCTCCGCGTCCCTACATTGGTTATAATCCGTATGCGGGTTATCCGCCCTTCCCGGGTTATATTCCGCCGCAATAAGTGCCAGCGTAATAGCCGGTAAAACTGAAACCGCCAAAGGACAAAACATTCGTTTTACCCTTTGGCGGTTCTCGTCCTAAAAGGGTTATGGTGCGGTGAAAACTTCTCCACAGGCTCTGGTTGCCAGGTCCATGAGAATGACCGTGTCCGTATTTTCATCCAGAAAATGGACAGAGTCATCGGCGTAGCAGAAATTGGCACCACCGACGTGATCGCTTCCGAAACCGGAAATGCCGTGTCCTGCGCCACGTCCCCGAACCGGGACTATAAGCGTGATAAACTCTGGAGAAACGTCAACTGGTTCAGCCTCGGTGTCGGTCGCAACAGGGTGACGTAGGAAATCCTGTACTACTCTTTCTTGCCGTTTGCCGATATTGAGGGGAAAATTTTCTGCAATTCCCTTGGCACTTGTCAGCGGAGTAAAAGGGAATGGGATTTTTGTTCCATCCGGTAGAAAAGCCCAACGTGAAGTGATGGCAGTTCCTCGCACCCAGTTCCGATGTGCGCCATATTTGTTCCAAGAGATTTCGCCGAGCAACAGTGTGTTTGAGGTGCCGTCCGTGATTGATGCAAGAGACACGCCGCCGCCAACAATGATGGTCCCCGTGTTCGCAAAGGGACCAAGAATGACATTGCCATCCATTGTGGTGTTTGCATCAAGGGAGCGAATACTGACGACAAATTCCTTTTGCAAAGGGTCTGTCGAGTAGTGTTCTCCCGATGGCGATTTTCCCAGCGCACCAGCAACGCCGTAGTAGTGGGAAGCATATCTTAATGGGGATCCGATGTCGGCTCTTTTACCGGTGGCACTCGGACAAAGGAATGCGGGAATTGCCATTCGGGACAAATCTTCGATTCCATCAGACGTTGCGGCAAGTCCCAAAACGTCCTGAATGATTGCCTGTCCCATGAAAGGGAGCAACCGGATACGATAACTGGCGTGTCCGATATCGAGTGCCACTTCGTCTTTACCTTCGCCATAGGAGGGAGTGCCATCAAAGTAACTTTCGGCGGGAAACTCTTCGTGATTGAGATGATACCCGTGTGCGGCAATGCCTTGTTGCCGGAGATTGTTTTGGCAACTTAGCCGCCGCGCAGCTTCCCGTGCCGACTGAATGGCAGGAATCAACAGTGCGATAACCACACTAATGATCGCCAGTACGACGATGGATTCTACCAAGGTAAAACCGGAATGACTTTGGATATACCGCCTCATCATAATGGGATTATTATTGATTCGGGCATGTTTGTCAAGGGCAAAATAGAGGAGCGCGTCAAAGCTTCGTGGATCAATTCTCGTCCCGACGGAACGCAACATCTACAACCGCCGGTGTCCACTGGTGGACAACGGCATCCCCCATGACAAAGGTCTCCAATTACTGAGTATTTTCGGTAACAAGCAAGGCACGAATTGTACTCGGTTCGATACTGTTCGTCGGTGAAAAACGGTCGCTTTCCATATATCGGAGTAACGAAATGCGGAGCCATTCCGCTTGCGGACATTTTTCGAGGTCGTTCGTGATGTCAATGGAACAAAACAACAGCGAACCATTGCCGACTTTTGCCTCCACAATGTTTGCCAATCGACGATTGGTGAGCCAATTGTCCATCATCTCGACAATCGGCTCCAGTGCAGTGCCGTCAATCACCAATGTTTTCGACCGCTTGCAGAGATCACGCCATTGCCAATTCGCATGACTTTCCGTCGGAAAAGCGGCAAGTGCCGGATGATTCGGATCGCACAAAATACCCATACTGATTGCCTGTTTTGGAAAATGGACCGGACTCCAAAACACCGGCACGAACATGCCGTCAATGCCTTGTATCTTGTCCACCGGCGGGTTTAACAGCACCTTGTTACCAGCCTGCAAGGCCGCAAGTGCTTCATCAAGGGATGCCGTGCAAACGACATGGGTTTTCATCGGTTCCTTGACCGTCGGATAGACCCACACGCTCCATTTGTTGCTCCGATTCCCTTCAGCAATGGTCATCGACAACGTCAACTTTGTCGGTTTATCAATCGAATTCAGTGGTACGGAAATGTTGCCGACCTTATTCCCACCGCCGATGGGAATCGTTTGCTT